>OFQZ01000058.1_pt1 | contig 40441 bp, 61 predicted proteins | sample 1543011 | NCBI WGS metagenome assembly OFQZ01 (sample SAMN07774216, study PRJEB24372) | wastewater metagenome | isolation source: Exp Tend NO 0WW | collected 2016-02 | reverse complement strand
TCCAACGAAAACTTTTTCGCGAGTTTCCGGAGATATTTTTTTATGGGCCGTCGTGGACCAAAGCCGCAGCCGGCGGGCGTGAAGGAGCAGAAGGCTCCGGTGCGCTCGCGATCGCGCAAGACCGCGGCTGCCGCGCAGCCCGTCCCGCCGACTGCCGGTGCGGCGTCGGCGCCGGCCTGGATGAAGGGCGAGGCGCTGAAGATTTTCCAGCGCATGGCTCCGCTGCTGCGGAACATGAAGCTGCTGACGGAGGCGGATGCTCCGGCCTTCGCGCGCTACTGCAAGCATTACGAGCGATGGCTCGATTTGCAGAAGAGGCTCGACAAGCACGGCGACATCTACGAAATCGAAACCGCAAGCGGCAAAGTTCGCCGTGCCGATCCGGCGTTCGTCATGGCCGATCGACTCGACCGAATGCTCCTCGCTATCGAGGATCGCTTTGGTCTCAATCCGGCCGAGCGTCAGCGCATCATGTCGGCACGCGCCAACACGGGCGCGACCGGCGATCTGTTCGGCGCCACCGGCAAGGAACCGGAGCGCCGTCCCGACGATCCTGCCGCCGACGCGACGCCGCCGGCCGAACCGATCGAAGGACCGATCGGCCTTCTGAACTGATGAGGCATGTCAGCGAAGCGTAAAGCCGCCCCGCCGCCGCGTCCGGCTGCGCTGAAGGCATTTCCAAATGCGGTTTGGAACGGTGAGTTTTGGCGCGACGGTGAGTTCTGGTTCGACGAACGCACAGCCGACAAGGCGGCCGCGTTCTTCCCGAACCACCTCGTCTTCACCGAAGGCGAATGGGCGGGCCGCCCGTTCGTGCTCGAGGACTGGGAAGAGCACGACATCGTCCGGCCGGTGTTCGGATGGAAGCGCGCCGACGGCACCCGGCGCTTCCGTCGATGCTTCGTCTGGATTGCGCGCAAGAACGGCAAGACCGAGCTCGCCGCCGGCATTGCGCTCCTGATCTTGGTCGGCGATGCCGAGATGGGCGGGCAGGTGTTCTCGATCGCCTCCGACGAGTCGCAAGCGAAAATCGTCTTCACCAAGGCCAGCAACATGGCGGTGCGCACGCCGGTGCTGGCGCAGAAGCTCGAATGTCTCGGCAAGGTGATCTACTGCCCGGAGTTGAACGGGTCGTTCCGTCCACTCTCCGGAAAGCCGAAAGGCAAGCACGGCCTGAACATGTCGGGGCTCGTCGGCGACGAGATCCACGAATGGCCGACCGGCGATCTCTACACGTTTGTGCACGACAGCGCGGCGGCGCGGCGCCAGCCGCTGGAGTTCATGATCTCGACGGCGGGGCAGAAGGGCACGCACGGCGAGGAGGTCTTCAAGGAATGCCAGGCGATCCTCGCCGGCGATCTCGACGACCCCGAGACGATGGTCGTCATCTATGCGCCGGCCGAGGAAGACGACTGGACCAAGGAAGAGACCTGGCGCAAGGCCAATCCGAATTTCGGAAAGTCGGTGAAGATCGAGCCGTTCATGGCCGACTTCAAGCGCGCCCGGCAGCTGCCGCGGCTCGAGAACGACTTCAAGCGCTACCGCCTCAATATCTGGACCGACCAGGCGGTGCGCTGGTTGCCGATGGACTCGGTCGACGATGAAGGCAGGCGCTTCGGCTGGGATCATTGCGTCGGGCCGATCGCGTGGAACGCGCCGGAGTTCGAAGCGCGCCTCGCCGGAAAACGGTGCTTCGGCGGTCTCGATCTGTCGTCGACGCAGGATTTGTCGGCGCTGGTGTGGTGGTTTCCGATTCAGGAAGGCCTCGACGTTCCCGTCGCGCTGTGCCGCGCCTACAAGCCGGCGGACCTGGTGAAGGAACACGGCAAGCGCGATCGCCAGCCCTATGAGCGCTTGGTCAAAGAAGGCGCGTTATTCACCACCCCGGGGAACGTCGTCGACTACGGCTTCATCGAAAAGCAAATACTGGCGGACGCGACAAAGTTTCGGATTGCCCATTATGGCAATTCGAAGCGCGAGGCGCATGAAGGCGGGCTTGCAATCGACCGTTTCAACGCGACCGGCACCGCGGTGCGGCTCGAGCAGGAAGGCATCCCGGTCGTTCTGTTCGGGCAGGGCATGGTGTCGCTGTCGGCGCCGTCGAAAGAACTGGAACGTCTCGTGATGGCGAACGGCTTTCACCATGGCGGGCATCCGCTGTTCCGCCGACACGCGCAGGCGGTCGCGGTGGTCACGGACGACGCAGAGAACATCAAGCCGACGAAAGCCAAGTCGAACGGCCGAATTGACTGTGTCGCCGCTCTGGTGAACGCGCTCGGCATCGCAATTGCTTCGCCGGTCGACGAGACAAAATCCTTCTGGGAAGTCAAGGGTTGAACAATTGATGGGCTTCCTAGATCGCTTTTGGCCGCTGCAGTGGAAGTCGTCCGGCGAGCCGATCCGGACGTCGCTCGATCTGTTCAAGGAGATTTACGGAAGCCGCGCGTCAATCGCCGGCGTCACCGTCAACTGGAAGACCGCCCTTCAGGTGGCGACGATGCTGGCATGCTGCCGCGTGGTGGCGGAAGGCGTGTCGCAGATTCCGTATCGGGTCTATCAGGAAACCGCCTCGGGCAAGAAGGTCGCGAAAGACCATCCGCTTAACCGGATGATCTATCGCCGCCCGAACGGCTGGCAGACCAGTTTCGAGTTTCGCGAAACGATCATCTTCCACCTGATGCTGACGTTCAACGCCTACGTGTTCGTCAACCGGGTTGGCACGGCACGCGAAGTCCGCGAGATGATTCCGATTGAGCCCGGCCGCGTGACGGCCGAGCAGCGCGACGACTACTCAATCATCTACAAAGTCCGCGGCAAGAACGGTGCCGAGCAGGTCTTTGGCCAGGATGCAATCTGGCATCTGCGAGGACCGTCGTGGAACACCTGGACGGGCATGGATGCCACCGCGCTTGCCGCGAATGCGCTGGGCCTATCGATCTCGCTGGAGCAGGGCCAGAGCGACGCGCAGAAGAACGGCGTGCAGACCACCGGCGTCTTCAGCGTCAAGGAGAAACTGAGCGCGGAGAAGTTCGCCCAGCTGGCGGCGTGGATGGATAAGCACATGCCGGGCGGCGACCGCGCCGGCAAGCCGATGATCCTCGATATGGAGGCGGACTTCAAACGCATCCTGATGTCGGCCGTCGACCAGCAGCTGATCGAGACGCGCAAGCACCAGATCGAGGAGATCTGTCGCGGCGCCCGGGTGTGGCCGATCATGGTCGGGCATGCCGGCGATCAGTCGCCGACCTTCGCCAGCGCCGAGCAGTTCTTCCTGGCGCATGTCGTGCACACGCTGATGCCCTGGTATTCGCGCATCGAGCAGAGCGCCGACGTCAACCTGTTGAGCCAAGCCGAGATCGATGCGGGCTACTACACGAAGTTCACGCCGAACGCGCTGATGCGCGGCGCGGCCAAGGATCGCGGCGAGTTCTACGCCAAGGCGCTGGGCTCCGGCGGCTCCAAGGGCTGGATGACGCAGAACGACGTGCGCGCGCTGGAAGACCTCGACCGCAGCGACGATCCCGAGGCCGACAAGCTGCCGCAGCCGGTCGCGGCAGCACCGAAGCCCGCTCCCGCAACAGATAATAAACCGGCGCCCGGAGACAAATGATGGACCGCTGTCGCCTTGACCTGCATGAGGTGAAGTTCGCTTCCGACAAGTCCGGGGTGTTTTCCGGCTATGGAGCGGTATTCGGCAACGTCGATTCCTACGGCGACGTGATCGAGAAGGGGGCCTTCCGTGACACGCTGCGCACCTGGGAGGACAAGGGCAAATATCCGCCGATGCTGCTGCAGCACGGCGGCGGCATCTTCGGCGGCGGCGCCGACGACATGCTGCCGGTCGGCAAGTGGACCTCGATGGAAGAGAATTCCAAGGGGCTGAAAGTCGAGGGCGAGTTGTTCGCGCTTTCGACCGAGCGCGGCCAGTACATCTACGAAGGCCTGAAGGCCGGCGCGCTCGACGGCATGTCGATCGGCTACAAGACCATCAAGTTCCGCAACGGCTCCAAGGCCGGCGAGCCGCGCCGCTTTCTCGAACAGGTCGACCTGATCGAATTGTCGATCGTCACATTCCCGGCCAATGACAAGGCGCGCGTCGGCGCCGTCAAGGCCGACTTCGATCCCCGCGAACTGGAAGCAATGCTGCGTGAGGCATCATTGTCGCGGAGCGATGCCGTGAAGGCCGTTGCCACTTTCCGCAAATGGCTGCAGCGTGAGGCTGAAGCACCGATAACTTCTCCTCGGGATGAGGGTGAAGCGGGTCTGGCTGCGATCATTCGCAGCAACATCGCAAAGCTCAACCCGAAAGGATAATCACCCATGGCTGGTGACAACATCGAAGCCCTGCTGACCAAGCAGGGCGAGGCGTTCGACGCCTTCAAAAAGTCGCACGACGAGCAGATCACGGAGATCAAGAAGGGTCTCGTCGATCCGGTCCTGACCGAGCGCATCGGCAAGATCGAGAAGTCGCTCGACTCCGTCGTCGAAGCGAAGGCCGCGATCGACGCCGCGATTGCTGCGGAGAAGAAGGAGCGCGAGGCTCTGGAGGTCCGGCTCAACCGCCACGGTCTGAAGAATGACGAGAACGGCCGTGCCGAACTCGAACTCAAGACCTTCAACATCATGCTCGCCGGCGATGCCGCCGAGAAGAAGCAGACGTTCACGCCGCTCGACCGTGACGGCTACGATGCCTACAAGGCCGCGTTCAACGGCATGCTCCGCAAGAACGAGAAGCTCTTGACCGCCGAGGAGATGAAGACCCTGTCGGTCGGCTCCGATCCGGACGGCGGATATCTCGTCACCCCTGACACTTCGGGCCAGATCGTCAAGAAGGTCTATGAGACCTCGCCGGTTCGCCAGTATGCGAACGTCGTGACGATCTCGACGGACTCGATCGAGGGCGTCGAGGATCTGGAGGAGGCCGGCGCCGGCTATGCCGGTGAGCATGCCGTCTCGGGCGATACCACGACGCCGAAGATCGGCGAGTGGAGCATTCCGGTCCATGACATGGACACGGAGCCGAAAGCAACGCAGAAGCTGCTCAACGACGCTGCGATCGATGTCGAGGGCTGGCTTGCGGGCAAGATCGCCGCCAAGCGGGCTCGCTTCGAGAATTCGGAGTTCGTTACCGGCGCCGCCTCGCGCATCCGCGGCTTCGTGCTCGGCTATGACACCGATGTCGATTCCGGCTCCGGCGTTGACTGGGGCAAGATCGGCTATGTGGCGACCGGCGTTTCGGGCGACTTCGCGGCATCGGCCAAGGGCGACAAGCTCTATGACCTGATGGGGATGCTCAAGAACGACTACCTCGCCGGCGCCGCCTGGTTCGCCAAGCGTCTCACCATCACCTCGATCCGCAAGTTCAAGGACGGCCAGAACAACTACCTCTGGCAGCCTTCGTTCATTGCGGGCCAGCCCGAGACGATCATGGGCTATCCGGTCGCGCGCATGGAAGACATGCCGACGATCGCGGCCGACAGTTATTCGCTCGCCTTCGGCAACCTTCGGGAAGCCTACACGATCGTCGATCGGCAGGGCATCCGCGTGCTGCGCGATCCCTATACCGCCAAGCCCTACGTCAAGTTCTACACCACCTGGCGGACCGGCGGCGGCATGGTGAACTACGAGGCCATCAAGCTGATGAAGTTCGGCGTCTCGTAACGCGAACTCCTGACGATCAACAGCATTCGCCGGCGGCGGGGTAATGCCCGCCGTTACTCCCTAAAGATCATCTTCGAAAGGAGCGGCTCCCATGCGGGACCTCGCAAACAACATCCAGCTGAAGCGTGTCATCTCGCCGGTCGCTGTGACCGGCAACAGCGCGCAGGTCGGTCAGATCATCGACCGACGCGGTTACGACTCCCTGACCTATCTGATCGCGCTCGGCGCGCTCGACAATACGCCGGCGCCGACCTTCACGGTGCTGCTCGAGGAGGGCGACGATTCCGGCCTCTCCGACGCTGCCGCGGTCGCTGACGCCGACATGATCTCGCAGACCTCGGGCTCGGCGCCCGAGACCGCCGCGAGCTTCACCTCGACCGACGACAACGAAGTGCGCAAGCTCGGCTATACCGGGACCAAGCGCTACACCAGGCTGACGATCACGCCGGCGACCAACGACGACACGGCCTACATGGCCGCGGTCGCCATCCTCGGCCACCCGCATCGGGTGCCGGTGACGCAGGCGACTGCGTAACGGTCGATCATCACGAAGCGGAGCGGGGCTCTTTACCTGGCGCCGCTCCACCTCTCCCGGAGGCTCCTGATGTATCGTCCCGTGCGCGTAGCAGCGCCATCGACCACCCCGCTGACGCGGGCGCAGGTCAAGGCGCATCTGCGCGTCGACTTCCCCGACGACGACGACCTGATCGATGCGCTGATCCAGGCTGCGGTCTCGCATCTCGATGGCTGGACGGGGATCCTCGGGCGCTGCCTGGTCGAGCAGACTTGGCGGCAGGATTATGACACCTTCGAATACAGCATGCGGTTGCCGCTTTTTCCCGTGCTGTCGATCGAAAGCGTGAAGTATGACGATACGAACGGGGTCGAGCAGACAGTGAGCAGCGCCAACTACAGGCTGCTGCACGACGAGCTCGGCGGCTTCGTGCGTTTCGATCCGGATTTCAATATTCCGAACCTGTACGCCGACGGTGTGTCGCCGACCGTGCGCATCACCTACAAGGCCGGCGAGCCGGGAATCGACGACAGCCCGGCCGAATACGCCGTGCCGGCCGCTATCACCCAAGGCATGCTGCTGGCGATCGGCCACTGGTACGCCAACCGCGAGAACGTCGTGGTGGGAACGATCGCGGCGCCACTGCCAATGGCATGCGATGCGCTATGGGCGCCGTACAGGCGAACGCGGTTCTGATTCATGCGGCCGGCCTGGTATCCCAATTGGGGCGGACAGATCGCAGTGATCGTCGCCGCCGGGGCATCGGCGACGGCTGAGCGCGTTGAACTGCTGCGCGGGCGCGTGCGCGTAATCGTGGTAAATACCAGCTACCAGCTCGCGCCTTGGGCAGACGTGCTCTACGCCTGCGACTTGAAATGGTGGGACTGGCACAAGGGCGCTCCGGAGTTTGCCGGCATCAAGGTCTGTCACGAGACCAAGGCGGCCGAGCGCTACGGGCTCTTCCGAGTGGATCTGACGCAGGATGAAGAGACCAAGTCAAAGCTGAGCATGGTGCCCGGCGTGCTGGGGCGCGGCGGCAATTCCGGCTACCACGCCTTCAATCTCGCGCTGCAGTTCGGCGCGCGGCAAATTGGTTTGCTCGGCCTCGACTTCTGCGGCAGGCGCTGGCACGGGCTGCATCCGAACGGTCGCGAGCAGGCCGCAGATACACTTGAGCGATGGCGCGCAAGGTTCGATGCGGCGGCCATTGAGGCGAAGGCGCTCGGCACCGACGTGGTGAATCTGTCAAGGCAGAGCGCGCTTCAGTCCTATCCGAAGATGACAGTCAGCGAAGCGCTCGATCGATGGAAGGTGCCGCATGCCACTGCCGCCTGATCTTGTCGATTTCGACAACGCGGAACTGTTTCTGACCAAGGCCCGCGAGGCGCACGCGCGCGGCGACGAAAAGGAATTCGACGCCGCAGCGACTCGCCATCTGGGCGGACACGTTTGATACACAGTCGAAGCGCCTGCGGCGGATGGGCGTGGAGATCGTCAACTGCTCGGATCGCAGTGCCTTGCAGGCGTATCCGTGTATGAGCGTTGAAAGCGCTCTGCGCCTTTTCGAACAGGCTTGCGTTGCATGAAAAAGGAATTTGCATGATTACCGGGAAGGCCTGGGGTACGACGGAAGAATTGCTATCAACGCCGATGATGTCGATGCACCGGCTTGTCATCTTGCCGGAGCACCAATGTTCGTTGCACGTCCATCGCTTCAAGTGGAACGGATTTTTTGTCCTCAAGGGACGGCTTCTGATCGATGTTGTCAAAATCGACTATGCGCTGACTGACACGACGGACCTCGGTCCCGGCGACATAACGACGGTCAAGCCCGGCGAGCTTCACCGCTTCCGCACGGGCGACAAACCGTGCGAGGCGCTTGAATTCTATTATACCGAGCCGCTTTCGGAAGACATTATGCGCAGGGGAGTTGGTGGGCCTGTAAATTGAATGTCGGTATTTTCGATCCGTTCCGGCAAGGGGCTAGGCGACAGTCTGTATTTGCAGGGCGTCGCGCGGCACCTGGTCGAGAAGGGCGAGCGGCTTGAGGTTTGCACCGGCTGGCCGGACGTGTTCCGCCCGCTCGCCGACAAGGTCAAAATCTCGCCGTTCCGCCGCGATCGCGTCGATCGCGTCGCGCATTATGTTTCGCGGAAGCGCGTTTCGAATACGGATCAGTTCACGGATTGCTGCATCAGCGCCGGCGTTATGGAGAAGGTCGAGTTTCGGCTCGACTGGCAACTGGTTAATCCGAGCTGGATGGAAGTGCTGGGCCGCGGCCGGCGGCCGGTCGTGCTGGTGCAGCTGCCGCGGGCGCCGATGGATCGGCGCGACGGCTACGGAATGGAGCTGCTGCCGGACTGCAGGATCATCCAGCGCGCGATCGACGCGCTGCGGGACCGCGGCGCCTTCATCGTCCAGATCGGGCGCGGCGAACCGCTTTATAGATTTCATGGGGTCGATCTCGATCTTGCAAATTCCACGAGCGTTGCGGACGCAATCGATCTCGCTTGGCTGTGTGACGGCGTTCTCGGATATTGCTCATTCGTTGCACCGCTTGCCGAGTGCCTGTCGAAACCTGCGCTCTTGGTCTGGTCGCGTCGCGGCCTGAGATCGTCAAACGAGTTCATCCGGCAGATCGTGCCGGCGAAGATATTCAACAAGCCGACATCGCGCGCCCTGATGGACGATTGCACGTCGGAGGAATTGGGAAAAGCGGTCGATGCGCTTCTTGATCAGGTCGGAAGTCGCGCCCTGGTTTGAGGGAAAGACAGTCGCGATCGTCGGATCGGGTCCGGGCTGCGTCGAGAATTCCGCCGGCTATGTCGACAGTCATCAGGTGGTTGTGAGGGTCAACAACTACCGGCTGGTCGGCGGCACAGGTTCGCGCACGGACGTGTTCTATTCGTTCTTTGGGACGTCGATCAAAAAGACGGCCGAGGAACTGAAGCGTGATGGCGTCAAGCTCTGCATGAGCAAGCTGCCGAATGCGCAGGTGCTGGAGTCGGAATGGCATCGGCGCAACGACAAGATGATCGGCGTCGACTATCGCCCGCATTATGTGCGGCGGGAGTCGTGGTGGTTCTGCGACACCTATGTGCCTGATGTCGAGGAGTTCATGAAGCCGTTCGACGCGCTGGGGCGACACATGCCGACGACGGGCTTTGCCGCGATCTGGGACGTGCTGTCGTTCAATCCGCGTGCCGTGTTTTTGACCGGCTTCGACTTTTTCCGCAGCGGGATTCACAACGTCAACGAGAGTTGGGTGGCGAAGAACCTTGACGATCCCTATCGCCACGAACCGGCGCGCGAGCTCGCCTGGGTGGCGCAGGCGATGCGGAGGCACCCGATCAGTACGGACGAACGGCTGCGACAAGCCGTCGATGCCGTCAACCTCGCAGCATGAAAGCAGTCTGAATGGACCGCCTTGTTTCGCGCTGGTCCGCCACCGATGATGGCGACCTGATGATCTGCCGCGACCGCGGCTGTGCCTACCAGAAGGATATGAAGTTCCGCGCGCCGGCCGGCTTGAACGCCGAAGGACAGAACTATTTTGATCATTATCAGGCGCAGGACGGCGGCACGATTGCCAAGAGGATCTACGTTGGCCGGGTGCGGATGGTGAACAACTATGCAGGCACGGAATGCCCGGTGCTCGACGTCGGGATTGGTTCTGGTGAATTCATTCGCTCGCGTCCAAACACGTTCGGTTATGACGTCAATTCGAAGGCCATGAAGTGGCTGCAGCAGGAGGGACTCGCAGCCGCAGGCCTCGACGGCTTCAAGGTCTTCACCTTCTGGGATGTCATTGAACACGTCGACGTGCCGCAAATCTATTTCAAGCGAATGGAACGGGGTTCGCTGCTGTTCACGTCGCTGCCGATTTTTACCGACCTGAAGGCGGTCCGGAAGAGCAAACACTACAAGCCGGGTGAACATCTCTACTACTGGACCGAAAAAGGCTTCGTCGACTGGATGGCGGAATATCGGTTCCGCCTTCTGGAGAAAAGCAGGTTCGAAACAGAGGCGGGTCGGGATTCAATCGGCAGTTTCGCCTTCGTGCGTGATCTGCCGAACTATCACGACACGGTCGAACAGTACCGCAAGCTGCATTCAGTGGCCTATGGCGCGACCGCGTATCAGTATTTCAACGAAATCGCTAGGCAAGTGATCGGGCTCAATGCGGGAAGCATCCTCGACTTCGGCTGCGGCAGAAGCGATCTTGTTGCGCATTTCTGGAATGATGGCCGCCGCCGTGTCGCTAAATACGACCCGGCCATTCCGCAATTCGAGCGGATGCCGGAAGGCCAGTTCGATCTAGTGCTGTGCTGCGACGTGATGGAGCACATTCCGATGATGGACGTCGACGCGATACTTGCCAGCATCAAGGCCAAGGGCAATAACGCCCTGTTCACAATCTCGATGCGTCCGGCGCGGGCGCGGCTTCCTGACGGGCGCAATGCGCATGTGACCCTGCTCAACAAAAGCGAATGGATGGGATGGATGGAGGATGTGTTCGGCCGGGCCACGGAAGTCCAGCACGAGCGCGATGACCATATCCTGATGGTTCGGACGTGGTGACATGCGCGCCGGCCGTCTTGATCGTCTGATCACCATCCAGCGCAAGATCGTGATTGAGTCGGCTTCTGGCGAGCCGATCGAGACGTGGACAACCATCATCAATCGCCGAGCGGCCGGCTATCGGCCGGTTAAGGGCGATGAGCAATTTACCGGCAAGCAGTTGATTGGTCGCGAACAGGTGGAATTTCGCATCCGGTATTCCGCCGACGTGGCGGCGCTGTCGCAGCAGGACCGAGTCATCTATCCGGCGCTCGCTGATGAGTCTCCTGAAGACGAGGCTGACACGCGCAATATCTACGACATTCTCGCTGTCAATGAAATCGGGCGACGGGAGGGGCTGTTGATCACGACGCAACGGCGATCGGATGTGACGGCATGACGATCGCGGACCTTCGGGTTGGGTTGCGGGCCTATCTGCTCGACGATGCGGCAATCAGCGCGGCAGTCGGCGGCGCGCGTATCTACCCGATTCAGCTGCCGCAGGGACAAAAACTCGCGAGCATTGTCTATGCCAGGATATCCGGACAGGGCGATCACCACATGGTTGGACCTTCAGGACTCAACCGTGTGCGTGTCCAGGTCGATTGCTGGGCTATGACAGCGGACGTGGCTGATCTGCTGGCGCGTCAAGTGAAAGAGCGACTTGACGGTTATCGAGGGGCGATGCTGTGGGGCGATGAATCACCGGCCGACGCGATTGTGGTGCAGGGTATTTTCTATGATAGCGAGCGCGAGGATTGGGACGACGCAGCGCAGATGTATCGATCAAGCAAGGATTATATAGTCTGGTTCGCGGAACGATGACCAGATCGATCAAGACGAAAATACGCGTCGAAGGGTTGAGCGAGCTGGAGGAGGCGCTGCGGGAACTGCCGCGCGCGACCGGCGGCAACGTGCTGAAACGTGCAATCGTCAAGCCGGCGCAGATGTTCGCCGACCATGCGCGTGAACTCGCGCCAAAGGAAAGCGGAAAGCTCAAGCAAGAGATCAAGGTCTCAAAACCGAAAGTGATCAGCGCCGGCAAGGCGGCTTTCGCAGCGGCGATGCGCGAGGGAGCTACGAGGGCGGAAGCAGGTCATGCGGCGCGCGCCGCGAACGCGGCGGCAGGCGGTGCCGGTCGTCATGCGGTCGTCTCAGTCGGACCAACAAAGGGCGCTTTCCACGGACTGTTTCAGGAGTTCGGGACGGCACGCCACGGCCCAAAATCCTTCATGCGCCCGGCCTGGGATGCGTTGTCTCCTCGGTTCCCGAAGATGATCGCGGAGACCCTATGGGAAGAAATCGAAAAGGCGCGGCAACGCATCGCCAAAAGGGCCGCGCGTCTGGCTTCAAAAATTAAGTAATAGTAAAAACCCGCCCCGCTTGGGTCAATCGCGGGCAGTGCAATATCATCATTGTCAGAAAGGAAAACCGCGATGACGACGGAAGCAAAGATTGGGTATGGCGTCCTGCTCAAGATCGAGGATGACAATTCACCGCAGAGCATGGTGACGATTGCGGAGATCACATCGATCAACGGATTTGAGATCAGCCGCGATTGGGTCGACGCGACGCATAGTCAGTCGACGGAAAAGTGGCGCGAATTCATCGCCGGTCTTAAGGATGCCGGCGAATTTACGGCCGAAATCAACTTTGTGCCGGGGTCAACGTCGATCGCGCTGCTGCTCGCGCAATTCAACAAGGACACGCCATCGGCCTGCGAAATCTATATCCCAACGGCAACGCCGTATAAGTGGGCGTTTGAAGCCGGATTGAGCGGGTTCGGTTTCGACGCGCCCGTCGACGACAAGATGACGGCGAGCATGACCTTCAAGATCACCGGCAAACCCGTGCTGACGGCGGCGTGAGCGAGGGCAATACATGAACCCGCACAAAGGCGAGGTCGACTTCGATGCCGTCGGCCAACGATGGCGGCTGGTCTACTCCTTCAACGCGCTGTGTGCGTTGGAGGAACAAACGGGGAGAGGCTTCACGGAATTGTCGGAGTCTCTCGCCGACCCGTCCAAATTGCGGCTTGCCGACATCCGCGCCATTTTGTGGGCCGGACTAGTCGACAACCATCCAATCGTGACGATCAAACAGGCCGGCGAGATCATCGGTGATGTCGGCGCTGGCAAGATACTCGAACTGTTCAACAGGGCGCTTGTGTTGGCGTTTCCGGAGGCGAAAACGGACGCAAACCCTCCGCTGCCGAGTCATCCGGCGGATGGGATTGGCTCGGCGTCCTAGACGCATGGTTGGCGGTCGGCGGCGAGGAATATCGCTTCTGGCGAATGACGCCGCGACAGGTTGAGCGAACCATCAGTTCGCGCGTCAAACAAGCGGATCGAGAGCATAACAAGATGGCGTGGTTGGCATGGCATGTCGCGGCCCTGTCCAGAACCAAGAAGCTGCCAAAGCTTGAATCGCTTTTCGCTAAAACACGTCGGCGGAAAGATCAAACGCCCGAACAGATGCTTTCCATGATCCGCACACTCAATGCCGCGTTCGGTGGAGTGGTGAAAGAAAAGAAGGGTACGTGAAGATGTCCGCTGGTGGAGCCGTAATCGGCGCACTCCGCGTCATCCTTGGCGCTGATACCGCCGAGTTCGAGACCGGGCTGAAGAATGCCTCTGTCAAGCTGGGCAATTTCGGCGCCTCGATCGCGCGCGTCGGTGCCATGGCAAGCGTCGCAATCGCCGGGATGGCCACGGCGACCGCCATGGGGGTGAAGGGAGCCATCAACAGCTTCGACGACCTTGAGAAAACATCACAGCGCATCGGCGTTCCCGTCGAAGCGCTTTCGGCGTTGAGGTATGCGGCGAAACTGTCCGATGTGAGCGCCGAGACTCTCGACAAGTCGATGGGGAAGCTGGCGAAGACCATCATCGAGGCCGCGCAGGGGTCACAGACGGCAATCCACGCGTTCCGCGCACTCGGTGTCAATTTCCGCGACGCCAATGGCGGCATCAAGCCGCTGAATGATCTTCTTCCAGATTTGGCGGATAAATTCTCCCGCATGGAGGACGGCACCAAAAAGACCGCGCTTGCCATGCAGATATTCGGCCGCGCCGGCGCGAGCATGATCCCACTATTGAATAGCGGCCGGGCTGGTTTGGCGGCGGCAACCGCAGAAGCGAAAGCCTTTGGCATTATCGTCGGCGGCGACACGACGAAAGCGGCGGAAGCCTTCAACGATAATTTGACGCGTCTCACGACCATGTCGCATGGGGTGTTTGCTCAGTTCACCGCGAACATCATCCCGGTCCTGGCGCGGTTCTCGGATTTGCTTGTCGAAGGTGCGAGGAATTCCGGTTTCGTTTATGTGGCGGCCGGCATGCTGACTACGGCTTTCAACGCAATGGCGCGTATTGCTATCGTCGCCTATGACAACTTCACTTTGCTCGTCAAAATCGGCGCGATCTTTGTCGGGGCGCAGATCGGCGCCGCCGCGATTTCATTCGGTCTTGCATTCGTCAAGTTGGCCGCCGCAATTCGCGTAACGGCCATCGCACTGGCCGCGTTCGAAGCCATTCGCGGAGTCTCGACGCGCGGGATTCTGCTCATCGCCGGCCTGGTCGCGCTTGCCGCCGGCGCTTTCGATAATTTCTCCGAAAAGATCAAACAGATCGGCGCCAATCTTACAAACCTCCTGCCGGAAGGGACGGGAGAGGCGGTCAACAAGATTCTATCCGGCATGGGCCTCAACCTGCGCGGATTGACGACGGACCTGCAGGGCTGGACCGCCGCGTCCGGCGAGGGCAAAAAGCCGCTTTTCGATCCCACCATTCTCAAGACGTCGAAGGACGCGCTCGATAGTTTCATCGACAGCACAAAAAAGAGCATTGCCGCGATGCAGGCGACGGCGGCGACAATGGGAATGGCTGCCTTCGAAACCAACAAGATGAAGGTCGCCCTTGAGGCGGCCGCGATCGCGAAAGCAAATCATATTCCATTGACCATCGCGTTGAGGGAAAAAATCGATGCGCTCGCTGTTTCCTTCGCGACATTGAAGGAAAAAACAGAGGACGGCCGTCAGGTATGGGAGCAGACGCGTACCGCCGCCGAGCAGTTCGGTGCGACGATGATGAATCTCAACGGCATGTTACAGCGCGGCGCGATTGACGCCGACACCTATGCGCGCGCGGTCGCGCAGGCGCAGGACAAGATGATGCAGGCAAGTCCCTATGCGCAGGCGTTAGGAAACTCCCTGACGACGGCATTCGATAGCGCAATCCAGGGCGGGAAGTCCCTGCAAGAGGTGCTCAGGAACCTGCTGCAGGATCTCGCGCGGGCGCTGGCCAACCAGGCGTTCAAGACACTGCTTTATGGCAATGCATCAACGGGCGGATCGTTCACTGGCATCCTCGGAAGCTTGTTCGGACTTTTTCCAGGCTTCGCCAATGGCGGCTCGGTCACGGTCGGAGGTTCCGGGGGAATTGACAGTCAGCTCGTTGCGTTTCGCGCGACGCCTGGCGAGCAAGTGTCGATCTCGAAAAATGGTGCCGGCGCTGGAGGGGCCGTGCAGGTCGTCTCGAATTTCTCGCCGACCTTCATCAACGCGTCGCCGGAAAGCGAGGCGCGGATGCGCGCCGAGATGCGGCGCGAACTCGCCATGCAGGAAGCCCGCCTCAAGACCACGATCGCCAAGACCAGCCTCGGATATTCGTTGTGATCACGCGAATCTGGCCGGAAGAGTTCTATCGCTTCGTCTCGATGACGTTCCGGCTGTCGTCGCTCAACCTGGCCGTGCCGCACCGCTGGACCGGCGGCAAGTCGGTCTACGGACCGATCGCGCAGGTGTGGACCGCACGTGCCTCGCTCGCGCTGCAGGCATGGGATCAGAACGGGCAGGCGATGTCCGCATTCCTGCAATCACTCGGCGGTCAGAGCGGCGTCATGCGGATCGGCGATATGTCTCGCCGGATTCCGCTGCGCGACCGGCTGCTGACGCCGGAGGCGGAAGCCTTTTCAGACGCCACGACATTCTCGGACGGCACGGGCTTCGTCTCCGGCTATCTCTCCGACTTCGTCACGCTCCATGCCGCCGCCGTGAAAGGCGCGAGCTTCGCGGTGCTGACCGGCCTGCCGGTCTCGGAGGCAGCCGTGCTGCGTCCCGGAGACCTGTTCGAGATGCGGCCGAACGGCATTCCGACCGAGGGTCCGAACCTCTATCAGATCCGCCTGAATGCGCCGACCGACGCCAACGGCCGCACCGGCATCACCTTCGATCCGCCGCTGCGGCAGGCCTTCGCCGCCGGCGACATGGTCGTCCTGAAAAACCCGACATCGGTGTTTCATTTTGTCGACGACGCGCAGGGCGCGTTCGAGGTCGGCCTCGCCGGGCATTGCAGCTCCGGCTTCGATCTCGTCGAGGCCGTCGATCTCGTCTGATCTCGCGGGGAAGCATCAAATGCTGATGACGCCGGACATGGCGGCGGCGCTGAAAGCGCGCCGGCCGCCGATCACGCTCGCCGAGGTCGGCCACCCGTCAGGGACTGGCTATTACTGGTCCGGCGTCGGCCCGCTCGCCCATGACGGCAGGACCTGGGTCGGCATGGGCAAACTCGGCGCCGTTTCGCCGATCGTCTGGACCACGGATATCCAGATTCAGGACGTGACGTTCACGCTGGTCGGCCTCTCGCCGGCCGACGCGGCGCTGATCAACGAAAACATTCGCGGCTATCTCGGCCTCATCTGGCTCGGCTGTCTCGACGAGGCCATGAATGTCGTGGCCGATCCGTTCCGCATCGCGCGCGTGCGGTTCGACACGATGACCTTTCCGGCAGCCGACGACGGATCGGTGACGATCCAGATCGTCGGCCATCCGGCATTCCAGAACCTGACCCGCGCGGCCGAGCGGACCTGGTCGCCGGAATCGCAAAAGCGGGATTATCCCGATGATACCGGGATGGACTGCATCCCGAAGCTGCAGAATCAGGAAATCCAATGGACGCGGACCTGATCGCGCGCGAGCGGCTCGAAGAGGAAATCATCCGCGCCATGGACCGCGCTTGCGCCGCCGAGGTGCGATGGGGCGTCGACGACTGCGCGCTGTGGGTCGCGGACATCATCCGCGCCGCGCTCGGGTTCGATCCCGCCGCGCGCTTCCGCGGCTGCTACGTCGATCGTGCCGGCGCCGCCGCCGCGCTCGGGCCACTCGGGCTCGGCATGGCGATCCGTGCCGCCGCGAAGGCTCACGGCTGGAAGGCGATCGCGCCTGAGCAAGGACAGGTCGGCGACGTCGGCCTGACGGCGCTGCCGGCGCTGATCGACGGCAGGATCGAGCGGCGGATGACGACATTCATCTGCCGCACGCCGGGCTGGTGGATCGCGCGCGGCGCGCACGGCTACGCCGCGCTGCCGTCATCGGCGATACGGTTTGCCTGGGCGGTGCTGTGATGCGGCGGGTCGGCCTCGCGCTCGTCCTCGTCGCGCTGACGGCTGGATCCGCCCGCGCGGAACCGATCTCGGCGGCGATCGGGCTGACGGCGCTGATTCAGACCGTGATCGGCGCGAGCATATTCGGGATCACGGCCGCCCAGATCGGCGGCGCGATCGTGACCATTGGACTATCCATCGGCCTCAGCCTGGCCTCGCGCGCCCTGTTGAAAAAGAACACCGGCGGCGTCGAGACCGCCGCGGCGAGCCGCATCAACGAGCGGCAGGCGATTCCGGCCGTGCGCGTCGTGGTCGGGCGCACCAAGCACGGCGGGCCCTTGTGTTTCGAGGAAGTCAAGCCGCCCTATCTCTATCTCGGGTTTATCCTGTCGGAGGGGCCGATCGACGGCGTCGAAAAAATATGGGTCGGCGCTCGCGCGCTGTCGTTCGCCGAAATCACCGAAAAGACGGTGCTGACGCCGAGCAAGATCGTCGGCGAACCGGCCTACGATACCCGCCTGACTGTCTCGCTCGATTACGGCGACCCCGACGACTACGCCAAATCGGCGGTGCTTGCCGATTTCGCCGGGCTCGACGGCGAGTTCGCGCAGCGCGGCGTCGCGACGGCGTTCGCCAAATGCCACTGGGGCTCGAACCAGGACGAATACACGAGCCTGTGGGGGCAGGTGGCGCGCCCGACGTTTCTGTTCCAGTCGAAGGGCATCCGCGTCTGGGACCCGCGCGATCCGACGCAGGACTCCGATGACGAGGATACGTGGAAGTGGTCGGACAATCCGACCCTGCACATTCTTCATTACGCGCGATGGGAATATGGCGGCCGGCTGTTTCTCGATGAATTCGAGTGGGACATGACCAAGGTCGTCGCCTCGGCCAATTGGGACGACAGCCTGGTCGGCGTCCTGGCCGGCGGCACCATGCGCCGCTACACGGCGAACGGAATCTACACGCTCGATCAGCAGCCGGCGCAGATCCTCGCCGACCTGTTGTCGGCGAACGGCGCGAAGCTGATCGATCGCGGCGGCAAGATCTGGATCGACTCCCGCGCGCCGAAAACGCCGGTCGTCACCATTCATGACGGACTGCTCGTCGGCGGCTTCGAATTCTCGAACGCGAAGCCGAAGCGCGACATGCTCAACCGCGTGAAGACGCGGTTCGTCGCCAATGACCGCGACTACGCCGTCGTCGACGGCCCGGTCGTCGAAAACGCCGATTATATCGCCGAGGACGGCGAATATCTCGATGGCACGCTGAGCCTCGGCTTCACCGACGATCATCGCACCGCGCAACGGCTGGCGAAATGCGCGATCGAGGAATCCCGGCGCGGCAAGTCGGTCGGGTGCGCTTGCGATATCCGCCTGCTTGCGGAATGCGCCGACGAGCTGATCGGCGCCTGCGTCGTGGTGTCGTCGAACCTCTTCAGCCACGCCAACGGCGAATACACGGCCGAGAAAGTGACCATCGACAACGTGGCGATGACGGTCGCGCTGGAGCTCGCCGAATACGACAGCACGATCGAGACCGACTGGATCGCCGCCGTCGACGAACAGGAATTCGTCATTCCCGATCCCGATGTGAGCTGAGCGAATGCCGACAAATCATGAAGTCGTCGCCGCCGTGCCGCCGACCGGCTCCGGCCAGGTCAACAAGACGCTGCTCCGCAACCTGCTCGCCGGGCGTTACGCCTATGTGCTCGGCGACGCGGAGAGCGCGCAGGATCTGGTCGTCGTCGATCCCGCGACGGGTGTCGTTACTCCCGCGCTGATCCAAAACGGCCGCGTCTACGATTATGATCCGGCCGATTCGACGACCGCGCATGACGGCGTCTCGTGCCTGGTGTCGTCGGATGGCAAGCGCTACAAGCTCGCGGCCGGCACCGATGTCGTCGCCTATTCCGTGATCTCGGCGGCGGTGACGGCGCCGCCTGGCAGCCCGTCGCTCGGCGACGCCTACCGCGTCCCGGCCGGCGCGACCGGCGCGTGGTCCGGCCACACGGACGATATCGCGATCTACACCGCGCGCGGATGGGAGTTCGTGACGCTTCCGGTCGGCCGCATCATCTACAACAAGGCGCTGACCGCATACGAGCATCGCGCGGTGGCGGGCTGGACCGCCGGCCTCGGCTCGATCACGATCAGCGACGGGGCGCTGTCGCCGTCGGTCCTGAAAAACGTCTCGCTCGGCTCGATCCTCAAGGTTGAGAACCAGACGACCAACGCGCCGCCGGGATCGCCGTCGGACGGCGTGGCCTACATCATCGGCGGCTCGCCGACCGGCGCATGGGCGGGAAAGGTGGGCTGGCTCGCGCTCTACGGTTCCGCCTGGAACTACAAGCAGCCGGTCGCGGGCGACATGGCCTACGACAAATCGCAGGGCGTGAACGTCTCGTTCAACGGGACGACATGGGAAACGACGAGCGGCGTCTGCGTCGCGTTCCGCTCCGCGAGCGCGACGGACAATACCGGGTTCACCAGCAATTCGGGCACGACCTATAACTGGTCGACGAGCCCGACGACGCCGCCATCGGCCTCGACGAATTCGCGCGCGATCGAATCGCTGACGATCTCCCACACGGCGAAGAAGGTGGGGAACCTGCTGCGGCTGAGCTACATATTCGATGGCTATGGCGACTGGAACGTAGCTCCGACATTCGCGCTGATGCGCGACTCGGAATCCGCTCCGCTGGAGTACCGCCCGGTCATCGATTACGGCGCGTCCGGCAGTTTTTTGATCGAATTCATGATCTCGGCGACGGACGTCATATCGCACACCTACAAGATCATGATCTTCGGGACAAGCACCACGATTGGGGGGTTGAATGCGCTCACCTATGTCTACAACCGCCGCCTCACACTTGAGGAATTTGTGCAATGACGCATCCGATCGAATCCGTCATCGTTGATAGTGTTGATGTCTCCAAGGCATCGGTGCGGTCTTATGCGCGTGCGAGAAACCGCGTGCGCGTTGCCAATGCGGACGAGGTCAGGGCGACGGATTTCAGCGGCCAATTTGCTGGTCTCAACGTCGCCGCGCTCGGTGCCGATTTCGATCTCGATCCGTCCGACACGACCACGGCGGACGACGGCGCCAACTGCATTCGAGATTCCGAGGGCAACGGTTTCTTCCGCGTCGCCGTCGACACCACGGAAACGCAGCGCCTCGTCACCGCCGCCGGCGCGGTCACCGTCGCGGCGGCCGACGCCGACATCATAGTCGTCAAGAAGACGGTCGGCGCGGCGACGACGGTGAACCTCCCGAGCGCCGGCGACCGCTCGCGGCCGGTGAAGATCGTGGACGGCAAGGGCGACGCGCTCACCAACAACATCACCGTCGTCCCGGCGTCGGGAGAGAGCATCGCCGGCACGGTCGATTACAATTGGATCATCGATTCCAACGGCGGCTCGGTGCGGCTCACCCCGCTTGCCGACGGAAGCGGTTGGATCGTCTAACAGCCACGGAATAATCATCATGCTCAAGCGCGGCCTCGCGGCGGCGGCATTTCTGCTCGTCGCCATTTTCGTCACCTTCGCTCATGCTCAGACCGGCTCCGGCACGTCGCCGCTGACGATCGCCAAGGGCGGCACGGGCGCAACGACGGCGGCTGCCGCGCGAACGAACCTCGGAGTTGCCATCGGGACGGCGGTCCAGGCTTGGGACGCCGACCTCGACTGCCTGGCGGCGCTGTCGTCTGCAGGCCTGGCCGCGCGCACCGGCGCGGGTACTTGCGCGACGCGGATCATCGTCGCGCCGGCAGCCGGAATCACCGTCACGAACGGCGACGGCGTCGCCGGCAATCCGACGCTGGCGCTGGCCAACGATCTCGCCGCGCTGGAGGCGCTGAGCGGAACGGGGATCGCGGTGCGCACCGCGACCGACACATGGGTGCAGCGGGCGATCGCTGGGACTGCGAACGAGATCTCCGTTGCCAACGGCGACGGCGTCGCTGGGGCGCCTACGGTCGGCCTGCCGAACGCGATCACGCTGACCGGCAAGACGCTGACCGGCGGCACGTTCACCGGGCCCGCGATCGCCGCGAACGACAACGCGCTGACGCTGCGGGACGACGGTGATGCGACCAAGCAGCTTCAGTTTCAGCTTTCCGGCCTGACGACCGGGACGTTGCGAACGCTGATTGTTCCGGACGCGTCGACAACGCTCGTAGGCACCGATACGGCGCAGACGCTCACGAACAAGAGCATCGTCGCGACGCAGCTCACCGGCACGCTGCAGGCGGCGCAAGTTCCGGCGCTGACCGGCGACGTGACGACGCCCGGCGGATCGTTGGCTTCAACGATCGCGGCGAACGCGGTGACCTACGCCAAGATGCAGCAGGTCGCGGCGTCGTCCCTGATCGGAAACCCGACAGGATCGACGGCGAACGCGCAAGGCGTCACGCTTGGCTCGACGCTGGCGTTTTCCGGCTCGGAACTGCGCACCGGCGCGGGCACCGGCGACGTGTCATGGAGCGCGAACAGCTTTTCGACGACGCTCGCGACGGTCAATTCGAACGTGGGATCGTTCGGGTCGGCGACGCAATGCGCGAGCCTGACCGTGAACGCCAAGGGTCTGATCACCGCGGCGAGCGCGACGATCTGCGCGCCGGCGTGGTCGTCGATCACCGGAACGCCGACGACGCTTTCTGGATACGGTATCACCAATGCGCTCGTGACGACGAACAATCTATCGGACGTCTCGAGCAAGCCGACCGCCAGGGGCTCGTCCGGCCTCAACATCTTCGGCGGCGTCGATGTCGGCGATGCTAATTATACGATCATTGCCACGGATCGCGGCATCAATCTGACCACGACGCTGACGGCGGTGCGGACGCTCACTCTGCCGGCCGCGAGCGCGGTCAACAAGGGCGAGCCGATCCTGATCTCGGACGCCGCCGGCGCGATTAACGGCTCGAACACGATCACGGTCGCGCGGGCCGGATCGGACGTGATCAACGGTGTTTCGTCGGTGTCGATCACCGCCCAATACGCGGTCTATCTGTTCTATTCGGACGGGGTCTCGAAGTGGACCTATCTCGCCGCCGGCGCGGGCGGGGGCGGCGGTTCCGGCACGGTCACGTCGGTCGACGCCTCGTGCGGGCTGAAAACATCGTCCGGGTCGGCGATCACGACCAGTGGAACCATCGTCGGCTCCCGCGCGGTCAACGCGCAGACGGGGACGACCTATACTGTCCTCGATGGCGATTGCGGCAAGCTTGTCACCACGTCGAATGCGTCGGCGATCGCGATCACTCTGCCGCAGGCGGGGGCGTCATCGCAGTTCGTCGCCGGCTGGTCGGCGATCATCGCCAACATTGGCGCCGGCACCGCCACGATCACGCCGACGACATCGACGATCAACGGCGCGGCCTCGCTGGCGCTGGCGACCAACCAGGCCACGTTGATCGTTTCCGATGGAACGAATTATCGCGCGCTGTTGTTCAGGAACGATCTCGGCACGGCCGCGACCAAGGATGTCGGCACCTCGGCCAACAATGTCGTGCAGCTTAACGCCAGCGCGCAGCTTCCTGCGGTTGATGGGTCGCTGCTAACCGGCATCGTCACCGGCAAGAAGGCCGATCAACAGGTATTCACCTCGAGCGGGACATGGACGAAGCCTTCAGGATTTAGTTCAAAGGCTTATTCCTTCATTCAATGTTGGGGTGGCGGCGGCGGCGCGTCGCGTGCGTCGGCTATCAGTTCTTTATCCGGTGGTGGAGGCGGCCAATACTCTCAGCTATGGATTCTGCTATCCAGTCTTGGCTCCACCGAAACAGTCACGATCGGTGCAGGTGGTGCTGGTCGAACCGGTTCAGCCGGAGACGGCTCGGCTGGCGGAACGACTACATTCGGTTCGTTTTTTCCGGTGTATGGCGGCGGAGGGGGATCATCAACAGGATACGGGGCGCGCGGTGGTTCTCCTATGGGAGCCGGTGTCGCTGGCTCCAGCACCAATGGTGTAACTGGTTCTCTAACAACAGACGGTGCTACCTATGTCCTGCCGCCACTTCCGGCATGGCAGGGTGGATATGGCAAGAGCGCTACTTCGTATCCCGCGCGTCTCAGCGCCGATAGCTTGATGGCGGGGGCAGGTGGCGGGTCTGCCAACTCGACAGCTGGCGGAACGTCAATTGGTGGGGGGAACGGCGGAACGGCGGCGGCTACTGCTGGTGAGGGATCGCAACCTGGCGGTGGCGGTGCCAGCTCGACGAATACGAATACTAACGGCGGGAGCGGCGCTGCCGGCAAGTGCATCGTCACGGTATTCGATGGAGCCTAAAATGAACAAGATCGTCTTTTGCATTCTTTTGGCATCAACGTTGCCGGCATGGGCGGCCGATCGCTACGCCCTCGTCGACGATGCTGGCATCGTCACGAACGTCATCGTGATCGAGGACGGCGCTGAATATACGCCCCCGAAAGGCTTGAAACTCGTCAAGGATACGGGCAAAGCCGCGCCCGGCGGGACGTACTCGGCCGTATTCGGGTTTTCGGAGCCGCCGATGCCGCCGGCAGCCGAGCCCGTTGCCATTGACCCGGCGAAGAAACTGAAGGAATTTCTGGCACGAAATCCCGACGTGGCCAAGATGCTGGCGGAATAGCTGATGACGAAGAGCGACAAGAAAGTCGGAGAAGCCATTCCGGGCATCTACATCAACAGATTTCTGGTGATGGCCGGGCCTGACAATTGGCGGATCGTTTTCATTGACGCGATCGAAGGCGTCGATGGAGTCGAACGCGCCCACGTCGTGATGTCCAGAAGCGATATCGAGTCGTTGCATAAGGCATTGGACGATCTGCTCAAGCGGATCTGATCCTCACAAAATCAAATCGGACAGCGGAGGCGTTATGCCCGGAGATTTCTTCGGGCGGACGCGCGCGCCTTCCTCGCCGCGATCGGCGCCGATGCAACCGCGATCCTCGCCCCGGAGTGAAGCAAATGAATCTGATCGATATGGCGCGGTGTGCGGCGGGAATGTGATCACAATCAATAAATGGACGAGAGGTTCACATGGCCATCCCTATCATTGGCAAATGCTTTGCCACCGCCGATGCCTTCCTCGATTATCTCGAGGGGTTGCAGTTCGGGGCATGGCGACCGCGTTTCGTCACCGTGCATCACACGGGATCGCCAGATCTGAAAATCTGGAACGGATGGCAGACCCGCGCCAATCCGGTCAGCGACGAGCAATGGATGCGCAATCTTGCCGGATATTACGGCGGGCTCGGCTGGTCGGCCGGGCCGCATTTTTTCGTCACGCCGGAGCACATCTGCGTGCTTTCGCCGCCGACGCGGCGTGGGGTGCATGCCGTCTCGTTCAACCCGGAGTCGTGGGCGGTTGAGGCGGTCGGAAATTTCGACCGCGAGAAGTTCGAGGGGCCGATCCGCGACAATCTGGTCGCGGCGCTGGCGGCCATGCATATCGCCACCGGTCTTCGGCCTGATCCGTTCCAGAAAGGCGTGCGCGGCCTGCATTTTCACCGCGACGACCCGAAAACGACCAAGACATGCCCCGGCACGAAGGTCTCAAAGCCCGCATTGATCGAGGCCGTCAAGGTCAAAATGGCCGCCATGACGGACGGCGATCATCCCGACGAAAAGCCGGTGACGGCGCGGCCCGCCGTGGCTGTCGGCGTGGTGAATACCGACGATCTGAATTTGAGGCTCGAGGCGAGCGGCAGATCGCCGGTCATCAAATCGCTGGCGAATGGCGCACGGCTCACTGTGGCGGGGCGCGCCATGAACGGCTCCACGGAATGGCTGTCAGTGACAGCCGGCGATCTGCATGGGTGGGTGGCCGCGCGCTACGTCGACATCGTCTCGGGTTCGTGAGGCTGACATGACGACAGCGCTCATCATCATCGCCGCGATCATCGTCGTCGTTCTGGTCTCTCTCGCGGTGATCGGCTTCATGTTCATCAAGGGCGTGATCGGCTACGCATTCCGGCGCTGATGCTTGCGCCGAGGAGGGTGGCGCTCAAGGTGAGCAAACGGTCCTGAAAACCGTCGCCATCCGCAAGGATGAGGGTTCGATTCCTTCACCCTCCGCCAGTTCATTCCAGTTCACCCGTGGCGATCAGGACGTAGCGCCCCTGAGCGACATCGGCCGAATGCCGAGTTCGTTTTCGCCATAGCCGGATAAGCCCAATATTCCGGCGCCAAACCCCGGGTGGGTACGGGGGCGGCAACCTAGCGCGCCGCCGGGTGATTTCTCTCCGCGCCTGGGCGGTCAACCAGCGCAACCGCGCCCGGCGGAAACCGGGCGATCAACGAAGGAACTTCAAAATGCTGACTGGATGGAAAACCTTGATCGCCTCCGGCCTCGCCACGCTGTTCGGCGCGCTCGCCGTAGTCGACTGGAATCCGCTGATCCAGAACAAGGGCGCCGGCTGGACCGCCGTCGCGCTCGGCGTCGTGATGGCCGTGCTCCGGGCCGTGACGACGACGTCCGTCGGTGCGAAGTGACGACGACTCTCTACCTCGTTGCGTCCGCGCTGCTCTCCGCCGGTGCCGCGGGATGGCTGGCCTATCTGGCCGGCCGTTCCGCCGGCCGGGCGGGGATGGCCGACAGGCTTGCGACGGCTAAGGCCGAGCGCGACGAGGCGATCGCCGCGCGGGACGCGGCCCTTCGCGTCGCCGAGGCGGCGGCGAACGGCCCGCGTTCCGAGGACGAGGTCATTGCGAGGCTGAAGGGGGGAACGGGATGATCGAAAGCTTCATGCTCGGATTGAAGATCGGGGCCATCTGCATCGGCATCTGCACGGCGGGCGGCAGCGGCTCCAGCACGGTCGTTTGCCCGCCGGTGCGGACCTGGTCGCCGGAATTTCAACAGCGCGTCGCGGCGGAGCTCGCCGCCGCGCCGAAAAAGACGGCGCTGGTTCGCGTCGTCGGCGACGCGATCACCGATCGCGACATGGCGCGCGCTTGCGCCGCGCATGGGGGGGCGAAATGACGGAGATCGAATTGCATGAACGGCTTACCCGTGTCGAGACCAACCATGACAATTTGTTGCGGTGGGTCACGTCGATTTCCGACAAGATCGATCAGCAAACCAGCAAGCTGGACGAAATCCGCACGGACATGCACCAGGCCCAAGGAGCGTCGAAGGCGATCACGCTCGGCGGACATCTCATCACCGGTCTGCTGTCTGCCGGTGCGGCGGTCGGCACGATGATGAGCGGGCTGTTCGGCCGGCATTGAGCCTTGAAGGCGACGCGCGCACCATAATCCCACCAGGAGATATCCGACATGCGAGCATTTCTCGCCGCGCTTGCAACTTGCCTGATGCTGGTCGCGCCCGCCGAGGCGCGGCGACTGGCGCCGGAATGCAACATCACGATGCCCTGCGAGGGCGTCGGTCGTGGAAACGATTTTGGAACGGCGGCACGCGCAACGGGAATGCGTGCTGCTCGAGCCGCCGCGGCGGCCTATGACGCCTCCGCGCTGGTAGTGGCGACGATCATCCCCCATCCGGCGGGATGCCCACGTCGCCTGTTCTGCGGCTGCGGGGCGGCGGTGCGCGTGTTTGGACATCCTCGCCGCGATCTATGGCTGGCGGCGAACTGGCTGCGCTTCCCGCGCGCCTTGCCCGCGCCGGGGATGGCGGCCGCGCGGCGCGGCCATGTGTTTGTGCTCGAAAGCCACGTCGCCGGATCGGCTTGGCTTGTCACGGATCACAATTCAGGCGGTGGCCTCTCGCGCCTGCATGTCCGGTCGATTTCCGGATATGCAATTGTCGACCCGCGCGGATGAGGTCGCCTCCACAATCGCGTCGTGCCAGCGCATCAAGCCAAGCCTCTAAGACGAACCGGGAACGAGTTCGGGACTTGTTCGGGAGTCGTTCCGGGATTTTTTGTATTCGCAGACTCAATCGCGGCGACTGTCGCCAGCGTCGTGCCGCGCGGCACGATCACGACGCGCGCTTGCGTGAGGCGCGCCGCCGCGAGCGCGATCGCCATTCGCTGAGCGCCGACGCACGGCCAGCCGATCGACCTGGCTCCGGCGTCATCCGATGCGAGTCCGATCTCGATTCTGTCGGCCGCGCCGTGCTCGGTGACGAGCGTCCTGACCTGCCGGATTAGATGCGCCGCCGCGCGGCGCTGCCGCGCATGCAGCTCGGCCAGTTCGTTGATGACGCCCTGACGCGCGGCCGGCGGATTCCGTCGATACCACGATTTGATCGTGTCGAGCCGAACACTCAAAAACTCCGCAGCCTCCCGATGAGAGAGGCCGCATGCGTCTATAAGAAGGCGGGCGGTCATCAAGCGTCCTCCGCCGCGTTCTTAAGCCGAAGCTGTTCGTCGACACGTTTCTCAATCTCGCGCGCCTCGGCCTCGCGCTTCGCGATCCTAATCGCGCGGCGTACGTGCTTCATCTCGCTGGCGTTGGCTAGAAACTGAACCGGAGCTGAATCCGTGTCACCGTGCAGGCAGACGACGGAACGGCAGCGGGCGTGGATCAGGTCGCTGACGCGCTCCGCGAGCTCGACCGGAATATGACGGGTGATGAGATGTGCCATTTTGGCCTCCTGCCACTGGCGGCGGGCCGATCCCACCGCGTCTTATCGAATATAAAATACACGGTTCGTGTATTTAAGCAATTCACGAATTGTTACAGCTTAGGAAATCAGTCCTTGAAACGCGGCTTGTAGATCGACACGCTGGACCTTCAGTGCGTGACGCCGTGAAGGCGTCAAGATCGGCCGGATCATACCGCCAGGCCCCGCGGGCCTGTCCAGTCCCGACATGGACGGCTTTCACGGCGCCGTCGCGCCGCAGCCGGTCAAGGGTGCGCCGCGACATGCCAAGCATCGCCGCCGCTTCGGCGGGCCGGAGTTTCGATCAGGTGCGGGATGCGCTCGTCTGCGCGCCTCTGATCTTCAGCCGTCACGCCCTGTCCGATCGACGCAAGCGGCGCGCCATCCGCGCCCGGATGCTCCGCGAAACGCTGTTCGGCGGCCGCCTTCGGCTTGCCCGCCTCCGAGATCGACGCACCGACGCGCCGCTCGCCGCGAACCGCGCGATCGCGCCAGCTCGCGATGTATCTCGCGCACGTGGCCTGCGCGGCGAGCCTGGCCGCGGTCGGCCGTGTGTTCGGGCGTGACCGCACCACGGCGGGGCACGCCTGCCGGCGCATCGAGGACCAGCGCGACGACATCGATTTCGACGCGCTGGTGGCCTCGCTCGAAACCTATGTGCGCGAATCCGCGCGGGCGTGCTGCAGCTCGGAATGCCGCCGATGAGCCGCGCGACGGTCGACGGCCGGAAACCCGCCGCCCGGCGCCTGCTCGGCGCGCTGGTCGCCCACGGTGCGGTCGCCGATCCGCCGACGAGCCTGGCGGACGCGCTGATCGCGGAGGACCTGGCCGCGCGCGACCCTTGCGGGCGTCTTGTGCCGACAGCGGTCGGGCGGGCGCGATGGGCGCGCGCCCATCATCCGCGTTGCGAGGGCGTTGGCGCCCATCGCGCGCAGCACATGGCGATCGCGACGCGCGACATCGCGGTCGGCGGCGAGACCGTCCGCGCGACGGTCGATGACGGGGAGAGCCCGCTTGGCTGGCTCGCCCGTCGCAAGGGACGGGACGGCCGCCCGCTCATCGACGCGCATCAGTTCGCCGCCGGCGAGCGCCTGCGCGCGGACTTCACGCTCGGGAATCTGACGCCGCGCGTCACGTCGAGCTGGGAGGGGTCGGTCGCGCGCGGCGGCGACGGTCGGCGCGGCGGCGGCGAAATGTCCGACCTCGTCATCGCCGCGCGCCAGCGGCTGCGCCGCGCGCTGGACGCGGTCGGCCCCGAATTCGCGGGCTTGCTCGTCGACGTGTGCTGTTTTCTGCATGGGCTGGAGGACGCCGAACACGCGCGCGGATGGCCGGCGCGCTCGGCCAAGATCGTGCTGCAATTGGGGCTGGACCGCCTGGCGCGCCATTACGGTCTGCGTCGCGAGATCAGCGGCGCGCCAAATGCGAAAACGAGGACATGGCTCGCCGACGACGTGACGCGCCCGGCCGAGTGAACGCGGCATGGAGCGCGGGGCTTGCATCAACGGGACGGGCGGGACCGGCTCCGCGTCGGATGCCGAAACGAACCGAACCCGTCTTAAGCCGGCGCCAACGCGGCCCGCGCGTCGGCGCGTACGCGCTCGATCATCGCGCGCAGGCCGTTCGAGCGCTGCGGCGTGAGATGTTCGCGAAAGCCGAGCTCGTCGAACACCGTGAGCGCGTCGGTGGCGAGAATTTCGCGCGCGGTCTTGCCGGAGACGAGCGAGAGCAGGATGGCGATCAGGCCGCGCACGATATGGGCGTCGCTGTCGCCGACGAATTCGAGCACCGGGCCGTCCGCGCCTTGCGTCGTTCTTGTCGACAGCCAAACCTGGCTGACGCAGCCCTGAACCTTGTTGACGGCGGTGCGCTCGTCCTCGGGCAAGGGCGTCAGCGTGCGCCCGAGCTCGATGACGTAGCGATAGCGATCGTCCCAATCATCCAGGACGTCGAAATTCTCGCGAATTTCATCGATCGTCATCGCGCGAAATGCCTCCCCATCCGTGACGGCGGAAGGCATATAGGAGAACGCGCCGTCGCGGAAGCCTCGATCGGCGCCACCCGTGCGCGGGAAAGATGCGCCCGACCGGGCGCCGGTCGCGCTAGCCGCGTTCGGAGGCGCGCTCCGCCTCGCGCCCGGGGACCGTCGTCGCCGGCGCGGTCATGTCGAGCGCGTGCATGGGGCCGCGCCAGTCGATCTGGATGTCGGAGGGCAACAGCGTGTCGGTGGCCTCGGGAAGCTCGATGCCGTCGTCGCCGCCGATCGAACCGGTGTGATCGCCCTTCTTCTCGGTGATGAAGTTATAGAGCTTGCGCGCGCCGGACTGCGCGCGCTGGCCGATCAGCGTGGCCGCTTGTCCGCCGACCGCGCAGGCGGCCGGTTGACGTTCGCAGAACTGGCTCATGTCGGAAACGGCCGCGCTCGCCGCCGAGATCGCCTGACCGGCGTCGACGTGAACGTCCTTGCCGCCATCGGCCGGCTTGTCGGCCGGCAGCAGGACGAGCACAAGCCCCAGCCAGAATCCAATCCGCAGAAGAAAGAACATCGTTGAACGCTCCCCATCGCTACCCGGTGCGCGGGCTCTTGTGGCCACGGCGCATATCGCGATCCAGGCGCGAAGCTAGCATTCGGCGATGAAGGTCCGGTTTGCGCGATGGGCGCAAGTTTCGTCAAATTCGAACGATCGCGGTTGAAGTAAATTTTCCATCATCGCCGCCGATGGCGAGAGCGAATCGCGCCGTCATGGGTCGATGGCGCGGTTTCCGCGCGCGCCATCAACCAAATCGCAACCATAATCGGGCGCAGCGCGGAAACTCGCGGTTTACCTTCCGATCAGGAAAGCGCGGCGTGGGCGGGCCATTCGCCGGTTGCGAGGCCGCGCGGATGCGTCGCGCCGCGATGCCTTAGCGTTCGCTTAAGTTCGCTCTGCCACGATCCGCGCGATAACGGGGGCGTGCCGGCAAGCGATCCGGCGCGTGAAATCAAGTGTCATTGTCGACGATGGTCAGCCAGTTTGTCGATGCGTTGCCGCATCCGTCGGCGCGCGTCGATGCCATGACGAAGGCGCGCCATCGCGCGTTCATCGTCCCCCGCTTCATCGGCAGCTTCATCGCGCTCGCGATCTTCCCCGTCTATCTCGCCTGGAACGGCGCGCCCGGCGCGCTCGAGCTGCTGCTGTTCGCCTGGCTGATGACGCAGGTCGTGCTCGCCTATTACCTCTCGCGCACCGGCAACTACGAGCGCGCGCAGATGTTGTCGTCGCTGACGCTGACGGCGCTCGTCGCCGCCGTCGCCGCCAAGAGCGGCGGCGTCGAATCCTTCGCGGCGATCTGGCTGGTGCTGGTTCCGTTCGAGGCGTCGCTGTCGGCGTCGCGTCGCGTCATCGGCGTGGCGACCGCGCTCGCGCTCGGCGCGGCGCTCGGCCTGTGGCTGCTCGGCGCGATGGACCTGCTGCCGCGTTCGGAACTCGGCGCCGCGGAACAGAGTCTGTTCATGGCGGTCGCCGCCATTTCCGCCGCGCTCTACGGCGCGTGCCTGGCGTTCGGCGCCGAACACCTGGCGCGAACCTATTTCAGCCGTATCGACGCGGAGGGAAATCGCTACCAGTTGTTGGCGCGGCACATGAGCGACGTGATTTCGCGGGTTCGACGGCGCTGAGGTTCCGACCGGGATGATCATCGGATATTGATCCGCCTGATCGGACAATTCCGACATTTTGCTTGACGGTAGGATTTTTCCGACTATCTTGCTCCCGACTCGCCTACCAGCGCCCACCGCGCGGAATGGCGAGAACGGGGGGTTTCCATGAAAAATGGCGGCATTTCGCCCTCGCCGTGGCTTGCCTATCCAACTTTAGATCATCAGGTCGTCCTCGGTGCCGACGGCATCGAGGTCGCCGATTGTTCGATCCATGCCTATCGGGTTGACGCCCACACTTACAAGGGATAGCAAAAAAGGTCTCTAAAATGTATCTGCACCCGGAACAATCCGAACCGACACTTGAACAGGCCGAGAGCACGCACAAGGCAGCCATCGAAAGGCTGCGAAGTGCCCGCATCGAGCTAGGTGCCGCCGAAGAAAACTTGCGGGCCGCCGTCGGCCATCTTGAGGAAGTGCGGCGCACGGAAGCCGCTAAAGTCCCCGTTGATCGCTCCGCGCGGCAACTTTCAGGCGGCGGCCCCGTGACGGAAGATCATCGCGAGATCAAGCCGGAGAGCGGACAGCAAAAGGGCTACATCGTCCTAGCGCCGGCCGAGCGGGCCAAGGGCTTCACGCGACCTTACCGCGACGCCTACCGGCACCTCAAGTGCGGCAAGATAACCACCATGAGCCGGGACATTGCGGAGACCTACGCCCGCGATCCCGGCTTCTACAGCGGCACGTTTTGCACGACATGCCGCGCCCATTTCCCGGTCGGGGAAAACGGCGAGTTCACTTGGTACGAAATGGACGGGCGCGAAGGCCCGAAGGTCGGCACATGAGCGCAGAACAGGCGTTTTTGATCGGCGGCGGCCAGATTCACCGGCTCATCGGCGAGCGCGGCGAGACGCCGCTATGCCCGGAAGCCAGGTTCAAGCGCGGCGATGTCGTCAAGGTGCGGCGCAACCGGGCAGTCGGTCACTTTCCGCCAGAATTGATCGTGCTGGTAGCCGTTCCGCCGGGTTTTTCACCCGATGACGCAATGGCCGATCTTGTGGGGGAACCGCGACCGCTGATGAAGCAAGTCGGGCGGCGCGCCGTGACGTACATCCTTTGCCAAGAGGACAGCCCCAAAGTCTATTCGTGCCGTGAACGGGACTTGCTGCCCAGCGGTAAAGAGCCGGTCGAAATCGGCACCGTGTCGAGGGCCACATGACCACCTCGCACTCGCCGCTTCGCGCTCTCAAAGCCCAAGCCGACAAAATCGCGGCCATGCTCAAGGCTGTAGATCGCGGCGAAAAGATTGACGTGCGGTTTGCCGAGAAGATTGAGGCGGCGCGCGACAAGGAAAGTATCAAATTCGGCGTGGTGATGGACGATAAGGTCGTCACTGTTGACATGCCGTGGGCCACATTGCGCGAAACCAGCGAAGTCGGCCTTGCTGAATACATTCTGAAACAGATGCGGGGTGCGCGCGATGCCATCAACTAGAGGCAAGTCGTGGCGGCGGTCGATCCATGAAAATCGCGCCAACGCGCGGTTGATCTCGGCGGCACCGGAGATGGCGGCATCCATCGAGGATGCGCTCGTCAACGCGCTCGACATCGATGGTTCTGACCGAATTTCCATTTCGCGTACGCATTTCGATAATTTGAATTCCGCCCTCCGAAAAGCGAGGGCGGCATGACGCCGCTTCCGCCCTCCGCCGGGATCCCCGGCCCTTTCGAAAACGCCCAAATTGTAGCGGCCCTATGCGCGGCGTTCCGCGCCGCCCGCCGCGCGGGCCTTTCCGTCGACGCTGCCCTGGCCGAGGCGGAACAGGTCGGCCGCCGCGCCGCCGCGCTGATCAATCAAGCACCACCATCACCATCGTCACGGGGGCCCGAGCCCTCTTGCGGGCAAGAAGCCGGCGAAAAGTCGGCCGAAGCCGTGACGCCACTGGCCCGGGCCGGTTGCGCCCCCTGCCCGGGCCCCTCTTGTAATTCAGCCACGGCGCATCGCGTGACCGCCGCATGAGCTCACATCAGGATCCTAACGCGATGCAGCCGGACGACGTCGATGTCGTCGTGTCGCTCACCGGACTTAGCGTGGCGATGCTCCGCGCCCTATGGGCCGGAATGGAGCGGCGGCGGGACGACCAGACCAAGACGGTCTGGTTCGAGCAGATGAAGCACGAATTCGTCGGCCCTGGCGGCGAGCGTTACGCCAGGGAGACGATCACGGCTCTTGAGAGCCGCGGCCTGATGGATGTCACCGGGTCGTATCCGCATCGGCGCGCGCGGCTCAGCGGGCTCGGCCGCTGGTATGGCCGCGCGGCTCTCCGGCTGTTCACCAACGCGGCGGCTGCCGCCGCCGTCGCGATGAAGGAGGAATAGGATGACGATCGCCAGTCCAACGCTATCGCCCGAGCAACGCGCCATGGCCTTCGAGGCGATCGAGGCCGCGATCGCGGAGATCGACAGCAACACGGACGACGTTCTTTGCGCCTGCACCGTCGGCACGAGCCGCGATCCGGCGACGATGGAGCCGGATGAACGCGCCGTTTACGAACGCCTGATCACCATCGCGCGCCGCGCGCGCTGCGCGCTGACGCTCCTGAAAGCCGGCACATGATGACGGCGATAGGGGCGCTCATCTGGAAGATCAGATTCGCCGTCGCGATGTGGCGAAGCGAGCGGATCGGTCTTGCTGACGCCTGGCTATGGGCGGCGGTCACGCTCGCGCGATATGGCCTCGATAAGCGCCCGGCCGACGCGGTCGCCAGCGAACTCAACAGGTGGTGAGTGTCATGGTCGATCTCGTCGGGACATGCCCGAAGCATTTTTGGCTCGAATGGATCGCCGAAGGCGACGCGGCCGGAGAGCCTGAGAGCGGTCACGAATGGGGCTGGTTCACCGAGCATAGTTATCGGTCATTGATTACATGCTTATCCGGTTAACACACACACCCACTAGGGCTAGATGACGCGCACCGAACACATAGCCGAAGGCGTCACCCTCTATCTCGGGGATTGCCGCGAGATATTGCCGACGCTCCCCCGCCACGACGCCGTGGTGACCGACCCGCCATACGGTATCGGGGCATCCTCTAAAAAGTTCATCAACGGCACCAGCAAAACGCAAAAGGATTACTACGCTGATGTTTGTTGGGATGTGGCTCCGCCAGATGCAGAGGTTTTTGACATTATTCTTTCGCAAGCCGCCGACGCGATAATCTGGGGTGGGAATTACTTCAATCTGCCGCCGTGCAGATGCTTCCTGGTGTGGGACAAAACCATCCACGGAAACAGCTATGCGGACTGTGAACTGGCATGGACTACCTTGGACAAGGTGGCGCGTATCAAAGCGCTCAATATGGTCGCCGCCAATCAGGACGGGCGAGTCCATCCGACGCAAAAGCCATTAGAACTAATGAAGTGGTGCCTAAATCAAATCCCGAAGGCCAGATCAATCCTAGACCCTTTTGCTGGCAGCGGCACCACGGGAGCCGCTTGCGTCAAGATGGGCCGCAAGTTCACGGGCATAGAGATCGAGCCCAAATATTTTGACATTGCGTGCAAACGCATATCGGACGCCATGAAACAACCCGACATGTTCATCGAAAAGCCCGCGCGCGCGGTGCGCGCCGAGCGGCCGGCCGACATCTTCGACACTACAGGTAGATAGCCATGGAGACACAAGATGTGGGGTCATTTTCCGCCTGTGTGTGTCAACCGGATAAGCATGGCTGTCACCACGGCGTCAGCCCGCAGCATCTGCAAGCTTACCTCAATGAGTTCACGTTTCGCTTTAACCGGCGGTTCTACCCGTTCAACGCCTTCCGCTCGCTGCTCGGTATCGGCGCGGGCAATGAAAGCCCGACCTATGACGAACTCTACAGCGGCGAGTGGAAGCACCCCACGATGGCTAGTCATCATGGCTGACCCCCTCAAGCGGAAGCTGGGCCGGTTCGGCGCGCGCCGCGCGCGCGGGTCGTTCAATGAAAAGGTCCGGGCGCGCCAGCGCGTCACCGATGCGGCGGCAGGCAATGTCAAAGTATTGGGGTTCCAACTCAATTCCAACGAACCGGCGGCCCGTCTTGACCGCCGCGATGCCCGTTGTCCCGCTCCCCATGAACGGGTCAAGGATGGTTTTGGCGTCCGGGACGAATCCGAGACACCACTCCATCAACTCAATAGGCTTTTGCGTCGGATGGTGCCGACCGTCCCGCAACGCTTCCGGCCTCGAATATCGGAACGCCCGACCGGCCGCATTTTGACTGGTCCATGCCAATTCAAAGTCCGCGAGCGAAAACGTCTGGCACTTGTCCCAGACCAGCCAACGCATAGTCGGGGGCAAAAGATCGGCAAAGTAGTTCCCGCCCCAGATAATTGCGTCATCACAATGCGCGAGAATGGCCTTGAAGGTTGCTTCCTCTGGCCGCGCCTTGTCCCAATCAAAGTTCCCGTAATCTTTCCATCGGTTCCGGTCGATTCCACCGTTGCCGTCGCCTTTGCCTTCCATAAGCTTGCCGTAGTTAATCCCATACGGCGGGTCCGTCACGATAGCGTCGGCGCGCGCGAGCGTCGGCAGAATCGTCCTGCAGTCCCCAAGATGCAGGGTCACGCCTTCTGCCAGATGTTCGACGCGCTCAGTCATTGTTATTCGCTACCTGTTGGGTCTGTCTGCGTCAACCGGATAGGCATGATTGATTAGACCGGGCGACAGGTTCTACGTCGTCGCTCATGGCAGACTGAGGGGATATGCGATCAAAGAGGGCAAATACGCCTTTCGCTGGACGCGGCTGTCGTGCCGGAAGTTCCGCGACAATGAGGTGCGGCTGCAACTGCACGCCCTGGCGTACAACCTGGCCACCTTCTTGCGCTGCATCGAGCTGCCCGAGGCCATGGCCGACTGGTCGTTGACCAGCCTGCAACTGAAGCTGATCAAGATCGGGGCACGTGTGGTCCGTCACGCCCGCACCATCACCTTCCAGCTGGCCGAGGTCGCTGTCACCGGCACGATGGTACGCGCCATCCTCGCCGCTATCCGCCGATTGCGAGCGCCACCGCTATGCGCATGATCGCGATCCACGCTCAAACTGAACGAAAGCGGCTGGACAGATCTGTCCGCTGCGCTGAAAAACGCCGCCCCTGGGCAAGGAAACAGCGGCTTCGCGGTCTGATCCGTCCAGATCCAGCAGTCTGCGCGACCGCAGGTGCCGCTTGCGGCAGAAAATCCTTGTCTAGCGCTCGGATACAGGCGATCTTCACCTCAAACGCCACGCCACTTGGGGAATGCAGGATCAATGGCGAATAACTCTTCGATCGAATGGACGGAAGCGACGTGGAATCCTGTTGTTGGTTGCACGATCATTTCGCCGGGATGCACGAACTGCTACGCGATGCGCATGGCGCGTCGGCTGGAAGCAATGGGCCAGCCTAAGTACGCTGGGACTACGCGTATGTCTGGCGGCCGCCCCAAATGGAACGGCGTTGTGCGGATAGACGAGGATTCGTTATTGCTTCCGATGAATTGGAAGGTCGGTCGGATGATCTTCGTAAACTCTATGTCTGACCTATTTCATGAAGACGTGCCATTAGAATTCATAAATCGTGTGTTCGCAACGATGCGGAAAACCCCGCAGCACACCTATCAGATTTTGACGAAGCGGGCCGAGCGCCTCGAAGAACTATCGCCGAAGCTCGCATGGCCCCAGAACGTTTGGATGGGCGTAAGCGTCGAGAACGAAAACTACATGTTCAGGATCGATCACCTCCGTCGCACGCAAGCGGCGATCAAATTCCTGAGCCTCGAACCTTTACTAGGACCGCTCGACAATCTCGATCTCATCGGCATTGATTGGGTCATTGCAGGTGGTGAAAGTGGCCCCCATGCTAGACCTGTCGAGCCGGGTTGGATACGAAGCATTCGAGATCAGTGTTTTGACTCAAGTGTGGCCTTCCATTTCAAACAATGGGGCGGCGTCAATAAGAAAAAGACAGGCCGCATTCTCGATGGCCGCACTTGGGATGATTTCCCTGCTGGAGTTGTGGTGTAGTCGGTTCGTTAGTGTGCGAGGCGAGGAAATCCATCTAGCAACCTGAGCGCTGAACGCGACGTAAAGTTGGCTATTGCAGCTCGGTATTTTTCGCGCTTTGTGACGAAAGATTATCTCATGGTAGGGCTACAGCGTAAACGTAGTGATCATCACTATCGGTCGCGGCCCGCCAAACACCGCCGATTGCCCTCTAGAGTGCGATATTGCCGCCGATCACCGCACGCCACCAAGTTGGTGTGACGAACTGCCAATCCCACGCTACCGCCTTATAGACCTGAAGGCTGGAGCCGGATTTCGTTCGGCCCAAAGCTGCCTGTCGCACCGGGCGCCACCGCGCCCGGCGCTAAGCAGTCGTTCGGAAGCCGTGCATTGCGCGGCTGATCTTCCCCGACTTCTGGCATGCGTGCCAATTTGCGAAAGTGACCTTATCCTTCTCAGAATTTGCGACCGAGGCGCCGAACCACATGGCTGACGGAACGAAGATCGAATGGTGCGACGCCACCTGGCAGATCGTCACCGGCTGCTCGATCGTGTCGCCGGGCTGCACGAACTGCTACGCGATGAGGCTTGCGGGAACACGGCTCAAGGATCATCCGTCCCGCAAGGGCCTGACCAAGATCGTCAACGGCAATCACGTCTGGACCGGCGAAGTGCGGTTCAACAAGCAATGGCTGACGCAGCCGTTGCGATGGAAGCGACCGCGCCGGATTTTCGTGGCCGCGCACGGCGACCTGTTTCATGAATCGGTGCCGGACGGATGGATCATGCGCGTGCTGTGGGTAATGGGACATGCGCAACATCACACATTCCAAGTGCTGACCAAGCGCAGCAAACGGATGCGCGAGTTCTTCGCCAAATGGTGCGACGTCAATCAGGAACAAGACCTCGACTTCAAGAACGCTCGCGGACCTGCGGAAGTGCGCGCGGTGCACAAGAGCGGACGCGGGCGACTGTTTGCCGACATGCTAGAAGCGATGGGAAAGCCGCCCCCCGGCGCCGCCTATCCGATGTTTGATTGGGCGGGAGGCATGGCGCGCTGGCCGCGCGGCCGCCTCGACCGGCCCGAAGCCCAAATCTTTCAGGCGCCTTTCGACCCTGACTTGAAGCGCGTTCTTCATCCCGGCGGAATTATCCGACTCACACAATCCACAAGCCAATGGGATGTTTCCGACATAGCGCGCTTGGCGAATCGGAAAATTCCGACTATCTATCGCATTCATGGAAACGGAACTCCGGGAAAGCCTGCTCGAATTGCTGGCTGCCTACGTCGAGGCGAAGAAATGCAGCGCGGCGACCGTCGGCCGTCAGGCGGCGGGAGACTGGCGTTTTTTCGAGCGCCTCAATGATCCGGCCAAGACATTCACCGCGAGAAAATTCGACGAGATCATCGATTGGTTTTCCGGCAACTGGCCGCCGGAAACGCCATGGCCGGACGGAATCAGGCGGCCGGTCGTCGACGCGGAGCCAGCCGCATGACCGGATCGCATCCGCGGGCCGGTGCCATGCATGTCCGCCTTCGCGCCGACACGTCGGCATTCCATGCCGAGCTTCAGCGTCACGCGGAGGTCGCAGGCGGCGCATGTGAGCGCTCCCGCAAGGGAGCCGACGAGGGCATGCCGGTGAGAGCCCAGCCGCGCTGCAAACGCGATTCCTCGGAATTTCCAAAACAGGGGTACGCAGCATGAAACGCAACTCCACGCGCCGGAAGAATTCACGCGACGCCTCTTGGCGCCTTGCCGCCCCGCCGGTGCCGCTCCAAACGGAAGCGGAATCGCCAGTCAAGCGCGAAAGCGCCGGCACCGCAAAAGAGGGCTCCGACATATGTGTCGGTAAATCCCGACATATGTGTCGGTCGAATTCCGCCATCGCCTTGAAATTGCGTGGACTTTTTCCGAGGAAACCGGCGCTCGAAATCGCGCTCCGGCTTACGCACGAGGTCAGTCCGCGCACGATCGAGCGATGGCTTTCCGGCCACGCCGAGATGCCGGCCTCCGCGTTAGTAGACCTCGTCACGTCCGATGTCGGCGGCGTCCTGATCAAGGCGCTGATGGCGGACGCGGTCGCGCCGTGGTGGCGCGACTTCAGCCGCCACCTCGAGGTCGCGCGGCTCGCCCGCCACCACGCCGAAACCGGCCAGCGGATCGCCCGCATCATCGCCGGCACGGAGGTATGACGGCGATGTATGACGTCATCCCCTTCGACCTCGTCGCGCTCCTGCGCGCGATGATCGTTTTTTTCGCCGCCGCGCTACTGGCGGCGGTGTTCGTCGTCGCCGGCCAGCGCGGTCGCGCGGGAAACGACGCAATGGCAGAGCCGTTCGGCGACTGGCCTCATGATGGTCGGGGTGCGTCATGACGCGACCTGATGACATTGATCCCGCGCCGCGTGCAGGCGTGCCGCCGCCAGACGGCAGCGATCATGTGATCGGCGCCGTCGACCGTGTCCTGATCATCGTCGGCACGCGCACCGTCGTCACCGACCAAGATTTCATCCGCGTGCGCGACCGCGATCTCAACGGCAAGCTGATTTCCGATATCGGCTATTCGCCGGCCAAGGCGCTGGCAATGGGGCAATTGCTCGTCCGGCTGGCGCTTGAGCGCGATCCCAGCCTTCGCGATCTCCGCGTGATGGATGGCAAAACCATAATCCCGGAGGAGCGCCGATGACATCGCTGGCGCGGATCGACCTTCGGCGTAATGCGCGTCATGGCATGACAGCCTATGGCGCCGACGAGGCGGGCAGGCGCTACGCCCATCTGATCGCCTGCGGGTTCGATGAGGCCGAGGCGGACACGGTATTCGAGGCGATCGATCTGCCGGACAGCGCGGCGATCTCGCTGCGCATTTCCGACCTGCGCGCGCTCGGCTTCGCCGATCCGGTCAAGATGATCACGACTCTCCCGCCGATCCTCGGCTACGCGCTCGACAACATCCGGGGCAAGATTTCCGACCTGCGCGCGCTCGGCTTCGCCGATCCGGTCAAGATGATCACGTCGAGCCCGACGATCCTCAGCTACGCGATCGACAACATCCGGGGCAAGATTTCCGACCTGCGCGCGCTCGGCTTCGCCGATCCGGTCAAGATGATCACGTCGAGC
>OFQZ01000056.1_pt1 | contig 40644 bp, 55 predicted proteins | sample 1543011 | NCBI WGS metagenome assembly OFQZ01 (sample SAMN07774216, study PRJEB24372) | wastewater metagenome | isolation source: Exp Tend NO 0WW | collected 2016-02 | reverse complement strand
CCCCTTGAGGCGGCTAGTGGTGCTGCAAATTCAAATGAAACTAAGCGCCGCCGTTCATTCCGTCAGCAGCGTCTTTCGCTTCCTTCTCGCGTCGCAGTGTCCGATTCGATGGTGGACGCTTGTACCCGAGTATTGCGTGAATCTGGCTACTTAGCTCAAGAGTCGTCATCTGACGGCCTACTCGTTCTTCAGATTTTGGAAACAGCCTTCGCTGTCCAAGCAGGCGAGCGTGAAAGTTGTGTAGGGAAACAGTGATTTCAGAAAATTGAAGGCGAAACTTATTTATTTCTCCAACGCAAACGCGACGGCCATCATCAGTCCATGTAACCAATGCGAAACGACTGCCAGTGGCGAAATTCCGCATGGTATTGGCGTTCTGCATAAGTGCGACACCCCTCTTTGTGTAAATCCTGAACATTTGTTCCTTGGGACTCAAAAAGAGAATATGGCAGACATGACTAAAAAGGGGCGAAGACGGTGGACTGAAGCGTTTTTGAAGTCTCAATGTAAAAATAAGAGTCTGGCGTTCCTGAAACTGCCATGACCGAACGCAAGCACGAACGGATGCTCCGCCTGGCCAAGCACGAACCGGACAGCCGGCGTGAGTCCAGGTGTTCAGTCTGCGTGATGTCCGCGCGGGATGTGGTGGGGATCGGGGTTTACGCGGGATGGGCCATAGTTGACCTGGCAAGGGCTTTTTACCAGTTTAACCATACCAAGCGCGATCATGGGTATTTTGTGCGTAGAATCGCAAGATCGGGGCCTTCTATGGCCATCCTGGTGGCCGTTGCGATGTGCTTTTCGGCCTGTGAGCGCAGGGGTCGTGATCCATCTGGGCCTTTCTTCCCGGTATATCCGTGTGTGGTGTGTGAGGATGGCAAGCAGTATTGTTCGGATTTACCGAAGCATTGTTGAAATTTGGCCTTTACAATCGTAACGAAATGTGATATAAGCGTACCAGAGTGGCAGAAAACGGTATCACACCCCGAAAAAACGGTGACCGCTTTACAAGGCGTGGGCCACGATTTGGAATTGAGAAACCCGCCATACCAGGCCCCGGAAGACCCCCCATCCCACAGTCTGTGAAAGACGAACGCAAAGCCCTCCAGTCAATGCTGAAAGCCATAGCACCCAAAGCGATCACGACTCTTGACGCTTCGCTCAATTCAGACGACGAGAAAAACAGAATTAGAGCGTGTGAAATAGTACTGACTCACACCGTCCCAAGATTGGAGGAAGTTGAGCTAAATGACGATAGACCTCTCCAACAGTTCAGCGATGAACAGCTCACGGCCCGACTTCGGGAAATTGAGTCTCAGCGAGCAAGCGATAATTCTAGAGCTGGAGAAGCGGCGTGAAGAGTACGGCTGTCGCTACTTCGAACCGAACGGCGCGCAAACGAAACTCATCGACCTCGTTGGCGGTCAAGCACCGCACGTCGGAATCTTCTCGGCGGCGAACGGAATCGGAAAGACAACCGCCATTGCGAACGTTATGGCGAATATCATTTTTGGACGGCAGAACCGGTATTTTGATTACCCCCTCTTTCGAGAATGGCCGTATCCAAAGCGACTGCGTTTTATCACTGACCCGAAGCTCGTTGAAGAGATTGGGCCACTCCATTCCGAAATCAAAAAGTGGTGGCCTCGTGGTCGTTACGAAGCCGTCAAAGGCGGGAAGTCGTATTTCTCGCAGTACAAAGCCAACGGGTTCCTGCTCGACATCATGTCCTACGACCAAGACCTCAAACAGTTTGAAGGTGCGACGCTTGGTGGAATTTTCTTCGATGAACCCCCGATGAGAAACATCTGGAACGCCTCACTCGCTCGTCTGCGAATGGGCGGTATCGCTCTCGTTTTTATGACGCCGTTGACGCAAGCCGCCTGGTTCTTTGACGAAGTTGTGCCGCGCCATCAAGAGCATATCGTGTTCGGAGACATCGAAGAGAACTGCAAGACGCACGGTACACGCGGGCAGCTCGAACACGCGAACATCGAGCGCATGGTGTCGGAGATGGACCCTGACGAAGTCGAAGCTCGCGCTCACGGCAAGGCGATGTATCTCTCCGGCCTCATCTACAAGAACTTTGATCACAACGTCCACGTTGCGAAGAAACCGATTGCTGTGCCGTCGAACGCCTCCGTTTACCAAGTCGTTGACCCTGCCGTCGGCAAGCCGTTCGCTTCGATCTGGGCGTTTCCTGACACGGACGGGACGCTCTACATTCACGACGAATGGCCGAATGAGGATTTCTACAAGATGCGTGGGATTGACAATGGGATTCACGACTACCGCCGCATCTTTCTGACGAAGGAGCAGGGGTGGGGTATTCACAAGCGGATCATTGATCGCCACTTTGCCGACGTGCGCAGTCTTCAAACCAAGAACACATTGCGCCAAGACTTTGCCGCCGTCGGCTTAAACTACGAAGCGTCGTACAACGCACAAGCCGAGCAGGAAGAAGTGCAGACGGGTATTCTTAAAGTTCGGTCGTATCTGAACTACAACAAAGACAAGCCATTGGACTCGATCAATCGGCCTCGGTTGGTGATTTCTCCGACGTGCGTGAACACGATCAAGGGGTTTAGTCGGTGGTCATTTGATACAAAGACTGGACGACCGAAGGATGAGTACAAAGATTTCATGGATTGTGTTCGATACTTTGTGATGGCTGATCCGAAGGTGAGTTATTCTCCACCCATGTCTGAACCAAGGCGGTTATTCGCTTGAACTCCTCATTTGACCAGGACTTGCTCGACAAAACCGCCATAAAGCCTCTCTATCCCTCGTCGTTACCTCCAACCGACTCCCTCGATTCACAGCAACCTGCACCGCCGTCGCGTGAATCTCTGGTCAATCAATATTCGACGATGCCTGTGGATCAGATGGTAGAGCAGGAGATTGTGTCGATGGTGCGTGGGCGCAAGGAAGCTTCGCGGACGTGGCGTGAGGCGAAGCGATTGATTTGGGACAAGTGTTGGGAACACATGAAGCAGGTGTACGACACGACTGGGAAGGAAGCGTGGCAGTCGAAGAACTTCCAGCCTGATACGCCGAAGGTTGTGGAGACGGTTTGCGCGAACTTGCACTCGGCGTTGATGTCGCCATCGATGCCAGCCGAGTGGCAATGCAAGGTGAAAGAGTTTGAAGAGACTGTGCGTTCAACGAACGACATTGTAGCGAACGACATTGACAAGGGCCGTTTGAAGGTGACGTTCTCGGACCTGTTGCGGTCATTGGGCGTGACTGGGACTGCGATTGGAAAAGTGGATTATCTGCAAGAGAAGGCGCGGGTGATGGTGAAAGAGCGTGGCAAGGTGGGACTTGCCGAGCGCATGATGGCGATGGTTCAGGGGTTGCCTGCGCCTGTTCCGCATGAGACGTATTCCGAACAAGAGATGACGGTGAAAGACTGGGCGGTGTGCGAGTATCGTGATCTCTACAAGATGTACCCCGAACCGTACACCACCGAGATTTCGAAGGATCACTGGATCATCGAAGAGGGTCGCATCACGAATCGGGAGTTGGTGGAGTTGGCGAACAGCCAGGACACATACGCCAGATTAAAGAACGTGTCTTACGATATGTTGAACGCTTCTCCGTCGAATCGAGTGAACGAAGATCCCGAGACTCAGATCCGTCGCATGGCGTTGGAACAGCGTTCGACGGCGATGAAGTATTTCGATCCCGATATGCCGCACGTGTTGGACGAGTACTGGGGGCCTGTGCCGGTGTGGATGGTTGACCCCTCTGCGATGAACGACGAGGCGCGGAAGTACGAGATGGTGAACGCATGGATTTGGGTGATTGACGGCCAATACTGTGTGCGGTCTGTCGTGACTCCATATCGTGACGCGGAGCCGCCGTACGTGAAGTTCCAGTACATCCGAGTTCCTGGCGATTGGTACGGGATTGGCCCTGCGGAGTTGATGTTGGGGTTACAGATTGAGAAGAACGAAGTGGTGAATACGGGTTCAGACCAGACGAATTTGAGTTTGAATAAGATCGTTGCGGTGTTGAAGGACAAGGTGAGCAAGGACGACTGGCAACGGATCAAATCGACGCCTGGCGGGATGTGGTTGTTTGAGAACGTGCAACGGGTGGGCGATGCGTTTCAGATTGTGGAGTTTCCTGACATTGGGCGTGATTGGTACATGAAGATCGAGATGATTGATCGAGCGATTCAGGAAGTGACTGGCGCGAACAAATCGACGGTTGGCGTGGGTGGTGGTGAAGATCAGGCGGGTGGGGGGACGTTTAGGGGCCAGCTTCTGAACAAGCAGGCTTCGAGTGAGCGGTTCATGATGAACGCTCGTGTGATGGAAGCGTGTGGCGTGGCTGACATTTACCGGAAGTTCTACCAGCGGATTTATCAATTTAAGTCGTACGACTCTGCGGGGAAGATTTTAGGACAGGCGCGTTCTGCGGACTTTGAGTTTTTACCACCCGAGGTATTGGAGCAGGTATCGAGTCTTGTTCCGACGGGTGTGATGTCGATGGAGACGAAGGGCGTGAAGCTGGCGCAGATGGGTGAATGGTTTAAATTGTTTGGGATGCAACCTTGGGCGAAGGGGTACGACTTGGCACGTCGGATGTGGATTGAGATGGGGCAATCTGATCCTGATTCTGTGACGTTCTCGCAGGAGGAGATGGATCAGTTCAACGATTTTCGGAAGCAAGTCATGGCTGAGACGGGTATGTCTCCCTCGGGTGGGGGCGGCGGCGATCCTTCTCAGTCTGGCCCTTCCGCACAACCGCCTGGTGCTGTAGCGGGCGACGTTCCTGGCCCGACGGACGGGATGCCACAACCGTCGTTGCCTAGTCGTGGTCCTGGTGGTGCGTCGATTGATATGACTGGGGTGCCGATGTCATGAAGAAGAAAAAGCGGAAAACAAAGGCGAAGTTTGATTTCAGGAATATTCCATGAGTGAGCATCTGACGGAATCGTACAAGTGGTTGGTACAGCAATCTGCGTGGAAGGATTTGGAAGCGTTGATGATTAAGATTTCCTCTGAGTCGAACAAGGATTTGGATTTTATGGACATTGACAAGTTGAGTGCGACTGTGGCGGCCCATGCGCGTGGATTGCGTGATGCGGTGGCTAAGATTCGGAGTCATGTGGACTATCAACTAGGGGGAGGCCCAAAGTGAAGAAAAAAGGCGGCAAGAAGCCACGCTGTTAGTAACCGATTTTGGCAACAAGGGCAATGACCCCTGCCAATGGGAGGCAATAAGTGAGCGACAAACCAGAAGTGGCGACGGCCTCTGAATTAGAGGGCCCAAGCGCGGCGCAGTTACTGGATCAGATCAAGGAGAAGCAAAGAGAACTCAACGCATCAAAGGCTGACAAACCAGCCATTGACGCGCCCGAGCCTGTCGCTTCCACCGAACCTGAGACACCTGTAGTCGACTTGGGTGCTGACAATTCGAACAAGCCAGCCGAACCTGCGTCGGAATCTAACGTGGGAGGAGTACCTGGCCCTGCGGGGAAAGATAAGCCAGAGTGGGAACGATGGATCGAGAAGAAGGGATTGCGTAAGTCTGACGGTTCAGTAGACCTTGACAAGTTGGTTCGCAACAATCGGGAATTAGAGCGTGAGTTATGGCGTAAGAACACCGGGCGCGGAGCGGAAGCTCCTGTTCAGGCACAACCTGAGCAAGTGCCTATGCGTCCTGCGTACGTGCCACCTTCTGCCCCGAACATTGAGGAACTGGCGAAGCGTTACAACCTTGATCCGAGCGACTTTGAACGGGTTGCTCCATTGGCGGCAGACATTGCGGCGAATCAGGTTGCGGCGCGTATGGCTCCTATGGCGGCTGAGTTAAATCAGATGCGACGGGAGTTTGCGAGGAATTCGGAGCTTCAGTCATTGCGTGAAGACCCTGCGTATTCAGACCCGAGAGTGCAGTTTGAGATGCACCAGATTCTGGAAACGAACCCATCCATCCTCCAAAATGAGCCCGCGCCCTTTCGGTACGCCTTAAACGAGGCGTTGCGGAACATGGGCCGGAGAATCCTTGAAGGATCAATCGAACCTGGCGTAACAAATCCCCCGGTCTCGGGGTCGCCTCGATTGCCTGTGACACCTCCTAGAACCGCGGGGAGCGGCGGGAGTGCTACGGCGTCTGGCGGCATACAGCCATCTGGCAGGATTTCTCAACGTGATTTTGACCGCCTCCCGGCGGCTGAACAGAGAAAGATTCTGGCCAAAATGGGGTTTGTTTCCGAGGAAAGTTGAACACCCAAGACGAGAACGATGGTGATTAAATAAAATGGCTGACGTACCCGCAGTATCAGGCGATGCAACAATCGCCACCATGATCGGAAATTATTATTTCCGAACGTGGATTGAGAGATTCGAAGCGAACCTCTGCTACGACAAGTATGGGAAACAGGCTCCATTGCCGGCTAAAAACGGCAATATCGCGGTCTGGCATCAACTACTTAATCCGGCAAAGGGTTATTCGCTGACGGATGGCACTACAAACTCGGCGTCTGCTGTTTCTACCCGTAAGGTGAGCGCGACTGTTGCTCAGTATGGAGACGTGAAAGCGATCTCTGATTTGGCTGAGGACTTAGCGGTTTGCCCGATCGTGGAGGAAACAGTGGCGGCCTTGGGTTACGCGGCGGCACTGACAAAGGACGCGATCATTGGAGACGCTATTGGCTTCGGCCAAGCGGCTTCTACTGGCGTGGCCGATGCAGCGTCGACCAAAGTTCCCTCGGTCTTTACGCAGGGTTTCCCGCTACTCGAAGGCAACACTGGCTCCCTTTATTGGGCGGCTACTGGGCTTCTGAATGGGCTGTTCTCTACGCTTCCAACGATTGCGCACGTTCGCAAGGCTGTTACGGCTTTGAAGAATGTGAATGCGATGCCGTTTGAAGACGGGAACTTCCGTGGTGTTATCAGTCCGGCTGTGTCGGATGCAATTCGGTCAGATACCAACTTCGCTACATGGATGGCTTATACCAACCGTGGGGCTATGGAGAAGGGTCGGATCGGAGTGATTGAAAAGGTGATGTTCGAGGAATCGACCAACGCCTTCATGTCACCTGTCGTTGCTTCCGCGTGGTCTAACTCTGCTTACGTTTCAGTGGCTGGTTCAGCGTCGTTGCATGGAGCCCTTATCTTCGGAAAAGGTGCTTATGGTGTGACGAAACTGGCTGGAGCTGATGCGAAGGTGAATGTTCTGCAAGGGGCTGAAAAGTCTGACCCGAACAATCAACGAACTTATATCTCTTATAAGTTCACGATGGCGGCGAAGATTCTCAATCCTAGCGCAGGAGTGATCTTGACTTACTTCAAGAACGTGTAAGTAAGCTCGGTCTTTCCCCGGTGGTTTCCCCACCGCCGGGGAGAGGTCGATGTTTTCAAAGTGGAGGAAATATGAAATGTCGATGTAGTCATGAAGAAGAGAAGCACTACGGTGGCGAGCATCGTCACTGTAACGCGATTGCGTGTTTCTGCAACGTGTTTGTGGTAGCGGCAGAGAAGGTGAACGTTCCTACTCCTGTGATTAAAGTTGAAGAGCCAGTTAAGCGCAAGCCAGGGCGACCGAAGGGAATCTGACGATGAAGGTTTTGGTGATCGGGAAGGGGCAGATTGGGACGGCGATTCACGCTATTGTGAGCCGCAAGAACCATGAAGTTCACATTCGAGACATAGCGGATTACGAGTTGGGCGGCGTTGACGTTCTGCACATCTGCTATCCCGACAGTCTGTATTTCGTTCAGGAAACGATGGCGTACATGGCGAAATATAGCGCGAAACTTACGATTGTCCATTCGTCTGTGGCGGTCGGTAAGACCAACGATTTAGGGGATAGGGCGGTTCATTGCCCTGTACGTGGGCGGCATCCGAATTTGGAGAGTCAGATCCCTGCGTTTCCGATGTTTGTCGGTGGGGACAATAAAGAGACGGTACGTGAGGCGTGTGAGTACTTGAACGGTCTGGATTTGATCTGCAAGCCCGTTTTTGACTCGATGGCGACGGAAGTTTGCAAGCTCTTGTCGAACGTCCACATGGGATTGGAAGTAGCGTGGCGGCAGGAAGTTGGACGGATACTCAACCAGTTTTGCATTGATCCGCAGTTTTATCACGAGTGGGAAGATACCTACAACGAGGGCTATCGGATAACGGGTGACGAGCAGTTGACGAGGCCGCGCTTGAATCCTGACCCGATAGGTGGACATTGCATCTTGGAATGCACGGAAATACTTGGAAAGCAGTTTCATTCCAAGCTTTTTGACTTCATCAAGGAATCGAACGACATTGAAAAGACAAAACGGAATGGACACTCAGACGCTCCTAAATCCAAAGTCAAGTCGAAAACTAAAGTTAGAGCCGCCTAAGGCTCCTGACTTTCTCGTTTTCGGCCAGCCTGACATTGGGCAGGAGGAGATTGACGCTGTAACGAGCGTCATGCGCTCCAAATGGCTCTCGACGGGTTCTGTTGTCAAGGAATTCGAGGAGGAGTTTGAGAAGTTCGTGGGTGACGGCCACGCGGTCGCTGTAGCGTCCTGCACGGCGGCGTTGCGGCTTTCGATGATGGTATCGAACGTCGGATGCGGTAATGAGGTAATAACGACACCGCTGACATACGCGGCAACGGTCAACTCGATTCTTTCGGTAGATGCCAAGCCCGTCTTTGTGGATGTCACTTCTAACGGTCAGATTGACGTGGATCAGATCGAGAGCAAGATCACGGACAAGACGAAGGCGATTATCCCGGTTCACTATACGGGGTGCGCGGCTGATACGAAGCGGATCTTAGAGATTGCCAGACGCTATCGATTGGCGGTTATTGAGGACTCCGCGCATGGATTTGACGGGTGGCACGTTGAGCCGATGGTTGGTAGTCAGCCAGGACACCGACAACGGATCGGCACGATGGGCGATTTCTCCTGTTTCAGCTTCTATTCCACGAAGAACATTACTTGCGGTGAAGGCGGGATGGTAATTTGCCGGAATCGGGAGCTTGCTGAACGAATCAAGATGCTGACGATGCAGGGGTTATCTTCTGGGGCGTGGCGGCGATACGGAAAAGACCCGATTCGGCCTTACGAAGTGGTTTATGCGGGACAGAAAGCCAATTTGTCGGATATTCACGCTTCGATTGGGTTGACTCAGCTTCGACGCTGGCCTGAGATGAAGGCGAAGCGTAACGTGGTGTGGGACATATACGAGGACGCATTTGGATTGAAGGAACCTGGACATTCCAAGCATCTCTTCACGATCCGTAATCCTCGGAGGGATCAACTGCGCCAGCATCTCTATGAAAAGGGGATTGGGACGGGAATTCACTTCAAAGCCCTGCATTTAGAACCAGCTTACGCTTCGATGCGCCACAATTTAGGGGATTTCCCGAAGGCTGAACGTATCGGGATGGAAACGGTGTCGTTGCCCGTCACGCCAAACATGACGGCTGAGGATGCCAACAGGGTTGTTAGTGCGATTAAAGAATTCATGGGGAAGGGGAACGCATGAGCATTGAACTACAGGCCGAGCCGTTGATCTCGATGATTGTTCCGATTTACAAGAAAGCACCTGACGTGCTGAAACGGTGCTTGATGTCGCTTGAGGATCAGGACTATCCGAACATGGAAGTAATCTGCGTGATGGACGGGCCAGACGTACCGCTTTTGAACGTGGCCGCATCGTTTTTAAAGGACAAACGCTTCAAGATCGTAGAAATAGACCATACAGGGGCTTGTGGCGCGCGAAATGCCGGTTTCCGTGCGTCCAGCGGCGACGTAGTGAGCTTCTTCAACTCGGATTACATCGCCAAGCCTGGAATGGTGCGGTTATGGGTGACGGAACTGCTGAAACACCCCGATTGCGGGTTTGTTTATGGCGGGTACGAGTATTCGACGCAGGTGCGGGATGAGTACCCTTCCGAGCCATTTGACGAATGGAAGCTGAAACAGGCGAATTACATTGATTGCGGGTTTCCCCTTTGGCGGAAGTACGTGGTGGATTGGGATTCTAGCGTCAAGAGCTTGCAGGACTGGGATTTCTGGCTTCGTGTGATTGAGACGCACAAGATCAAGGGACATTTCCTTGGGAGAGAGCTTTCGTTTGTAGCGCAACCGCCGCAACAGGGCGGGTTATCGGACGATTCGCATAGCAACTGGGTGGATCGTGTCACGTTCGTGCGCGAGAAGAACGGAATCCCGACGAGCGAGATGTGCGTGACTTCTTTGGGTGCGCCGTTCCACGGCAAAGAGATCGCCAAGATGATCGGGGCTGATTTCCGAGATAGCACGATCCTGAAGCCGCACAAATACAAATCTCTCTACATGATCGGTTTCTACATCAAGCCGACGGATCAATACAACCCACACGCGCAAGTCCTGATGAACTTCCCTGATGCGACGAAGATCGTGCATTTCGTTGGCGCGGATATCTACTGGATGAAGCGGTTTAGCCATCACGATCTGAAACTTCTGGCGGGTGCGCTCAACCTTCAATGCGACCACATTCTGTCGGAAACGACACACGCTCAGAACGAGCTTTTGGAGATGGGTATTAAATCCGAGGTGATGCCGATCCCCCCCTATCGTGACTATGTGGTCAAGCCACTCCCTGAGAAGTTCAAGGTAGCGATCTTCCTGACCAACAAGAGCGATTTCGATAAGTATTGCCGTGAGGAGACGCTTTCAATTGTCCGGGCGATGCCTGACGTGGAGTTCTCGGCGTATGGCGATTGGGGTAAGGACGAGTTGAATTATCCGAACCTGAAACACTACGGCAACATCTGGGGGCAGGCGTGGGAGGACTTTGTTTATGACCATTCTTGCTACCTGCGCTTTGTGCGGCATGATACTCGGCCTATGGCTTCTGACGAGTTTATTCTGGCTGGCCGTGATGTGGTCACGAATATAAAACTCCCCTATCAACGCTACGTCAGCACAGCGGGCGATCCGAAGAAGAACGAACAGGACTTTTTTGGAACTGGCCTGAACGGTCATTACTGGCCCAAGACGAAGAAGGCGATTATTCGGGAGATTCGAGAAGTGCGCGACAATCCTGGTAATCAGCTGGGTGCTGAGAGTTATCAGTACACGTTGGATCGGAAGCGGTACGTTGATTTCATCTGGCGGTTATCGAAAAGCCCCAAGGGGAAGGAGCTAGCTTATGCGATTTAAGATCAGATTCAGAAAATCTGATTCATTAATAGATAGGTTCACAAAATGCCATCAACGTAATGTTGATGGATGCACGGAATGGGAGGGCCCTTATCACAAAAATGGTTATGGGCAGTTGATTTATAGAGGGAAAAGATACTTTGCCCATAGGCTTTCCTATGAATTTAATAATGGGCCTATTGGAGATGGCCTATATGTATGCCATCGATGTGATAACCCAAAGTGTATCAACCCTAAGCATTTATATGCGGGAACACCATCGGAGAATTCAAGAGACATGGTTATTCATAACAGAAGCAAGCGCGGAGAAAAGCATTGGTGCGCGAAATTAAATTGGAAAGACATCGAAAAGATAAAACGACTCATCGGCACAGAAACGCAGAAATCCGTCGCATTTATGTTTGGCGTTGATCCTTCTCTTATTTCTCAAATCCATAGAGGATTGATATGGAAAGGAGAAATCCATGCCTAATCCGTTGATATCGTTTGTAGTACCAACCTATAACAGAAATGAATGGTTAGCTGAATGTCTTTCTGGATTGCTATCTCAGACGGTGAAAGAAGTAGAGGTTATCGTCGTCGACGATGCGTCTGATGATGGCACGGATAAACTCTTGGAATACTACAAGACCGATGAGCGCGTTAAGATTATTCGAAACGATAAGAACATAGGCGGTGGTCTTTCGCGTAACGCAGGGAACTCCATAGCCTCAGCCCCAATCATTGCCGTATGTGACAGCGATGATCTTTACCCGACGAACAGGGCCGAGGTGACGCTTGAGTTCTTCAAGAAGTACCCAGAGGGCGTGATGATGAACGCCCCGTATGTGAGGGTGGGGTATTGCAATGAAACTCTTAGGTCGTTTGATGGCCTCCCGTTTGATGAAGAGCTGTTTAAAAAGACTGGTGCGATCAACTTCTTTTGTCATCCATCCGCGGCCTACACGAAAAAGGACATTACGGATATCGGGGGCTATAAAGCGGAGATTACGGAAGGACAGGGGATAACTGACGATTACCAGCTGGTTTGCGATTGGATTAAAGCGGGTAAGAAAATCGGAATGGTTCCTGACCATTACCTGTGTCTTCATCGAGTTTTGCCGAACAGCATGATGTCGAAGTTCCGAGGATTTGAGCCGTCATGGGCGGGCAAATGAACGTCAAGAACGACTTCATCAAGAGCCATTCGGACTATCCCGACGTGTTTCCTGACGGGATTGAGAACTACCCGTTTGCTCGAACAAGGATCATCCCTGTCATTTACGAAGTGCCGGATGGATCGAAGGTACTTGATATCGGGTGCAACTCCGGTGGGTTTCTGAAATACCTGAAAGAAAAAAAGGGATGCGACGTATACGGAGTGGACATCAGCCAGAACGTGATTGACCTGGCGAAGGCCAAAGGTCTGGACAACGTGCAAGTGGCTGATGCTGACGCTCTGCCGTTTCCCGATGGGACGTTTGACGTGGTGACTTTGATGGAAGTGCTGATGTTTTTTAGCGAGTCAGAGAAATATTTGAAAGAGATCAAGAGGGTTTTGAAGCCGAATGGATTTTTACTTGGAACTGTACCGCATAAGAATCTGGAGCGTTTTGTCTGGGATGATAAACGGATGCACCGCCAGTACTACACCGAGGACACGCTGAAAAGCGAGTTGAACGGAATCTTTGACGTAACGCATCTGCGGGTGTTGACGGGCGCGCAGTTTGCGGTGGCTATGGCTTCTTCGCTCATGTCTAGCCAACCAGCCGAGATGCTTTTCAAGTGTGGGGGCCCTGATACGGAACCGTGGGAAGAACAGATGCGGAAGCCGTACTCGCTTCGGGCGTTCTTTGGCTACACGCTACTGGCTGGAACGGTTTATTTTCGGATGCGTGGATTTGCCGACAAGATGCGCGAGATGGGGCATGAGATTGCCTATGAGGACTTCAATTATGACGGGTCGGAGTCTCAGACGAAGTGGCAGACGAAGGTGCGATCTCACATTGTGATGAATACGCTGGAACAACTCATTCGAGTTGCTGACGTATCTGTCTGGCAGTTGGTTGGCAACAAGGACAGTCTGGCATTTCTTAAATGCGCAAAGGATTTGATTAAACGACCTATCGTGACGGAATTGGACGATTGGATTTGGGATTTGCCAGGGTACAACGTGGCGTCGCACCCTTATCGACCTAATTCGGAGCCGGAGTGGGTGTGTTCGGAGCAGTTGAAGCTGTCAGATGCGTTCATCGTTTCGACATCGTTTATCAAAGAGAAACTGGAAGAACGGTTTCCTGATAAGCCAGTCTATTTGATTCCGAACGCTCTTGATTTCAAGATTTGGGACAACCTCAAACCCTCTCCGATCATTGACCGATACGCTAAAAAAGAGGGGATGATTCGCATCGGTTATACGGGATGCGGAAACCACGACGGGGATATGGAGATCGTGAAGCGTCCTATTTTGAAGCTGATGGAGGAGTTCCCGAACGTGGAGTTCCTGACTTCTCATCCGTTCGCGTGTTGGAACGACGTGACGCATGAACGCTTTATCAATCTCAATCGGTGGGTGACGATAGACAAGTTCCCTAACGATATGGCGGGATGGGGATTGGACATTGGGATCGCTCCTCTTCGGGACAACAACTTCAACCGTGCGAAATCGAATCTGCGGTGGCTGGAATTCTCGGCGGCGAAACTCCCGACTGTGATGAGCCGAGTAAGACCCTTTGCGGAATGTGTGACGGACGGCGTTGACGGTTTGTTGTGTCGGTCGGAGCTGGATTGGTACGAAAGTTTGAAGAAGCTGATTATAGATGCAGATTTAAGGCGATCTCTTGGGGAAGCGGCCTATGTTCGAGTCAAACGTGACTATAACATGGACGTGATCGCGGGGCAGTATGCTGACGCACTCAAGGAGATCAAGCAATGCAACGTTCAGAAATTGATGAACAAGTCGGGCGTTTACTCGGTGACCCCAATCACACTCGTTGGACAACCGACGTAATCCACGCCAGAGAAGAACTGGCACAGCAGGAAGTCCAGGCTCTTACAAACGCGGTCAAGACCGTTGAGACTCTAACCCCGACGGCCAATACCGCCGAAGTGACGGTAGATTCAGGTACTTTAGACATTTTGCGTGTCACGCTGACCGAATCCGACGGCACAATCAACTTGATTGAAGGCCGGACGCGTGAAGATTTAGACTTTTACGAACCGACGTGGCCCAATCTGACCGCAGACAAGCCGAAAACCTACTATTTTGACGCTTCCAATAGGAACGTAGTCTTAATTCCCCCTCCGAGTTCGACTTACGCTATAACCAACGCCCTGAAAGTTTGGGAAGTCCGTATTCCTACGGCGATGACTGGTGATACGTCGGTTCCGTTTGATAACACTCTGCTGATGAAGGCGTACCACATGGCGATTGTCCATTGGACGGTGGCGATTTGCTTCATGGACAACGGAGATCCGGAGTCTTTGGCGAAATCGAAGTTCCACAAGACAAACGACATCAACAATCCTGGGGAATACGAGAAGGTTTTGAAGTTGATTAACGCGAAATTCGACAGTCCGGCTGACATTCCTGCGAGGGTGATGTGGTATCCGCAGGGAGGCCGAAGGAATATGGTAGGACGACCATCAAAAAGCGCACCGTTAGCTTAATCTTAGCGGCTTTTTTAGCCGTTCCTTGTTTTGCGGTGGAAGATTCCACTCCTAAACAGGTCATCGGGCCATTCGGCACGCTGAATAATGCCGATGATCCTCTTGTTCTTGGAGATAACGAGGCGCAAGACCTCCTGAACGTCGAGATCACGGATCAGGGGAAAGCCGTCCTCAAGCGAAAAGGTCTTGGCCTTGCTTTTACGCTTCCGATATCGACTTCTCCGACGCACGGTATTTACAGCTTTTACGATTCGGCGGGGAACGACGTTTCCCTGTTTTTCAATGACGCATACCTATCTGGGTCAGTCAATGGTGCGGCTATCACGACGATATTCAGCACAGGAACGGTGGCGGCGACGTGGGATTGTACGGACTCTCTAGGATACGCGTACTGTTCTTCGACGGCACGAGATCCGATCATCAAGACGAACGGGGTGACTTATACGCAACTCCTCCCAATGACGAGTATTGGGACGATGGTGACTGCAACGGCAGAACGTCTTGTTACGGCTGGTTTCTCTGCTGCGCCTTCTCAGATTAACTTCTCAGGGGCGAACGACTTCACGAATTGGACGCTAGGCGGTGAAGCGAGTTCGCCGTACAACGAAACGATCAACGCTCCAGGTAGCCGTATCACGCATATCGTGGCGGCCTGTAACGGTCTGATGTGGTTCAAGGAAACGTCGTTTGGGATCATCTTAAATCCAGACGACTTACAGGCGGCGCAGAACGTGATTCTAGCCCCTGAAATAGGGACGCTCGATAACACCTCCGTCATTTACCCTGGCGGCCTTCAATTCAGGGCGCAGGACGGGCACATCTACAACTACGACTGTGCGGGGATCGAGAAGCTCACGCGGGATATCACGCCAACCATCAATACGTCTGGATCGCGTACCTCTAACTCGTGGACGCAGACCACCAAGAATGATTGGGATACAGGGACAGGACTATTGTCTGGAAGCTTCTCAACGAGTCTCGTTTCTGGCGATGTGGTGCTTTCGAGCTTTACCGCCACAGATACCGTTACCGCCGACTTCTCGCAAGGGACACTCACGAACACGACGACCTATGCGGGAGTTAGCGTAAAGATATCAACAAACAATTCAGGGACTATCCGAGAATCTGGATTTGAAAATACTGCGGCTATCGATGGGCAGTCAATGGCAATAAGTTCATCTTGGACGATTGTCAGTTCATGGAACTACGAAACCGCACAGAATTTTATATGCAACCTTACCCCCCAGGCTGGGTCGTATTATGCTGGTACAGCTTATGCGGCAGGATCAGCGGCACTTACCGTTGAGATTTTGAACGTGAGCGATGGGACAATCCTTGCCTCCAAGTCGTATTCTCCGACAACGCATGATTCCTGTGTGTGGGGATCGGACACTCTGACTTCTCAGAGTAGTGCAGGAAAGAGAGTCAAATTAAGACTTCACTCATACGATTCAAGTGTAGGCGATAGAACTGCCACGACTTCGGATAGCTTCATATTCAGTGGAAGTATTAGCTATTACAAGAGCGTCCAGAGTAACGGAGCTAATGGTTTTTTCAATATCGATTCTGTTTCAAATGGCTCAAGTACCATCACTTCAGGTCAGTATACTTCTCGCACATTCGACACAAACGTAAGCAAGGCCGTGGTCTACACTTCAGCGACATGGACAGTCGCAACCTCAACGCCATATCTTGAAATTCAGGATTCGACGAACGGTACAGACTTTCAGAAGGTTACATCCAGCACAGGTACAAACGTCACCACGAACCGATATATCCGTTATCTGTCGAGCTTTACCGTAGGAAGCGGAGACAACGCCCTATCAACTCTTGATGACGTTTCATTTGTCGCTAAGTCTACTGGTGGTGTGTTCCTCTCAGCCGTTCATCCGACATCTGCCATGTCCTCATGGGATACGCTTGAAGTGACGAAGAATACGGACGCAGGGACGCAGACGTTTTACGTCAGGGCTGGGACGAATCCTTTTTCAGTCCAATCCACGACGCCGACTTGGACTGCGGTATCGGCGGGCGGGATCATCTCGGCATCGACGGGAACATATATGCAGTTCCGTGACGACTTCGTTACGTCGTATCCGACTTCCACTATTTCTCTGAGCGAAATCACAATGAACTGGTTCCAGGGGTCTGCTTCGGATAAGGCATACGGTATCTACTTCGGCAAGGACAACGCCCTGTGGTGGTCAGTTCCTGTTGGGGCCGGACAGTCAACGAATAACAGGATTCTTCGATACGACCTCATCAATCGTGGATGGGTGCTGTACGACATCCCTTCCAACGGTTTCCTCATACGCAACCAGAACCTTTACGTCGGCTCAGCCAACGCTGGAAAGATTTGGAAGTTTGGAGATACCGATTCAGACGAAGGCGCGGCGATTGACTCCTATTGGAAGTCCAAAGACTTCTCGTTTGATCCGACGGTGGAGAAGGAATTCACGACGCTATCCGTTTTCGGTAAGAGCGTTTCGGCTTCAAGCATGACAGTGACGTACACGATAGACGGGTCATCTTCGACTTCCTACACCGTCCCGCTTTATAACGCAAACTCGACGGTCATGCGGAACAACCGATATCTTCCCGCAGGACGGGCGGGGAACACATTCAACGTGGAGTTCGGGAACAATGCCGCAGATCAGTATTGGGAGCTTTTCGGGAGTGTGTTTGGGTACAAGAAACGACCGTGGATTACAGGAAACTGATCGTGTTAGCTCTACTCGCCTCGCCGCTTTGCGCGGAAGGCCCGTTGTTTAAACACAAGGATGGGTTTGTGGATCGGGAATTTGGAAACGCGTACAACGATATTCGCCATGCGTTAAAAGGATCAATCGAAATCAGCACAATGACCGTATCGAGCATGACGATAACTTCGTTGTCGGTTAGTTCAATCACATCCCCCGCTTTGACCGCATGGGTGGCCTATACTCCGACGGTGAGCAATAACACGAATGTCGCTATCCGTGAGGGATTCTGGCGGCGCATTGGCGACTCGATGGAGCTTCGTGTGGGAGTGGCATGGAACGGGGCTGGCGCAGGAACGGACTTTACGGTTGAACTCCCGACGGGATACACGATAGATACAGCCAAACTACCGTCAAACTCCATACTTTCGTTAGGAAATGGACAATGGGCTGATGCTTCGACAAGTCGAAAGATTGTTGCTGTTCGCTACAACTCGACAACAGTTGTGTCTTTTGATGTGTCGGGAGGTACTTCACTTATCCCAGGAACTGATTTTGCAGATGGCGATAGTCTTACGTTTCAGATTCTAATACCGATTACGGGCTGGACTTTCTAGGAGGAATGACAATGGCAATCATGCCGCAGACAGACGAGGAACTTTTAGCATCGCTTCCGCAGTACGGAGGTGCCGGAGGAAGTCAACAGGCGGCTGATTACTACGCCGGAAAGGACTTCTTTGACTTCTTTGGCCGTAATCCGACGAGATCAGAGCTTGCGACGCTGTCGAACTACTACATCGGTGGCGATCCGAATATCGCTAATACTACTGGTGGTCGGTCTGCGGTAGCTCAGTACTACCAGGATCAGTCGAACCTTCCCGCTAATCGTCGGGAACGATACGGACAGGATTCTGGAAAGTATAGCGGCGACATCCAGAGCATTTATCAGGATTTAATGAAGCGCGGAGCTACAGAGGACGAAGTGAAGCACTTCGGTACGCTACTGGCTTCTGGCGAGTTAGACCCGTACGAGCTGAGATCGTTCATCCAGGCAACGCCGGAGTACCAGAATCAGCAAGATACAGCCTTCAGGTCACAGGTGGGCGGCGAGCTTGCGGATTTGGACGCTAAGGCGTTCGGGAGACAGAAAGAGGACGTGATATCCCGCTTCTCGAAGATGGGACGACAGGGTTCTACTGCGCTCGACTTTGCGTTGACGGACTTGATGGGAAAGGTCGCGGAGAAGCGTCAGGCGTTCTTATCGAATCTTTCAGCGAGCCAGTACGGGAGCAACAAGGAAAACGCACGAGCTGATTACGGCCAGATTCTCAACCAGATGGGAGCCAATCAGGACAGGACATATGGCCTGAATGACACCTATCGAACGAGGGGCTGGAACGTGAGCGATTACAACCGCCAACAGCAGGACTGGTTGTCTGCGCTCAAAGCGTCGCAGAAGAAGCCGGGATGGATGGACTATACCGCCTTTGGATTGGACGCCATAAATTCACTCACAAATACAGGAAAGAACGTCGCAACGGCTGGCGGCAAGAGTGGGTTTGGAATGTGGGGATAGGAGAAAAATATGACACTTCAATTCAACGCGCCATATCGGATCGATCCGAACTATAACCCTGAACAGGAGGGATTGGATCGTATCGGTCAATCGCTGAAGAACATCAGCGGAACTACTGATCGTTGGTCTCAGGAGAGCCGCCAGAGCAGGATGCAGGAACTACAGATGCAACTCCTGAAGCAGGAACAAGACCGCAAGAGGTCTGAGGATCAGCGCAAAATGATGGAAACTCAAGGCGAATGGGGTACTCCCGCGCCTTTGGATATGACCACTCCTATGTCTGGCCCCATGACGCAGGGGCAGGGAATGAGATCCGCTCTTGATCCGACTTCCCCCGCTTCTCAGGGCGGTGGAATGATCGAACGGTTCCGATCATGGCAACAGCAACGCAGGGGTGGCGGCGGGCCTGTACAGCCCGAAATGGGGATGCCACAGCCTAGCGTTGGATATAACGAGGTAATGCCTTCTGTTCCAGGCTATACGCCGGAGCAGATCAGATCAGTTGGCGGGTCTGGAAGAATGACTCTAGGCTCAAAGCAATCTGAACAACTGACAAAGCTTTTCCCGAAGGATAAACCAGTAGACGATCTCTATTCGCCCGTTCCTGGCGTACTTTCCAAGAACGGAAGGCCATTAGTTATCAATAAGAGAACTGGTCAAATTGAAGAGTCGTCAGTCGATGCGAAACTCAATACTACTACGACGCTAGACGCAAAGAACGATCAAAATAAGTCGAAGTTGGACACGACTTTTGAGCTATACGAAACGGCCAAAAAGGGACTTGAAGACGCTCTTGGAAACACCGCAACTGGGCCTATTGTTGGGAGGATGCCCGCTTTCACGTCAGACCAACAGACGGCTCAAGGAGCAGTTGCGGCAATGGCTCCTGTTCTCAAGCAGTTGTTCAGGGTCGCTGGTGAAGGTGTGTTTACAGATAGAGATCAAGCACTTTTACTGGATATGGTCGCCAAGAGAACTGAACGACCAGAAGCACGACAAGCCATCATTGCGAACATGGACAACATCGTCAGGGCGAAACTTGGAAAGGCTAAAGGCGGCGTTCAGGGTGGCGGAGGACAAATGAAAGTTATCAATGGGGTGCGTTACGAGAAACGAGGTGGACAATGGTATCTGGCCCAGTAACTGATCCTGAACTTTTAAGACAGTTGGAATCAGATGGCGGCGATTCGTCATCTGGCCCCGTCACCGATCCCGCATTATTGGCACAGCTTGAGAGCAACAATCCCTCCGATCCAGTCCAGTCTCCGCAGGGTTCATCATGGAAACAGAAAGTTTCCGACTATCTCGTTCATCCTCTAATTGAGGGCGGATCAATGGCTGTGGGTGGTGCGGCGGGTGCTGTTATTGGTTCTCCGGCTGGCCCCATCGGTGCAGGACTCGGTGGCGCGGCCCTTGCAACGGCGATGTACCCACCTGCTAAACGTGCGGCAGAAGACGTTGATCGAATGATGGGACTTACTCCACCTCCTCAGCCTTCTATTGGAGAAGAACTTCAAAAGGGTGCTGAAATAGAAACGGCTGGGAGAGTAATGAATGTTGCCGCCCCTGCGGTTGGTCGTTTATTCAGGTCGGGAGCTAAGAAAGTCGCTAAATTAGGACAAGGTATTACAGGAGCAAGATCGAACGACATTATGACGGCCTACGATAAAGGGTTATCCGTCTATGGAGGTCCAGGACTTAAGAAGGCAGGAAAGATTTTTGACGATGCGGCGATAAAGTCGGGGGCTAAAGTAGAGCCTGGGATTGAGGAGCTTCTCGATCCGCAGTTGCAACACGCTAAAGATGTCGCATTAACAGTTGCCAATAAAATGCGTGGAGGCGAACAGCTATCGGCTCAGGAAGCTTTGTCTGGAAGACAGGCTCTTGATTTCATAAAAGAGGCGACACCGTTTTGGCAAGCGAAGAAACTTAGAGGACTGTCTGGCCTGCGGGATGAATTTGCTCAGGCTGTTGAGCAGGCATCCCCAGGATTAAAAGATGCCTCTACTATTTATAGAAATGCGAAGGTTAGAAGCACTCTGCTTAAGCCTATGCGAATCAATAAGCGTGGAGATTATTCTGCGCTCCTCCCGATGATGGGCACTATAGGGAGTGCTGTTACTAGAAGCCCAGAAGAGTTAGCCGCTACTGGTGGCGCAATCCTTGCAACTTCTCCTCTTGCGGCAGGAGCAGGGGCCGCTTTATCTGGTGAGGCGGCTAGAGCAACGACGAAACTCATGGCTAGTCCAGTTGCTTCTAGAGCGATTGCTTCGAAGGTTTTAGACAGTTCGAAGGCTAGGGAATATCTCAAGAAGGCGAACGGAGACAAGGATCTAGCGCGTAAGATGGCAAAAGCCGACGGTTGGCAATTCTAAGGAGGCTGTATGAAATTCAACGCAGGACAGAAAACGACGAACAAGATGGAACACGACGTGGCTTCAAAGAAAGCGCATCCTCACCAGTGGCATCACACTGAGGACGAATCGAAGATGGAGGATGCCCGTAAAGGTAATTTCGGTGGGAAGTCTGGAGTCAAGGAGTCCATTGATCGACTTCAAGAGAAGTTCCCTGGTGTTCAGGTGACGCATCGGCATAACAGCACAGTCAGATAATGAATCAGACGGCCCGTCAGGACATCTTCGATACGGTTAATCTGGATATTTTCGATTCCATTCCAGACGAATTGCGGTTGAAGGAATACAAAGAACCTCAAAAGGTATCGGTGTTCCTGACGGACGAGATTCGCAATCTTATCAAGTCCGAGATTCGTGCCATGCTTAAAGAGTCCGTAACGGATGCGGTGAAGGGGATCAAACCTCATACTGTTGAGACGAAGGTGATCGAGCGGGTTCAGGAAAAGACGATCAAAACGCCTGAGAAGGTCATTATTCGGGATCGCTTGGACGACAAGGAACTCAACTCCAAGATCGACTCGATGATTAAAAAAGAGGCCGACAAGCGGTTCGACCTCTTTATTCCGGCTCCTCCTATCATCCCGAATATGTCGGACAAGTCGGGGAAGGTTCTATCAAACGACGGCAATCAGCTTCGGTGGATCGCTCCCACAAGTGGAGGAAGCACGTCTACAGACGCTTACACGGTCTCAAACGTGACAACCGATAGAACATATGACGCTAACGATACGTCGCTGGACGAGCTTGCGGACGTGCTTGGAAGCCTGATTTCTAGCTTACAGGGAGCCGGTATTATTCAATGAAAAAACTCCTTCTCCTGCTTTTTCTCCCGACTCTTTCTTTTGCGGATCGCTTAGGGTCTTTGCGTTCAAACGCAGACGTTCTTTTGACCACTCAAGCGGTAGCTGGAAACATGAGTCCTGGCGCTACCTATTACATCCAAGTCCGTGACACCCTCCAATCAGGCGCAACCTTCTATGTGTCAAGTGGGACGGTGGCAAACAGCCTCACAGTCGGTGGCCCGATCATTGGGAACGGGGCATATTTGCAGAACGTACCGATCATGTCGCCTTCCGCTACAGCTCCATTCCCCGGTCCGACACCCGGATATTTGGACATCACGCAATACTACAACACAGCGACAGGAGCTACGGGTGGATTCCGTGTAGCGGGGACGCAGACACTAAGTAGGCAAGGTGGAATGATCGTTGTAGGGAACGCTGGGTCAGGTACAGCGGCATCAAGCACGATTTGCATAGGCGATAGCTCCTGCTCAAATATCGATTCTGGTGGACTGCGTTCCACGATTGTCGGAAGTGTTGCGGCTCAGGCAGATTTGGCAGAGGACAATACGTGCGTTGGATACAACACCTGCGGAGACACTACGGCGAATCGGCAGACATTGATCGGTGCATTTTCTGGTTCTTCACTGACAAGTGGGAGTGCAAATACCGCCATAGGATTTAACACTATTCCCATTGCGACCACGGCGGATGCCAATGTATGCATCGGGAATAACGCTTGCGATTTGCTGACGACGGGTTCGGAAAACATGGTGGTTGGAAATACCGCAGGAGCAGATATCACTTCTGGGGTCAGGAACACCTGCATGGGAGGTGGCACTGGATCAGTTCAATCCTGTACAGGAATCATCACTGGATCAAGCAATACGGCGGTTGGTAATGGATCGCTGGGGAATATATTGTATACGGGCACTGAATCAGCCAATACGACGATTGGGTACAAAGCGGCTGTCGGAATAGGCGTAAACAATGCGGTGGCTATCGGATACAACTCCGTAGCGACTTCTTCAAACACGATGATGTTGGGAGGAGCTGGAAACGATGGGGTTCGCGTCATCATGACAACGATGACTGTTTCAAGTGGTTCTGTGACTGGACAGTTATCTGTCGGATCAATCAAATTCCCCGACGGGACAGTCCAGGTCACAAGTGCGCCAGCTGGGGGAACAAGCGGTGGAGGGATGAGCCCCGGAGCCACGTACTACATACAGGTCAGAGACACCCTGCAGACAGGGGCCACGTTCTACGTTTCTAGCGGTACGGTCTCTGGTCAGCTGACCGTAAGCACTCTGGCCTTTGCGGGTGCTGGACTACTGACTGCCACCCAGAACGGATTTACTGGCCCACTTCTCATATCCACAGGAACCCCCACCACAGGACAGCTTGGTGTCTGGGCTTCCAGCTACAGCATGGTGGCTTCTCCGCTTGCTGATGCGCTTTTGGCCGTTAATTCAGGTGGCGTATTGGTCAGCACTACGGTTGATTTGAGTGCTCCCAATGTTGGAGGGAACCTTCCTGTTTCAAAGCTCAATAGCGGTACGAGTGCATCCGCTACGACGTTCTGGCGTGGTGACGGGTCTTGGGCGACTCCATCGGGAAGCGGTGGAGGTGGTGGTAACACAAACGCCGCAGACCAATTTTCACTCCCTTACTACTCTTTCCAAGGGTCCAGCAACGCCTTGAGTGGGTATCCCAATGTCACGTTAAGCACCAATACTGGAATCACGATCTCGACTGGAACGACTTTTACCAGCTCGTTTACGATTTCAGGAATCAGCGGACTAGAGATGCCCAATGCCTATATCAGAGCTTCTACAGCGTCATTCTCCGGGGCTAATGGGGTATCCATTACCTACGGCGTGACGGCTTCCAGTGTGGCGGCCTCTTCGATCACGGCCTCTGGCCAGATCGTTACGACAGGTGTGACTGTAAATGAATTGACCGCAAGCCGTCCCGTTGTCAGTGATTCAAATAAGAAACTGGCGACGGGACTCATTGATCTGGCGAGTTCAAATTATGTGACAAACAATCTCCCTGTAACGAACCTCAACGGTGGGACAGGAGCGACCAGCTCAACCTTCTGGCGTGGCGATGGGACGTGGGTATCGAGTGCGACATTCGGGAGTGGCGGAGCAGGCGACAATTTAGGGAACGGTGTCGGGAGTTACGGCGTGGCGACAACGACTGGTGGGTTTACGGGCGCGGGTGGCGTTAACGTAACCTACGGTTTAGCCATAGGATCTATGACGGCTTCTTCTGCGACAGTCGCTGGACAAATGACAGCCGGCACGTATCAAGGGGCAGGGCTAACTGCGTGCGGTGATTCTTCCCATGCTCTCAGTTGGTCTGGTGGAACGTATGGCTGCCAGGCTATCACAGGATCAGCGGCGGCGGGTGGGGCTACTGGGAATGTGCAATACAACTCTGGTGGGTCAATTGTTGGAGCCCCGGCTTTCAACGTGTGGACTTCAAGCATTGTAGTGTCCACGGGAGCATCGACGGGATACGAGCTGTACGGCGCAACAGCCGCCTTTGTCAGCTCTACGACGCTTTCGGGTATCACGACAATATTTGCTTCCACTTTCACAAATACAGCGCAATGGAATCAGGTGAACGCGATCACATTTGATGGACGACAGGGATACACGGACCAGCTCATGAAGTCCTCTGGGACGAGCGTCACGCCGAAGTGGGGAGCGATCCATAAGATCATGACGACGACGGCCACCATCACAGCGACAGGGAACACACCATCAAATGTCCTGCAACTCCAATACAACCTTGTCCAAGGAGCAACTTATTACGTGCGGTGTGAGCTTGTGTTCAGAACGACAGCGACGGCTGTTGGAGCAGGAGCTGGACTCTTTACGACGGTTGGAAGTACCGCTTCCGCATCGGTTCGTATTCCTGTGGCGGCGGATGGTACGGCTGGGGCATACCACGGATGGATCACGACAAACGCTGATTCCGTAATAGGAACTGGCGTACAGGCCGCAAACATCAGCTACATCATGAGCATGGATGGCATTGTTAATGCAGGGGCAGGGGCATACGTAAATCCCATGATTGCGGCAGAAGGACCAGCAGGTCAAATGACGCTACAGGCAGGAAGCGGATGTGTGTTCCAAGGGGACGACCCTAGACCATGAGGAAGATAGCTCTGCTCATTTTCTTGGCGGTCCCGTCTTTCGCTGGAGAAATCACTACAACTCCCGGAACAGGCTCTATCGTAACGACTCCAGGAACTGGATCAATTTCCACCACTTCTGGAGGTTCGAGCGGACCAGACACGGTTGTCTTAGACTCCTCAACAGCCTCAGCCGCTCCTAGCGGAGCTTCTTCACCGATTTCTTGGAACATGACGATTGGAGCCGGGACTCGGATGGCCCTCGTAGTCGGGTGCGCCACAGCCTTCGACATAGGGACTCTGAGTGTCACGGTGGGTGGGAACGCCATGACCAAATCCACCAGCACTGTAGAAGGAACGCCATATCAGACCTATATTTTCACGTACGCAAACCCCCCGTCTGGATCACAGGCCATTCAGGTTTCATGGGATTCTGGCGGGTCAGATCACAGGGTCCTTTGCGGTGCGGTGTCGTTCTCGGGGGTTAATCAGTCGCAAATTGTTGATGTAAGCACAGTGGCCTATGCGGGAGGTGGAACAATTGCCCCCTCATTAACGACATTGACGGCAAACGCTGTTTTGCTTGGGGTCGTCAACGATAACGGGTCAGGGTCATATATAGGAGTGCCGTTATCAGGCCAAGTGGTAAAGGTTCAAAACACGGATGCCGGAACCAATAACTACACGCTTACGATATCCACACGGCAAGCCACTACGACGGGTTCTTATTCCGATTCTTGGAACACGTTTGGAGGCCCCACACAGGAAAGCTATATCGCAATAAAGCCGGGGCCATGAAAAAACTAGCATTACTCCTCCTCGCTATTCCTTCCATAGCTTTTTCGGCGAAAGTTCCACTCGTTTCCCATAGTCACGTTAATGGCTACATCAACGCAAGCGACACGGTTTACATCCCTGTTGGGGACACCGTCATTTCCAGCTCTACTGTGGAAGCGACTGTCGCGATTCCGTTCTACAAGGCCGGGACATTCTCGGGGATGTACGTCAGGCTGGAAGAAAACAACCTGACGGGTTACTGCACGTTTTACTTGCGGATTAACGGAGTGACAGGAAATCAGTTTGTCGCTCTTGCGCCGGGTGTAAAGATCGGGACTGATACCGTCAACACCGACACCATCAGCTCAGGCGATAAAGTGGACTATATGCTTGTCACCGGGGCTGGAACGAATATCCTTCCTGTAGCGAACCTCATCAACTTCGCCCCAACGGATAACTCTTACTACCAACGCTTCAGCCCTGCGGCTCCGGCGGGCGGTCTTGTCGTTGGGAATGGATACCAGCCCTATTACTCGAACATCACGGGAATCATGGGTCAGAACTTCTACGACCACCATACCTTCCATGTGATGCGTACCTCTGGCACGTTCCAGAACCTTGCTGTCTACGTTTCGACCAACTCACGCGGAGTCCCGTTCCACGTTGCTCTATACAAGAACGGGTTTGCGACGGCTCTTTCTACTACAGCGAGTCCCGGAGCATGGGGCCTTCTGCAACAGACCACGACGACGGTGAGCGTGGTGGTGGGCGATACGGTTTCCATCGTGATGAACGGGACGGACGGGGCAGACTCAAACCCTATCAATCTCAGGTTCTTTAGTCTCGAGTTCATCAACAACACGGGCCTCTTTGAATGGGGTCCCGGCACAGATGACAAGCCTCAGAACGCCGGGGAGACGTGGACGATGCCATTCAAGGGAGCCCTGACGTTTGGTGGGGACGAGTACGTCCTGCAAGCCAATTCCACGGGTACGCTCTCTAACTTCTGCGTTTACATCCCTCAGAACGATGTGAGCACGATATCCACGGTGAAGGTCAGGAAGAATCTGACTACGGATGCGTCAGTAGTAATGACCATCCCGGTCGCCTCTACGGGCACGTTCTGCGACAACACCAATTCCGTCACCTTTGTTTCGACTGATACGCTGGCCTATATCGGAAACAGTCCGTCAGGGACTGGGACGCTGTACTACGCCTCGATCATGGCGAAGGCTACGATGGCGGGCGCTTCTGGCGGGACGGGTCGCCCGGTCATTACGCCGTCCATTCCGATTGTCAATGTCAATACAACTCAACAGTTCAGTTCCACTCATTCCGTCACTTGGAGCCTGTTGCCGGGGTCTACGGGAACGATATCAGCGGGCGGCCTCTATACGGCCCCTGGCCCCATCGTTCCGAAGCAGACCATTTATGGGATTGTGACGAGTCCACAGGACATGATTTGGAACACGGATATCTCAAGCCTCCCGGTACAGACTTCCAGCACAAACTATATGCGGGCGCAAGCGGGCGGGGCCGCTATCACGTTTGAGCCTGATATGCCGATGAACATTTACTCAAACGCGACTTCCAGCCAGACCATGGAATTTAAGTATACGCCTGCGCTGGACGGTCCTTTTAAAGTGGCTGATATCTACAAACTGAGGATGGAGCAGGGGATATTTGCGGATAAGGACATTGATAAAGACACGCACGTCCTGGCGATTGATACCAATACGGCTCTTGTCCATGAGATGTACAAGCTTTATCCCGCAGGAACAGAGGCAGGGTGCGCTGGATGTACGTCCCAATCAGGGCTCAGACATGGGAACAGGTACAACGTCGAGCTGGGCGTGACGGCGGGTGGGCTCCCCATCACAAGCCTTCAACTCAAATACAGGGAACTCAGGGAGTGCGTGGATAACGGTGTTCCCATTAAACACGCGCTTCGTATGACGTTCTCTATCGGGATACTGTCCAGCACACACAACTGGCCCGCTGTGGCACACGCGAATGATGGCGGAGCGCTTCCATTCGGGACCTACGTCAGGCTTGTTTCTACATATCCCATATCAGGAACAGCCCCGGCGCAGTGCGTCAAGACAGCCCTTAAGAAGTACGGGGCGATTGTGGATGACGGCGGGACTAACGGACACATCCAGATCGAGCAAGCGGCTATTGCTGATTACGACCTATTCAATGCCATTCAAGTGGAGATGTTCGCCGATTCGAGCCTAAACGTCAACAATCTCGAAGTAGTTGACGTGTCGAGCCTTCACGACTTGGACATCAACAGCCCGACATACGACTACCACCGCGTTACATCAACGAACCCATACGTTGTGCCTTCCAATTTCGCTGTAGTTCGGGCGGTAAACATATCCGATGGAACGTCCAGCTATATGCCGATTATCGTTCAGCCCATCACGATTGGGACCGAGCGCGAAGTGGGATACAGCTTCATGGCGGGGGCTTCTGCGTACCAGATACCGCTTTGGGTCAAGAGTGCCGCAGACGCAAGCGTGTCATGTTCCATGAGTCCGACGCTCGGGAGTCTTACGGCTGGAGGCGAGTATACGCCTCCCACGTCCGTCACAAGCCGATCCTCCACTACGGCGACTTGTACTGCAACGGCTGACGCTGGCGCAAAGATATCGTTTCCCCTGATTGTCTATTCGTCCAGCGCGATACGTGTCCGTTTGCAGAACGTCAATAACTCTAACTATGGGCCAGATACCAATGGCAATACATGGTTCTCTGAAAAGGGCGGTGAGTGGAGACTCCAAGGTCACGCCAACTGCGACTGGTCAGGGGAGAGTTGGGGAGTGACGGACGAGGACCTGTATCAGGAATGTATGTACACGGGAGATGGGACGGGAGATTATCTAGGTCGCTTCATCGTCCCGAACGGGAGCTACCGGATTAAGCTCTGGTTTGCCAATGGCGATACGTTTTCAACAGACACTTGGGGGTTTGGCGTGGACTCTCAGCAGTCCATCTATTCAGGGTCAAGCGCGACATCCATTTCAGGAAACGGGGCATGGACGTTCTTTGGTCTGACGGGTAAGTACGTTGACCTGTGTAACGTGACGGGGTCCTGCGCTGTGGATACTCCCGGATCGATCACGCTCACCCCGGACGTGACAAACCAAGACCTCTACTTTGCTATTCGGAAGATGAACATTTCAGGAGATGGGACAAGAGCGATCAGCCTTAACGCTTTTGAGATTGTATTAACGACACCGTCTGCTGGCGGTGGGGGCGGTGGATCAGGGATCAGTGGCAACGGCGTGATTTGGCGCAGATGAAGTTTAGAGGGAGAGCAACGATTCAATGAATCCACATAACGTTCTTGGCTATATCGTCGATCCATTTATCAAATCTGCGGAAAGCCTTGGAAGTCTGACTCCTGCGGCGATCTTCGCATTCATGTGGTTAGTCCAGTATGTGAAAGAGATCAGAAAAGAGAAGGCAGAACGAGAACTCAAAGATCTTGAGAACGTGCGCCGAGAGCAGTCCATTCTTTCCGAAGAACGTCAGACCCAGGCGATGCAGGCTATAGCAACAAATCTTGTGATGCTCAGGGACGCGCAGAACTCGACATCCACGCAAATGACAATCCTAAACACGATCATCAACGAGAGGCTCAAATGAACATCAGGAGATTCTTCACACGCAAACCAAAAGACGAAAAGGAAAAGAGTTTTGAGGAAAGACTGCATGAGGCGCGGCTGGAGTCGTTGCGGAAGAAAACCGCCGTTGCCGATCAAATCATCGGGATGATGAAGGACTGCACAGTCGAACGCAGGATCGTACTGGATGATAACTACCATGGCCCAGAGCGACGCGCTCACGCTTGAATGCCCATTATGCGAAGAAGTCGCGAATCTGGAATGGGACGTATTGGATGAACGGGGAATATGGGTTTTCTGCAAAAGGTGTGGTGTGCGTTTTTCGACGGAGCAATATTCAAAGCTTCGTGGAAGTTCGGAGGGACAGGCATGACTAGTCCATGGAAGTATTTCACGAAAGAGGAAGTCGAGGGTCTTGATAATGAGTTTATTGCGAAACTGGAAAAAGCAAGGCACGTCGCCGGAGTCCCGTTCGAGATCACGTCAGGAAAAAGAAGTGATGGGGCCAACGCAACCGCAGGGGGAGTGCAAGACTCCGCACACCTATCCGGCAGAGCTGTGGATTTGCGAAGTCGTAGTTCCCATACGCATTTCAAAATCGTTGAAGGGGCAATCGTTGCGGGAATTCGACGCATCGGCGTGTATCGAAATAAGGAAGGATCACCAAGTCATATCCACCTTGACGACGACAGTTCGCTTCCTCAAGAAGTCTTGTGGCTAGGTGTTTCTCATTAATCTATTGTGAAGGGATGTTCCATGTTTTTATGGGAAAGGTTAAATATGAAGAACGATGCTTGTGCGGAGAGAAGTTTTATCACAAAGTCGGAAGAGACCAGAGGCAACCTGTTCCGTTCTATCGGATATTTTGTAGCCGCCGTCGCTATTTCTTCTATTTTGGGAGGCGTAGCGCAGGCCGCTACCATCGTTGACCTGAATAACGCGATCTCAAATCTGAACACGGTTGCCAATGCAGAGCTGTCACAGGGCGTGGAAGTGATGAACGCGATCAATGTTGTCCTGGCTCCAAAGCAGTCTTTGACGGTTGGAACTGTTGGCGGGAGCGTAGCTGTTGATCTCCCGGTTTATTTCAGAGCAAGCACAAGCGCCGTCAGCGGGATTCAGTTCGATGTCGTGCTTTCAACTGGAATGACCGTGGCGAGTGTGGTCCCAGGTATCGCGGCTCAGGCAGCGGGGAAGAGCGTCCAAGGCAACGCGGTGCAAACAGGATACCGCGTGATTATCTTCGGACTGAACACGACCACTATTCCTACTGGGCCTGTGGCGGTTCTTCGCGTGAACCTTGGGGCTAACGTGGGGACAAGGCCGATCGCTCTAGTGAATACCGCGGCATCGAGTCCGACGGGAACAAACGTCCCACTGACGGGACGGAATGGGAAGGTCATCATCAGATGAGAGAACTTATTCGACTATTCGCACAGATTTTGAGGGCCTTAATGCTTCAAAACAAGAGACTAAAAAAAATGGAGGAAAGAATCATGGCAACACTACAGGACTACGAAGCGAAAGTAGCAGAACTGAGTCAGAAAATTGATGAAGAATTGGCGCAAACAGCGGCTGTCATTGTGGCAGTCAATGCGCTCATTGTAAAGATCACGGCCGGCGTGGACTATCAGCCCCAGATCGATGCCCTGAACGTACTAACGACAAAATTAACCTCGGACAATCCGGCGCTCCAAGCGGCGATTGACGCGGCAAACGCCCAGCCGTAAATGATCGCTTGGTTGAAGGGCTTGGCCCTGGGGGGGCTCATCCGGTCGATGGATCAGCTGGAAGCCCCCTTTGCGGCAAAGATCAAAGAAGCTCAGGAAACGGCAGGGTCCATTCCGGCGGAACAGTTCGCCAAGGAAGTCGTGGACATGGTTCAACTGAAAGCGTGTGAGTTGCTTAAACTCGACCCAAAGGAGATACTTAAATGAAAAAACTTTACATACTCGCTGTCTTATGTGTACTTGGAGGGGTTTCGTTTACACATGCCGACGATACAGCATTCTTTAAGTTCGGTCCTTTGGAGCTGAACATCCCGTTCAAGACGGCAGCGGTGACGTACCTGTACGACTTCAACGCCAAGAAGAACCTGGTGGGCGGCGAAACTCCCATCGTAACCCTTTGGCAGCGCCTGGAGGGAACGGTTGGGGCTGTGACGAGCCTGGAGGGGCAAGGTGCGCCGTTTGTGGGCGGCAACATTCTCCTGGGGAACGTCCTGTCACGATACATCGCTCTGCCGGAGGATCTGAAGGTCGGCGGGTTCGGTGGGTGGGACTTTAACCAAGACGCTCCGATATACGGTCTAAAAGCCAGCTACAAGCTCTGGTAGTCTAAGCCTCATTTAAAGCCTCACTCTGCGCGTTCAGGGTGGGGCTTTTTATTGCCCGCCGGACGCATAGTGAATGGGGATGCTGGAGTCGAACCAGTCTGATCCATTATTTTCTCGCCATCGCGATACTTTGCGGCCTCGAACCGCAGACGGTTATGAACCGTATGAGCACCACTCACGTCATCCCCAAAATAGTTCGGTGTCTGGCCGGAATCGAACCGGCTTAGTCTCGTATCTGATGAAGTCGCGTACTTCACCCCAAAGACTGCTCACCATTAAACGCCGCAGACACCGAAATTGAAGCGGGGATGGTCTATGGACGCTTCGTAGATAGACACGATGAGAAGCGCTCACCATCGCTTGCATCCCCGCAAATCGTTCATTTCTTTAACAGCCCGCAAATCTTGGCATGGACTTTGCACAGTCTCCAATAAATCCCATTGTAAACATCGTATTTAATTGTCTTTTTGTTCCGACAATCACGCCCTCTTACTGGGAATATGCAGTTCACGCCTTCTCCCCCTCGCTCCCAACGTCTGACAGGGCGGCTTTCAAGTCTTTGTACGTGTTATCCAAATACTGCTTCAAATTGCCGCGATCAAAGTCTTTTGAAGTGGACATATCTGCGACAGCGCAAGCCGCTTTATCCAACGCTTTTTCATACCTCTCCACCTTCGAGCGGAGGAGGGAAAGCTCGGATTTCAGACATTCCTCACATTCATGTCTACAGGTGTTGTATCTACAATGGGGACATTCGCTCATATCTTTTTTAAAGTCGTGGGATATATTTTCAAGCGGGTCTTTCATTTCTTGTCCTCCCCGTCCGGCTTCATGGCTCTGATTTGCCTAGCAATAACATCCTGCCCCGGAGAATCACATTCTTCACAATCGTCGCTACTCATACAGGTTTCCGCAACTTTCGCCGCCCTCTCCCTCATGCTCTCCTGCCCTTCCCGAAAGCCTTCTTCAAACATCGGGCTATGGTGGATGGTATCCGCACATCCCTTTGCATACGCCCTGTCGGAGACGGTGCGGAGGGCCTGCTCGATCGTCGGGCGTAGCCCACTCGCCAACTGAATCCCCGATACGGCATCAAGACACAGTTCTTGGTTGTTATTAACAAACGTCGTTAATTTGACCGCCAGTTTATCCGCCATGCTCCTGATCTCGTCGGGTTGGGAGGTCATTTAAGTAGACCTAATTCTTTGGCGTGTTCATGGAACGGGTAATAGAGAAACATCTCATAGCAATGGCTACACAAACGGTTGTCGTGGATATGCCACCAAGCTTGGCTTTCTGGACGGCTTCCTATTGCCATCGCCTCATGTTCCAAGGCCCATGATACAGTTCTTAGACTTTCGATTTTCCCGCATCGTGTGCAATGACTTCTATTCATGCCCCATCCTTTCCGCAGGACTTGCGCCATGCGTCTCTCGCTTCAAACCATTTACACACCACTGCTGATCCCTCACATTCACAATCGTCGCTGAGGGCGATTAAAGCTTCAGCTTTTTCCAGACGGGCGAGGAGGGAACGACACGCCTCTATCGAGATGAATTTATGCTCGGAGTTTCTTAAATCATCTTCCAGTTCTTTGAGCTGAATATCGCTAAAGCTCACGGTTTGGCCTCCTGAATCTCGCGGATGCGCTTCAGAGCATTAGAGGCCAAGCTATGCAGATTTGCGTTCTGCGCTCGTAGTTCTGGCCCTTCTGCATCGTCGAAGTAACTTATCTGTTGCATCTCCGTAAGCATCTCCACCGCCACCTGGAGAGCCTTCTGGTTCGCTTCGTAGGCGTTACAGGCTTCCACGATGAAAGCGGCTGTTTCTGTATCTGCTTTATTTTCGTCAACGATGACGCAGACGCATTTGTTATTAGAATCATAAACACCCGCATCACCAAGTTTCGTCATGCCGAAAACCCACGGCAACGGGCTATGCTCCACGCGCGAGGGGTTGGTCATTTCGAGGCTCCTTTCTCGGTGCAGGGTGTAACTTGAAGTCCTTCTTTGCAGTCATAAAATGTCCCCATATCCACAGAGAGCGTCTTGGTATGTGGCGTAAGCATGACGTCGTCAACCTTGCACGTCCTCTCCTCTCGCGCTCTGTTCAGCGCATAGGCTAAGTCCTCGGCCATTTCCTTTGACCCGACCATTAGGACAACGCCTGACGATGGAGCAATGCTCCAATACTTTCCGACATACCCCTGACTTTCTTTTACTTTATACGGTCCCGCCCCATGCGCCCTGCCCTGCATCAGGAACGCAAAGACCACGAACAGTAGGATCACCGTCATCAGCCCGATCTCAGAGTGTTTATTTTTCATCGTCGTCCTTTCGCTTGTTGAGTTCCCGATACTCTTCGTCCATCTCGGCCTTGTGATCCCGGTCGTGTCCCCATCGACTCATGATCTCGTACCAAAGTCCTCCGAACGCTACGGACAGCCAGAACCACCACACCACAAACAAAATCGGATGCTCGACAATCCACCAGATCGATGTCGATACTACGCTCCACACCCACGCCACGAACCCATACGGCTCGAACTGGAACAGGGCTACGACTTTCCAATTGGGCATCCCCACAAAACACAGCGGCATCACGAGGGCGCATGAATCCATCGCTCATTTCGCCTCATACCCCTTGCACCCGCACCCCACGATGACGCAGAGGCCGTAGCTGTCCACTCCGGAGTGATCTTCTTTGTGGTCGCCGCAGACGCAGGGGGTCATCGTAAAGCTCCTTCTGAATAAACAAGCATCAGCGTCACTACTACAACCAACCCAGAAAAGAATCCCCAAATGAAATCGTCTGAAAGTTTCATACCGACCTCGCCCCCGTCACTTTCTCGCTGTCGTCGGTGTATCCAATGATTACCTTCGGATCACCTTCGATTGAGTACCACTTTGCACCGCACAGCTTGCATGTGTAGACGTAGCAGTCATTCCCTTCTTTTGATTCTCTGGCTGAGTGCAAACAATAAACGTTCATTTCCGCAACCTCCTGTTAGTCTGTGACTTCTGGCCCGTCGGGTAATCTCACGAAGTCCACCACACCTTCCGGCGAACACACCGCCTGCCACTTCCGGCATACCCATAACTTACGCTTGCCCTTGGCTCCGCGCTTGACGAAGCTGTAGATGTACAGGTCAAACCACGCCATCAAGTGCGCCAGGTGCTCGTTCGGGCCAAACTTCGGCGGCACGTTCTCGGTGTCGCCTTCCAAATACTTCCGAATGTGCGGCTGAACGTCCGCGAGACACCCATTCACCAACCTCGGCCTTCGGAGATGCGTAGGGTCGTATCCCATCACATCCCCGAAGCCGTACAGGTCTTTCACCAGAAATGGCCCCATCCGACGGTCACACTCAGCCGTTACGAATCCTTCCCGCCGTAGCTCGATGAGGGTTCTCCCGTTTGCCATTTAGAAAGGAACTTCGTCGAAGTCCTTCATGCGCTGATACATCTTCCCTGACTTCTTATCGGCTTCTTGGTAAACCGTCGCTGTGAACGATCCGCCGATAACCTTATCAGAGTCGAATATGTAAATGCCCTTCGCGCTCTCCTTGCATCCCATACACTTGAGGAAATCGCCCATCTGATTCCCAAAGAATGTCTGTTCTCCCTCTGTCCCGTCATAGGAAACGGTGAAGATATAGAGACTCCCATTCTTTTTGAAGTTTATTACCCTAAAACTATGCTTCCCATCGGGTATTTTCTTGCTGTCGAAGTTGCTGTTCGTGTCGATTTCTTCAATCATGGTTATTCACCTTTCCTTTTCTTGTCTAAGAACTTAATGAACTTGTCGGCATTTTCTTTCGATAGGTCTTGAATTTCTTCGGCCCCTGCCTTGTTCAGGAACCCGTCGAGTTCTTCCTGCTCCATTTTGAGGATGCCCGTTAGCTTCGTAATCTCTGCGACCTGTTCGGGCGTGGCAATCACGAGCCCTTCTGGTTTACGCTCCATCACGTCACGCCCATAGGCCTTCGCAAAGGCTTCGTAAGTCATGGGTATTTCCTGACCACGAATGAGGGATGCGTATTTGCTTCTCACCACTTTCATGAACGTGACTGCCCCAATACGCTGAGACTCGCATTGAAGGTTCATTTCATGTCCTAGCTTGGGCCAACAATCAAAGGTTGTTCCGACGCATTTCCGCGCGTCTCCAACCCCTTCGTATTTGTCTTTGGCATGGGCGATTAAAAGGACGTTCATGTCCAGTTGCCCCAAGAGCATCACTAACCGCCGCATCTGTCTGATCCCCGCCTTCTTATAAGACGAGTACGGGTCTTTGGCATCACCCATCAGTTCTTGCGCTTCGGCATCTGCCGTATCCAAGGACTTGCTTACGGAATCAATGACGAGGGACTGGCGATCCCCCGGACTGACAATGAGAGCTTTCACTTGGTCGATGACTTCTTTTAGGTTCTGCGATCCATCCTTCACGCCGAAGTAAAGGCTGTTGTTGTCGTTCATGGTTTTCACATACTGACTTTCAACCGCGCCATTTTCGGTATCCATGTAGACGCTGTTGGGAAACTCACAGGCGAACTTCGACTTGTCGCTGTCGGGTTTTCCGAACAACATCATCTTCGGCTTTGACGGTTTTAGGTACTCGGGCTTTCGTGCTTTCAGGGCTGGCATTGTGTGTCTCCTTGTTTATAGTCCAGTGGACTCTTTTAAAATCAGTCGCCGCGCGTGTCGATCTCGGCCTTCCACGGCTCGGAGTCCTGCTTCTTGGCAAGGCAGTCGGGGCAGGTCACGCTGTCCCAGCTCAATGAAATGTGTAAATCCTGTTTGGGCTTAGCCTGGTATCCGCATCGGATATCCCATCCTCCGCTGAAATGCCGAGTGTGCTTGGCTTCAATCGCTTCGTCAATATCCGCGTCCACCATGCGATCCAGGTCGTTCATATCATCCTCCCGATTCTCGATAGAAGTGATTCCCGTTGGCCCTTGCTCTTGAGCGCGTCCAGCTCGACTTCAAGCGCGATGATGTCGTCCTCTAGCTGACTCTGCTGAATGATGAGATGCTTGATTTCCTGCGCCTTCTCCACTTCCCACTTGCTGAACTTCAGTTGCTTGGCGCGCGCTTCGTTGATCTTCTCCTCAATCGCAATCTCCTCCGCGCGACTCATCGGAACCACGTCGCTGTTCCGTAGAGATAGATCGCTCCGGCGCAAACAGCCATCGCCAGAAGCAGACAGACGAATCCGGCAATCTGGTCCGGTGCGTCGTCCACGAAGTTGTACCACGCCCGGCGGATACGACGCACACGCATGGATAATTCAATATTCCTTTTCATCTTGTTCCTCAACATCTGCGACCAGCTCATAGCCCCTCCCATATATAGGCAGTCGTGAAAATCTGCCATTTCCTCAATGACAATCACCGAATCCCAGAACATCCGCAAAACGCTCGTCGGCCTGTTCATTTCGACACCTGAAACTTCGCGCTCTGGAGATGCTGTAACACCATCATGCGGTCAAACCCCACGGCTTCGGCGATGTCAGCGATCTCGCTCGGTGAGTACGTCGTGAAGTGGGCTTTGTTTTCTTCCAGCCATTTGATGATTTCGTCCATGCTGTCCTCCCTGCCAAGATTTAACTTCATGAGGATTTATAACATTTGTGCAACAATGTGTCAAGGGGTTATTTTATCGTCTGGAATGGGAAACGGGATGAGGATGGTTTTCACATATTTCGCCAGTTTCATCCCACGCTCCGTTGCCTCTCGTCTGAGATAATCCATCTCCGCACGCTTCATGCGCACGGCGAGAATCGGGTACTTCTCTTTCTGCTCTTGGTAGTCCATTTTTGTTACCTCCGGTTCCTATATAACATTTAGTACAACATTATGCAAGACCCAACCACCCTGAGGCGTGCCTAGGGAAAAACACTAGACAGGCTCTAATATATTTACTAGGGTAGTCCGCATGACATCTTGGCAAAATCGAAAATCCCATTTCACCGTCAGGCATAGCTCTTCCTGCCAAGGTGTCGCTATGTCCTGGCGGTTCTATTTATAGGGGGGCACTATGATTACCAATAGCCGTGAGGTCTACGATTCCCAAAGCGCAGAGTGGGATGTTCTCGCTCGCAAGAAAGCGTACGCCGTCGGAATCTTGGTCATGGTGTGGTCAGGAAGAGAACTCCCTCCTCAGATGATTAAAGAAGCACGCCAGATTCGCCGAGAGATGAAGAAGAACGGCACATGGAAATCCGCATGAACTACGCCACGTACCACTCACTCGGTTGGCCCGTATTCCCCGTAGGACAAGACAAAAAACCACTCGTAAAATGGAAAATCTACCAGAACCGAATGCCAACCGCAGAAGAAGTCTCGCAATGGGAAAAACAATGGCCTAACGCCGGACTCGGATGCCCCACAGGGCCATTCTCGAACCTGTTTGTTGTCGATATCGACGGAGAAAAAGGACTCAAAACCATCGACGACAATAATGCTCCGCTTCCTGTGACACGTATCGCCAAGACTCCACGCGGATACCATTACTTTTTCAAATGGGAAGATCGCCTTAATCAACACATCACCACCATCTCAGACATTCTTCCGGGTATCGATATACGAGGCAAAGGCGGGTACGTGGTTGTGCCTTCCATCGCCATGCCAGATCGTGAATGGAAACTCGAAGAAGAAACCGCCATTGTCCCTGAGTGGTGGATCAAGCATATCCCCACAGCGACGCTCACCAACTCATCAGCCGCATCAGTCAATGGGAAGATGAGCGTGACTCAGAAAATAGATAACCTCGAACCTGGAAACCGCCATCAGACATTCCTATCCCTCGCTGGGAAACTCATGTCCGCTAAACTCGAAGGCGGCGAGATCATTGCCACGCTGATGCCATTGGCGCAACAACACCACTTTGAACAGGAACTTGTGGATCTTGTTCAGGACATGATGAAACGCTACGCCATTGTCCCAAAGACAGCCCTGACGATTGAGCCAATAGAATCATTCCTGAATCAGCCTGAGCCAGTCCTTGAATGGATGATCGACGGTTTATGGACAAAAGGAGCCAAGGGTTTTCTCGTCGGTCAGCCCAACCTCGGTAAGACATGGGTGGCGTTGGATATGTTGATTTCGTATGTAACGGGGCTTCCCTGTCTGGGCAAGTTCCCAGTCTCATCAACGGGAAATGGTTTGCTGGTGGAACAGGAAGGATCGCTTCTGAATCTTTCCCGTCGGTTTCACATGATGGCACGGGGTCGTGGGATTAACGCTTCTGCGCTTCATAACCTCCATCACATGAGCTTCCAATTCCCGAAACTTCCTGAGCATGAGAAAGAAATAATCGCATTGATGAAAGACAAGGGGATTGGGTTTGTGGTGTTTGACTCCTTGGTTCGGTTTCACACCAAAGACGAGAACTCATCGACTGATATGCGGTTAATTCTGGATTCATTCACACGAATCAACATGGAGACTGGCGCGTCTGTGATGCTGATTCATCATTTGGCGAAACAGTCTGGGGAGTCTAAGAAAGGGATCTGGGAACGGGTGCGGGGAACATCCGATTTTGTGGCGTGGCGGGATTGTATGTTGGGATTGGAAGGGACAGAAGGAGATGATTTGGTGCAGTGTTCATTCCAGTTCAGGGACGCTGAGAATCCAGGGCCAATCAACATCAAGCGGAATTTGGATGAGACAACGGGAGCTATTTCGTTTCGGGCTATTGGTTTTGAGGAAACGGAAGAATTCAAAGAAAAACTGGAAAAGGTGTATGAGATCATTCGGGTTAACTTCGGGTCTGTTTCCAAAGACGTTTTGGCTAAGAAATTTGGGGGTCATCGGGCCGACACTTGGAAGTTCCTGAAACTCCTTGAATCACGCAAACTGATCGCCAAAAATGGGTCTGAAATAGTTGTACCAACGTAAATGGAACAGCTTGGTACAACTGGTATGTACCAACCCCCTATATATACTACCGTATATATAAGGGGTGTTTTGGTACAAGGGTACAAGCCAGAACAGTCTGCCAGAAATGAAAGGACGGGGTGGTAAAACGATGACTCCACAAGAGATCAATGAGGCGGTGGCAAATAAGTTAATGGTCGATTATTGCTCCGATCCCAATTGCACCGTAAATTGTCCATGCGAAGAAAAACTAAAGGACTACTGCGGAGATATCCGAGCGGCGTGGGAGATTGTAGAGAAAGAACGCATGGCTATTTATCCATCAGGTAAACATTGGGTCGCAATATTGTCTGTACAGAGAGGCGATCAATGCCATACGGTAGCCGACACCGCCCCGATGGCGATAGCACTCGCTTTCCTCAAATTAGAGGATAAGAATGGGTAAGAGAGGGCCGAAGCCAAAAAGCATAAAAGAAAAGATAATGTCGAAAGTGTTCTTAGATGCGTCTGGATGTTGGATTTGGCAGGGTCATAAAAATAATAAGGGTTATGGGGTCATTCCATTAGGCCATATTGGATCGGGGGTTCGTGTGGCGCTACAAACCGGC
>OFQZ01000055.1_pt1 | contig 40653 bp, 44 predicted proteins | sample 1543011 | NCBI WGS metagenome assembly OFQZ01 (sample SAMN07774216, study PRJEB24372) | wastewater metagenome | isolation source: Exp Tend NO 0WW | collected 2016-02 | reverse complement strand
CGGATCGAGGACGGGATCCATGGGGAGGGAGCGGAACCCGACCACTTGGCCCGGCAAGTGTGTCGAAGCGACCGCAGTCAGTACGACGAAGAAATAGAAGTATTCAGGAAATCAAACCAACCAGATGCTGGTAGGCTTCGATTGGGTTTTCGGCTCGTTGGATCGCGCCGCCAGCGTTGATGACATCGATACCGCCGTCAGCAAGTTGACGGACGTTTTCAGCATTGGCACCACCATCCCAGCCTATTTCTATATCAGGCTTAATGCCGCGAATTTCAGCAACTTTGTCGAGCAACGAGAGGTCAGCATTGCCCCCGAAACTGCCGAGCTTGCCGGCAAATATGAGCACATGGTCGGCTATAGTTATGAGGTTTTTGACGCTTTCGACAGAGGTGTCCTGCAAGAGCGCTATGCCAGCGCGTATGCCTAGCCCTTGCAAGTGCGTCAACATCCCGGCGAGATCACCCTCGGCCTCAGCATGTATGATCACCAGCGACGGATGAAGCGAGACGAGCGTCTCTATATAGTCGAGTGGCCGCCGATACATCAGGTGGATATCGATAGTCTTGCCCTCAGGCCACCACGCTTGGGCGACGCTGAGCGGCCGTGGCGAAGCAAAGTCACCGTCCATGAAATCTAACTGCAGACGATCAGACAACGACACGACTCGTTCGAGTTGATCGCGATATTCATCTGGATCAGTGGTCGTCGGTGTGACCGTCGGACAAATCTGACTCATTAGCGTTTTTTAGGAGAAGTAAACAGCAACCCGAGCAGGCCGCGCACCGCAATCACCAATATGACGATCAGGAACGTCCAGTTCGAAAACCATGCCAGTGCTGGTGCATGTGCAATATTTGGCAGCACATAATTAGCAGCCAACAATACTTCTATAGCCAGCAAGCACACGACGTCCCAACGGTGGTTGAGCGCGAGCGCGCGGGCGAGGAGGACGTAGCCGACATCGAGCAAGACAAACGAGCCCAACACGTAGATCACCACCTGAGACTCCCAGGCGAACGTCGTATCGAGGTACATCAGTCTGATGATGAAAATTGACGCCACCAAGAACGCAACCAAGAGCAACCGGACGCTACTCCCCCAAAATGACAATGCGACGATGAGCTGGTGAAGTGTGAGCCTATGAGCCGAGCTGGGTTTTGATTTCTTTGTTGTCATGATTACTCCTCACTATACTTGAGTTCATATTGCTTATGCAATAGCCCCTGCAAAACAAAACTGCCAATTGCTGAGGTGGCTACATCTCGTCGAGCTGCCGATTGCGGCGCACGTATCTCGCCGCTCCCGCAAACGGTGTATCGAGCCAAGCATCGATGATCTTTTGCCACTCACTGGGATCGTTGTCTAATATCCGTGACGGCAGACAGAGGACGTTTGAGTCGTTGTCGTTGCGGGTCATGCGGGCTTCGTATTCATCCCAGATCACACTTGCCCGGATACCGCGGAAACGGTTGGCCGCCATGCACATGCCTTGACCACCACCACATATCAAGATCGCTCGCGAGTCGTCTTCGCCCAATACCTTGATCGCGGCCATCTGGGCAAATTCCGGGAAATCATCCTCGGCGTCAAATTCGCGATCACCCACATCTTCGACGTCGATTTCACGTTTGCTCAGGTAGGCAAACACCTGCTCTTTGAGGTGAAACCCGTTGTGGTCAGCGCCGAGGAAGACTTTCATGCCTACTTCAGCGTCTTCGCGATATCTGCCGTCAGTTCGACCAGGCGGTTGCTGTAGCCCCATTCGTTGTCGTACCAGGCGACGACTTTGACGAGATTGCCGCCGATCACAGCGGTCAGCGGAAGGTCAACGATCGCAGAGTGGCTGTTGCCTTTGAAGTCGGTTGAGACGAGCTGCTCCTCGGTCACATCCAGGATACCCTGGTAAAATGGCTGCTTGGCGGCTTTTTTGAACACATCGTTGAGCTCTTCGACAGTGACGTCCTTTTTGAGCACAGCCGTGATGTCGCTCATACTGACAACAGGGGTCGGGACACGCACACTCATGCCACCGAAGCGGCCTTTGAGGGCTGGGAGCGCTTCACCGGCAGCAATGCTGGCACCGGTGGTAGTTGGGACGATATTTTCAGCGGCGTTGCGAGCCTCACGGAGATCTTTGGCGGGAGCGTCCTGGAGTTTCTGGCTCGCGGTGTAACTGTGGACAGTTGTCATCATGGCTTTGTCGATGCCAAAATGGCTCTCGAGCACACCCATGACTGGCGTGATGCAATTGGTCGTACACGAGGCATTGCTGACGATGTCCGAGATATCACCTTTGAGCTTGTCTTCGTTGACGCCGAGGACAATCGTATCGGCACCTTCGCCCTTGGCGGGCGCGCTGATCACAACTTTCTTGGCACCGGCTGGGTCAATGTGTACCTTGGCCTTTTCTGGATCAACAAAGAAGCCAGTCGACTCGATGACGACATCGACACCGAGATCGCCCCACGGCAGTGCAGCTGGGTCTTTTTCGGCATAAATCTTGATGTGCTTGCCGTCAACGATGATACCGGTCTCGTCGGAGCTGACTTCGTGGTCGTATTCACCGTAATTAGAGTCGTGTTTGAGCAAGTGCGCCAGCGTCTTGGTGTCGGTCAGGTCGTTGATCGCGACAATTTCGATATCACTGCGGTCAAATGCGATCTTGAAAGCATTACGTCCGATGCGGCCAAAGCCATTGATTGCTATTTTGCTCATATCTCTTCCACACTCCTTATATTTCAAGCATTACCTTAATCATTTTCTACTATACACTATGAACCCATTTACTAGGTCTACCCGCTACAACCACCAGCTTCCGGCCTGCACAGACATAGCAAATAGGTTGAAGCAATCTATAATAGGTATATGAACAAACGCGAATTGCTGCTCCAGGCTCGTGACGCCTATGACGACGATCAGTTTGCAGACTTAGAGTCGGCAATTGACTTCGCGCACGAAAAGCACGCAGGCCAGAAACGAAAAAGCGGCGAAGACTATATCGCCCACCCGCTGGCGGTCGCCTCTATTTTGGCCGAATGGGGCATGGACATCGACAGCGTGATCGCGGGCGTGCTGCACGATACAGTCGAGGACACCGCGGCGACACTCGCGGAAATTGAAAATTTGTTCGGACGTGACGTCGCGTTTCTCGTCGATGGCGTCACGAAAGTCTCCAAGGCTCGGGCGGGGATGCGTGACATATCGAGTTACCTACCGACCACCAAAGACAATCTGACAAAGCTGCTCATCGCGGTCGGACAGGACGTCCGCGTATTGATCATCAAGCTCGCTGATCGCCTGCACAATATGCGCACCTTGTCGTACATGCCTCGAGCAAAACAGCTCAAAATCGCCCGGGAAACCCTCGAAGTATTCGCGCCACTTGCCGACCGGCTCAACATGGGTCGGGTACGGGTACAGTTGGAGGAACTGAGCTTTAGTTATCTCTACCCCCAAGAATTCAAACGCCTGTCGCGACTCATCAAAGACCGGCTCGGCAAATCTCATCGCAAACTCGCCACAGTGCAGCACAATCTCAGTCATGAACTGAAACGACAAGGTATACAGTTCCACATCGACGGCCGCGTCAAGAGTACCTACAGCACCTACAAGAAACTGCACAAAGTTGACGCAATCGATGACATCTTTGACCTCATCGCCCTGAGGATCATCGTGCCCGATGTCGCCGCCTGCTACCGTGTCCTCGGCATTATTCACGCTGATTATCAGCCGATCGTCAATCGTATCAAAGACTACATCGCCATGCCCAAAGCAAACGGCTACCAGAGCTTGCACACCACCGTCCGAGCACCACAGGATCAAATTGTTGAATTTCAGATCCGCACCACACAGATGCACGACTATGCCGAGCGTGGGCTGGCTGCGAGCTTTCACTACAACGAGCAAAAACTCACCGATGCCTACCGCACCGGGCAGCTACAAGCAATGCCCGCAAACCTGCAGTGGATCACGACGTTGCAGGACGTCGCGACACGTTTGCGCGAGGGTGAAGAAGTCGACTTTGAGTCACTCAAAATCGATCTCTTCGGTGATCGCATCTTCGTTCACTCTCCTAAGGGTGACATTTATGACCTCCCGGTGGGTGCATACCCGCTTGATTTTGCCTACCGGGTGCATAGCGACCTTGGTGCCAGCGCCTATGGGTTCAAGGTCAATGGGAAAATGGTGAACTTTGAGCACCAGCTCAAAGACGGCGACACAGTCGAAGTCATCACCAAGAAATCGTCTCGCCCAAACACCGACTGGCTCCAATGGATCACCACGCCGCACGCCCGAGCCAAGTTGCGCATGCAGCTCAAACGTCTCGGTATCGTCAAAAGTCTCACACAGAGCGCCGCAATCATCCGGGATAAAGCGATGCGCCGCGGACGGCAGTAGTCAGTAGTCAGGAGTCAGGAGTCAGGAGTCAGGAGTCAGGAGTCAGGGTAATCATGTTTCATTTGGCTGATTACTGGTTACTGATTACTTTTCTTACTATTCCAACGCTCGATGCACTGGGCGATGATAGTTTTGGCTTCCTCAGCGTCGCCCCAACCTTTGACGATGGTGCTGCCTGGCTTTTTGAGGTCTTTGTAGTGAGTGAAGTGATGTTCGAGCTTCTCGCGTAGTCTTGGATCATCATCAAGTGTCTTCAGCCATTCACCTTGGTCGCGATTATCCGCCGGCGTCACCACGATCTTGTCGTCAACTTCACCATCGTCTTCAAATTTCATGACACCGACGATCCGAGCCTCAAGCCATATACCAGTAGGAAGTGGCTCTGGACAAATGATCAGCGTATCAAGCTCATCACCGTCTTCATCGAGCGTCCCGGGAATAAATCCGTAGTTACATGGTTTTGCAAAAATTGCTGGCTCAACCCGATCAAGCATAAACACAGCATGCTCGCGATCCCATTCGATCTTGAGCATCGAACCCTCTGAAATCTCGACAACCGTGTTAACGACACCATTTTGATAATCACCCGGGGTAAGTACTTTATTAAAATCAGCCATATAATTAAACTCCTTTTTACTATCTACAGTGTACATGAATCGTGCCCTTGAGTGCAGTTCGTCCGTTCTTCTTGAGCAACGGAGCAAGCCATATTTTACATATGGCGGTGAGTAGCGGAAAGAAAACGGGCGAAATGTGCCAAGTGCGCGGTTCATTTGATGTAGAATAGCGATATGTTAGTTATAGCCCACCGCGGTGCTCGAGGCGAAAAACCCGAGAACTCAATTGCTGCTCTCCGCGCCGGGATTGCTTCCGGTGCCGACATGATGGAGTTTGATATCCGTGTCACCCGGGACGGCGTGCCTATCTTGTCACACGACTATCTTATGTACCGTACGCACCACAAATTTGATTTCATCGCCCGCCATACGCTCCAAGAGCTCACCAAGAAGACCGCCGGCAGCGAATACCAAGTCGTCACGCTTGAGGCTGCTCTCCACGAATGTCTCGACAAGATCATATTGATCATCGACATGAAAGAATACCGTTCCGTCACGCCAGTCGTCACGGTGTTAAAAAAATATCTGAAACGCAAAAAAGACTGGGAGTCGATCGTCTTCAGCTCGTTCAACCCTCTGATATTGCGCAAAATCAGAACCAAAGTCCCTCACGCTTCCCTGGCATTGCTCCACCATCGCAATCCGCTCAACTTCATCGCCTGGCAAATCCCCCTCAGGCTGAGCGGCGTCGGGTTTCATCGACTGCATCTCAGTAATTTTGGTCTCAAGGTCGCTCAGAAACTAGGACTATTTACCTACGTCTATACGGTCAACCGTCTGGGCGCTGCGATCATCCTCGACGAAAAAGGCTACGACGGCGTCGTCACCGACTATCCGACGCAGTTCATCCACGAGTTACAGAAGAAGAGTAGACGTTAGGGGTTGGACGTTGGACGTTGGACGTTTTGATTGTGGTTCTGTGATTTCTAATGTCAAGCGTCTATCGTCTACTGTCTAGCGTCCAACGTCTATACTTCGGGCTTCCTGCTCCAGATACTCTCGAATCTTGAGCGCCGCAGTTGCGCCCTCGCCGACCGCGCTAGCGATCTGCATGGTCGCGCCCGAGCGGACATCACCACTCGCAAAGACACCAGGCAGTGATGTCTCGAGATTTGCGTCTGTCTTGATCAAGCCTACTTCATCGAGCTCAATCGGACTCCCGGCGAGAAACTGCGTGTTTGGGAGCAGCCCGATAAATACAAACACGCCGTCGGTCGGAAATTCTACAGGGCTACCCTCATGCGTCCCGCATACGTTGAACGTCCCACCGTCGACTGAGACAATTTCATCGGTCGTCGTCTCAAGATGAAGCGTGATCTTGCCAGCCTTCACTGCCTCGTCGAGCTCATGCTGCAAGACTTCACTCGCCCGTAGTTTTGAACGTACCAACAGATCAATATGGGTCGTAAATCGAGTCAAAAACAGTGCTTCTTGCACCGCCGAGTTGCCGCCGCCAACCACAACCAGCCGCTTGTCACGATAAAACGCTCCGTCACAGGTCGCACAGTAATGCACACCGCGGCCATAGTATTCGGCCTCACCCGGGATGCCGAGTTTTTTGTAGTCGCTGCCGGTTGCGATGAGGACTGATCCTGCACGCGTTTTGCCGTCAGTGGTTTCCACGATGAGGTCACCATCTTCACGAGATACTTTCACTACTTCGCCAAACTGGATATCAGCCCCGAACCGTTCGGCCTGTCCCTGGAGTGCTTCGGCGAGCTTCAGGCCTTCGATACCCTGAGGAAACCCAGGATAGTTGTCTACCCAGTCGGTGATAGCTGCCAGTCCGCCGATAACGCCTTTTTCAAACAGCACCGTATCGATGTCTTCGCGCGTCGTATACACCGCCGCCGCGAGCGAGCTTGGCCCGGCACCAATCATAACAACTTGGCGATAAGGAATTTCAACTTTTTCAGTCATAGTATCTATTATAGTATCTTTCTTGTTTAAGTAATCGGCGTGTGGTGCATAGTTGGGTACAGTTCGTTCGTTGTTCTCTGGTCGGGAATGAGCTGTATTTTACCTACTGCGAATGAGCACTGGAGAGAAACCGGGCGAAATGCACCACATAGGCACTGCGCTAAGCTACCGCAGACAGCAACGCGCCCGGGTTCCAGCCGATACTTGCCACTTGTTCATTGCCGTCCTCATCGGAAATCATGACGACCGGGACAGTCCGCGCACCGCTCTTCTGGATAACGCGCGCTTCGGCTTCGCGATCTTCGTCGAGGTTGACGACCGAATATGTCTTGCCTTTCATATCCAAAAGCTTCTTGACTTGCACGCAATAGGCACAGGTCGTCCGCGTATAAATAGTGATGTCCTTTGCCATGATTTCCTCCCCCTATATATGAGACTTTGTCGTTACATTCATTATATATAGCGTTTATGCATATGGTCAATACGCTATATGTTGTATTTTGTGTGTATTTTAGTTTGAGATTGCTTCGATACGAACCAAAAACTGGAGTGGCGTATTTGGCGCAATCAGCGGCTGGCTCCCGGTCGCGCCATAGGCCTGCACCGCCGGGATCGTCAGCTTGCGCACCCCGCCCACTTTCATGCCAGGAATTCCTGCCGTCCACCCGTCAATCAGACTCCCGACGCTGAGAGAGAACTCAGCTGGGGTATTCGCACCAGATTTCGTGGTTGAGTCAAAGACTGCCCCGTCGGGCGTCCACCCGGTATAGCTCACTTTGATCTTGTCGTTGAGCTTGACCTCTTGGCCTTCGCCAACGACGAGGTCTTCTTGGCCAAGTGCAGTGACACTCGCCGCATCAAATTTGGTGGCCTCATAGCCCGCGAGCGGCTGTTTGGCTTTTGCTTGCTCTTTGATCACGGCATAATAATCGTCCATTGCTTTTTGTTGGTCTTGCGACTGTTTCTCGTCGTTGGTGTTACCGAGCACCAGCGCAAAATACGTCCCAATCGTACCGACACTCATCACGATCACAATGATCCATATACCAATTCGTTGGCTTTTTGGTGTTGCCACAGTATTCCTCCTCTTTTTGTCACTTACTATCCTACCGACTTTTGACGGTCATGTCGACCGCTTCAGTCGGAAAATCGCTCTTATGAAGCCACGCCTTGATCTGCCGAGCCGCCTGACCATAGGACTCATGATAGGCGAGCAACGGATCGTCAAGCTCCACCCAAGCCACTGTATAAGCATTTTTGCCCTTTACGGACGGGTGCTTCGCTTCTTCGCTCTGCAGGTTGAACGTCGGAGTACCGGCAATGATGCGCGCCAAATAATAGAAATGTTCGCGCTGCGTCAGAAAATCCAACTGATGGATCACCAGCTGCTGGGGCGCGATGTCGATCAGCATCTCCTCGTTGAGCTCCCTGATAACCGCATGCTCGGGTGTCTCACCGTCGTTAATCCCGCCACCCGGGATTGAATAATAGTGAAGATGCTCGCCAAACATCCCGTCCCGGCGATGGCGCTCGAAGACCAATAGTCTCCTCTGTTCATCCAATATAATCGCCCGAGCGCACTTCCTCATTATTTATTCACCATGCGCTGCAGGGGCAAACTAAAGCCAGACAAAGATGCCGACTCCTACGTATAGTTAAATTTTTATTATCTATCATTAAAATATTGTACCTCTCGATCGCACGTATCGCTACAGACGTCAGCAAATAGTGAGCAAACCATTTGATTTGATAGCAAAAATGTCGTACAACTATATACAGTCTTTGGCATTTGCCCTAGATGCACACCACCGTTGTGAGGAGAATGAAATGAATTCTTCGGGAGAAAGCCCGGTCGAAGAGCTGGACACCCCACAGGAAGAGGAAAATGACTTTATCGAAGACGCGCTTCGAGAAGATGATCCCGATGAAGATGCCGAGCGCCTTCAGCGCATCAGGGATGCACAAGCAACAAAGGAGCCGAGTAAAGTACGAGAGGGCGTAAAGAGACTCAAGCAGCAGGCACGTGAACAGCACGACAAGACGGTTGAATTCGCACACAAGTACAGAGCCCCTATTCTGGGCATCGTGTGCGGACTCATCCTTGTGGCTGGAATCGTTTCTTACAGCATCCTGAGCAATCAGGCCCTGAAGGATGGTGCAACCGTTGAGGCGTTCAACATCCTGTTCTTCTTTACCGGTATCGGGTGCTTCCTGACAACTCTTTACTACTTGGTTCTGTCCCGCGTCAGCTTGAGAAAGCGAAGTGAGCTAGCCGACAACGAAGAGGTTCAGGCATATAGTCCGCAACACTGGATGTGTCTGGCGCCATACGTGGTTCTCTTTGGCGCCTCGTTGTATGGCGTGTATTTCGCTCAAGCTAACAACGAAACCCCGTCCAATCTTGTGTTGGTGCTTGCAACGACACTCGGCGTCTTGTTGCTCGGCCTCACATCTCGGCTGATCCGGCTCTACAGATACTTCAGGAGCTTGGAAAAGTCCGATTACGTGAAGTGGATCGGGTGGGCAGTGGGGGTTATTTTGTTCACCGGGGGCATCCTTGCATACTTTGGAGCACTCGATGATGTCGGAGGAGCAATCGTCAGATTCTTCGTCGGACTTTACCCGATGTTCGTAGCCTCACCCTCACGACCAATCGAGGTCGCGACCGGATTCGTCTTTGTCGCGCTCGTCTTGCGAGCTATGACCTGGCGAATCAATCCGGTCGTTGCTACGGACACCCGTCTGGTGGCACCGGAAGGTCTCCTCAGACGCCGTACTCCCAGTATGGGTCTCGACAAGATCACTGACCAAGACACATCGAACAACTTCCAGCTACCTTGGGTCACCCTCACCCTGGAGTCGGCCGGCCAAAAGCAGGCGATCACAAAGCTACGCTTTGTTCCAAGGAAGTTTCTACATAAGATCAAGCAGCCCAAGCAAGAATTGGGAGGTTCGGTTCAGTAGAGGTGTGCAACCGGGGAGAACGCATTCAGTTCTCCCCGGTTCACTCAAACTAACTAGACGTGAACAGCGTCTATTTTTTGTGACTCACGGGCAATTAATTCAATGATCTTTGAAACGTCCGCGTCGGTGAGAGTTCGCTCATAGTGCACCACGTGCAGGCGGAATGTGACCGTTTTCATAGTGTCACCTTCAGCTTGGTATATGTTTAGCAGTCTATAGTTAATAACGTATTCTGCGGCATAGTCTGCAACGGCTGAATGCACGATATTTTCAAGTTCGGCGTACGCCACGCCACTATCAACCTTGAGCGAAATGTCTTGGCTAACACTAGGGAAACGCGAAAGTGGCCGGTAGCCCTTGCGTATTGGAGCAGCAAAGGCAGACAGGAACAACTCAAAGCCAGCCGAGTAAGGCTCCAGCTTAAATGCTTTTTGAACACTTGGCTTAAATTCACCAATTATTCCTAGGAGCCGTTCGCCATCATGTATTACTGCCGATCGCTCGAGATCATAAGGGGCAATCATTTGCTGGAATAGTTTGTGATCTTTATATCCGGTCTCGGCCAGGGAACCAAAAGTTAGGTTGCGGCCTGCGCACAATGCATCAACATACCTCTTGGCGACATAGTAGGCGGCACCGGGGCGGTTCTTGGCTGATTTCTTGCCAGCCGCATAAACGCCAGAGATACGTCCAAATTCTTTAGGGAGACCGTCTTCGTCAATCTCACTTTTGCCATGCGCTTTGCCGATTTCGAAGATCATGAATTCATCGTGCCCGGCTTTGATGTTCGGGTGGATGTGCGTGAGCAAACTCGGCGTGAGGCTCAGACGATAATACTGCAAGTCAGGGCTCAGTGCGTTTGATAGTCTGAAGGCTTCATCGGGGTTTTGTTCGGCGCGTGTGAGGACGTTTTCGTGTACAAAACTATAGGTAAGTACTTCGTTGGCACCAGCGCGAGCGAGCACCGTGCGGAGGTGTTTTTTGGCTTCAAAGGTTGGGTTTTTGGTGGCTGGCGTGATAGAGCGAGTTGGTAATTCGCGCGGGAGTCGGTCAAACCCATAGAGTCGGCCGACTTCTTCGACGACGTCTTCGGGCAGTTCGATGTCGGTACGCCAGAAAGGTGGTACAATCACCAGTTCTTGGTTCTTGGTTCTTGGTTCTTGGACTTCGACATTTGTGAGTAACTCTGCTGCTTCGACTGCAGACAGTTTTGTGCCGAGTCGCTCATTGATAAAATCAATCGATACGACGACAGGTCTGTACGGCTTCAGCTCAGCCGACTGATCAAATATCTGCGACGCGAGCTCACCGCCAGCAACATCGAACACCGACTTGATAAGTAGCTCGAGGATATATGGGTTTTGCAGCGGTGACTGACCTTTGTTAAACCGTGTTAGTGCGTCGGTGAACACGCCGTGGCGCATACTGCTTTTGCGGAGCGTGTACATATCGAAACTGGCACATTCGAGGACGATGTTTTTCGTATCATCCGAAACCTCACTCTCACCGCCGCCCATGATGCCAGCCAGCCCGACCGGACCTTCACCATCAGTGATCACCAGGTCACTCTCATCGAGTTCGTATGATTTGTGGTTGAGGAGTGTGATCGTCTCGCCCTTGCGAGCCAGTCTGACGCCAAGCGCATTGCCACGGAGTTTGTCGTAATCATAGGCATGGGTCGGTTGCGCGGTCAACAACATCACATAGTTCGTCACATCGACGATGTTGTTGATCGGCTTAGCACCAAGACGGACAAGTTCACATTGCAGCCACAATGGGCTTGGTTTGACGCTGACGTTCTTGATAGCAACGGCCATGAAACGCGGCGCGCCATCGACCACGTCGTTGGTGACAGTCAATTTCAGGCCATCACCACTCTTAAATTCAGGCTCACGCGTGTACCAGCAAGGACTCTTGAATTGTTGGTGCTGGATCCCGGCAATTTCACGCGCGACCCCAAGCACACCGAAACAGTCCGGCCGGTGAGTAAACATCTTGTTTTCGATATCGAGTACTGTGTCATCGAGTCCGAAGACATGCGCAAAGCTCATGCCGGAGGCTAGAGGTTTGAGGCTGGAGACTGGAGGTAAATCACTTTCAGTGATTTCCAAAATACCATCATGCTCGCTGCTGATCGCGAGCTCGTCCGGAGCCGCCAACATGCCCTGGCTCAGTACGCCGCGTAGTTCGCGCGCATCGAGCACAAACGGTTCTTTTTCATCGAAACTCGCCGGGACGGTCGAACCAGGTGGCAGCCACACAGCATATATGCCGGCTCGGGCATTCGGCGCGCCGCACACGACTTGGATCAGTTCTGAGTTCTCGGTTCTCAGTTCTGGGTAGGAATCGCCGGCATCGATCATGCACACATTGAGCTTGTCCGCGTTAGGATGTTTTTCGCAGGTTACGATCTTCACGATCACGGCATCTTTGTACTTCGCGCCCAGATCGATCACTTCCTCGGCCTTGCCGAGCTGGGAATTTATCTTGTGAACTAACTCATCAATCGGCAAATCGACTTGCGTGAATTGTTTGACTGTATTGAGACTTACTTTCATTTGAATTGCTCCAGGAAATCTAATTTTGCACTCTCAAAATGCCGGATGTCTTCGATGCCGTATTTCATCATGACAAGCCGTTCGATGCCACAGCCGAAAGCGAAGCCAGTGTATTCGTTTGGATCGATATCGGCGGCTTTGAGCACATTTGGGTGGATCATGCCGCAGCCGAGTAGTTCGATCCAGCCTTCGCCAGAACATACTTTGCACGATGGATTCTCCCCCTTACAAAAAGGACAACTCAATGCAAATTCAAAAGACGGCTCAGTGAATGGAAAATAGAACGGATTGACGCGCACGTCGAGTGAGGTGCCGTAGTAGCTCTCCAGAAACTTTTTCAGCGTCGCGATGAGCATGCCGGCGTGGACGCCTTTCGCGACATACATGCCCTCGATCTGATAAAACGTGTGCTCGTGACGAGCATCGAGGTCTTCGTTGCGAAACACGCGATCTGGCACAACGACCGCGATTGGCTCACCCGATTTCAGCTTGTCGCGATGTTCGACGAGCGTGCGATTTTGCATCGTGCTGGTATGCGCCGGAGCAATAAATGGATCGCCAGCTTGATCGGTCTCAACGGTCATAAACGTATCGTAATCATCACGCGCCGGGTGTCCGCTAGGAAAATTCAGCGTTTCAAACATATGATACTGGTCGTCGATCTCCCGCGATTCACCGACAGTGAACCCCATGCGGTAAAAGATATCACTCACCTCGTGAATTTCCTGCATTAGCGGATGAATTGAGCCCCGCCCGGTTGGCAATAAGTCAGGCAGTGTCGCGTTGATATCAAACGGAGCCGTCACATCGATAGGATGTAGAGTCACCTCGGCCTCACTAGCCTCACTTATTTTTTGCTCGAGCTCGACTTTGAGCGCATTGACCGCCTGGCCATAGGCTGCGCGGTCACTCGCCGGCTGGGTCTTGATAGCCACGAAGAGTTCTTTGAGTTCCGGTGCGCGCAAAATCGACGCCTTGTCGTCAAGCATCTGGACACGGGCGAGAAGTGTCTCGCGAATATCAGCTATATGTTGCATCATCTATCCCTGTAGTATACCTAATTTTGGCCCAAGAGTTGAGCTATATTATTCCACCAGCGCGCAGTGCCAAGATGATAATCGCGATCACAAGCAACAGAGCGAGAAACAAAATAAATTTGCCAGCAAGTCGTGTCTGGTGTTGATTGTCGAGGATTGCTGGGTCGGGTTTGTCATATTCTAGACTCGGTTCGTTCTTCAATTTTGCCTGCAATTCCGCCGCAACTCGCTGTTGGAGCTCGCTGCGTCCGCCGTCTTGTCGTAAGAATAAAGCCATACATATATCTTAACAGAAGTTGCGGCCGGACGGATACACGCCACACATGGTATACTGCAATTATTACTAATAAAGGAGAAGGTATGGCTAAGTCATCCGACACACGCAAAAAAAATGCCAAAAAACCTGCTGAGAGTCAAACTAAATCAGCTGCAGTGACTAAAACAACCACGAAAATCATCACTGCTGAACGAGCAACTCCAGTGAACACCAAACCAGTTAGCTTCGCTGAACGATTCAATCGTCACCTCACCCCAGAAGCATTGGTTGCTGAATTGTTCGGTACGTTCATACTAGTCGTCGTCGCTCTGACGGTAACAGCAGTACTCGCACCACTCTACGTTGGCCTCACGCTGCTCGTGCTGGCAATCGTTATCGGTGGAATCTCCGGTGCACACGTCAACCCAGCTGTGACATTTGGTCTCTGGACAGCTCGCAAGTTCCCCGGCTTCGCACTGCCGTTTTACTGGCTCGCTCAGTTCCTCGGAGCACTCGCAGCGATCGTCGCTATGGGTCTACTGACCGGCAAAGGCATCAGCCTCAACTTCAATAGCTTTTTGTCGCTCAACTGGGGCGTCCTCGCCATCGAAGTTATCGGTACGGCTATCTTCCTCTTCGGAGTTATTGCCGCTAACAGCCGTGTTGGCCTTCCGCTCCTCGGTCGCGCGATGGGTGTTGGTCTCTCGCTCTTTGTCGCTCTCGTGGTTTCTGCAGGTTTGTACACCAGCCTCTCGAGCAGCATCGAAAAAGACAAGATCCAGTCAATCACTGATGTGCCTCGTCTGCTTCGTCTCGACAGCGCTACGCTTAACCCAGCCGTCGCTCTCGCTGCACGCGAAAAGACCGATGATCAGCTACAAGGCACGGCTGATACCGGCAAGGCTGCTGCATCCCGTCTGACACTTGGCGAAACACTGGTCGGAACCCTCGTCGGTGCCGCACTTGGTGCAAACCTCTACCGCGCACTTGTACGTCGCGAGGCTAAATAATAAGGGAAGGGCTTGCCCTTCCCGATGAAAGGCCGGAATAAATCCGGCCTTTCATCTCCCATCCCCTAAAGAGCCCTCTGTCGAGGGCTTTTTTATATATACGAGAGTAGAATCCTCATCCCCTAAACAATAAACCTCCGCTCAATTGAGCGGAGGTTTATTTTGTCATCCAGCGTCTAATGTCCACCGTCTATCGTCTACTCCTCTGTCTGAGGTTTGTCGATGAGCAAGGCTTCAACACCAGGACTGGTGTGGGCGATTTTGACGACGTCTTTGTCGATCTTTTTCAGCTCTTTGTGCGCAGTGTTGAAATGATTGACCGTGGTGCCGAGGCTCGAACCTAATTTCTGCATATACGTATCATAGGCACCGATATGACGGCCGAGCTGCCCCACTCTCACCTGGATCTCTTTGGCCTGCTCCTCGATCTGCAGACTTCTCAGACCTTGCATAACTGTCTGCAAATACGCCATGAAGCTGGTTGGGCTGACGATGATGACGTGCTTCTCGGCAAATGCATACTCGATCAAATCACGGGCGCTCACGCCACTGGTTCCGACTTTGTTGATCAGCAGGTCATAATACACCGCCTCTGAGGGGATAAACATGAAGGCAAAGTCCATAGTATTTTCCTGAGGCCGGATGTATTTGGCGGTTTCATCGATACGGTTTTTGAGATCAATTTTGATCTGACGACCCAGCTGCTCACGCTCATTTTTATCTTTTGCTTCGACGAGTCGGTTGTAATTTTCGAGGCTAAATTTACTATCGACTGCCAGAAATTTATCTTTGTCGAGAAAGATAACAGCATCGGCGATATCACCAGAATCAAATCGATACTGCAGGCTAAAGCGATCGGGTGGCATCACATTTTCGAGCACCGACTGCAGGAAATATTCGCCGAGCACTCCACGCTGTTTTGGGTTTTGCAGCACATTTTGCAGCGTCTTCAGTTCATCGGCGACGTCCACGACGCGACGATTAGTCTCGTCAAGTTTCGTGAGACGTTGCGTCACTTCACCGATCAGCTTGGCGCTTTCGGACAATTGCTTTGCCATCGAGCTCTGCATGAGCGCCGAGTTTTTGTCGAGGCGATCGGTCACCGTTGTCTGGAGATTGTCTTTGAGCGCACCGACACCGCGAGTAAGTTCTATTAAATCTTGTTTGATGAGATCTGCTGACTGATTATTGCGTGATGAACTAAGTTTACTCAATAGAATCGTCACATACACTAAAACACCAAGTATTAGGCCGCCTAGTACCAATAACAATATATTCTCGGTCATATATAAATCCAAACTTTAACAATCTCGTATATAAACGAGATTGGAATAATAAATGCCGGCACGCCAGGCAGGTGATCAGCCTGCCCGACGCCTAGTGGGAGGTGTTGCCTTTCAATCGACGTTAAGCTCGGAGGTATCGACGCTAGCGGTCTACTATTTATCCCAGCAACTTTTCCATTACCCTCACAACCCCTACTCCGCAGTCTTAACGAACATTGATTTCATAAATGCGATGTATTCGCGATCGATACCAATCTCCTGCCCTGCTTGGGCTGATATAAATCAGTATAGACTCGCTTAGGTCTTATTTCAAGGCGAGCTATTAGCTGTTTATCACAACCAAGCGTGCCAATATCACCAAGACAATCGTTACGATCAGCGATAAGAGGAACGACTGGATACGAGCGACCCATGCAAATAAGCTATAGGCAGCGGCAAAAAGAAAGCCTTGCCAGAGCATCGCCTGCCACCACACGAGCGGTCCGAGCCACATCGAGGCACCCCAGAGGGCGATCAATACGGCAAGCACGACGAGTAGCGGCCGAAACACACCACTCCGGACGAGGCTGAGAAGCCCGATGATACTCACGATAATCAGAGCGATCGCCCAGCTGATCGTACCGCCGCTGGAACAGACGTCAAATGATTGGGTCGAACGACAAAAGACCGGTTCGATGATCCATGACTGGATCGCCATCGTGAGCAGCCAGCCGATCAGCCCAACGGCCAATCCTGTGATTGCAACTCCGAGGAGAGATCGTGGTTCTCCAGCAACGTAGACGCTTGATGTGGTGTTCGCCTGTGCCATATACACACTAGTATAGCGACTTCATTTGACAAGTGCAATGATTTAACAGATCATATCAGTTTTTTGGGCGAGCCAGATACCATACACCGCCGATAAGTCCGGCTATAGCTCCACCGATCACATCGAGTGGCGTGTGTACCAGTGCAAGCACTCGTGCGACACACATCAGCAACAAACTCGTCCCAAGAACGATGCCGAGAGTGCGGTTGCGAACAAAGACAATCACCGCCAACGCAGCAGCCGTACCTAGCAGCGCGTGATCAGACGGGAAGCCTGGGTTGTCGATATAGGCCGCCCCCGCTTGCGCACCCTTCTCGAGAAACGGGCGGGCGAATTCCGGCTGGTAGAGGAGGCTCATCAATTTTCCCACCAGCAACGCTGTCAAACCCGCCATGATGAGATAAGGGTACCCAGTCTTTTTTTCTCGCGTTGTCGTACCAAACAAAAGCACGCCTGCGGAAACTGCCGATATGACGACGAGCATACCGTCAGCGAGGAATTTAATGAGCAGATCCATCGATTCTCTTTTCTCGTTTCCTCGCTTTGATTGAGCTATAGACCGACAGTCCGATGATCACGATTCCTATAATCCCTGGGAAGGCCTCTGGCAAATGGACAAACAGGCTTACGAGCATGAATATGGCGAGCAGGAAAATCGTATAATGCGCGCCGTGCTCCAGATATCTGTAGTGATCAAGCGTACCCTTTCTGACCATATATATTGTCAGCGACCGTACCCAAAACGCTCCGACTCCCAATCCCGCAGCAATGATGATGACGTCGCTTGTCACTGCAAATGCTCCAATTACACCGTCAAGCGAAAAGCTAGCGTCGAGTACTTCTAGGTAGAGAAATGTCCAAAACGCAGCCAGCCCTACTTTGTGCTTAGACGATGTCAGTGTCTTGTTATGACTTACCGCTTCAGACAAGCCGTGCATCACTAGATAGGTCATGAGGCCCACTATACCGGCCATCAAAGCACCACGTGCGTCCGGATGGTTAGGGACGAGAGCCAATCCAATCGTTAACATCAGCGTGATCACCGCAGGCAACCAATGCGACTTCATACGTACGAGCGGCAGCTCGAAAGGCAGCCAAAAGGTCTTGCGCTTCTGATCAAACAAAAAGTGAAGCGCCAGCATCAGCAAGAAACTTCCACCGAACGCAGTGATAATTGGCTTGGCACTTTCAATTGCCGTCTGGTACGCAGCAGGTTGGTTGAGTGCCAGATCGATGACACTTTGCCAACTGATCCCAGCCGTCACTGCCACGAGCGCTATCGGAAATACAAGCCGCATACCAAATACAGCAATCAACACACCAACAGTGAGAAAGAGCTGCTGCCAAAAAGGTGACAACGTTTTCAGCACCCGGGCATTGATGATCGCGTTGTCAAAACTAAACGTAATTTCGATGACACACAAGATAGCCGCAAGCAAAGCAGCCTGCGGCCCCATAAATACCCATACAGCTATAAGCGTAGCGAGTGTAATAAAACCCGACACGCCGAAAACCCTCAGTGGATGTGTCGGATGTACCATCTACGTCCGATTATACTACGAGTCCGTTTGTGCCTCGATACGTTCCAGCCTTTTTTGCATAAGTTTTTCGATCTTTTCGTCGCCCCATCCGCGCTTCCTTAGCTCGTCCTTGAGCTTGCCGGCAAGTGCAATACTAAACGCTTCCCTGTCCTTGAAACCGTGATGTTTGAGAATAGTATCAAATGGTTTGGTCTTGAGCTGTTCGCGCAATTCGTCAGCACTCATCCCAAGTACACTTGCACGAAGCTCCATCTTTCGATCGTGGTGTTTGATGATTCGCTCAAGTTTGCGCTCACTACTCTTTGCAATACTACTCTCTGGTGCGGCGCCTGCGAAATTCACCGCACTGAGGCTGAGTATCGCGATTATCATGATACTCGCGAGGGCTTTAGTTGCTATTTTCATATACTGTCTCCTGTTTATTTGGTGACACTTCCTATTATAAAACCATCTAGTCCGTGAAAAGAAAGTGGTTTTGGCAACAATGTCCTTATGCTTTTTTGGCTTGCAAAGTCGGCGTATCCATAAAGTTGTTTCCACAGAGCCACCCGGCTCGTTCGCCTCGGGTACCGAGGCGTTTACGTGTTACTTTTGTCCGCAAAAGTAACCAAAACTCTCCGCCAAGCTCCCTCGCGCGGTAGTCGCCAAACAAATGAGACTGGTCGCTGCGGAACGACCCCTTCGGGGCACGGCCTTTTACCTTACTTATTTTGTATGTAAAAGGCACGTCCTCGCGAATGACTCCAATCTCATTCGTCCGTCTCCGCCGGCTCGGTCGAATTGGCGACAGGAGTCGCAGGGGCTGCAGAAAATTCACAGTAATCACAAAAGGCGCCAGCCGTGGGTGGCCGAGGCGGGGCAGACCCGGCTATTGTTTTTCGTGGCCTTGTACGAAAAAAATAGTTGGGGCGGACCGAGGACGGGATTCCCACGGGGAGGGAGCGCACTAACAAAATTAACGCCGTTAATTTTGGGAAGCGACCGGAGGTGATTACGATGACATACAAAAACCGCTCGATAAACGGGCGGTTTTTGTATGTCGACAGAGTTTAGCGTCTGTGTGATGGTTCGACGAACGTCAGAGCTTTGCCCGACTTACCGCCGCGACCGGTTCGGCCGATACGGTGGACGTAGTCGTCGTAGGTGTTCGGCTGGTCGAAGTTGATCACGTGCGAGACATCAGGGATGTCGAGGCCACGGGCGGCAACGTCGGTCGCAACCAAGACCTTGACCCGCTGATCCTTGAAGGCCTTGAGTGCCCGCTGGCGCTGAGACTGGCTTTTGTTGCCATGGATCGCTTCGGACGGGATACCACTCTTGCTCAGTGCATCAGCCAGACGCTGAACACCAAACTTGGTTTCACCAAAGACGAGGACTTTTTCGAACTCAGACGTTTTGAGCATCTCCTCGAGCAGTTCGATTTTGTGAACTTTGTCAAATGCCTCGATGATGTCTTGCTCGACATGATCGCTCGTCTCGCCGGTTCGGACGGAGACGGTCGCAGGATCACGCATGAAATCTTGGACAAGGGCTGAGATAGTTGGGGTCATGGTTGCGCTAAAGCACAGCGTCTGACGGTCTTTCGGCAAGACATTGGCGACAAAACGGATGTCGTTGATGAAGCCCATGTCGAGCATACGGTCAGCTTCGTCGAGAACAAACGTGTTGACGTTGTTGAGGTTCAGGACGCGTCGGTTCATAAGATCCTTGAGACGTCCCGGTGTGCCGATAACGACATGCGGATGACGCTTGAGCTCACGGATCTGGCGCTCGATGTTGGTACCACCGACAACGACACATGAGAACAAACGAAGATTCTGAGCAAAACGACGGAATTCTTCGTCAATTTGCTGAGCCAGCTCGCGGGTTGGAGCCATGATCAACACACTGTCGCGCTGCTCGTCACCATTTAATTTCTCGAGGATAGGCAGCAAGAATGCCGCCGTTTTGCCGGTGCCTGTGTTAGCAAGACCGATCACATCGCGGCCAGTCAAAGCAATTGGAATCGCCTGATCCTGGATAGCGCTTGGCGCGGTGTAGCCGATACGGGCGATATTTTCCTGGAGCACACTGTTGAGTGCAAAGTCAGTGAAAACATGAGTCGGTTCATAGGCGATGATTTCACGAGCGACAGCCGTCTTGTTGACGAATTTGCTTGGGTGAATCGTTTGTTTTTTGGGGCCACGACTGCCACCACCACGATTACCGCTACTACGATTAGCCGCAAATGGACGGCTACCGCCGCCAGTCGGACGACGTCCGCCAAAGCCACCACCGCTACCGCGGCTCGAGCCGTTAGAATTGTTGGAGTTGTTAGAGCCGTTGGATCGTGGACCGCGCCCACGAAAAGAAGAATTGTTCTGCATGAATACCTTTCTTGAAATTCATTTAGATGATGAATTACAAGATTGTTAGACCGAGTATTCATCCAGTACACTTTGCTATATGTATGTTTAGCGTACTAAATTCCATTATAGCAAAAATGCTTATTTTTGTCAATACTTTATACGTTTACCACTGTTTTTGGCGACGAAGGTGCAATATGACCACCATAAGTCCGCAGATAACAATCGCGAACGGTGCACCTACACTCAAAAGCGTATACCACCACATCCCAGCCACAAGGTTGTCGACACTCGGCAGGTAAGCGCTAAACAAGCTTGATATTGATCCGAGCGCGGTCAAGACTAGCATGGCACAAAAGGTGAGTAATAATGACTGGAAAACGGATGAAACCGATAGTTTACGGTCACGTCTCGTCAAGTGTACGATACCCCATACCACTACTGGGGCGAACGCCCACAAGAAGTTAAATAGATATAGAGACGTGTAATCTTTACTGATATTTCCATTAAGCCCCTGATTATAGAAATAATAATTCATCCCCACCCCTGACAGAAAAAAGATGCTTGTAGTGACAATGAAAAGAATCTGCTGTAATCGTGGAGTTATAGATGTTTTTTGTTTCATGGATATCCTTATTTACTAATATCCAAAGTGTAACATAATGCTCATGACTTTTTACATTTAATTAATCAGAATTTAAATCCGGATTTACTTCGGTTAAAATTCTTTAACAAGAGGGAAAAGCGGAAGCGTTGCGATAGGAAAAACCTATAGAGCAGCGTCATAACGCTGCGAAGCAAACTCCCAGTTTGCAACGTTCCACCAGGCTTGGACGTAGTCCGCGCGATTGTAGGTGTAGTCAAGATAATACGCATGCTCCCAGACATCAAGGCCGAGCAAGGGCGCTTCCCCGCCAGTCATGATCGGCGAGTCTTGGTTCGGGGTCGTGACAATAGACAGATCCGGCTGCAACCATGCCCAGCCACTGCCGAAGACGCCGAGAGCTGCCTCGTTGAACGTATCGGTAAACGCCTGAAACGACCCGTATTTTGCTTTCAAAGCCTCACCAAGCTCGCCACCTGGCTCACTACCGCCGCTCGGCGAGAGGAACTGCCAGAACAGCGTGTGGTTGTAGTGACCGCCGCCGTGATTGCGGACGGCCGTGCGGATATCTTCAGGCACGGTTTCGAGATTTGTGATGAGCTCCGTTATCGATGCATCTTTGAGCTCGGGCGCTTTATCCAACGCCGCATTCAGTTTGTCGACATACGTCTGATGGTGCTTGTCATGATGGAGCTTCATGATATCTGCTGAGATATATTTGCCGAGCGCTCCGTAGCCGTAGCCTAGATCAGGTAATGTAAAAGCCATAGATAACCTCCTCTTTACTCTCCCTAGTATACGTCAGGGAGGGTTATGGCTCTAGGGAGGCGAGTTTTGTGCGTCGGTACGTGGCAAATGAGATAGCGGCGATAGCCGTCACGAGGTACACGCTACCGCTCACACAGACATGCTGGATCGTAGAAGGCTGAGTAATCATGAGGAGAATACCTGTGCCAAGCGTGGCCACTGCCGAGACATACGCTGGCACAAAACTCATACGGGTTGGTCGGAAGAGGAGTATAGCCAGGTAGGCGACGCTCCCAAGCGCAATTGAGATATGAAGCAGTGTAATCATAAGAGGAATTGTACCACTCAAGGAAGTATATGACCAGTTGCAATCAGTCCTGACTGGATGAGCAATACGAGCAACGATACGCCAAATATTCGTCCCGCCCATTTCTTGTCATCCGGCTCATGCCACGTCCTGAGGGCGATCGTCAGCCAGTAGACAGCGAGCGCGATGCTCAAGACAAGGTACGTCAGACCGGTGTAGCCATATACGCTCAGCAATGGCACAGTCGCGCAAAATACTACCATGTAGGCAACAATCCGTTGCTTGGTGAGCTTTGCGCCCTTGACCACCGCCAGCACCGGGATGCCGCCGGCGCGGTATTCGGCCTCCCGACGAATAGCAATAGCGTAGAAATGTGGCATTTGCCAGACCACGAGGATCACAAACAGCAGTAGTGCTGCCAGGTCGAGCTGTCCGCTGGTCGCAGCATATCCTGCAACCGGCGGGATCGCGCCGCAGGCTGTCCCAATCAAGGTGCTCCACGGTGTCTGCCGCTTGGCAAACCCATAAATACACACATACCAGACAAGCCCGATAGCCCCGAGCAGTGTCACCAGAGGATTGACGAGTAGCCACAACACCCCCAGCCCGATCACGCCGAGAATTGTCGCATAGACCAGCGCGTCGCTAGCAGAGATCGTGTGGAGGACAAGTGCCCGGTTTTTCGTGCGATCCATCTTGGCATCGATGTGTCGGTCGAGATAATTGTTATAGACGCAGCCGCTAGCAATCACAAGTGCCGTCCCCAACAAGACGCCGACCAGCGCCAGGAGATCAAACCCATACAGACTGGTTGCCAAAAAATATCCAGCCAGCAACGACAGCAGATTGCCCTTGACGATACCCGGCTTGGCGAGCTGGTAGTACTCCCGCACTCGCCCCACTAAAAGCCTTTGTTGCTCTCTTTGATCATCCGCGTGTCCACGTCATGTTGAGGCATCATATGATAGTCAAGATTGTTCATGATCCAGATCGAACCAAAGACAATCAGTAGCAGTGATCCGGTCATCGCGACAAACGTCCATGTGCGCCAGCGCGGTCGAGCTTCGTCACCGAGATGCAAGAAACACACCAGCTGCACGAGCAACTGGACGATCGCCAAAGTTGCTATTGTCCAGAGCATCGCAGGGCTCGCCACGCTGCCTTGGGTCACCAGCAAGTAGGCGCCGACCGTCAGCAACAGTGACACTGCGAAGCCGAGACTATAGCGAGTGAGCTGAGACTTGTTCATGAGATAGCTCCCATCAGATAGACAATCGTAAAGATAAATATCCAGATGATGTCGAGGAAATGCCAGAAGAGGGCAAGCAAAGACAGGCGGCGAAGATTGTTCGGTTCCAATCCTTTTTGCGCAACCCGCACCATCATGACAGCCATCCAGAGCAGCCCAGTGAGGATGTGCGCTCCGTGTGTCCCAACAAGCGTGAAGAATGCTGAGAGGAAGCCGCTGCGCTGCCAACTATAACCCTCGTGCGCGAGCTTGGAAAATTCACTCAGTTCCATCGCAACGAAGCTGAGCCCAAGCAAAAAGGTGACTCCGAGAAGCACCAACGTCAACGTCTTTTTGCCGGCTCGAGCCGCCAACAGCGCAATACCGCAGACGAAGCTACTCGTCAGCAATATGATCGTTTCGATGAGCACAAATGGCATCTCAAATATATCGGCGCCACTCGGGCCGCCAAAGGTATTGTTTCTGAGTACGGCATAGGTAGCAAACAAACTCGCAAACAGTATACAGTCGGTCATCAAGTACACCCAGAAACCAAATTGGGTGCGCTGCGAGCGCTCTTCGACCTCGTGTGACACGGCGTGGCTCATGCCGTTCCTCCGGCTACTTCAAGTTTCGCGACCTCGCTTGCAGTGACGACACGTTCGGTGTCGTCACTCGTCAGACGGATGATGAGCAGGACGATAACTGCCAAGAAACCAACGAGCGCAAGCCACCATATATGCCACACGAGACCAAACCCACACGCAAAGGCACTCATGCCGATCATGAGACCTGCCCCACTATTTTTGGACACCGCTATCGCCTCATACTTTGTAGGATTCGTCACGCCGCGTTGCTTCATCTCCCAGAATTCATCGCGGTCACTGACAGTAGGGATGGTCGCAAAATTGTATTCGGCTGGTGGGGTTGCCATCGACCATTCGAGCGTCCGACCGTCCCACGGATCAGCGCCAACTCGGTTCTTTTTGCGCTGGATGATGCTGACCACGATTTGTAATACCTGGAAAAACACACCGAGACATATGATCATGACGCCAACCCCAGCGACGATGAAAAGCTCCTGCCAGCCGAGCGTCGCATCATAGTGATCCATCCGTCGCACAGCACCCATAAACCCAAGCACGTAGAGCGGGACAAAAGCCGTCAAAAACCCGATCAGCCAGCACCAGAACGCATAGCGCCCTAATCGTTCATTGAGCCGAAAGCCAGTAAACTTTGGCCACCAATACGTGAAACCGGCAAAGAAACCAAACAACACGCCACCGATGATCATGTTATGGAAGTGCGCGACGAGGAACAACGTGTTGTGCACCTGAAAATCAATCGCCGGGATACTCATCAGCACGCCCGTCACCCCGCCGAGCGTAAAGGTCACGACGAAGCCGAGGAACCACAGCATCGGTGTCGCGAGCCGGACGCGGCCTTTGTACATCGTAAACAACCAGTTAAACACCTTGACGCCGGTCGGTACCGCGATGACAGCGGTCATGATCCCAAAGAAGGCGTTGACGTTGGCGCCCGCACCCATCGTGAAGAAATGATGTAACCAGACGGTAAATGACAGTATGGTGATCGCCATGATCGCCACCACCATCGACTTGTAGCCAAATAGTCGTTTGCCACTAAATGTCGCGACGATTTCTGAGAAAATACCAAATGCCGGCAAGACGAGGATATATACCTCGGGGTGACCCCACGCCCAGATGAGGTTGACGTACATCATTGGATTGCCCCCGAAACTGGAGGTAAAGAAATGCATGTCCATCAGACGGTCGAGCGACAGCATGCCAAGCGTCGCGGTCAGTATCGGAAAGGCCGCGAGGATGAGCAGGACGGAGCCGAAAACGCTCCAAACAAAAATCGGCATTTTCATCATCGTCATACCCGGCGCACGCATCTTGAGGATCGTCACAAAGAAGTTGACGCCTGATAGTAAGCTCCCGATACCAGCAATCTGCAGGCTCCATATCCAATAATCAACCCCGACTCCCGGACTGTATTCGAGCCCCGAGAGCGGCGGATACGCCAGCCAGCCAGCAGCCGAAAATTCACCAATCAACAGAGGTATGTTTATCATAATCAGTCCGGCAGCAAACAACCAAAAACTCACCGAGTTCATAAACGGAAACGCGACATCACGCGAGCCGATCTGCGACGGCAAGATGAGATTGAAGAGCGCGAACATGACACCCATCGCCACAAAGAAAATCATGATCGTGCCATGCGCCGAGAACACCTGCTGAAAATGATCGCTCGTCAATATCCCTTCTGCCTCGCCGCTCGCCATCGCTTGTTGGACACGCATCATAAGTGCGTCGGCCAGGCCACGGAGCAACATGAGTGCAGCGGCAATCAAGTACATCACCCCAATTTTTTTGGGGTCAAGCGACGTTAGCCATTCTCGCCACAACCATTTCCAGCGCTTGAAATAAAACAGCGCCGCAACGACCACGAGACCGCCGGCAATCATGCCGATACCAGCCCCCATTTCTATGGGACTTTTTTGAAAAGCTTCCAGTGTCAGTCGTCCGAGCATAGTTATATCCCTACCCTATTCATGATGATGCTCCGCGTGCGAGTGCTCGGGCATCATATATTTCATGACCACTGTATCATACAAGTCTTTGCCCCCAAGCCGGTAGGTTGACGGCTTGGTATCATGGGTTGGTTTTGCGAGCTCAGTATAGTCAGTGAGAGTCAGCGTTTGCGAATCAGCGCCAGCGTTGTTCACCCAAGTGTCAAAGTCTGATTGAGTGCCCACCCGCGTCTTGAAAACCATGCCGCTATAGCCCTCGCCGCTGATATTGGCTGATTTCCCTGTGAAGTCACCCACCGTATGTGCTTGCAAATGAAGCTGCGTGCTCATACCACTCATGGCATACACCTGCCCGCCGAGTTTTGGTATCCAAAACGAATTCATCGGCGCATCAGACGTGATCTCGAAATCAATTGGCCGATCGACTGGCAGCTGCAGATGATTGAGCGAGGCGATGCCTTGCTCGGGATATATGAACAGCCAGCGCCATTGCAGCGCGATAACCTGTATTTTGAGCGCCGGCCGGCTACTGTCGAGTGCGCGATAGGGATCCAGCCGATGCGAGCTCACCCAGATCACGATGCTCAACACCACGATGAGCACGATCGGGATTCCCCACCAGAGTGTCTCAGCAATTTTGCTCGAACTCCAGGTAGGCTTGTAGGCACCGGGGCGGGCATTGGTCGTGCGGTATTTCCAGGTGATCCAAAACGTCATCGCAAACACCGGGACGATAACAACCAGGCTCAAAAGGCTCGCAAAGACGATGAGGTCACGCTGCTGATCACCGATCGTTCCAGCTGGCTGCAAGACATCAAAACTGTTACTTTTGATCAATATCCAAAACGCAACACTCACGACGATAGTCAGAATCGCGCTAATCGCTATCTTGAGTGGCAATTTCATCGTATAAAAACCATAATCATAATTATCCTTACTATAGCAGCGAACCCGTTTTTTCAGAATAATCCTGATATATTAGGTAGTACTATGAAGTCCGAATCTCCAAATCAAACCACACCGAGCGCAGAGCTCCATCGTTCATTTTTCCATGTACTTTTCAACACATTGCTCGCCAATGTCACGACCAGCTTCCTCTGGTTTGCGCTGACGTTTTGGGTGTACCTCGAAACACATTCGGTACTTGCTACAGCTATTATCGGCGGCTCATATATGCTGCTGGTGGCTATATTTAGTATATTTTTCGGAACGTTAGTCGATCACAACAAGAAAAAACGGGTCATGGTCGGGTCAAGCATCTTCACGCTCGCTATGTTCTCACTGGCCTGCGTGCTGTACCTCGTCTTTCCTGAGTCAACATTGCTTGATATTACGCACCCGACATTTTGGGTGTTTGTCCTGATCATCTTGGTCGGCGCAGTGGTCGAAAACATGCGCAACATCGCCCTCTCGACGACCGTCACCCTGCTTGTCCCCAAAGACGGCCGCGACAAAGCGAACGGGCTAGTCGGGACTGTCGCGGGCATCGGCTTCATCATCACGAGTGTATTTAGTGGCCTGGCGATCGGGTTCATTGGCATGGGTTGGACGCTGGCGATCGCTACTGTCTTCACCGCCCTTGCCTTGGTTCATCTCTGGTTTGTGCGCATACCAGAAGAACACATCGTGCACGACCCAGAGCTCGAGAACAAAAAGATTGATATCCGCGGCAGTATCGCCGCCATCAAAGCCGTCCCGGGATTGTTCGCACTCATCATTTTCTCGACGTTCAATAATTTCATCGGTGGAGCATACATGGCACTCATGGATCCCTACGGACTCACCCTGTTCTCGGTGCAAATGTGGGGGACGATATTTGGGATTGCGAGCACTGGTTTCGTCATCGGCGGTATCCTCGTCGCAAAGTTTGGTCTAGGTAAAAATCCGATCAAAACACTACTACGGTTGGCGGTCATCATGGGTATCCTGGGAGCAGTCTTCACGATCCGTGAGTGGTGGTGGCTATACGTCGTCGGTATCTGGATCTATATGTGCATGATTCCGGCGATTGAAGCCGCCGAGCAAACGGTGATCCAGGCAGTCGTCCCGTACAAGCGCCAAGGCCGCGTGTTCGGGTTTGCGCAAGCGTTCGAGGCGGCAGCAGCACCTGTCACCGCCTTCATCATCGGGCCAATCGCCGAGTTCATCATCATCCCCTATATGCGCTCAGATACAGGAGCGCGAGATCTCGGCTGGCTGCTCGGCAGTGGCGACGCGCGCGGTATCGCTCTCGTTTTCCTCGTCGCTGGTCTTATCATGGCACTCGCCGCGTTGCTCGCATTTGGCACCAAGTCATATCGGTTGCTCTCAACGTATTACGCAAAAACATAATTTATCTCCTGGGTACTTTATACTAAATCTATGCTTTCACTCAGCGAAAATTTCTTGCCACAACTCGACAGATACCTCGAGGATTTCTTTGCGCAGAACAAGCAGCACGCTGCTCGTATCCACCCGCAATATGAAATCTTGTGGCGCGAGCTCGAACGCGTCACGATGACCGGTGGCAAACGAATTCGCCCCAAGATGACGCTGCTCGCGTATGGGGCATATGGTGGCAAAGACATCGCCGCGCTCTTGCCGGTTGCAGCTGCTCTCGAAGCCCTGCATAGCAGTCTCCTGATACATGACGATATTATGGATCGCGAGCTCACCCGCCGCGGGGGGCTCAATGTCACTGGAGCCTACACGCACAGCTACTACCAGGAAGCTCACGCCGGAGAGCGGCTTCACTACAGCAACAGCGCTGCCCTGCTCGGTGGTGATTTATTGATAACAGCCTCACTGCACCTACTCGATCTCAGTAACTTCCCGCCAGCTCGACTAGCTCGGGCACGAGCTATCATGCATCGAGTTATCTTTGAGGTTGCCGGCGGACAACTCCTCGACAGCGAGGCTGCCTTCCTGCCAGATAAACGCGCGAGCAGCCTCACAATTGCTCGTTACAAAACTGCCAGCTATTCATTCGTCGGCCCACTGCTCATCGGAGCAAGCCTGGCAGACGACAACAGTCCACAGGATGAACTCGAAACATTTGCTACCCACCTAGGAATTGCCTATCAGCTCAGCGACGACCTGCTCAGTACATTTGGAGATGAATCGCAGACCGGAAAATCAACCAGCAGTGACCTCCGCGAAGGCAAGCTCACCTATCTAGTCGAAGCTTTTCTGGAACGTGCGAATACCGACGATCACGCTGTTTTCACTTCACGCTTCGGCACACCTGATATGAGCGACGACGACATCGCGACACTCAAAGCGCTCATAAAAAAGAGTGGCGCGATTGCTCGTACCGAAACCGCGATCGACCAGCATGTTGATGACGCACGCACGGCGCTTGCCCGCCTGGACATAGACGACACTCACCGGGCTGGCTTCGACGAGCTTATCGCGCTTTCAGTAAAGCGACTGGCCTGATGGATACCTTTACTGCTATTAGTTATCAGCACGCGCGCTCATTGACGCTCCACTATTCGAGCTCCTTTGGATTGAGTAGCCGGCTGTTCACCGCGCGGATTCGTCTCCATATCTATGCCGTGTATGGGCTAGTACGAATAGCGGACGAGATCGTCGACACCTACCGCGGCAGTGATCAAAAACAACTCCTCGACGCACTTGAAGCCGAGACCTACGCGGCGATCACGCGCCACTACAGCCCCAACCCTATCGTTCATGCCTTTGCTTTGACTGCGAAAAAATATGGCATCGACCGTAGATTAATTGCCCCATTTTTCAACAGTATGCGCATGGATCTCAAGCACCAAGACTACACACCTGAACTCTATGCTGAGTATATCCACGGATCAGCTGAGGTCATCGGACTCATGTGTCTGCGTGTGTTTTGCGAGGGGAGTGATCCGCTCTACCAACAACTCGAGGCAAGTGCCCGCTCTCTCGGTGCTGCCTACCAAAAAGTCAATTTTCTGCGTGACCTTGCTGAGGATTATCGGGAGCTTGGGCGGCTCTATTTTCCGGGGTATACCTTTGATACATTTGATGACCAAGCGCGCGATCAGATAGTCGCCGATATTACGCATGATTTTACGATTGCTGCACAGGGCATCAAGCGCTTGCCTAGCACCTGCAGGGGCGCGGTCGAAACAAGTGCTGTATACTATCGGGAGTTGCTCTCGCGTCTATCTCAAACACCGGCCGAAACTATCAAATCTCAACGCATCAGAGTGCCGACTGCACGCAAACTCCAACTCCTTGCTGTTGCCGCTCTCAAACAGAGGCTATCGCGGTGAAAATCGTCGTCATCGGCGCCGGAATCGGTGGGCTTGCGGTCGCCAATCTTCTAGCGCGTGATGGTCACGAGGTACATGTTTTCGAGAAAAATTCATGGCTAGGTGGGCGCGCCGGCATACGAAAACAAGACGGGTTTAGATTTGATACCGGGCCATCTTGGTATCTGATGCCCGATGTGTTTCGACGGTATTACGAGCTTTTCGGACTGTCTATCGACGACGAGCTCACGCTGACTCGACTCTCGCCGGCATACAAAGTATTTTTTGAACATGACGCACCGATCACTATCACCAGTGATACCGAGCAAGACAGTGCGACATTTGAATCCATCGAGCCCGGTGCCGGCACGATGCTCAAACAATATGTCGAGAAAAGCAATACGATCTATCGTCTGTCAATCACTCATTTTCTCTACTCGAATTTTTCCTCACTTGGTGACATCCTCAACAGCCGACTACTGCGGCATGTGCCCGCCATGCTCAAGCTTGCCCTCACTCCTCTGCACCGATACGTCTCACATTTCGTCAAGGATCGCCGGCTCCAGCAGATACTCGAATACCCGATGGTATTTTTGGGAACCTCGCCGTTCAAGGCTCCGGCTATCTACAGTTTGATGAGCGCGCTCGATTTCAAAGAGGGAGTGTTCTACCCCGATGGTGGGATCTACCGTGTGATCGAGAGCCTGGTGAGTATCGGCAAACGTCACGGTGTCCAGTACCATCTGAACACGCCGGTCACACACATCAACACGACGGGCAAAAAAACGAGCGGGGTCACACTGGCGTCCGGAGAAACCGTCAGTGCCGATATCGTTATATCAAACGCCGACTTGCATTTCACCGAAACAGCACTGATCGACCCCGCCCATCGCTCATATCCAGAATCGTACTGGCGTAACAAAGAAGCCAGCCCCAGCGCGCTGCTACTCTATATCGGTGTCAAAGGAAAATTACCCCAGCTCACCCATCACAACTTGCTGTTCGTCGATGACTGGCGCGAAAATTTCTCGGCCATATATGACGACAAACAACCACCTGACAAAGCCTCAATCTACCTGTGCAAAGCGTCCGAAACCGATCCGGGTGTGGCGCCTGCCGGACACGAAAATATCTTTGTACTCATCCCGCTTCCGGCCGGCAATACCATCACAGACGCTGATCTCCCAGGTCTCAAAGACAAGTACCTCGCTCAGATCAAACATATGACCGGCGTCGACCTCACCCAGCAGGTCGTCACGGAAGCCGTCTATGCGCCCAGTGATTTTTCGCGTGATTTTCATGCCTGGCAGTCATCGATGCTGGGCGTTTCACACCGACTGACACAGAGTGCATTTTTCAGAACCAAAAACAAAAGTAAAAAACTTGATACTCTTTACTACGTCGGCGCCAATACACTGCCGGGTATTGGGCTCCCCATGTGTCTCATCGGTGCGGAACTCGTCTATCAGAGAATCAAAAAAGAGCACTCAGTATGAATTTGACCTATGCGCTCGCTCTCGTGCTTTCTCTCTCTGGCCTCGCCGTCCTCGATTGGCGATATAGGCTCGCACTCTGGAACGACAAACGACGAGCGGTGCTGACCGTCCTGTATGGGACACTCGTATTTATCGCATGGGATATAGGTGGTATTGCCTTGGGAATTTTCAAGCACGGTACGAGTGCCTATTCGCTGCCGTTCACCGTGCTGCCTGAGTTCCCTTTCGAAGAGATCTTGTTCTTGGTGCTACTTTGCTACACCACGCTTATATTGTACCGAGGGATACACCGGCTATGTTCACCTACCTGATACTCAACCTCATCGTCATGCTGGTCGTCATCGTCGGGCTGAAGATCATCCCACGGTGGCCATCACGGCCATGGCGACTGATGTTTGTCGCACTCATCACACTGACGCTCATCTTTGATTCGCTGATGATTTCGCTCGGATTTTTTTACTACAGTCCCGATAAAATCTTGGGTATCACGATAGGAGCGGCACCTATCGAGGATTTCTTTTATGCCGTCCTAGCGGCGATTATGATCCCGGCGTTATGGTATAAACTGGAAAAGAAATGAATCTCTGGCACACCACCAAAAAGTTATTTTGGATCTCACGACCGATTTCTTGGCCAAACACTGCTTTTCCGTTTGCGGCCGGCTATGTGATGGCGGGCGGTGGACTCGACGTGGTGTTTTGGGTGGGAACTCTCTACTTTCTCGCTCCCTACAATTTGTTGATGTATGGGATCAATGACGTATTTGACTATGAATCAGATATTAAAAATCCGCGCAAAGGCGGCATCGAGGGGATGCGCGAACAGCGATCATTTCACCCAGTAATCATCATCACGTCGATCACTTTGAGCCTGCCATTTCTGTTATTCCTACTGACCCAAGGTAGCAGTGAGTCTCGGATCGTCTTCATCGGACTTATCTTTTTTGTGCTGGCCTATTCGTTGAAATATCTCCGGTTCAAAGAGCGACCGCTGCTCGATTCGATATCGAGCAGTATTCATTTCGTCGGTCCACTTGTCTATGCCCTGACACTGGTCAGTTTCGGGATGAGCGCCTGGCCGTATGTCATCGCGTTCTTTTTGTGGGGGATGGCCTCACATGCCTATGGAGCCGTGCAAGATATTATCCCCGATCGCACCGCCAAGCTCGCGTCGATCGCCACCTTCCTCGGTGCAGCCCGCACAGTATGGTTCTCTGCGATACTCTACTTGTGTGCTTCCACGATCATCATATTCCAAGGCTTTCCAGTTTACCTCATCGGCATAACTGGACTCGCCTACGTGATCAACATCGTGCCCTACCTGTTCCTGTCTGATCGCGAGTCGATGAAAGCAAATGTGGGCTGGAAACACTTTTTGGTGCTCAACTACTTGTGTGGATTTGTCCTGACGCTTGTCTTGATGTATATCAGCCTCACCTGAGAGAGTGCGGCTGCATATATCAGGCAAGACCCGTGAATCGCTGACGCATAAATCCGATGAGACGCGTTATCAATGCAACCCCTAGCAGTAGTCCTGTCAGGATGGCGATAACTGCTGGAACGCTGATCGTAGTCGGCTGGTTTGACACTTCTCGTGAAGCAGGAGACGATACATAGTTGTCGCTGGCGGCAAGCACAGCCGTAGGAGCTGGCGGGTTCGATTCATCCGTAGCAGTACCACTACCGCCCGTCGTAGAACTAGTTGGCATATGACGGGCTATAAATTGGAACACTTGTGCTGGCACTGACGCCGCAGGGGTATGGGTGGCCTGAGGCGGCGCGGCCGTTGGTTTGTTACCATTTTCGGTATCTACCCCAAAGCTGCCCTCCCAGCTCCCGAACACGTTGATGAACAGGACTCCAAACCACTCGGAGAGATTAAACGCACTACTCACCATATTCATCACATTGGCCGACGCTGTCGCATCACCGCTCGTCGCGTTTCCGGCGCTAGTATTACCAGACACTATGGCATCGCCCGAGTGTGCATTGACCGAGAGATTGTTAGTAATTTTATTGGTAGTCGAGGCATTAATCGTCGTGTCATTGGTTGTCCCGTCGGTAATTTGATTATTGCTGTGAGAGCCAGTCTGCGCGATCAAGTAACTTGTCACATCGTCACCAAGCACTGCTGCAGTTGCCCCTGTGGGCGCATCAACGATGATTCCCACCCATTTACCGAGCACGTTGACAAAAACAAGCAGGGCGTTTTTGGCATTCACCTGCTGGTTCAAGAGGTTCATCACCACAAGGTTGGTCGTTGCATCACCACTCGTCGCGTTCCCTGCATTTGTATTACTGGCTACCTTGGCTTGTCCGGTCGAGGCGCTTAGGTCGATATTGTTAACTATTTCAGTGAGATTGGTATTGTTCGCCGTTAACGAGCCGCTGGTGAGCGGATTGCTCGCAGCGTTACTAGTAATAAGTGATGGCGACCCCTCTCGATTGAGCAATATGTCACCATTCAGATTGCCGTAGATGTTAATTGTTCCAACAAATGATCCGTTGGCAGCTATCACAGAATTAATGATATTGAGGACATTTGCCACCGCCGTCGCATTGCCGCTGGTAGCACTTCCGGCGCGAGTATTGTCGAGTACCGACGCGGCACCCGAATACGCACCCAGATCCACAGTATTATTCAGCGTGTTATTATTCAGGACATTGTAATTGATCGTGCTGTTGGCTGGTTGCTGCGCGGTTTGCTGGCTCATCGCCTTCAGCAGGTCGGGCGCCAACTGGATGTCACCGTAGACATCACCATAGACATCTTGCGTAAAGGTGTATGGCTGGCCACTTAACACCGATGATGAGTTCAGGTTGTTCATGATAGTAGCGATCGCTGCAGCATCGCCGCTTGTCGCGCTACCGGCAACTGTATTGCTTTGAACCGTGGCATCACCGCTGAGTGACGCACCCGACACACTATGGTCAACCTGGGTGTCATTGGTAACGGTGGCGTCCATAGTAGCTTCGCCGGCATTTTGAATCTGGTTTGTGGACTCAGATCCTGTGTCAGATATAGCGCCAGATGCCCCGTCCTCAACTGTATTGGTTGATCCTGCGCCGGTGTTTTCTATATACGTATTAGTGACCGGATCGTACAAATACTTATTTGAGCTCCAGTGCCCAGTCGCTGCGTCATACACATACCCCGGATCTTCTTCGACCGGAGCTACCTCTTCGGCAAGTGCCACCATAGGCACACTTCCCACCAAAATCGCGGATACTATATATAATGTCAATTTGCGTGCGATAGCGGTAAATGTCTTCATGGCCTGCCTCTCTTTCAATTTCAGTCGCTGATAATTCATGGACGGGAGAGCCCCGAGCGGTGGAGCCCTCCCTACATCTTGGTCTCTTAGTTACTCAAATTGATAGTAACTGAGCTAGAGTTGGTGTTTGAAGCACTTCCTGAGGTTGCACTTCCACCATTCGTGTTGCCATACACGGTTGCATCACCGCTATCGGCATCCTGATCGTTATCAACATCTACATCAACATGATTATAGTTGTTGACACGGACATGGCTGTCGTAGGTGTACTTGACTAGGTTGTATGAGTCAATACCAGTTGTGTCGATCGATGCAGAATTAGAACCACCAGAGCCGCCGCCAGCGAGGGCAGCCGCGCTGCTTGATTCATTGCTCACCATGAGCGACGCGTCAACACTATTGTCGTTTGTGGCATCACCACTTGTTGCGTCTCCAGCGTTAGTGTTGTACTTTACGTCTGCATCACCGCTATCAGCATCCTGATCGTTATCAACATCTACGTTAACTTTGTTGTGGTTGTCGACCTTTACGTTACTGTTCCACTCTTCAATGATTTTGTTCGTTGACTTTGGACCAGTCGTGTCGATATCACCACTTAGTCCGCTCGCCAGACCCGAGAGACCAACGACAAGGCCGAGGGACAGCGCAGCCGCACTCACTTGTTTTGCAATTTTCATATTTCCTCCTTTGGAATTAGTATTATTGATATCGCTCGGGTGACCACCCGATGTCCAGGCTCGAAAAAAGCCGGGACGTCGATGGGTCACGGCTGTTTCGTCATTGGCTGACACTTTCTGAAGATTGGTTCACATTAGAGGATCGAGAAAATACACGTACACGCGAAGACGACCTATCCGTGTCTCCGCTTCCTGAGCTATGAGAAGAAATGTTTATCGAGGTTTGACCGTCGTCAGTCACAACTGTCTGGTTCAGCTCGCCTGTTGGGGGTACAGCATATGTCTCACCGTTGACTGTCACGGAGCCCTCAACAGTTGGCGCATGGATCCCAGAAGCGGTCGCAGAGGTCGAAATACTGCTACTGACGCCCGCTTGTGAGTCGGTGAGCGTGTTGCTTTCAAGATGTACGGAGGCGTTATTTGACTGAGATGCCTCGATAGTGGTTTGGAGAGTTGAACTGGCTGCGCTATTTTGTGATTCGGCAGTGGTATATCTCACGATCATGACAGCAGCCAAGAGAGAGATAGCAATTGCCCCTAGGGCGACTGTTGGTGACACGGTCGATCGCAAATTTCGAGATACACTCCCCATACCAGAACCTCCCTTTATGCTCGCACCTTGTGAGTCGCGAACTTTCATACGAGATTGTAGTCGGTTCTAACAGCTATGTATGTGAATTAGTTTACATAAATGCAAGAAATAGTTATTGTATGGTTTACACGTCAATCGACAAATAAAAATACCCTCACGTGGAGGGTGCGTAGAACCCATTTCCTATCTCCTATCCAGCTACAACCACCAGCTTCCGGCCTGCAAAGCCTTCAGGACTCGTCAAGGTAGCTATGGCTACCTTTCCTCATCCTTTAGGCTTTTCGGCTCGAAATCTGATGGTTTCGCTATTGGATAGAGATATGAAGGGGTTCAATTTTACTTCGCTTTTCGAGCTTCGACCTTGGCGCGCTTTTTCAGCAAACGCTTGCGTGCGGCACCGTGCCAGTTCTTGTGCTTAGCCATCTTCAATCCTTTCAGCTATATATTCAGTGTTCTATGATACCACATTTTTTGCTTTTTACCCCTATGGATTCGATAAACTGTTGACATATTTACCATTAACGCTTATGCTAGATATTGCGTGTTTTTTACCGTGAGGGTAGAGGAACGTATCGTGACCCCTGTTATCCACCCCATATCAATTAATACATAGGACTTTCGCACTTTCGCACCTTGCCAGCGTTCAGTCTGGCTGAGTGTATGGATGTTTTGTCCTGATGAAGGGTAGCTATCGCTACCTTGAGACAGGAAAAACGAACAGACGCCAGTCAGATGGATGGTGGGAGGTGTGAAAAGTGTGGGAGTCCTATAAAGTCTGGATAACACTCAGGGGATCACAAGGAGGTGAGAATACAAACTATGCGTATAGCTGCACTATTTATAGTGGCAGTCCTAGGCACTATTGTGCTCGGGACAAACAGCCCAGTGGCTCATGCAGCCACCGATACCAAATCTAAGCCAGCACCGGCACCGGTCATGGTGACGGTCGAGTCAGGCGACAATCTGACGGCAATCTCTGAGGCACACAGCTCGACCGTCGAGCGTGTCTATAGTGCGAATATCAGCATCGAAAATCCAGACCTTATCCACCCGGGTGATAGTCTGCGTATACCGACTGCCAACGAAGCACTGGCGATTCGTCCGCTGCCCGCACCAGTTATCGCGGCATCGACGCCAATATCAGCACCGGCCGCCCAAGCAGCACCAGCCCGAACCAGCCCTCGTGCGGCTGCCGCACCGGTTGCAAGCGGTAGTGTCTGGGATCAGCTCGCTATATGCGAATCAGGCGGTAACTGGTCGATCAACACCGGCAATGGTTACTACGGTGGCTTGCAGTTCTCGCTCGGCACCTGGCGTGCCGTCGGTGGCTCAGGGCTTCCGAGTGACGCTAGTCGCGAAGAGCAAATTGCCCGTGCCGAATCAGTCCTCGCCCGTCAGGGCTGGGGTGCCTGGCCTGCTTGCTCGTCCAAACTCGGCTTGAGGTAGATGTCGGCCTAGAGATAAGACCTTCTGCAAATGGAGGTCTTATTTTTTATTGCATCTATGCGCTCTGCGCCTTGACACCATTTAGATCTAAACCCTAAGATGAAAACAGACTAAACATAAGCAGGATGAATCCATGAAAAAATCTCGTAGTAACGACCACGGTTTTGCGCATATCGAAATCATCATAATAGCCGTCGTCGTGCTCGGGCTCATAGGATTCATCGGGTGGCGATTCTTCACGACCCAAGACTCATCTGGCAATGCCGCTCTTAACAAAGCAAGTCAGCAAGCCGTCAAAGCCGAATGCGATAAAGTCAACGACGACGACCTCTGTAAGTTCTTCGGCAGCTGGGAAACTAATGTCAAGTACCGCATGATCACAACCCAAAATGGCAACAAAACTATCTTCGAGGTAGATGGCGAGCATAGTCACATAACGATGACCGGCGAGACGTCATACGAAGTCATCACTATCGGCAAAGCGACCTATACCAAATCTGGCGATACCTGGTACAAGCAAACCGTCAAAGACCCAGAACAAGACGTCGCCAAAGACTACAAACAAGATTTCGTGGAACCGTCGAGTGACGAGAAAAAGCCCTCGGAAGACAAGACATACAAAAAACTTGGCCGAGAAGCCTGTGGCAATCTGCAATGTTTCAAGTACGAAATCGTCAATCCTTCACAGGCTGACGCCAAAGAATTCATCTGGTTCGATGACAAAGAATATAAGATCCGCAGGCATCTTTCTCAAAGTCCTGAGTATACGAGCGAAACAATATACGAATACAACAATGTGAAGATTTCAGAACCGTCGCCCGTCAAAGAGCTCGGGCCGAACCAATACATCATACCCGGGCAGCCTGAACCATCGACCATGCCTAGTATGGAATAAGCCAAGCTCTTACGTAGGATTGCGACTTTCGACAAGTGCCAATAACTTGGTGACCGTGTTCCAGTTGCGTATCGTGAGGTGTAGATAGATTGGCTTGGCGGCAATCCTCCCGAGACGACTCTTCGTACGCATGGCACTGAGCCGCTGGGAGTAAACCACCCCACCGCCTTCCCACACAGCATCGACTTCAGGTTGGGTCTCGAACTGCAACATGATATCAGCCGGCTTCTTGTCGATGACGAATACCACGTCAGAGTAATACGTGTCCGGCGACTGGCCAAAGCCTTTCGGCGCGTGGTTGACGATATTTTGCAATTGCGTATGAGTCAGCACCAATACTTTGATGCGCGGGCTATCAAGTTTGAACGAGTGAGATAGTATATTTTCGATCTTGCCTGCAATCACCGCAGCGCTCTCGTCCGCATCTAACATAGCATTGCCACTAGCGATATATGTCGTGACTTTTTGATACCCAAGACCTTCCAGGCATTGTCTTAACTCAGCCATCGGGACTTTGTTCTTGCCGCCAACATTGACGCCACGCAGGAGAATGACGAAGGTATTCATATGAACCATTACTTGCTCGCGCCCATGACGATAAAAAGCATATACACCACAAAGAGGGGCACAATGAGCAATTGGTATGGATAAAGCTTGGAATGGTTAATGTGCATGTATACAAACATGCCGACAATAGGAATGAGAAACAATGTAGCTAGAGTCTTATACGGCTCTGCGATTTGCAGTGCCACTAACGCGACCACGCCTGTGAGGAGGTAACATACCCGAGAAACATAGTCTGATATGAAATGAACCTTTTTCGTCTTGCCTCTTGATGGCAGAAGCGCTTGTACAAAATCAAGAATCACAAATATAACGTTCAGATAATGAGCTACTGGTAAATCATGTTCAATAATGAAGAACTGGTAGGAAAAGGCAAAATACAGCACCTCACAGACCAAGTGGCTGACGAAATATATGACACGGCTACTTCTGCTCAACATAGCGTGCTCACTGAGAGAATACCTACGATCATCACGGTGGCGCCAAACGAGATAACAATGAACAACACTCACGAGCAGGCCTGCCCCGAGCAAGTAAATATACGTCATGCTTAAATCATAGCAAACAATCTATATTACTTCGCTGATCGCAGTATTGCCGCGTCTCGCTTTGACATGAAAACTACCTCCAAATCTTCATGATTTGTCTGTAGTTCAATGAGCCTGATTGCTTCGTGTATGCTTTCGATCCATCTCACTTCAAACCCTTCATCAATTTCGCTCTGCGTAAAGCTAGGCGTGCCGGGTATACCAATGAGAGATGTTTTGTAGGCGTACGAGATTTGCTTCATTTTATCAAAATCCCGCCATTCAAGCACTTGCCCGAGTTCTTGAGCAACTCTCACCTGGGATCCTGTCTCTTCGAGCAACTCTCTATTGAGGGCATCCATTAGGTCTTCATCTTTATCTACGCCACCACCAGGAAGTTTGTAATAACCCCGCTGCTTGGCATACATCAGTGCTATTCGCCCGTTTTGATCACTCAGCACAGCCCGCACTGCTGTGCGTACATAATACGTTTCTCTCTCCTCGATATTCACAGACAAGTCAATCTCGTGCTGATCGAGGATTAAAATTGTTTTATTCATGGTCTCATGATAACAAAGAAAAAGTCTGACATCACAAGGACGTTAGACTTTTTCATGGCTGGGGATGAGGGATTCGCTTTTGTCGATCAATCTCCAAAAGTGCCGGGGAACAAAGACTTTTGTTCCCGTTCGAATCCCGACTATAAACAAACATGATAAAAACACCGACACGAGGCCGGTGTTTTTATCATGGCTGGGGATGAGGGATTC
>OFQZ01000054.1_pt1 | contig 40665 bp, 45 predicted proteins | sample 1543011 | NCBI WGS metagenome assembly OFQZ01 (sample SAMN07774216, study PRJEB24372) | wastewater metagenome | isolation source: Exp Tend NO 0WW | collected 2016-02 | reverse complement strand
ATTTTTATAGCTGAAGGGAAAAACCCAGCGAAGCGCTAATTTCACGGTCAGTGAAATTATATGCAGAACCCAAGAATCGTATTAATTAAAGAAAAAGATTCTTGGCGTGAAGCTATATAGGAAAAACCAATCGGTTTGTCCTATTCCTATGCTTGTCCCGGCAACTTGAACTGCCCAGGATCGGTACTGGTGGCTGGTGGCGTCGATGGCTGGTCAAAGCCTGGAGCAACTGTCGGCGTCATAGACGTCTGAGGATCGGTTGGGAGCGGAGCGGGATCAGCAGGCAGCGGAGGGAGCGTCGAAAAATCAGGCAATGGCGGCGGCAACGGAAGCGTTGGAGAGGTCGAGCCCACAGGCGGTGGTGGCGCAACTTCAGCAACTGGCGCAACATCATCGTGAAGCGATGGCGGCGACAGTGGCTGCGCACCCATACCCGAGAGCGGTTCACCCGCCGGGTTGAACGGTAGCGCGTTGAGCGCAGCGTCGACCGCCGCACGGGCATCATTGACCGGATTTGCGACTGCCTCGCTGTGCGCCTGGCTCTCAAGCTCGGCGAGCGTTGGCGCCTTTGCCGGTTCATCGGCTGGTGTCACGTCTGGGAGCGGTGGCAGAGGCGTCAATGGTTGTAGCGTCGTTCCATGCGTATCAATTGCTTCATAATGCAGCGGAGAGTTTGGCTCGCTCCGCGGTGGTTCGGCAAACGGATCGACACTTGGCGGCTCCTCATGAATTGCACCCGGCGAGCCTGCGTTCAGCGGTGGCTGCGGGATACTTGGCTCATCATGGTTCAAAATTGTGTGGTTGCGTGCCAGTTTGTCTTCGCGTTCCTTGGCTTCGTGCGCCTCGTCGGTGGTTGCGTTGAGTGTGCCACCAAACAACGGCTCGCCTTCCTCGGGAGGAGCCTGTTTCCAGTCAGAATTATGCGAAGTGATAGACCCCTTGTCGAACGGTGCCGCCGCGGCTTGGTCTACCTCTTTGCTGGCAGCTGCTAAATCTTTTTTGAGATCCTCGACTGAGAGCGTCGGGATAGCTGCCTTGGGGGCCTCGGTCACTTTGTCGAGTTGGGCTTCGGCCGTATCAGCAAGCTCGGTCGCCTTTTCGACGGCCTGTTCTTCGCTTGTCGGCAGTTGGTGCTCGACGTGCATCTCGCCGTCGGCTGGTTTTTTGTCTTCCGCAGGAGCGGTGTCGACACTGAGCTTGGCGCTGGCATCTTCGGTCAATTGCTTGGAGCCGTCCGGCGCGAAATTTGCCTGTGGTGGCAACCCGTTACCCTCTTGGAGCTTGGTCGCAATCAGTTGTTGGTTGGCACCGGCAGCCATGAGTTGTGCGCTCATCGTCATGACTTTCGGACTGGTTTTGATGTTCGAAAACCGCTCGGTTGCGGCCACGATACCGGTCAGCAGTGCCGTCGCGATCTGCTCGTCGAGGATACCGGATTTCAGCGACTCGCTCAGGCTCATCAGCATTTCACAAAAGCTACTGGCACTGGCATCAGTCCAATCAATTGTTCCCAGCGTACTCTGATGATTGTTCGTATTAATCGTCACGACCGTTGCATCGTGCAGTATACGTCCATGCGCTGAGATGGCTGTATCGAGATCTTCCTTGGCCTCGACCCCCAGCGCGATCACCAGCTGGACGTTGAAATCACCCTGTGAAAACGCTAGATCCTTTTCGGAAATAGTCGTCCGGTACGGCGTGATGAAGACACGCACGACATTGTCTTCGACTTTGTAACGCAGACGGTCGGCTTTTTCCTTGTCCAGAGCAATGATGAAGTCTCGCAGTGAATCAACAGTGCCCTCAAACGTTTTGTCAGGGTTCAAAAACTCAATTGCAGGTGGGATTTTGCCACTAAACACCGCTGTGCCGTGCTTGTCCAGCTTGTTCAGGAGCAGCGTCAACGCCAGTGCCGCGCTCAGCTCATCAACCGACGGATCGCGGCTCACCGTGACGAGAATATTAGTCGCATTTTTGATGCGTTCACTCAGTAATTGTTTTGGCGATGGCGCCTGGCCGTCTTGCATTGGTGTTTTTCTCTCTGTTTGTTTGGGATTTTGAATCTTAGGGTTATCCTATCATAAGCATGTTCGATCTGCAAGCAGATTGAACAGTAGTAAGTATTTAGTAGAAAGTAGTAAGCATAGCTGCAATAAAAACTTCAATCGAAATTAAAGGCTTTATTGCAGGAGACAGAGAAGATGGGCTCGGTCGCCTGCAGTGGGGGACGACAAGCGAAGGGGGCTACCTACACTTCGTCGTCCTCATGGTCGGGCAGATCCGCTTCGGGTAGTGTACCGAGCAATTCCGCGCCCAAGTAGACCTCAAACAGACCGTTTGGCACCTGCCAGAGTGTTATTCCGTCAAGCGCCTCTTTGACCGCCTGGTCAGCCAAGGTTTCCGGCATCAGATCACGCAGATATTGCGTATGCCCCAGTGGGGCGTCGATAGCGCCAGCAGGGTCAGCGGTCTTGTGCCACGTTGCCCCTTGCCCTGCGGTCATCCCCCTCTGGAATTTGCGGGCTTCTGTCCGAAACCACTGCTTGGCCGCATCGGACAGACCCGACATATCGACAGCACGACCTAAATCGCCACTCATTTCTCTCCTCTGTCTCGTTGTGAAGGATCTGTCGTGGAGCATCCGCCCAAATGACAGATCTCTACATATCCTAATACTACTATAGCACTTTTTTGCACTTTAGTCTATTCTTTCTGTTCTCAGCCTTTACTTCTCCCCTGTTATGAGGTATAGTCATTGATTGAATTATCCTATTAATAAATAACGCCTAATAGAGGCAAGCGTTCGGCCGACGAGTAAAGCACGAGGCAGCGACGAGGAGTGAGTAAACGGTATCTGGCATACCGTGCGCGAGCACCGCAGTTGCTAACGAAGTGATTTGCCGTCCGATGGACGCGAAGGAACAGGTTACATGCCAATCATCAAAAGTGCAATCAAAAGAGTCAAGCAAGCCGCCAAGCGCAATGCTCAAAACGTCGCAACCAAAAAAGACATCAAAGCCGCAACTAAGGCTTTCTTGCTCAAGCCAACTGCCCAGGGTCTCTCTGAAGTCCAGAGCGCTATCGACACCGCTGTGAAGAAGAACGTCCTCGAGAAAAACACCGCCGCTCGCCGCAAGGCTCAGTACGCGAAAGTTGCCAAAGACGCCGGTGTCAAAGCTACCGGTGCTGCCAAAGCTGCTCCAAAAACAGCCGCAAAAGCTACTGCTGCAAAAACAGCCACCAAGAAACCAGCAGCAAAAACTACAACCAAAGCCGCTCCAAAAGCAGCTGCAAAACCAGCAGCCAAAAAAGCTCCAGCGAAGAAGCCAGCAGCTAAGAAAACCGCTAAATAATCTCCTAGCTACACAATAAAACCCGTCCTATGAGACGGGTTTTATAATTAACACAAAATAAGAGAGCCCGTTGTCGTAGGGCTCTGGGGACGGCTCGATGGTTCGAGCATGGAAGTTGGCGATCGTCAGTAGATCGGGATAAAGCGCCCGATCTCCAGGTAGTAGCAGATCTTGGCGATCAGCCTGCGGTTCCGGGCAGGATCCTCGAGGGCGAAGCCCAGCGCCTGGGTTCGCATGCCACTCTCTCCGATGATCAGGTACCACAGTGCGACATTGCGGCGCCATACCGGATCCGGCTGTTCTTGCACGATCATCAGGCGGAATGCCTCGTTGATCTCTCGTCGTGCATCCACCATTGATCCTCGGACTCGATGCGCGCGAGCCATCGACATCCAGGCAACCGCTTGGCGATTCAAATCAGGTGCCCACACGACTAGCTGATCAGCCAGCAGGATGGTGCCAGGGCTCACCCTCCGTTTGCGAATATGCATCAGGAGCACATCCCTCATGGCATCGTAGTTCATCTCGACCGGCAGCCGCTGGTGCAGCTCTTCCGCAAGCTTGACATGACGAGTCATTGAGGCCGCCAGGAAAACCTGGTATACCGAGTCATCGTCCTCACCGGCCTCGCCACTCCTCCACAGGTTAACAACCTGCGAGAATTGGCGACGGCTCACCATGTCGCTCAGCTCTTGGGCTGACCGTTTCATGACACATCCTCTCTACTAGGGTTCAAGTGTCATATATTATTATGAATCAAAATTCTAAAAAGTCAACTGCCGCACTCTGTCTATTTTCAAATTTGTTGCTATCTACGGACATTTGTGACATAGTAAAAATATGATATTGAGACAACTCGTGTTCGTTTTTGTTTTGGCTCTGAGCGTCGTTTTTGTGCCGTTGTCTTCGGTCGCACATGCCGCTACTTCTCCGAGTGCCTGTAGTGACAAGGTCGCCAAAACGCTATATTCGCGGCAAGCATTTAGGGTTGGTAGTCAAACACTTTTGACAGCGTCGCTGGCTGTATATCGAGTCAATGGCAGTAAAACTGATTACTGTATTGTCGCCTACGCATGGAGTGGCAGTCGTATTAATTACGTAGAGATTATCAAGCGAGCTCGAGCAACCACAAAGTCGGCGTGGAAATACGCGAGCTCGACCGATCGGTCGGTCAATACAACGTATCTGGAATACTCGACAAGTCAGACTTCAAAACTACGAGGTGTGAGCTATGGGTTTGGTGCGCGCAATAGTGATGGGACGCAATATTACGCGTTTACCCCAGTACTCACTCATCGTTAGAGTTAGGCAGCAATACTTTTCAGCGCGATTGTGATCAGCGTCCACGGATCAGCCCCAGACGTCTTGAGCTGCATGTCGGTTGTGGCAGCAATTTCAGCCAGGCGGTTGCGTGCGCTGCGGTTCAGTTTCCGGGCGAGCGGCGCGGTTTTGCGTACGACGAATGGGTGAAGCCCGCTGTCACTCGCGACGGTCTCGGGCGGCCTATTCCCCGCCGCAGCCACGACGATGACGGCAAAAATTTGGTTCGAAAGCAATCCAAAAAACCGATACGGATCCTCATGCGAGCGCACGCCCTCTAGTAGTGAGTTCACCTGATCACGCCGGCCGTTCAGGGCGGCATCGAGCAGCTCAAATGCACTACTCATCGGATTCGGGATCAGCAGTTCACGGACTAATTCCTGGGTGACCACCCGGGCACTCAGCGCCAACTTCTCGACGTCATGCGACAGCTGCCATTGGTCACCCCCACTGTAGTCGATGATATAGCGTGCCACACCCGGATCAATCGATATGCCCTTTTCACGCGCCTGAGTCTGGAGCCACTCGCTCAGCTGGGCATCATCGAGCTTGCTCGGTGTGATCACTTTGGCTGTTTTTTGGAGCCACTTGTACGTTTTCGTGCGCTTATCGGCAGTTGGTGCGACCAGTAGGACATCGGTCGTATCGGACACGTCGCCCAGATAATCTATCAGCTTTTCCCACGTATCTTTTACTACGTTTGCATCGTCGATGACCACCAGCCGTTCGGGCGCAAACAAATTCGCCCCCAGCAGTAGTTGTGGGAGCTCGTCGCGCGTGAGACTAGCGCCATCGACGACACTCACCGCTTCGTCGCTCTTGCCCTCGCGAAATTCAGCAATAACTCGCGCTCGACGCGAACGAATCTCGTAATTATTCTCCCCTGTCAGTAGCTGGATCATCAGTCTCTATTGTAACTCAAGCAATGAAACCGAGTCGGCCGGCATCTAGGGATTGTTGTCGATATCATCTAATGGGTCTGTCGGTGAGAGATAGATGATATCGACACCCGCTCCCCTCAAAGCCGGTTTGACACTAGAAAGCCGCCGTCGCGCTCTCCCTAATTGTTCAGGTCCTGATGCATCGTCATACCGCCTCAGACCCCCTGCCTGTCGAGGCATCAAGGAATGACCAACTTCGTTCCCAAGTGTGAAATAATCATTTTGATTATTGCCACTTTCAATGTGTTCGCTCATATATAATCTCCTTTTTAGATGTATATATTTCTCGCAGATACACAAGTGGTGTATCTGTCTCGGCGTCCGGTTCTATCGCATGTTTTCGTTTTTGTGGTAAAAGAGAACGTCTATAATCTCTGTTATACTCTCAAATTTTAAAAAATCAAGTCTCTATGATCACTTGGCACACTGGGCAAATATGAGTGCCGCGGCCGGCGACGCGGAGTTTTTCGATGGTGACGTCCGGGTGACGTGGGCAGGCTTGGCCTTCGCGGCGGAAGACATTGGCAAATTGCAGATAGCTGCCTCGTTTGCCTTCGGCATCGACGTAATTTTTGTCAGTGCTGCCACCTTTTTCGATACTCAGCGTCATGGTGGCTTTGATATGGATGAGGAGCTCGTTGAGTTGTTCGTCTGAGACGTCGCGCACTCGCACTGCCGGATGGATGCGTGCTGCCCAGAGGCTCTCGTCGGCATAGATGTTGCCGACGCCTGCCAGGACGGTCTGGTCGAGGATAGCTGCCTTGATAGTCGTACCAGCACGGCGGCGGATCCGCTGGATAAAATCTGGCGAGGTGAACGAATCCTCCAGCGGTTCGGGACCGACACGTTTCATGAAATCTATATTTGGCACCTCTATAGTTGGGTACAACTTCACCCAGCCGAATTTGCGCTGGTCGTTGAAGAAAAGTCGCGAACCATCGACTCTTCCGTCTTCTTCATCCTCAAATTCAAAAATGACTCGGGTCGACTTGTCTGGCAAATTATTGATCAACGAATCATTGGGATGCCCAGCGCCAAAACGAATCTCTGGTTCGTTAGTACCCAGTATTCTGTTTTCAGGACTCAGTTTTTTGTCACTGTTTACTGATGACTGACTACTGACTACTTGGTTTTTGTGTCCCACAAAAACCATCTGCCCGGTCATTTTCAGATGAATCACTAGGGTGTAATTGGTATCGAGATCTATGAGCAGCACTTTCGCCCGTCGGCGCGTACCGAGGATGGTCGCGCCAATTAAGAATTCGCTGACGTCTGATGCGGCGTTTGGAAAACTTTTCGGCGTGTCGTATGTCACGCGAGCAACTTTTTTACCCACGATCAAGCGTTGCAAACCACGGCGGACGGTTTCGACTTCAGGTAATTCTGGCATGTGCTTATTATAACAGGGGTGATTAGCTGCCGAGCAATACGCCGAGATCGCTCACCAGCTGAGTGTTCGATCGGTAATGCACCGACCGCATACCGGCAACGTCGGCGCCAGAGCAGTTCTCTTCGATATCATCGATCATGATGCAGTCGCTCGGATCTAGCCCGAGACGCGTGGCGGCCAACGCAAAAATTTCCGGGTCTGGTTTGGTGATCCCCTCTTCACCCGACAGCACGACGGCGTCAAACAAGTGTTTGATGTCATGCGCCGCAAAGAAATCATCGAGCCATCCACGGCCAACATTACTGAGCATACCGATCTTGTAGCGCGGCTTGAGCTCGACGATATAGGCGACAAGCGCCTTGTTGAGATGATGCTCCGTCTGGATAAACTCCTCGATGTAGCTCGTGCTCTCACCAGTGATCGCTGACAGCCCGCTGAGATAGGCCTCGCGGTCAATCCAACCGTAGTCGGACTGTTTGCTGAGATCTTGGATCTCGAGTGCTTGGTCGGGATATTCCTGCGCTAGCGAACGATGCGAGTCGATGTTGAGCACCCCGTAGCAGTCGAAGATGATGGCTTTGGTCATCGGTTGTCGCCCGAACCGCCGATAACATTGCGCTTCTGGCGATCGGCAAGTTTGGCGATGTTGGCGCTCGCGACGTCATCAAACGAGATGTCGAGATATTCGGCGAGCACAGCGGCATACCAAAGCACGTCGCCCAATTCTTTTTTCATATCATCTCGATCGAGCTGCGCGAGATCGGTATCGTGGTCACGTACCAGTTTCTTGACCTTTTCGGCGATCTCACCCGCCTCGCCGACTAACCCGAGCACGAGGTGCACGAACTCATCTTTGGCGTCCTTTGACCGAGCAGTCGCCAGAGCTTTTTGCTGGTATTCATCAAATGTCATATATGGCTCCTTATCTACTCAAGTATAGCGCCCTAAAAACAAAACCCGCAATCTTCTGATGATGTATCGCCGAGATAAAATCCGTGTTCTTCGGAGTAAAGCGTATCTGTAGATACGGTGAACGAGGAAACACGAATTTTAGCCGGTGAGACGCGACTGAAGAGTGGGTTTTTGTTTTTAGGGGGCTATAGAGTAGCACTTCGCGATGCTATATCTCCATGCGCGAGCAGAATCTCACGGAGCTTTTCGCCCAGCCGAGTCGTATCAGCGAACGAAAAATTCTCGATATCACCATACGTCTCCTCGTCGATCCGCCACAGCACGACGGACACTTCCCGTGTATCATCCGTGTTGACGATGTGGCAGTAGCCGCTATCTTCGGCGTGTGCAACCATCTCGGTCGTGAGACGCCCCTCGTGCAGGAGATCTTTGAGTCGATAATAAAACGCCGAGTGCGTCTTGCAGTCGATGTTGATCGATCGGCCGGTAGTCGTGTCGGTGATCACCATGTCGATGCCGAAAGCGTCCTGGGTTCTACTGGTCATCTGCGCGTCATACCCCTCGGCTTTGACGCCGCGAAACACCGCAATCTCGCGGCTCAAGCCGTGAGTGATTGCATCAAATTGTTCGTTACTGAAACATCGCGCTCGCACTTGCTTGCAAAAAGCATCCATGGCTCGTTTTGCTTCACTCGCAAACTCCGGCAGCTCATCGTCGGGCAACGCCAGCACCGCCGAGACAAACGTATCGTTGAAATCAATCAGCTCATACAAACGGGCTTGTTTGTTGTGATAGCCGTGCGGATGCTCATCCATCTGCTCCTGCGCGACTGCCGCCCGTGGTGCTTGCAGTATCATAGCCGCAAGCCACAGCACCGGATCATTGCTGCTATTTACCTGGTCGCGCGTTGACTGGATCGCCCGCTCCATTGCGTCGTCACGAATTTGTCGGCCGGGAAAAAGCTCATCGACTCGTGCCCTTGCTTGCTGCCAGAGTGAGGTGCGCAAACGCAGGCTCGGTGTGATTGTTCGCTGGATCACATGTGGCCGGAACCTTCGCCAGTGATTTGCAACAGGATTACGCAAAGACGCTCCCCTTGTCTGCATCGACTGTCACGTGCTGGCCATCCTTTAGTATGCTTGTTGCGTTTTGTGTACCGACAATGCAAGGCTTTTTGAGCTCGCGAGCCACGATTGCAGCGTGCGATAATATGCCGCCTTGGTCAGTCACGATAGCCGAACATTTCTGCATCAACGGTACAAATTCAGGCGTCGTGACGCTGCATACGAGCACCGCACCATCTGGGAAATTGTCATCTTTGCCGCTTGCATCGACGATTCGTACTTCCCCCTCAGCAACTCCCTTGCATCCAATCTGGCCATGTACCAGCGAAGTATTGTCAGCGCGCACGGGTGGCAGTCCAACCTCGTCCAGTATCTCTCCCATGATCCGGCTATAGTCAATGAACCACAAACCAAATTCTTCTGGCTCGCTTGTCTCGAAATAGCCCTTCAGATAATCATTCGCGAATTCGGCTTGTAGCTTGTCGCGTAACTCAGTTTGACGATCAGCAGGAACTTTGAGATAGGAGACGATGGCTTCAAGAGCCGTTTGCACCTCCGGATCGCTTGGTTCAATCTGCCACGACACAAAATCATATGCAAACGTATACGGCGTGTTCCCCTGTTCATACATGCCCTGCGTCAACTGATGGTGGCCGCCCCGGATGATCTCACCGAAGATTCCTTGGTCATTTACGACGAAGATCGTTGCCCAACGAGTGCGATCCGAATGCGGTACATAGTCTGCACGGTATTTACTTGGATCAACTTTTTGCTCAATAAACCATTCGTACGCATCCGCCACCGTCTTGCCCCGCATACGCAGTTTCGGCAGGCTTTTGTCAAGCGGGATGAGACGTAACGCACATAATTCATCGCCATGCTGATCGATATATTGCTGCACTTCGGGAGTTTTATCATGGAGCTGCTGCCCAGTAAACTGAGTCGGCTGGTCAAACGGTACTCCAATCACGTCACGCAATACTCGCAAACGCTCCCGCTTATCGTTATCATCCTGACGAATCTCCGCAGCCCGCGAATGTTTGATGTCTTCTAGCCATTCGGTCAGTGATTTCTGTGTGGCAAATAGTTTCACTAGGTCATGTTTCTGATCCGTCATATTCCTCCTCAGATAGTTAGCTCTATCGTACCATTAAAGCGTCGTGATGGGACGCGCCTGGAGCGCATAGAGCACATCGGCCTCGTACGCCCACTCTACGTCGACTGGATAGCCGAACTGCTCGGCGATTGACCGGGTAAGTTGGGTGACCTCCTCCAGCTGCGGAACAGCAAGGATCGGCTGATCACCAGACAGGTATTGTTCGGTAGTCATATGCGACCGGTCGATTACGTATGTATCCGGCGTGACGAGACCGCTCACTAACTGCTCGCCTTGGCCATTTACGGCTTCGATGACGACGGCGTCATGACCAGTCACCGGGTGTTTCGAAAACGCCACGCCACTGATATCACTTGCCAGCATGCGCTGCACGATGACCGCCACTCCCCCACTTTCCTGGCCGTGAGCACTCGCGTATGCCTGGGCCCGTGCACTTTTGGCCGATTCGCGACATGCCACGATCGCATCAATCAGCCTATCACGTGCGACATTCAATTTTGTCTCCAATTGTCCCGCCCATGCTGCGTTCTCACCGTCTTCATTAATGGCGCTCGACCGCACGGCGACGCGTTGAGCCCCGAGCTCATCAAAGGCATCACGGAGTTCAGCGTCGTCAAGCTCAGTATCCGGCAACACGACAAAACCATCCGGCACAATGTGCCCCAAGTTTATGAGGGTTGCAAGCGAACGTGCCTTGCCACCCACAAGTGCATGGGACTGAATCTCACTCAAAAAAATAACACCCTTCATGGTGTCATTATCTTAAACGAGTATCGTCTAGCCAAGCAAGCGCAACCGCCTCACTGCCGCCTCAACTGCCCTAGCGCCCAAGTGAGCCACCCCTAATCTTTCGACCTGGTGCAGAGCGCCATTTTCGGCCACGACTTGCGGCAAGTACCTATCCGACACGCGTCGGCCAATTTCTCGGCGTGTGAGCCACGCATGCTCCCGGTGTTCTGACGACAAAATCGGTTCGAACGTGTCAGGATTTTGAGCCTTAGCTAGCGTCGTAAACCGAATAACATCCCCAAGCCCTGGCCGTACAATACGCTGCATAGCAATCGGAACAGGCTCGCCAACGTCTTCCGATCCGACCTCCTCCCTCAACTCGCGCTTTTCCGTATCGAGCGGCACTACGTCTGTCACTGGGTCGGCACGACCGCCCGGCACGTCCCATTCACGGCCATCCTGGTCAGTCGCACGCCGCAACACCAAATAACGCACCGCGTTCAAATCAGCGGGGTTGGACTCTGGTATAAGCAGTTTTATGCCAATCTCTGGCAATGTATCCATCATTACATTACAACACATATGTTGTTATAAATCAACGTCCAATAAACTGGTTTGCTGTGTTTATTCGGCCGGCTTTACACCAACAAACCGCACCAAATGATGAACACCCTTGGCCGAATCCTTATACGTCTCACCCTCTTCATCGCACACTAAGATCTCAAATTGAGAGCCGAATTCTGCAGCAGCTTTTTGGCTAAAATACCGTTTCCTCGTCCCATCCGTCTCAAAATAATTTTCTTCGATTTTTTCACCGGTTTCATATTCTGGGTCGTTGATGGAGTTGACCAAAAAGGCGAATACCCCGCCCGGCTTTAGTACGCGATGCGCCTCATCAAATACCCGGGAAGTTGTATCGCTGTCGAAATAATGCAACGCAAGGTGCGCGTATACAGCATCGAATGCTTCATCTTCATATGGAAGCGTCTGCCGGATATCGACAGTTTTCCTCGAAACGAATTCGGGAAACTCACGCCCAGCGTCATCCAGCACCAGATCCGTACTTTCAACCCGATAGCCCCGACCGGCAAAATACATACTGTCCTGTCCCCTGCCGGCACCAAGCTCCAATATCGATCCACGTTCAGAGAAGTATGTTATGGCAAATTCAGCAAAGATCGACGGCATGAATCCTTCCGACTTCTCGTATGCCTTCCGTTTATCTGTCCAATAGCTGTCATTCATAATGCCTGAATCCCAACATTATATTTCTCCTTACTTCACTTCATCCACATGCGGTAGCTGGCGCGCTAGTTTCTTGTCAAACGTTAGGAGCGGCATAGCACCTGTCAGTTTTGCATATACCGCGAGGCAGCAATCGTTAAATGAAACTGCCGGATGTTTGAGATAGTGCGGCATCACGTGCTCGATAAGTGGTCGGTTGAAATTGAGGTGTTGGTTCACTAGTAAGCTCTCTAGCATCGCTACGATCTGCTTTCGAGGCAGCTGCTTCACCTTTTCGAGCACATAGACAGTTTCGGCGATCGCAAGGTCAGCAACCGCAACTGTATCGTATTTCGCCAAAGCTCGAAGAACCGCTACTCGCTGTTCCTCTACGTCACCCAGAAGCAATCGCAATATGAGATTCGTATCAATACTCGGCATAGGTTACTTTCCGAAATACTTCTTTTTATACTCGGCTATTTTGATTTTGTCGGCCTCAGCTCGCATCTCTTCTATATCTGAGACTGGCGTGCCTTTTTTTCGTAAATAAGCTCGCATCTCTTCACCCACTTGCATCATCTCTTCCCAGCCACCTTGCGGCTTGATGGCAATCGTATCGCCGTGGAGCTCGATATTTACTCGTTTTCCTTCAGTAATCCCTAGCCTTTTTCGGATACTTGCAGGAAGCGTAATCGTTCCCTTAGAGGTAACTATCGATGAATATGTCATGTAATGATGATAGCAAGTGTATTACGTTTTGTAAAGTATTACAAAATAGATAGACTACTCTACATACTTCCATCAAACATCGCATGGGGTGCGCCGCTCGCCAGTGCATCACCGAGGTCATCCATGAGTTGCAATATACCCGCTTCACCACTCAGACGAGTCCCAAAATCAGACAGCTTATAGAGCAAACATTTACACTTGCGCCACAGCACGCGTTGTTCCTGGCGAGACAAAAACTGCTTCTGGGTTCTGAGTCGTATCTATGGATACGGCGAGGAGACCAGGACTGTTTTTGGCCGTCAGGAACGGGGCGGGCAGGACAAGTGTAAGTGTTTGTTCTATAAATTCCATAGCGTTATTCTCCATATACCTGCGCGTGCGTACCTACGTCGATAAATTCATAGACATCGTCAAGCTCTCGGTAAACAACACGAACATCCCCAGATACTGAAAACGAGCGTAAACCCGTCATACTACCGGTGAGAGCGTGATCGTTGATGGGCTGACCATGATGACCAGCCATGAAGAGATTGAATCGCTTATCGTACTGCTTGCGAAGTTTTTTGTCACGTCCCACCCGGATCGGATAAACCTTTAGAAATTTCCGCTGGTATTTGACGTGTTTCATATCAACGCATGCAAGGCATCAAGAGCTTCTTTTGGAGTTTTGTATATCTTGGCTTTACCGGACTTCATGTCCGCTTCGAGCTCGCGACTGCCCTCTTCCCACTCCTTTACCACGTGCTCAGGCGGTGACCCCCAGGGCTCGAAGTCCCCCTCGCCGAACTCTACTTTGCGGCCATCGATTAACGCTTTGCCGATATAGCGAAACATCGCCTGGATCGAATCGAACCCAAGATTATCAGCCTTTTCGGCCAATTTCTTACGATACTCTTCATCGACAGGTATAGTGATGCGCGTGGTTGTATTCATACGGTCAGTGTATCAAAGTGTCACGAAAATGTCAATATGGTACACGATGCTACACCTCACCCCAATTCTTGCCGATGCTGACGTCGACTTTGAGTTTGATCTTGAGCTCTGGATAAATATTTTCCATAGTGTCGCGCAGCAGCTCGCCGACTTTTTCGGCGTTACCAGCCGGACACTCGACGAGGATGGAGTCGTGGATCTGGAGGACTTGGACACCGAGAGGCTCCGTCAACGCTAGCTCCGATGAGCCGCTAGGAGACTGTGAAGCGCGCAAGGGAGCGCTGTTTGACACAGCGTGACCGCGCACTGGAGCAGACGACGCCGCGGATCGCGGAGTCTGTAATTGCCGTTCCACCTGAAGCATTGCTAGCTTCATGAGATCTGCCTCCGTCCCCTGGATCGGCATATTCGCCGCTGCCCTCTCAGCGCCCTGGCGCACAATAAAGTTGCTCGACATCACATCTGGGGTCGGGCGGCGACGGCCGAAATAGGTCTCGACGTAGCCCTCGCTCTTGGCCTTCGCGATGGTCGCGTCGATATAGCGGCGAATCGGCGCACGCAACTGGAAATAATTGTCGATGAAGACTTTGGCGTCGTGAAATGACATGCCGGTCGCGGCGGCGAGACCATGCGGGCTCATACCGTAGAGCACGCCGAAATTAATAACTTTGGCGTCGCGGCGCTGGCTCTTCGTCACCTGCTCGAGCGGGATCCCGTAGACATCGCTGGCAGTCTTGGCATGGATGTCGATGTCACTATTGAAATCATCGATCATCGGCTGATCGCCGGCGAGTACTGCCGCCAGACGCAGCTCGAACTGTGAGTAGTCGGCCGAGACAAAGACATTGCCCTTGCTTGGTACGAACGCCTCACGGATCTTGCGGCCGATCTCGCTACGAACCGGGATGTTCTGGAGGTTCGGATCGGTCGAGCTCAGGCGCCCGGTCGCCGCGACATCTTGACGGTAGGTGGTGTGCAGACGCGAGCTATCGTCGACAAGTTTCGGCAGCGCTTCGATATATGTATTTTGCAGCTTGGTGAGCTCGCGGTACTGCTCGATGAGTTCCACGATTGGGTGCATACCGCGCAGTTTGTCGAGCTCTTTTTGGCCAGTCGAGTAGCCCGTCTTGCCCTTTTTGATCCCGATCGTCGAGAGCTGTAGCTTGCCGTAGAGTACGTCCGCCAGCTGTGCCGGTGAGCCGATGTTGAATTCATAGCCCACCAGGTCATACATGTCCTTTTGGATGGCAATAATTTTGGTACTCAGCTCACGCTGCATCTGTGCCAGCTGATCGGTGTCGAGCAATATGCCACGGTGCTCCATGCGGACAAGAATCGGCAGCAGTGCAAAATCAATATCCCGCGCCACATGCGCCAACTCCGGGAGCTTCTCGAGCTCAGTTCCCTGCTCGGCGTAGAGATCCCAGATCGCCTGCACGCACACCAGCGGATCGCTCACATCACTGCCCGTCAGCTCACCGATATCATGAGTTTTGCGCAGCGGATCGAGCAGGAATGCCCCCTGTTCGGTGTCATGGTGCAGCTCGGGCAATTGGTCACCCTCATCGAGCAGTCGGCGCAAGAGTGGCCGGGCGTTGTGGGCAATGACTTGGAGACCAGCCAGCAATTTCGCGGCTTTTTTGACAGTCAGTTTGCTGGCCTCGCCTGACTTGGCAGATAAGTAGACGTCGTCGCCCTCGAGCACCGTCACGACCGCTGGCGCCATCGTCAATTGCACTTTTGCCTTCTCGTCGAATTCAATTAGCTTCGCGGGCTCCAGTGGCTTCAAGTCTTCGCTGGCCGCACCCTCAACTTCTTTCATGAAATCCGGCAAACTCCGGAGCAATGATTTGAATTCAAATTGGTTGAGCAACTTTTTGAGCTCGTGGACGTCAAGTTTCGTCACGTCCATCGCCTCGAGATCCAGCTCAACCGGCGCATCGAACCACAGCTCGGCAACTTTTTTGCTCACCTCAGCCGATGCTTTGCCAGCCTCAAGTTTCTTGCGGACGCTGTCTTTGACTTCCCACAAATTCTCATAGATACCCTCGATAGTTTTGTAGCGTTGCAACAGATCGACGGCCGTCTTTTCGCCCACGCCCGGTACTCCCGGGATGTTATCAGAGCTGTCACCCTTTAGAGCTTTAAGATCCAAGAATTGGTCGACTTTGATCCCATACTTTTCCTCGAAACTCTCCGGGCTAAACTTATCGATCTGGGAGAAGCCTTTTTTGAGCGCATAGACATGCGTCAACGGGCCGATCGCCTGCAGCGCATCGAGATCTGAGGTAATGAGACACGTCTCGATCCCCTGCTCACTCGCCTGCCTAGACAATGTAGCGAGTATGTCGTCGGCTTCATAGTCATCGAGCTCGAGCAGCGGCCAGCCAAATGCCGCCAACAATTGATGAAGCAACGGGATCTGTTCATAGAAATCCGGTGGCGCTGGCTTGCGCCCGGCCTTGTACTCCGGGTAAATCTCGAGCCGTTTGCGGATGTTCGTCTTCGGCTTGTCCCACGCGACCGCAACATAGTCAGGCTTCAGTTGCTTGATCAGCTCCAGCGATAGCGCCGCAAAGCCGTACACCCCACCCGTCGGCGTACCATCTGCCGTCGAAAGATTCGGCATGGCATAATAGCCCCGGTAAAAAACAGATTTCCCATCGATAACAGCGAGGCGTTTCATTACTTTAGTATAGCTCACCTCTCAGCGTGCGTGCCACCATAAGCTATAGCGCCCGCAAAACAAATACGACCATCGAAAGGTGGTCGTATTTGTTTGGGAGGGCTATAACCCACGGCACCCACCAACGCTCGGTACCGGCACTACTGAGCATTGGCTGTAGCGGAGCCGAAAGGGTTAGGCAGAAAGTACTATGGTATAGACAGGAACCTTCTTACCGTCAAACCCTATCACAACAGTGTCGCCTCGGGTGTTCGTGTACTTTACGAACTCCTTAGCTTCTTCTGACTGTTTTTGTAACATGGCGTCTATATCGGCCGTGTTGATCATTTTATTTTCAGAGTTAGATTGGTCTCCACTTGTAGCCGGGCTCGTGCCGCTACCGCCGCTGTTATCGGTGGGAGGAGAATTCCTGTCGGGTGCCGGCACGTTTCCTGTAGTGACTTTTTTCATGTCCGACACATCACCATCCAGACTTCCGTATGATGTACTACTGCCGTCTGAATTTGTCTTGGTAGTAGACTGTGCCTTTGCTTTCATCGTACTGCGAAGGCTATTGAGATCTTCTCTTGAAATCCTCGTTAGGTCTTTTGCGTTAGCGGCGTCGGTCAGCAATGCGTCCGGATCGGCCGATAGCTTTTGCTTAATCGCTGCTTTCTCTTCGCTAGATAGTTGGTGCACCTGAGCCACACTATCTTTTGTCATATTGACAGCATAAACGTGTGGGTTCAGTGGCGAAAACACTAACGTTAAAACTAGCGCGGGCACTGCCACACTGGTGCCTATTACGGCAAATATTTTATTCATAGATACTCCTTTAATGAGGCGCCGTGGGAGAAATGTGACAATACTATGCTTTTTTTGCTCCGTTAGTAGGATAGCGCGCCTGAGACTTGCTCTGTGCGCGGGAGTTTCAGGCATGACCGCCTTCATTTCCTTGATAAATTCTTGCATATTATTGTGCTTCATATGGTGTTCCCTTGGACTTTTTACTTAGATCCTCATAACATATAATGCCGTTCTTTGAGTTTGGTTGCATTTGCAGCTGTAGCTTCTTAAGACCTCTGGAGAGTAGCGATTTTACGGTGCCTTCTTTGCGACCTGTGATGACCGCTATCTCACTTATCTTTTTATTCTGCACGTAACGCAACACTATGACTTCTTGGTATTTCGTAGGCAGTGTCAGCAATATCTTTTGAGCCTGTAAAAAACCCTTCCTGTTTTCTATGACGGATTGCGCCATGATCGCCTCTTCCTGTATGTCCGTGCTATCCAAAGGCTCGAAGCCGTTTTCCCGTAGCTCATCTAGCGAAGAATAGTGATTCTTACGAGCCCGGAAGTGCATCCTTATCTCATTTGTAGCAATTTTATAAAGCCATGCGGATAGCTTGGCGCCACTCCATTTGAAACTGCCAATATTTTTATATGCTTTGATGAAAGTTTCAGATGTTATGTCCTCTGCAAGCTCAACGCTACCCGTACGCTGTATGCAGTAGCGTAATATCCTAGAATAATACGCGTCAAAAATATCACCAAAGGCGCGTGGATCTGCTTGAGCGAGGCTGACTAAGTTTTCATCGTTGATAGACATACTCTCTATTTATAATGCACATAGAGTTATTTGGTTGCATTTTCATCTCCGTATATCGCGACAAAACAAACACAATGGTGAATGCCGGCGTATCAGAAAACAAAATCGTGCTCGGGTTCATGCTCCAGTCATCGGGACAAGCGAGGCCGTGTCTGCACCCGGCAATTCTGTCGCCAAATCCGTCACATCTATAGCACGGGTTGCCATAACCAGTACCGCTATTTGACCAAACACTCTTTTGCGGTATTCGACTGTATCAATTCTATTACCACGAAGGAGAAGACGTTTGTAGTGCTCGTGGTCTGGTGTCTTTTTTTTCACCACCGTCGCACCCGCAGTCTGAACATCAAGAAGAGCAAATTCACCCTCCAGGAGTGCTGTCTCGCGCTCCTTGTCATCCTCAATGCTGTTTGCCCAGCTGAAATAGAGCCCGAATGCGTCGTAAATCATTTCTGATGTAGCAGGAATTTTTTGACGCAGAGGCATCTTTCGATTCACCCCAAACCAACCACCAAAGAATTCGTTTCGCTTCCCGCGTGTTATGGCTGTGTGTTCAGCGCTCATGTGATGATATCGTACCCACAATATGTCGGCGATGCAAGCATGAGCACCTCTGTTAAGATGCTGCGTTAATCGCGGGAAGCAGACGTATTGCCACGATGAGTCGCTGCTATTTTGAGTCTTTCCATGGCATTTTTCTCTATCTGCCGGATGCGCTCAGGAGTTAGCCCCCATTCTTTGCCAATTACAGCAAATGTCTGCGGTCTCCCGTCATCAAGCCCAAGTCTTCGACAGACAATATCCCTTGAGCGTTCGTCGAGCACGCTCAGCAATTTATGCGTGAATTGCTCTCCGACCCGATCATCAAGAAAAGCTTCTGTAAAATCAGGCACAACTGCATGAAAATCACCAAATGTCGCGCCGTCCGTGTCATCACCAATTATCTTATCGAGTGACAAAACTGGACTGCCATATGCTAACAGCGCTAGCACCCTTTCCTCCGCTATACCCCATGCCTCCGCTAACTCTGAGGGTTCAGGATCACGCCCAAGCTGCTGTAACATCTTTTGCCGAGTGCGCTGAAGCTTTCCCACCCCCTCAAAGACATGTACCGGGATGCGTATTGTCCTCCCGTGATCCGCCCTAGCGCGTGACAATGACTGCCTGATCCACCAAGTCGCATACGTCGAAAACTTATAGCCCTTTGTATAATCAAATTTTTCTACCGCACGGATCATACCGCCGTTAGCATCTGAAATCATATCGATAAACTCAAGCCCTTGTCCGGACGACTGCTGCCTATAACTCTTCTTAGCGATACTGACCACCAGCCGTAGATTCGCTTCTATCATGTCGCGTTTCGCAGCTTTGCCCTCCTCGGCAATTTGCTCTAGCTCCTCCCTGCTCGCAGCAAGACGCGCTACAACATCGCCGTCATTGTTAGCTAACAGATGTTCCGCCATGAGTCCGGCTTCAATCTTTTTGGAAAGCAGCACTTCCTGCTCAGCATTTATCAATGGCACCTTGCCTATTTCTCTAAAATAATCCTTGACCGGATCATCTCTGAGTCTATTCCCATTGAGATGCGCTGGAGCCGCAAACGGATCATCTGGTTCCGGTCTGGGGGCGAGGGATCGCTCTGTCACGCGCTTGATCTCCTATCAATTTTATACATCATAAAAGAACAGTCTCGGATATGCAACCATAAGCACCTCTGTTATTGTCGCAGTTCAAGCTTTTCGAACACCAGCGCCAGAAAGGGTTCAAGTTCGAGCGCGTTGTCGATCACGATATCGCTCATTTGTTCAATGTCGCGCAAATTGAAATCACTATCAAGCGGCCCCGCGTACCATTCTTTGGCTTCGTTTTGCTTGAAGCCGTCGAGAGTGAGCGCCGTTTCGTTGTCGCGCTGGCGTGATTTCATGCGTTCGTAGCGAACTTCGACTGGTGCGTCGATAAACAACAGGACACCTCCACCGGCTTTGAGCGCTTTGGCCTCGCCCAATGAGCGTAATCCCGTGACAACCACTGGTGGATCTTGCTCGAGTGCGCGTGTCACCAGGAACCCAGCGCCCTCGCTCTCGCGATGCGCTTTGGCCGTCTCGTAGAGCACTGGGCGCTCAATTGAACCATGCTCTCGCGTCGCTAGTTCACGGACGATGTCACCCGTCGAGATATGCGTATAGCCAAACTGTTCAGCGAGTCGCTCGGCAACAGTATCTTTACCAGTTGCGAGTGTGCCTGCGATACCGATGATGGGATATTTCATACACGTCTCCTAGGACAAATATTCGTATAGCTTCTTCGCGTCTTTATGTTTTCTGAGTTTAGCCAATGCCTTCGCTTCAATCTGGCGGATGCGCTCACGGGTGACAGAGAATTCCTGCCCGACTTCTTCGAGTGTGTGGTTTTTGCCGTCTTCGAGACCGAAGCGCATTTTGACGATCTTTTGTTCACGCTCGGTCAGCGAACTGAGGATGTCCTGGACTTGTTCCTTGAGCAGTTGTCCGGCAGCTGCGTCAACAGGGCTTGCGGCCTCTTCGTCTTCGATAAAATCACCGAGCACGCTGTCTTCGTCTTCGCCATCACGGCCAACACCGGCGTCGAGCGAGTGGATGTCCTGTTTGATCTTCATGACGTATTCGACTTTTTCAGGCTCCATCTCGAGCTCTTTGGCAAGCTCTTCGATCGTCGGCTCGCGGTTGAGCTCTTGGGTCATGCGGCGCTGAGTACGGAGGAGTTTGTTGATTGTCTCCACCATGTGCACAGGGATACGAATCGTACGCGCCTGGTCTGCTATGGCACGAGTAATCGCCTGGCGAATCCACCACGTAGCGTAGGTCGAGAATTTGAAGCCTTTGTCTGGATCGAATTTCTCAACGGCACGGAGAAGTCCCGTGTTGCCCTCTTGGATCAGATCGAGGAAATCCAGCCCACGGCCGCTGTAACGCTTCGCGATCGAGACGACGAGGCGCATGTTGGCCTCTGCCATCTTGTCTTTGGCTTTTTTGTCGCCTGCTACGACTTTTTGCGCCAAGGCGAGCTCTTCCTCGGAATTGAGCAATGGAATTTTACCAATTTCGCGGAGGTACAGACGGACAGAGTCGTCAGAAACGTCGTCAAAATACGTCCCCTTGCCGTCATCCGTCCACTCTTCCTCTTCGGCCTCGAGCTCTTCCTCGACGGGCTCTTCGTCATCGATCAGCGCTGCCGGAACTGGATCGTCAGCCTGCAGTTCAATTTCTAGTATATCGTCGTCATCTTTTGCGGGATCGGTTGGCATGTGCTTCCTCCTTGATCAAATAATTGATTTCACCTCTGAGCCGCGCGCTCTCCTGCTCGTCATGTTGAGCCTCTGCGTCGCGCAACGCTTGGGTTAATGCTTCTTTGTTGTGTTTTCTTTTCTGAGCTTTTATCTGCCGGACGAGATTGACCGCCTCGTTGAGTCGGGTGAGCTCATCGAGCCCATCATAGCGTGCTTCGGCTTTGAATAGTACTATTTTGACATAGGTTTCAATATCTTTCAATAGAAGCGGGACATCTTCTGCAATCCCCGCTGGGTGTTCATACAAATAATGAAACATCCGTTTGCGCTCGGAGCCAGCGATCTCGTCCACGCTTAACTTTTTCACGACGTCGTGCACCGCGGTGTCGCTCGCCATCAACGCCAGGAGATAATCTTGGTAGGCATAGGGGTCTTTTTCGTTCGTTGTAGCCGATTTGACTAGTTTGAGTTTTTTTTCGTCGGGTGTCTCAAACTGGTGCAAGCGATCCTGAAGCGCAGCCTCGCCGATACCCGTCTTTTGAGCGATGAGCCGCAAGTAATGCTCTCGTTCTATCGGATCACCCACTTTTGCCAGGATACCGAACGCCTGGGTCGTCAACTCGCGCTTACCGCTTGCCGTCGTCACATCGACACGCGCAGCATACTGGTCAATCAGCCACTCGAGTGCCGGACGGGAATTTTGGATCGCGGCTTCCCACAGCTTGGGATCTTGTTTGATCAGCTCGTCAGGATCTTTGGCGTCCTCGTAGGAAATAACGCTCAGCTCAACCCCGACCGTTTGTGAGATCGGTATTGCCCGCTCTGTCGCAGCGATACCCGCCTTGTCACCATCAAAGCTCAAGCGGACATTGCGCGTCAGCCGGCTCAGAGCCTTGAGATGATGTTCGGTCAACGCCGTCCCAGCGGTCGCCACGACGTGTCGGACGCCGACCTGGTGGCTACTGATAACGTCCATATTACCCTCGACGACGACCGCAAAATCATTTGTCCGGATCGCTTCTTTGGCCAGATGCAGGCCGAACACATGCCGCCCCTTGTCATACACCAGCGTCTGCGGCGTATTGATATATTTCGGACCGTTCGCCTCCGGATCGATAAGCCGAGCCGTAAACCCGATGATCTGCCCTGCCCCATCGGCCAGCCCGATGACCATACGGTCACGGAACATATCCGTCCCGCGCGAGCCGAGAAGCCCCGCGTCCTTGAGCTCACTGCGGTCAAATCCTTTGCTTGCGAGAAACTTCATCAGCTCTTCCCCACTCCTTGGCGCGTAGCCGATCTTGAAATCAGTGACTACCTGCCGAGTAAGTTCCCGGGTCGTGATGACATAGTCTTTGGCTCGCTCGTCCCGTAGCATTTGGCGCTGGTAGAAATCCGCCGCTAACTCCAGTGCCTTGAGTATCCGGGTCTTTTTCTTCGAGAAATCCTGTGATCCCTTGCTCTCGTACATGCTCAGGTCGACGCCAGCTTTGCGTGCGAGCAGCTCCAGCGCACCTCGGAAATCCAGCCCCTCGACTTCCATCACAAACGCATAGACATCACCGCCTTTGTTCGACGAAAAATCATGCCAGATCTGTTTGTCAGGGCTGACGAAGAAACTCGGTGTCTTTTCGCCACTAAAAGGACTCAAGCCTTTCCACGAGCGGCCCGCGCGCTTGAGCTGCATGTATTCCCCGATCACATCCTCGATATTGAGCCGGGATCTGACTTCCTCTTTTGCATCCATTTCAAATATATTGTATCACCTCTGTTTATGAGCGAGGTACGCCCTACTTTTTCTCAGTAGGATCAAACGTGAGACTCAATGAATTGATACAGTAGCGCTGGCCTGTCGGCACATCGATGCCCTCACCCTCGAAGACGTGCCCGAGGTGTGAGCCGCAATTAGTACACGTCACCTCTGTGCGCACCAGGCCATGGCTATCGTCCCGCGTGAATTCGACCGCACCGGACAACGCGTCATAGAAACTTGGCCAGCCACAATGCGCATCAAATTTCGTCTCGCTTTCAAAGAGTGGACGCTTGCAGGCACCACAGACATACGCCCCCGCATCAAAATTGTATTCATACTCCCCCGAATACGGCGCTTCGGTTCCCTTTTCGCGCAGCACCCTATACGCCTCTGGCGACAGCTCATCCTTCCACTCTGCATCCGACTTCGCCTTCAGATCTTTCATGCTCTTATTCTACTCCGGTTAGCTAATAGCCCATAGCTGATGGCTGGTAGCTCTGCGGAAATACTATGCTATTTCTATCAGCTACAAGCTACCGGCTATTAGCTACAAACCATTTATGTTTAAATAGGATCACTATGGATCCTAGTTTTCGCGGCCGAACACCCAATGTTCCCTACAGCAACCGTACCCAAGGGCGGTTTCACATATCGCCCCGAATGTTGCTCGTGGGCGGCTTGCTCCTCGCCGGTGTTATCGCTGCAACTATCCTGCTCTCAAGTAGTGGTGACAAAAGTGGCTCGTTGCAGTTGCGGCTCGCCGCTCGTCTCGCCACACTCGAAAAGATGACCGTCCAGGGCGATCAATACATCAAAGAAGGCAGTCTTCGCGAGTTTAACGGCCGGTTACGTATTCAGATTGCAAGCGACCAAAAAGGCCTTTCCGCCGCCTATACCGCGAAAAAATCCGACCCAGGGATCACCGCAAACGAGGCCGACAAAGCTAGTTTCGATGCGCTCAAAGACGCCCAGCTCAATAGTCGCTTTGATGCGGCCTACCGCAAGCTCATCGCCCAAAAACTCGATTCAACCACCCTCCTCATCAAGGAGTTGCATAGCAAGACCCTTTCAAAATCACTCAAAGACGCGCTCAACGCGGCCTATAACAATTTCAAACAACTTGAAACTCAGCTGACGACGCCCGCTAGCTAACAACAAGCTCGTAGCTATGACGTATCAGGCTCTTGAGCTCGTCCTCGGGTACTTGTCCTGTGCAGATGATCGTGTTCCAATGTTTCTTGTTCAAGTGATAGCCCGGCACAACCGTCTCGTATTTTTCCCGCAATAGTTCGGCTAGCTGCGGGTCGCATTTCAGACTGAGCCGCACAGGCTTGCTCCCCTCACTGATGATCGCGAACATCTTCCCCTCCCCGGTGTCTTTGCTGCCGACTTTGTAGACTGCGGCCGTATCGCCAAATGGATAATCCAGCCAGACACTAGGTAGCTCCATCAGCTTTGCTTCGATAGCTTTGTGATCGATCATGCGTCGATTATACCTTCACTTTACCCAGGTAATATTTCAGTTCCATGATGCTCCCGCGGATGTCTTCGAGCGCGCGGTGCTGCTCTGGTTTGGCAAATTTTTTGCGATACTTGCCTTCAAATATCACTTTCCAGGCAGTGACGTCCAGCATGCGATAGTGCAAACGAGCATTGAGTCTTCCCCACTCCCGCTCGACAAATTTGCGATCCTGATGAATCGAATTGCCGGCAAGGATAATCCGCTCATCTGGCGCGAAGTGCTTGTCAATAAATTCGAGCAACTCATTTTCGACCGTCCGGCCATTTTTGCCGTTCAAATTTTGCGCTATTAACGCCTCACGCACGTCTGTGTATTTGTCCCAAAATTCGCCCACCATGCGCTTTTTCACCAGATTAGGACCGACCTTTTTGACAGCCTCATAGGTCGCGACCTCATTCATATCCCAATCAGTCGCAACGACTGCAACTTCGAGTATACGATCCTCAATCGGATCCAGCCCGGTCATTTCCAGATCCATCCACAATAGTTTTGCGCGCTTGCTCATAGGAGTTATTGTACCACTACAAACTTAGAGGAGGGCCAACCCTCCTCGCCATCCTTCCGAAGTAAATTCGAAAAGATGGCTCTCCACCCCTGAAGCCAGGCCATAGGGTCTGATTATGCTTCGCGAGCAGATTTCAGCGCCCCGGCGTACCAGACGAGGCTTTCGAGCGTCGTCGAAAGTGCCGCTTCTGGACCGTATGGATTCGCTGCTAATTCTGCGCTCAACTTCCCTTCGTCATCGATGATACCGCCCATCGCAACCATCCCATTGAGCGCTGTGTACTTCGGTACGGTAATTGCGCCAAGCTCAGCAACAATCAGGCGAATATGATCAATCGCTCGTGTCGCACCATTGCCGCCATGTCCGATCACCGCAACCGGTTTGCGATCAATCTGGTAGTCAAGTGTATCGAGTGCATTTTTGAGCACTGCCGGTAGCGAGCGATTATACTCCGGCGTGACAATAGCATAGCCATCAGCCTCGGCAATTTTGTCGAGCCATTTTTTGACAGCCCCATCCGACGTACGCTCCGGATTGTATTTTGGCGAAACTGCCTCATCAAAAAACGGCAACTCGTAGTCTCGCAGATCAACGACTTCAAATTCAGCACCCTCGATCGCCCCCGCCTTACCTGCCACCCACTTCGCGACATTACCTGTTGCACGAGCTTCCCTGGCACTGCCGACGATAATTTGAATTTTCATATGTTCCTCCTTTATTTACTCGCCAAACTTCTTTGCCAATGACGCTTCACCGGCATCATGATTGACCGAAAACTATGGATTTCCTCCTGCCCCAGACTCACGCGTGGTGAGTAATTCCATTGTCCTCTTGGCAATCCTTCGGATTGACGATATACTTTGTATAGTAATTATTGTAAACGAATCACTATACGAAGTAAAGCAAACCGATGAATACCCTCCCCTCACTCGAAACAAGAAATGGCTGCGTCGCCGCTGCAATGGAGATTATCGGCCAGAAATGGACCGCCCTGATTTTACGTGATCTTGCAAGCAACGAGTGTCGGTTCGCTGACCTCGAACGCTCCATCGGCGGCCTCAACCCCCGCACCCTCAGCAAACGTCTCGAGGATCTCTCCGATCGTGGCATCATCGAGCGCTGCCCGGGCTCGACATCCTATCGCCTCACCCCCAAAGGCCGCGACCTCATCCCCGTCCTCGAAGCCATGAGCGCGTGGGGCAATAAATACGCCTAAGCTCTCGATTATCGTAGATCTCCTGTTGACGCAGGATCTTCTAGATCCTACTATATAGTCTGCTTGTTCCCGACGACGAGAGGAAACTGATGAGCAGGAACGTAAAAGCGGCAGTCATCACCATCGTAATGTGCGCTGCACTAGTGGCCGCATTCCTGAACACATTCGGTGTGAACGTGTTCGACTTCAGAGAGCCATGTGCCAACGTCTCCGTCGACCGCAGTACAGTCAACACCGAGATCGGAGCAGACGGCATTGCGCGCAAGACATACGTAGTGACCATCACCTACGGCAAGAAGTTCGGTCCAGCTTTCGCAGTGACACCCTATGGTGAAACGTGGCGAGAGCTCAAGGTGACCAACAACAGGTCGAAGCTGAGATTGCCCGCAGGAATCATTACTCTCGACGGTTCTGGGTACGGCGGGGACTGTAACGCCGTAGCCCGAATCTGAGGGACAAGCCAGCCCGCCGCACCCGCGGCGGGCTCTTCCTATGCTCTATCTACCAATTCATCACCCGAAACAGTCAATAGAGAGGACTTGAGAAAATTACTGAACCTCTTTGTTGTTCTTCTTTGATAAATAATTTTTATTATTCACGACAGAAGTACCCGTCTCGCTCTCGAGCTGTTTGCGAGCCGTTCCAGCGACCGACCCACCGCGTCGTGCAGCATCTTTGTTACCCGCCATGCCGCGCACGTCATCAGTTCTGGCGATTTCAGTTGTAGCAGCCTCACCGAGTTGCGTGAACAATAGCTCCAGATCATTCATGTGATCGCGTAGATTCTGGCGCTTTAAACCCTTCAGCTTTTTATATTCACCAGGCGTCACCCCAAAAGTCGCTTTTGAAATTTCAGATGTCAGGATGGCATAATCACGTGTATCCGATACTCCGCGCTTATCCCACTCATCCGTCAACTCTTGCCGAATCGCTATACCTCGTACCCTACGCTCGATCCACACATCATCGTAACCCTTGGCTTTATAGAGTGCCTTCATGCGCTGCTGAGCTAGTTCCGGATTTTCGATCTCCTGCACGCGTTCATACCCGACACGCGCCAGCCAGCGCTTGAACGGCTCCGCTTTTTTGCTCGGTATTGACTGGATTAAGCGAAAGGTACCTTCGGTATTCCAAGCCAGTAATTTTTGCTTACCGCCCGTGGTATCAAAGGCAAGCAAAAGGGGGGGTTCAATTTGAACACCCCCTTTTTCCACAGGATCAAATGCGTTATTCAAATCTTCATCACGTCTACGAATATTCGTTAAGTACTGTGCGGGATTAGCCGAGTCAGTCAAAGCAGCAACTACATCGATGATAACAAACCACCATTCGCCTCCATGCAAAGTCTTGCGGATTTCTTTTTGCTGAAATAGTGCTATCTTTTGTATATCTTCACTCATGCTGCTGCACCCTCAAACACCGCCACGACTGTGCCATTTATCATGTACTCATCACACTCATCGATGATAATTGGCGGATATGATTCCTGATCTGTTGATTCAGATTCGAGCGAAATATAGCCCTCTTTGCGCTGTAAGCGTTTGATATTCGCCATGCCGCCAATGATCGACAACACGTACTTGCCGTCGGGGGGCTCTATCTGACCCCTGTCGACGATGACATAGTCTCCGTCGCGAATAGGTTTCTTGATCGTGCCTTCGGCGCTTTCAACTGCTGCGGCGTTCATCGAATCACCACTCGCTCGCACTGCTAGCAAGTTGTCTGCATGTGCTTTGAGAAATTTTTTCGAAATCTGTATATAGCCTTCGATCGATTCTGCCGCGACCGCTGTCGCATCTCCGCAGCTCGCAGCGCCCACGACGGGTATACGATAAAACCGTTCGTCACCTAATTCATCTCCTAGGCGTTGTGTCTTGGCCTTGCGGTCAATAAACAGCATTCCACGTTTTCGCAACTGAGCGAAATGGTGGTTGATGAGCGTCGGGCTCGCATCCGGCCTACCGAGCATCGTTGCAATATCCGAGAGTGTGATACGAGAGAGATTATTTTCTTTGGCGAGTTCGAGGAGTTTCGATTGGAGTTCATGCATAGATTCATTATAGCAGATTTTACCCGTTTCAACCATTGTAAATCCTGCAAAACGTGCGTAGTATATATTCAGAACAACGTCGTATGTGGGCTACGAGGGTGGTTCACCGAAGCTTGTGCTTCACTGCGAAAAAACACAAACTTCATCGAAAAATATCATTTTCAACACAAGAGAGGAGGCTTTCATGAGCCTAAAAATAGTAACCTATGACCTGGGAGGTCCTGAAGATTCTGACGATTACAAAAAGATTGGAGAATACATCCGCGGCCTGGATAATTGGTGCAAACCGGCTGAATCGTTCTGGATCGTCGATACGACAAAGACGTCTACAGAGCTCAAAGGCGATCTGAAACGCTACATGGATACAAATGACAAGCTACTTGTTATCAAATTTCATCCGGACGGTTGGGCGAGCAAAGGGCTCGGCTCAAAAGTAAACGAGTGGCTACATACCCATCTATAGTGATCGATATGCACGGAGCGTTTCGGTTTTGATGTCTTCACTCACAAGTGGGAAACGGGTCAGGATGTACTGGAACTGTTCATAAGTGAAGCCGTAGGCACGGGCGACGCGGGCGTCGAGCTCGGCACGGAGTTCGAGGCGTGCCTGCGGGTCAGTGATATCCCCCACCTCTCCACGGAAATCACGAAAATCACGGCCAGCGAAGAGTGGCAGTGCTCTCGTGCCCAGTTCTTCGATCAAAGCTAAATCCCGGACAAATGGCAATTCCTTTACGTAAAAGGCATTAACGTTCGAGCTGACGCGGAATCGCAATACATAATCGAGCACTATGGAATTGAGGATCGTGAGAAGACCTGCCACAACAGGAGGAGTATTTTCGAACTTTATTATCGAGACCATGTTCAAAGAATTTCCCGCAAATGCATACGGAGGCACAACACTCGCAATAAGTGTTCGGGTATCGTTTGATCGGGCGATCGCCCGAAAACCTATCCGATACTCACGGCTCGGCAACGCCTCCGATGTGACTTTCCACTTTTTGGCCAGACGTGCTTCACCCTGCTCGCTGTTGACATAGCGCGTCGGCGCGGCAAACTCAACGTCGAACTGGTGGATCGTCTTGCCTTCCATGAGCGGATAGCCGACACCCTCCGTATTAAACAAGTCAGCATCGTTTGTCATGTCAAATTCACGATATGTCGTCGCGCACCACGGCTGCGTCGTATCTCCCAGTAGCGGCTGACGGGCGATCTGTTCGAGGATCGGGATGTCGGCCGAATTGCGCGCCTCGACGAGAGCATGCATCTCGGGACTATAGACTTCACTGAGATGAAGCGGATAGCTATACCTCTCGTGGAGCATTCGCTCGCTGGCAAGCGTCTGCGCATCGAGTCCCTCTGGTTCTCCAAACAACCACCGCGGATCGAGCCAATAAAATCCTGCATCGAACTTGGGCGTGCGACTACGCGTCTTGTCGTAGACGAGACAATCAAATTTGTAACGACTGTCAACTGCCGGGAAGAGCCCTCGACGATTCTCGAACATGATTAGCTCGCGCACTGTCGCCTCGCCAAACAACAAGCGCCGCAGACCAGTCGTGCCTTGGTCGGTGTTGAGGCCGCTCGGCACTACAAACCCACAGCTACCGCCTGATTTGAGGATGGTATACGCTTTTTCGATGAAGACTTTGTATAGGTTGGGATCACCTTTCAGGATATAGCCTCGACTATCGCGTACTAATTGGTGCTCGTAAGCATCCTGGAAAAATTTGTTTCGCACTTCGATGGCTCGCAAATAGTCCTCGTACGCTCGACGGATCCTCGGTTTGCGCTCTGTGAGCGCGTGGCTCTTCGCTTTAGCGACTTTGGTTTCAAGCCGATCATACCCGTCGATGTAACTCGAAAAAAACGTGTTGTGGTTGGGTTTGACGATATCCCACGGAGGATTGCCGAGGATCACATCGAACCCGCCGCAGAGGAATATGTGCGGAAATCGGCTCTTCCAGTGCAGCGGCCGGAATTCCCGCTCGATCCGTTCGACGATGTCGAGTATACGAGACTGCTTCTGGTTCAGCCGGGCTTTGTCGCGGTAGAGTTTGGCGATATAGGTGTCGTCGTGGAGGAGCTTGAGCGCAATTTCTTCGTAGAAACTTGCCACAAAACCCGCGTCATCTGGCAACAAGTATTTGGTGAGTCGCAGATGTGAGAGAAACGTCACGTTTTTCTGATAGACAAGGATTTCAGTCTGATAGTAGGCTTCGATCGCTTTGATATCCTCCATCGTAGCGCGCGGCATACGCTGCAGCGTCTCGATACGAGTCGCCAGTACTTTGAGCATCTCTGGCTCGTACTCTTCGGGATTCAGGAACAACCCCGACTGGCGTGATTGCACGACGGGCGCTTCGTCATAATTGCCGATCAAACTGTCACCGCAAACAAAATTCGTATCGAAAAATTCAAGTGGTTTGTCGGCTCGGAATATGCGGATCCACATGACCATTTTGGCGATATCGACCGCGATAGGATTGAGATCTGCCCCGTAGAGACAGTTTCGGGCAATTCGGGCACGTACATCCTCTAGATTCACCGAGAGCTCGTGTTCTTCGATCAGGCGTTCGGCACGGGCTACTAGTTCGTCAAATGCTTCGACGACAAAATGCCCCGAACCCATCGCCGGATCACAGACTGTGATCGTATAAAGTGATTCGAGCTGTGCATGCGGATCGTTAGTCGCCGCAAACAACTCATCGACTTTGCGGCCGACCGTACGGGCGACGAGATACTCCACCATGTCGTCTGGCGTATAGTAGCTACCCGTGCTCTTGCGTTCGCCGTTTTGGTTGAGAAGATAGAGGTCGCCTTTGCGAACATCGAGCCGTTTCTTTTTCTTGTCAGCGATCGTGACGAGCTCGCTTGTGTCCTCGTCCGCCACCGCAAACTTGTACTCGAGCAGACCCTCATAGAGTGTCCCGAGCTCACGGATAGAAATAGACGAGAAATCAACGGTGACAAGTGAGGATTTGAGTTTGACGCGGCATAAATTGTCGACAGCATTTGCAAACAACGTATCGTCGATGTTGAACCCGGCAAGCAGCGGATGTTGCTTGTCGCTGAAAATACCGCCGTTATAGCGTTGGTCGATATCCCGGCAGACGCGTGAAAATTCAACATCGAAGTTTTGTAACATACTTGCGTGCGCATCGGTCAGTTGCCCAATCGGCTGCTCGTATGCTCTGATTTGATCTAAAATGCCCCCCGGTTTTTTGATAAGTGAGATATCCGTCACTTTGCGATCTTCGATATAGAGGATAAATAGAAGACGGAGCAATAGTACGAGTGATTCATCATAGACAATTTTGAGCAGATCGGCGCGACGATTGATGTCGTGAAGATCGTGCTCTGAAATCTCGTAGCGTGTATCAAGGATCGCATGCAAGCCCGGATCTTCGTCACGAGCGATACGTCGCCACAGCCCGGTCGCGATATATTCGAGCGCCGGATAGACCTGTTTGCGCAGCTCGGTCGTGACGGCAAGTTCGTGATTTTGTGATTCCGAAACGGTCTGAGCGAGTCGGCTCGCGATACCCTGGCTACTGAGCAAATAACAGAATTGCTTGAGGTAATTGCGCTGTTCGTCATCAGGCAGCGATTTGATGTGCGCGAGATCAAACTCGAGGAAGTTTTGCTCAAAATCCCGATCACTATGCGTGAATTTACGTGAGTAAATTCTCCATTTCGCACCATCTGTGAGCAAACCGAAATCAACTGAATGAGATTCACTCGTATTAGCGAGGAGCTCATTGACTTGACGCAGATAATTACGAATCTGGGCAATCGGATCTGTGTTATCTTGCTTTTTAATAAAGTACCGGTGTGTCAGCTTGCCATGAGGCTCCGCCTCCACAACCAGCGTCGTGTTGGTGTAGTCATGTGCAAATGATTCACCGTCGTACACCGCGTAATCAACGCTCTTACCCCCTAGCCCTGTCTGGACGGCATAGGACAGCCCTAGCGCACTAAATATAGGACGTATAATCCGGTCTTCGACGTCTGCTTCATTGCGAAACGACTCATGTTCGATAATCGACTCGATAGCAGAAATCGTCTCGTCAGCCTGAAATAGCTTATATTCTTTGCTTTCTGGCAGGACTTGCTCAAAGTAATGCCGAGAAAATATAGCGTTTGACTCGTCATTGAGGCCATAGCGAATAGGAGGCAATAGACTGGACTGATTCATTACTATTAGTATACCCGGTGTCGGTTATTTCGCGAGTCTCTCGATCGCAATCGCGAAAGCAGCTTCTTTGAGTGGGATATTTTTATCACGCGCAGTCGCGAGCATGTCCGACATAGCAGCGGAGAGTATGCGATCGAGTTCAGTATTTACCTGCTCTTCCGGCCAGTGTTCACTGGCGAGGTTTTGCTTCCATTCAAGGTAGCTGACGATCACACCGCCGGCGTTGGCGACGATATCAGGCAAAATAGCGACTGTCGGCGATAATTTCAGATGCGCACCGTCGCTGATCGGTCCATTGGCGAGCTCGACGACGATCTTAGCTTTCAGCTGATCGAGATTATCGTCTCTGATAACATCTTCTAACGCTGCCAAAACGACAACGTCTACAGGGAGTTGCCAGACGTCATCACGCCCCAAGTCTTCGGTGTGCTCACCAGAAACATTATCGATAGTCGCCCGGGAAAATTCTTGCATTCCAAAATCAAGCTGATGGTCATTATTTGTAAAGTCACGCACCGCCAAAGTTTTTTTGGAATTACTCACCGCTACGATCCGAACACCCAACTCCTTTTGAGCAATCTGCGCGAAATAAAAGCCAACGTTGCCGATGCCTTGCACCGCCACAGTCAGACTGGCTGCGTAATCCTGCCAGCCAGCATAGCCAGCAGCCCGATTACGCTCTCGGCGCCCAGCTGCGTTAGCTGCTTGCGATCCTCCTTCACCGTACTGCTGGTACGGCTCAGTCCGGTCCTCATTGCTGCCTTGCTGCTCATCCGAGCCAGCCTGACTGTCTTGCCAAGTCTTTTTTATGTATTCACGAAGTGCGATCATGCCCCCTCGGCCAGTCGCAGCCGTGCGCCCCTCGGAGCCACCATTACCCATGCTTTTACCCGTGAAACTGGCTTTGGTTTGATCGCCGGTCAGCTCTTCGTATTCGTCTACCATCCAGTCCATGATGGTGCTGTCAGTGTTCATATCAGGGGCGGGAACATCTTTGTCAGAGCCAATGTACGGCACAAGAGCCCGCACGTAGCCGCGCGCGACTGCTTCTGTTGTCTCGATGTCGTGATCTCGCGGATCATACACCACTCCGCCTTTGCCACCACCGAGGGGGATATCAACAGCCGCACACTTCATGCTCATGAGCAGCGCCAACGCCTTCACCTCATCTTCATCCACCATCGTCGAAAACCTGATCCCACCCTTGTACGGACCGCGTTTGTTACTGTGTTGCATCCGATAAGCTCGAAAGGTCTGATCACCCACTGTGATCTCAAACCGATGCTCCGCGTCATTCGCGAGCAATTTTTCTATCTGTTCTTGGTTCAATCCCTGCTGCTCGGCGACGCGAGTCACGACCGCTTTGGCACTTTCGTACATAGTTCCTCCAGTTTTGTTCCTTCAGTATACCCCAAGTTCAAACGGCTTCTCTTGCTACAAGGAGACACCTTGTAGCAGTATGTACTCAATAAATTCGGTGCGTGGATTCTAGTCCTTCTTTTTGTCCAACTTATCGAGCTTGAGCCCGTGGATAATAAAGTAGATCACGAGCGCAGTTGCGAGCAGTGAGATGAGGGAGCTGACAAAGGCGCCCCACATGAAATCACCCTGGCGGCCAGCAATATCGAGGCTGAATTGGGCAGACTGGAGGCCTTCCTGAGAGCCGACGACCATCTGTACTACCGGGTCGATAAAGGCCTGCACCAGCTTTTTGACCGTGTCACCTGCGGCGGTACCGATCGCCAGACCGACAGCCAGACCGACAACGCCCTGCGTGCGGATAAAGTCGAGGAACCCGGAGCCGTGACCGCCCGTCAGCGCAGCAGCCCTTGCCTTGGCAGCGTCTGCCTTGGCCTTGACAGCCTGCGTCTTGGCGCTCAGCGCGGCTCGTTTTGCAGTTGCTGCAGAACTGGCAGCTGAGTTACGTGTGTTAGATGCGGATTTCTTGGTCGTAGCCATGGGGTTGAATCTCCTATTTACCTCTGTTTGCAGGCAGTATATTCCTGATGAAATCGATTTACAAGTGGTCAGGTGCGGAGATGTTGAGCAGAGCCAGCCCAGAGGCCAATGTCCGCGCGTAGCGGTCGACCAGGACGAGACGCACCGTCTGGCGCGGGTCATCAATGATCCGTGAGGTTTCATAAAAGCGGTTGAAGGCCTGTGCAAGCTCGTACAGATAGGTACAGATATGATGCGGCATCAGATCGGCGACGGCTCTTGCGAGCACTTCCTGGTATTCGCTCAGTTTGAGCAGCAAGGCGCGCTCGTTTTTATCAAACACGATGTCTGTTGTCTCGGCTGGCTGCTCAGTAGATTTCGCAAGGATCGAGACAGCTCGGGCGTGAGCATACTGCAGGTACGGACCGCTGTTGCCATGCAGACTGACTGATTCCTGCGGATCATACACGATATCACCGCCCATACGAGTACGTAGGAAAGCATATTTCACCGCGCCGAGGCTCACCTGCTCGTCGTCGGTGTCGTTCGCCTGTGCGTTGGCTTCACGCGCCACATCGAGGACGTCAACCGCGCGCAGGAAATTACCTTTGCGAGAGCTCATCTTGACGCCGCCCGCCAATTTGACGAGCCCATGCGTCAGGTGTGTCGAGCTGTGAGCCAGCTCGGGCGCGAACTGCTCAATTGCCTTGAAAACGACACTCATATACTGTTCTTGTTCGTTGCCGGTGATGATGATCGAGTGGTCAAATTTGTAGTCATCGTATTTGGTAAATACCAGCCCGACGTCTTTGGTCTCGTAGGTCGGTAGCCCCTCGCCGTTGATAAAGACTCGTGTATGCAGCCCGAAAGCTTCGCCGGCAAACACGACTGCGCCGTTGCTCTCGCTGAACACTTCGCCGACTTGAGCCCGCACTTCACGGAGGCCACGGTCTGCGACCACACTCTCGGGATAATATTTCTCAAACGTGGTGCCGATCCGGGCGTAAAAAGCATTGAAATAATCGTAACTCCACTGGCGCGTCATCCAGTACACCTGCGCAAGCGCTGACTCGCGATCGTTATCGGTATGGATCATGTATATTTTCTTGTTCAGGGTGATAATTTCTTGCTTGGCGACGTCATTTTCCTCATAGGCGCTGGTACCCTCGACGTAGCGTGCCGCCAGCCAATTGGCATGCTCGCTGTCTGCAACGACCGCAAGTTTTTCGACAGAAAATCCGCCGAGAGCACTACCGATCGCCCACATCGTCTTGCCAACATGCAGCCCGACATCACCGCCGAAATTCACCCGGTGCACTTCCCCGCCGGCCGCTGCCACGAGGTTGCTGATCGCGTCGCCCATCACGCTGGTATACAGATGCCCGGCGTGCAGGACTTTGAACGGGTTTGGGTCAGAATATTCAGTCACGACCGTCTGATGCCGATAGGTCTGTGGCGCAGCAGTTGACCACAATTCGAGCAGCGCCGCGTCATTCAGGCGGATATTGATAAATCCAGGCCCGGCCACCGTCGTCTCGATCACTTCATCGAGCTCGCGGAGAGCATCCGCCAGTTTGTCAGCGACTTCGCGTGGTTTTTTGCCGAGCTGCCCAGCGAGCTTCAGCGCGACATTGGTCGCAAAATCACCAAACTGCGGCTCGGGCCGCGTCAACGTGACCGGTTCGTCGATCCCAAATTCATGCCTCACGGCGTCCTGAATATGTGTGGCCAATTCCTGCATCATTTGTCTCTATTGTAACAGATGCGAGCCACCGGTTCGATTCGCGGGTTGCGGCTTTTTATTGCAGAATGTTTGTAATTTTTCACGTAACATGTCATATTACCATTCATCTATTTAAGAGGATCTCCGCCATGAAGAAATATTCTATAAAAAACTTGTTATTTGTCCCTATGCTCGTGCTGAGCCTGCTCATGTCTTTGTTTCCTGTGGCCGCCGTGCAGGCGATCACCACGACGACGCCAGATAAGGCGACGTTTACGTTTACTGACCCGTACAAAGACTCTAAGCGCTTGCTCGCACGAGTTCATGATCGGATCGAGCAGGCTCCGGCTGGTTCAACCATACGCATTGCCGTGTATTCGATCCGCAACACCGACCCTACGAGTGACACAAAGGGCGTCAAAGACCCGACCGTCAACCGTCTCGTCGCGGCCTACAACAGAAAAGTAAACGTCCGCATACTGCTCGACGACCATACCAAAGATTTCACCCGGTACCCTTCAGTTGGCTACCTTGCTTCAGTATTAGGTACAGACAAATCGAAAAACAGCTACGTCACTTGGTGCAAAGGGGGCTGCAACTCGAGCGATAGCTCCGGAAAAGTACACGTCAAAATGTACTTGTTTTCCCAAAGCGGTACCGACAAATCAATCATGATTTCCAGCTCACAGAGCCTCACCAACCTCGACGACAGATTTTTCGATGACGCAATCGAGATCGCGGGAAATGCCGGCGTCTACACCTCTGCGTACCAGTACTTCAACGCGATGCTCAAAGACAAAAACACGAGCTACTGCAAAACCGTCAGCGATGGCCCGTACACCATCTTTTACTTCCCAAGCTCGTCGTGTACCGACCCTGTACTGAGCGCGTTTTCCCAGGTCAAATGTACCGGTGTCAACAGTAAATACGGTGACGGAAAAGGTCACACCGTCATCCGTCTCGCACAACTCAGCTGGACGGAGCCTCGTACCAATGTGGCCAAAAAGCTACGCGATCTGAACGCGCAGGGCTGCCGAATCCAACTGTTTTATAACAGCAACCAGATGGATCAAGATATCATGAATATCCTCAAAACGCCTGCCAAAGACGGACGCACCATCGACACTCAGGACGCTCACAATAGCAAGATATCGGTGCATCACAAGATGTTTTCGATCAATGGATTATACCGCAGCAAAAATACCCGTTTCGTCGTGGCTGGTAACAGTAACATGACTGGCGCAGGCATACATGCTAACAACGATATGTTGGTCAGAGTCGTGACGGATGCAGCCTACAATGCCTACCAAAAGCAATTTGTACTCCTCGAGAGCCACGCCCACCCTTCGACAGACGCAGCTCCCGGCACGGGAGAGGACGAAGAAGAATAAATTAGGCTATAATTTCGCGGCTTTGATCAGCCCGACGAAGAGCGGATGGGCACGCATGGGACGAGAGCGGAATTCGGGATGGGCCTGGGTCGCGACGAAATACGGGTGATCGCGGGCTTCGATGAATTCGACTAATTTGCCGTCGGGCGAGGTACCGCTGACAACGATACCGCCCTTTTCGACACTCGTGAGGAATTTTTGATTGACTTCATAGCGGTGACGATGGCGCTCGGTCACTTTGGTGTCTCCGTATATCGTGGCCGTCAACGAACCCTTCACTAATTTCGCCGGGTAATTACCGAGCCGAAGCGTGCCGCCGGTCGACTCTTTGCCCTGCTGGCCTTCCATGATGTAGACGACATTGTGTGTGGTCGTGGCGTCCACTTCGTCGGTATTGGCGTCCTTGAGACCGCCCTTGCGGGCGGCCGCGATGACGGCCATCTGCAGGCCGAGACAGATACCGAGATAGGGCTTTTTGTGATCGAGCGCGTAGCGTGCGGCAGCGATCTTGCCCTCAATACCGCGCGAGCCGAACCCGCCAGGCACGAGGAGACCATCAACTGCGTCTAGCTCGGCCTGCTCCGCCGTCTGGGCGTTGATCCACCGCACCTTCAGGCCGACTTTTTCCTGCCACGCAGCCGCTTTCAGCGCCTCGATGACAGAGATATAGGTGTCTTCGTTGTCCATATACTTCGCCACCAACCCGATAGTGACCGTCTTGTCTGGGCGAGCCATTTGCTGGTCGATGAGCTTCTGCCATGCTTTCAGATCCGGCTTTTTCTTCAACCCTGAAAATTTCGTCAGTACATTATGTAGTCCGCTCGCGGCGATGATGATCGGGATACGATAGACCGTGTCGGCATTTGGCATCAGGAGGACATTTTCCTCGGGCACGCCGCCAAACAAACTGATCTTGCGCGCGATTGACTGCGGTGCCGGATCGTCAGTCCGCACCACGACGACATCCGGCACGATGCCGAACCCTCGCAGATCGTTGAGTGCGTTCTGGGCCGGCTTGCTCTTAAATTCTTTGGAAGTGTGGATAAACGGCACGTAGACGACATGGACGAACAGGCAATTAGTGCGTCCGACTTTCTGGCTGAACTCGCGGATCGCCTCGACGAAACTCAGGCCTTCGTAGTCCCCTACTGTCCCGCCGATCTCAACGATATGGATGTCACTGCCCTTGCCGGCGTGTTCGATGGCGCGTTGAATAGCCTGGGTGAGGTGCGGCACGAGCTGCACGGTTTTGCCACCAAATTTGCCGGCGCGCTCGTCTGCGATTAATTCTGACAACAGTTTGCCCGACAGTGTCGCGTTCTTCTGCGTCACTTCGATATCGAGGAAGCGCTCGTAATGCCCGAGATCGAGATCTGTCTCGGCGCCATCTTTCGTCACAAAACATTCGCCGTGCTCGGCAGGATTGAGCAGACCCGCATCGACGTTGAGATACGGGTCACACTTCTGAATTGAGACGTTGGCGCCCTTGGCCTGCAGCACCGCGCCCATACTCGCCGCTGTTATACCCTTCCCGACCCCAGAGAGAACGCCCCCTGTGACAAATATGTACTTAGGGGGCGCTAACTTCATGTAGATAAATTATAGCAGCATATATAGTGATTACAAACCTGGCTCATGAAGATGGTAAATGAAGTGTTATTGTTTACGCTAATATTGACAATATGATCTAAGTATGCTAATATGTCTTTAGATAAGAACAAAAATAAACAGTCAGTAGCATAAGGAAAACCATGAGCGAACATACCGGCATTACGTTGAATCAGTCAGGAGAGCTCTCTATTGATGCCGTTGGCCAAAATACTAGCCAAGATGCACCCGAAAACCCTGAGCGAGCACCTGAGGAGCGAGAGCAGACGCTTGAAAAGAGCGATGTCGATGCACTTCAGCGCCGAGCTGGCGAGCTCCAAGGTATCGGCGAGGTTCAGCGAGGATTAGAACTCAGTATCCTTGGTGCTGGACTTCAGGTCATGGCTGATCGTTATGGCGCAGATACCTTACTGGCTGCCCTGCAGTCCCCTGGCGTAATTTCATTTCAGGATGTCATAGCAAAGCTCGCCCAAGAGAAAGGCGAACGTGAAGCATTGTACGGAGCCATCCAGACCGAGCCGATTGATGCTCTTGCTAAAAGATTCAACGAGGAACTCGGTGGTGCGGCGGACATGAGTTACAATACTGACTCCGGTATAGCTCGCATTCGTAATTTTGAAGTAAGCCAAATTCAAGGAAACATGGCTAGTGGCAACTCCCTTATTCCCCGCTACAACAATCGAAAGGGAGTAACCGAAAGTGCCAGCCTACTCCTTTCGGGAGACTTCGATAACCTACTGAAGAATCACCCGCAACTTGTTGAAAAATTCCGTGAATCAAATGATACCCTCGCCCTATTAAAAGGTATCCGCGAAATACACGAAACAGAATATATACAGTTTAGCTCAGACCTCGAACAAGCAAAGACTAAAGTAGAAGAAAAAATAGCCCAAGGTGAAGCTGGTGTTGCAGAGCTGCAAACGCTTGCTGATGACATCTACGGAGATGAAATTGCATCGCTCGAGGAACGCCATGCCGCAGCAAGTAGTGATGCGGCTCGAGAAATGATACAAGGCATGCTCGATAAAAGAGCTGCTGAGGTTGCGGCCGTTCGCGAAGAGTTCGAGAGTAAGATAAAGGCCGTTCGCGACACCATCGTTGTAGAGCTGGGGGCGGATAGGCTCAATGGCTTGCGTCCTTACGCGCCTGAGCAAACACGGCCAATCGATCACGACGAGTACTCCCTCGCCGCATAGTCAGAAAAACCATATAAATAACCTCGTGCCTAAAGGCACGAGGTTATTTATATGGCGGAGAGAACAGGATTCGAACCTGCGATACTCTTGCGAGCATACACGCTTTCCAAGCGTGCGCCTTCAACCACTCGGCCATCTCTCCATACGCGCTAGGCTATTATAACAATTTATAGAACAAACACTTACCCCTGCACCACCCGCCCCGTTCCTGACGGCCAAAAACCGTCCTGGTCTCCTCGCCATATCCATAGGTATGACTCAGAACCCAGAAGCAGTTTTTGTCTCGACAGGAACAACGCGTGCTTTGGCGCAGG
>OFQZ01000052.1_pt1 | contig 41608 bp, 65 predicted proteins | sample 1543011 | NCBI WGS metagenome assembly OFQZ01 (sample SAMN07774216, study PRJEB24372) | wastewater metagenome | isolation source: Exp Tend NO 0WW | collected 2016-02 | reverse complement strand
ACGGCTACGGCGACGGCTACGGCGACGGCGACGGCTACGGCGACGGCTACGGCGGCGGCTACGGCGACGGCGACGGCTACGGCGGCGGCTACGGCGACGGCGACGGCTACGGCTAACCAGCCTTTTTAACACCGCGCCGCACGGTCTGCGGCAATCTAACAGCGCAGGAGGCGCGACATGGGGGACAATATGAACATTGTAAACATCGTCAGCTTCACGATCTGGGCTGTTCTAGTCGGCCTGATGATCGGCGCTTATGTGAGCGTATCGGACAGGATTAGCTTTGTAGGCGTTGATACTCCGCAATATCGCGTTTCGTATGTGTCGGCAAAGCAGGACACGATTGACGGGATTTTTATGTCAGAGGAAGGGTTGCGGCGATGAGCAAGTTAATAACGAGAGAAACGCTAACGGCATGGGGCGCTTGCTCTGACGGAGCCGCACGGTTTAACAAGTTATGGCCGGATGGTGCGGATTTGGCAACAGCAAGTGCCGGTCTTATCGCTGATGGTCACGCCAATTGGTCAAACTGGCTATGGTCAAAATGCAAGAAAGACAATGATTATTGCCAGCAGACGATTATAACGGCTGGCGATTACGGCACTGCCACGGCTGGCTATCGCGGCACTGCCACGGCTGGCAATGGCGGCACTGCCACGGCTGGCTATCGCGGCTGTTTAGTCCTCAAGCACTATTCCAAAGGACGTTATTTCGTGCGTAGCGCCAATGTCTGCTTGAACGGCATTAAGCCTAACACGGCCTACAAGCTGGATGAATCTGGCGAGAACTTTGTCGAGGTCAGTAAATGATTAACACCATGATTTACGCAGTAAGCGCATGGGTTGGCATCAATGCCGTGCTGTTGCTGGGCGTGCTGGCGGTGTCGCTGGCGTGCTGGATTGGCAAGCCTGGGCGCGAGAAGCGCAAGGCGGAGAAAGAATGGAGGGCGAAGTGACAGAGTTAAAAGTTAAATCATCAGGATTTGCGCTTGTCGATATTACGACTGGCAGGGCAAAGCTTGCAAAAGAGTTAGGCGGCAGTGCTGGTTATCACGGCGATAAAGCAACGCACAAAATTCCAGTGACGCTGAAAGGTTTTATCGTTCAGCAATACAGTGGAGATGATTCAGTAAGTCGTGAATTTCTGATTGACGTTGACAGCATCAAGCTTGGCAAGAAGGTGAAGGCAAAACCATGACCCACACAATCAAACCATTCCTGGCCGGTGCGCTGGTCATGTTTTCGCTATGTGCAACTGCATTCGGTTCAGCGCTGTTCAACGGCACAATTCAACGCGGCGAGTCCATCCAGGACATTAGCGACATGCTGCCGCCAGTCGTGCGCGAAATGCCGGTTCGTAAGGCAGCGCGGGATGATGTTGGCCGGATGCTTGGGGGTGGATAATGCTTGACGAAATGCAGTGCTGGGAGCCGGAGTTTCGCTTGTCGCTGTGGCGGCGTATTTTTAGATGGTGGATGAGATGACCGACTTCAACGCCCTACCGTTACCAGAACAATTGAAACAGTTACAGCCCGGTGACGAACTGCACCTTCGCGGCGGTGGTTGGCTGCCGTTTGTGGCATATCTACACTCAAGGAATTACAGAATCGGCTCTCATAAAGACAGAGCTTGCAATACTTTAGAATGGACTCAATCAGGCACGTATCTTTATGATGTTGATGAGACATTTGGGAAGCCGCATATCCTGGACATCATCCGCGTAGTCCGCCCAGCGGCGCGCAAGGTGCCGGAGGTGGTGGAGAGGTTGCGGAACTTCAACGCTTTCGATTATGAGTTTCCAATTACGGCACTAGCAGAAATACTTGCCGACCACTTCGAGAAGGAAACGCCATGACCCAGCCGACTATTGAGCTTTTGCCGTGTCCGTTTTGTGGTGGCAAGGCGACTATGCACGATAACGACATTGGCGATTACTACGTCGAGTGCTTTGTGTGCGGAGCGGAAACGTCCGATCATCGTTGCGAAGAACCAAAACACGCAGCAGAACGGTGGAACCGCCGCACAGCCCTAACAGCGCAATCCGCGAACACGCTGCCGCTGGATGAGGTGCCGAAGGGGTGGAGGCTATATAGCCTATGCAACAATAAAGCCCCTACTAATCATTTTGTATGCTGGTTGCGTCAATGGAATGACCGATTTTCAGATATTGACGCCACAGGCGAAACCCCAGCCGAAGCCCTGCGCGCTGCGATTGCGAAGACGAAGCAGAATGGAGAGACGCCATGAAGGCCACCATAACGCACGATGGATGGCTGCATATCTTTGCTGAATACGGACTTGAGAGTTACGCCATCAACAAATGGTGCAAGGATAATTTGCCAGAGGCGCCAAGCAATGCCACAAAAATAAGCATCACATTGTGCAATAAGGAAGATACTCACCTAGCGGTGGATAAGGATGGCGCGAAATGAATAATGACGATGAAACATTCTCAGCCCGTAAATACATCTATGAGTTAGTGCCAATAGAGTACAACCATTATGTTTTTAACACACTGGCCGGCGACTTTGCTTATGCACTGGCACAAGCCATCCGCGCAGCCCTACAGCAGCAGGCGCATGTGGTGGAGATTGACGAAGGCGAGCTGTGGTCATTCCTGCGTCACGTCCTATCCCAAGGTGAAGCCATTTGGCAGGACAACAGAGAGAAATGCTACGAGGAATATTCCGCACATTTGGACTACGCCGCCAGAGTGAGGAAGCAGCAGCTTGTAGCAATTTTGAAGGGCGCGAAACGCGATCAAGCCGTGGCGGCAAAGGACGGTGCGGGATGATGTGCGAGAAACAATGGTTCTTGAGAACTCGTATTGCATGGATTCACGAAAGCATCCGCATTTTCGGCTTTATAAACCGTGAACACATTATGAAGAAATTCGGCATAGCCCAAGCCCAGGCTTCTCATGACTTGAAGCTTGCAATGAAGTGGCACCCAAACCTGATGCAATACGACGCTTCACGCAAATGTTATGTCGAACAACAACCCCGCGATGCGGGAAAGGGGGAGTGATATGGGTATAAAAAACGAGGATTTGGCGCAAATATACGAAAAAGCGAAAACCAAAAAAGACGGTGTTTACTCATTTAATACTCATGTCTATGGAGTTCGCAATAAACAGTGCGTTGTGTTTGCAGATTATAGAAAGCTTTATGCCCCATACGGTCATTTTGTTGTGCAAGTTGGAGAGAATAAAAGCCAATTTTCATCTCAATCAACAATGAAAACAATGGTTAAGAAATATATGGAAATGCAAGGCTGAACAAATAACCGAGACCCGCCGCGAGGCGGTAGCAGTGGCGACGAGGACGCGTCCTCAAGCGTTATGCGACATAACAACGGTAGGGTGAAAATCCCACCCACTGCGATTACAAAGGGGGAGAAGATGGACAACAACTGGAAACGGGAGAGCGGGGAATGAGCAAGCAAATGCACATGCCAGATATAGAAAACCACGGCCTTTTTGCAGACCCCGATGTGGCTTGCGCCGTGTGTCACCTTGAGCCAGCAGTTATGGACTGCCAGACGGGCGTTTTTTCGCCATGCTGGAAATGTCAAGAAAAGGGATGGCACATCCTCAAGCTTCCGAAGTTTGTAAAACGGTTTATCGAGAGGCAACCATGACCGACAAAATCAGCGACGGGGCGCGGGAGTTGGCATTCTACGCCATGAATGTTACCGGCGTAACTACAGTTAAATTAGAGCGGAGAATGCAATCCGCCCTCAACGCCGCCAGGAATCAGGCGCTTGAGGACGCGGCGAGGTATATAGAGCAGGACGGCTTACAGCAAAGCTTGGCCGAGGCCGAGGCAATCCGAGCGATGAAGGTGCAGCCGTGAAATACATTGAACGATTGCATTACATAGAATTTCACCCAGAGAATGAGTCAGATAGAGACTATATCAGGCAATTTTTCGGCGCTGTAGGCGGTTTCGATTATTGGTGCAAGTCAAAAGAACCGTTTCTTGGCAGAAAACCGCTTGGAGATTGGTTTGAAAAGCATCACGACATAATAACAGGAAGGGTGCAGCCATGAGAAACATGAGTTTTACACTTACGAAAACCCAGATTGTTGACGGCAGTAAAACTGTCACGCGCCGTTTAGGATGGGTTAAGCTAAAGGCTGGTGATCTTATCCAGCCAGTGAGTAAGTGCATGGGGCTCAAACCTGGAGAAAAGATTGAAAAACTTCGTCCACCATTGAAGGTTATTAGCGTCAGACGTGAGCCTTTGAATCTCATGATCGATGATTTGGATTATGGGTTTGAAGAATGCCGGTTAGAAGGTTTCGGAGGGCATATATTCTATCAGTGGCCGAGCGAGTTTGTTGATATGTTTTGCAAAACACATAAAGGCTGTGTGCCAGAAAGCGTTATAACCAGAATAGAGTTAGGTGAGCCATGAGCGCGAAGGATGATTTTGAGTTGGTGCGGCAGGCTTGTTTTATTGCTGATGCAAAAGATATGGGGGGAAGCTGCCACGAGATAGCCTTCAACTGCCTATTCACCCCCCGCCCGTTGCGCGAATTGTTTGATGCTGGTTTCCGCTTTTGCTGGGCATGGCATCCGAAGGCAGCGAAAGAGCCGCTATATTTTGACATGCGCTCGAACAGGTCAGATGATTTCGTCGGCACATGGGCGGAAATGGTCGCCGTTCCGATACTCAGGCCGGAGGATATGGGGATAACGCCTTAATCGCCAAGCAAAAAGCCGCCAAGGTTGCCCCCTGGCGGCTTTGTCATACAGTACGCGGCTGTATGGTGGATACTCGGACATGTTGTGTCTATAGCGTCTAACGCGCACAAAGCGATAAGCTACAAACTCCGGCCCGAATGACCAGACATTAGTGCATTATGCACTAATTGTCAACGTCAGCTAATTACCGCAAGCCTTGAGGTGAATCCCCTCACATTTCGCCGCATACCAGCACTCATATTTAAGCACCCGCTGCGCTGCTCCAGGGCTTAAGGACTGACGATCTGCCGGCGATAGGTCTAACGGTGCCAGAGCCAAGCAAAGCCCGTCAGTGCCTATCGTATGCCTCTGGGTGCCGCAACCTGTGAAGCTCGTCAAGAGCATCGCCAACATCAGCAGCCGGCTTGGCCTCAATAGTCTTTGCAACATGCTGCGACTCCTGCACTGCTTTGATAATCTCGGCGTCCTGCTTGTAGAGCGTCTCTGCAAGCGTTTCCTGGCGCACTTCCCGATCACGCAGCCAGCGCCGCAAGGGTGCCATCATGGCATCCCATAGGCCGCGTAGTAGGCCAATAATTAGGGCTTTAATCATTTCCCAAGCCGCAAATCAGACACGGCGGCAATAAGCAGCTTAATGATTAAGTGTGTGCCAACACCAACCATGCCGGCATTGCGCAGCCCGCCATTTACATAGCTGTAACCAGCGTCCAGCTTGTCCTGCCATTTATCGCTGGTGACGGTTTTTGCAACATGGCTTGCCGCCTCTTTGCATAGTTTTACCAGCAAAACAGCATCGCTTGGGCTGAGGGTCTTTAGCTCTTTCTCCGTCTCGCTGATGATGCTGGAGAAAATGTTAACGATCATTTTGCCAAGCCAGCTAAACACGCCGCCCAGGAATCCGCCGATATTTTTCAAGAAGCTCATTTTCCATCACCTTTTGTTAGGTTGCTTATGGCTTTATCTTTGTCGCTACTGCCTTTGCTGGAGCCAAACCAATACTGAACCACTGCGCCAGCCAAGGCAGAAACAGAGCCATATACTAGCATAGAATTCTGAATATCGGTATTGCCCACTATCAACAAGTAACCGATATATGTATAAGTCATTAATATTGTTAAGGAAATTACTAGCAATATAAAATCACGCATCGGCTTTCCCTTTCGCTGGGTAATCCTTCCAAGTCAGTTGAAAATGTGGCTGATCGATAAAGGTTTTCCAGTCGCCGCCCCATTCGAGCGGAATCCGCAACCCAGCCGCTGCCAGCTTCATTGCCGACGCAACTTTTGGGCAGAGCCGCCATTCAGCTTTCCCGCCGACGATTGGCGCTAAGTCAACGGCATGGCCGGTTAGGTGTCGGCTGTTCATGGTCTTGGTTGCGCCAGCTTTGAAAAGTTGTTGCTGCCGTTCGTAGGTTCGCAAGCCTTCCGTGACAACAAAATCAACCAGTGTAATCTCGATTGCCTTCTTGACCACCTTGACCAAATCGGGATGCACGCCGCTAAGGTTTGCCAGCGATCTAGTGCCGAGTTTGAACATCATCGCTTGCTCACGGCGTTAATGACTGTGTTCGATAGGTTGGATATCTGTGTGCTGATATTCTGGAATGCTGAATTGACTTCAGTTCGTAGCTGCGCTGTTTCCTCGTGCGATACTTCTTTGAACTTAGATAAAGCACTTTCTTGCTCTTTTATCGCAGCGCGCATTTTATCATTCTCCTTGTTGAAATAAACTACAACCAGCGCCAGGGCGACGGCTGGAGGAACTCCGCCAAGTAAACTAATCAAACTATCCATTCACGCCCCCTCGATCATTGCCCAACTAACACATCCCAATAGCCGACATTATCTTGCGCTCCAGTTGTCCAAGACCATTGCGGGGATAGACCGGATTGTGTTGATGAAAATATTTGATAAGCAACGGCTTGAGCTGCGGAAGATGCTCCAGCGATGCTAGTAAAACCAACAGGCGCAGTGAAGCTTGTCGCAGATGCTATAGTCCTTACTTGCGATATCAACATGGTCTTTGCGCGTGTTGTTGTTATGGTGTTAAGTGGCGCGATACTGTTACCCGTTCCGATGAATTGCCTAAATGACGGGCTTGTGCCGTTGCTTGGGTCAAATGGATAATTAAGGTCGCACCCAATAACAGAATACGCCGCTATTCTGTTTGCGCATGACGTTGTGTAGTTAACGGTAATATTGCCGCTAAACGTGCCTTTTGCCAACGCATACCAAGTTTCTACAACGCCAATTGCATTAGCCACCCAAGGGAAACCACCGCGCTTAACAAAAACAAGGCCCGATGCAGTTATAGAAGATACGCGAGCCGAATTAGCCGTTGAGACAATATTCAAAACAATAAGCTGATCTGAAGTCGTTGTTGTCAGGGATATTGTTTGGCTTGCGGCAACATTGGTGCCTGTAGTGCTGGCATCTATTGCCAGGCCAGTAGCACTAGAAAGAACATAACAACTTATTGATTTGCTATATGTTTGGCCGGAAGCATTGGTAACACCAATGCTAGATACTGTTGTTCCAACTGTATTCGGAGTTCCGCTTATTGTGCTGATTCCGTCAAATGTAAGTCCTGACGGCAAATCACCAACTGTTATAGTTTTCGGAAGCAAGGTTCCAACATTCAAGTCTTGATAGATGTCAAGGCTGACGCTTTGTCCGTTTATAAAATTGTAAAATGCCCTGTCGCTTGTTGGGCCAATATCAATATAATCGCGCCAGGCATAATTCACCCCGCCGACAACGTTCGGCAGCACGGACAAATGTAATCTGCCTGGACTTTTGAATGTTGGAATGCCGCTTAAATTGCGCGTTCCGCTATTCCATGTCATCCCGTCTGGAAAGGCAGAGCGATAATCCCCTAATGTTTCCGTATTTGCTCCAGGCTCAAAATCTTCTTTGCGCACAGCCTGTGGATAATCATTAATCTCGCTCCCCCATAGTTCAGTCTTTGATGGGAATGTATAGTTCACAGACGTTCCAAAATCGTAACGTTGCCCCAATGGCTTAACATTTAGAGGCTTGACAACCTGTGATGGATAATTTGCGTTAGGTATCCAGGCGCGGAAATAATCGACAGTCATCGTCGCGCCTGTCGCTCCTTTTGTTGTCCATGCCGGCACATCAACGGTTGTATCGCCACCAAACAATGCGTTAAATGTATGATTAGTGATAAGAATATAAAACGGATTCCCTGTAATAGTTCCGTCTTTGGCTTCAGTTTTTACCAATACGCCGTCAATATAAAACAAAACATTAGATGCAGTTATAACGATGCTGTAAAGTTTGTATCCACTACCCTGCGCTGGAGTTAGCGCCGTTACATTATTGCCCCATCCACCACCAGGCGCCCCCCATATATTTACACTAGCTTGCGTTTGTGCGCTTGAGTTTTCAGGAAAATCTAATTCTATCCAACCAGGAGAACCGATCCTTGGATTACTTAATGGGTTGCTGTTCATAATCCAGAAAGTTGGATGCCATCCTTCCGGATTTGATGATGTTAGCGATAAGCGAGCTTCAATAATGCATGGAGGGGATACAGTAAGGTGTCCGCCACTATGAATCATGGCAGAAACAATATCGCGGTTATTTATTAAAGCCTTCTCGCCGGCAGTCGCTATTCTAGCCTTAAGGGAAAGCGCACCACTGTTTTGAGTCGTAGTGTCTGCAACAAAAGGTGTGCCTTTATTTACGTCTTGCGCACCGCTAAAATATGGGTCTATATCAAAAGACCTTGTAAGAAGGTCAGCTATACTTCTTGCTCCAGCGCCATATATATGCGTAGTGAAGTATTTAGCCAACGGCCTAGTGTAGCTAACAATATCAAGCGGGCCGTCAAAATCGTCACCAGCAGCAAGGGTATATCCGGTGTAAATTCCAGATGCACCAGCCGTGCCGATTGCTACTCCACCGATTGATGTTTTTACCCTGGATGCAATAGGGCCAACATTTATCATGATAGTTGCCCTACGGCGACCCATTCATTAGTCGCAATTTTAATTAGCGTAACAATTGCGTATTGCGCACCAAGATTAAGTGAAAGCGATGTATATCTAATTGTTACACCGCCAGCAGCGACAATAGACGCCACACCAACACCATATTGCATTACGTTTATCTGTGTTCCAACCAAGAAAGCAGTAGTAGAATTATTGGGAACGGTTGCAGAAATTGCTGATGCCTTGTTTAGAGAAACAAGACCCCCAGCATCAGACATGGAAAGAACATAATTATCTGATTGCACATTAACTGTTCCAATACTAGACCCAGCCCCAGAACCACCATTCCTTGCAACAACACCGCGAACAGCCACCATATTAACCCCCTGATTTTATATCGGTTTGCACATTAGATTTAACACAGCCCCAGCCGCAAAAGCAGTTGCGCTATTCGTCAACGGGTCAATGTTAGTTATGGTTGTGGTTGATGTTGTCGTAATAACCGCACGGCAAGTTGTTATCGTGCTGTTGTTGGTGCAATCGCAAGCATAGCCGTTGCCATTTGGCGATGCGCGGCCAAAAGCCAAAACTCCGCTTGTTGCTACCCCGCCAGTGCCTACTGTCAATTCAAAGCCGCCAGCGGTAGCGCCGCTGGACAAGGCCGGGCTCGTGCCAAATCCGCTGGAAATCGTAACGCCAGCGCCCTCTAAATCAACGAACCCGCCAAAGCTGTTTGTGATAACAGCCGGATTGCCGTCGGCGCGGATTATGCCCTTGTAAATAACCTTTTTGCTGCCCTGTACGGTTTTCAGGTCAGTCGTCGCGCCGTTGTTGAACCCTGGGCCGACCGAAATTGTGCCATTACAATCAGGTTGAAAGGCAATCAGAGCGCCGCTGGTGTAAAGCCCCTCAAACGAACCGCCTTGGCAAAACCCGTCTGGCATACTGTCAACGCGGTATGTCCCGCTTGGTTGTGCAGCCGTAACCCCGGTTAAAGTCGTTGCTGCGCCGCCCTCGGCTGAATTGCTGCTGATAATGCGGCCAATTCCGTAATTAACTGCCTCAGTAACGAAATTTTGGAATATCGGGAACACCGAGCGGCCAACATAGCCATATTGCATTCCAGTGTTCCCTGTCTTGCCCTGGACAGACACATTTGACAATCGACGCACTGTCCAGGCTTTTGAGCCATGATCTTCAATCGCGGCCAGCGTGCCATTTGTAGCGCCGTCTGCGTAGGCATAGCCTTCAATGATATAATTGTCATTCCAGAAAGTAGAGAGTGGAGTCGCGCCATAATAGATACTGGCGTTGGCGGAATATAAGAATCCTATGCCGGCATTCTTGGACGCGAAGCCGGAAGAATTGAAAATCTTGCCGTTAATGCTTGATTCTGCGGCAATGCCGTATCGGTTAGTCTTTGTGTGGTTGTAAGCTATAACCCAGCCAATACCATTGGCAAGGCGGATGCCTGCTCCGTTTGTCGGCCCTTCAATAGTGCAGCCAAACATTGTCCGGTTGCCGTCACCCCATCCGGACGTGTCTCCGCCCGCTCCATTAGTTTTTGGGTAAGATACAAACCCGTTTTGCATTACAGCGTTTGTGTCTGTTGTATTACCCGCTGTTGTAAATTTAATCGTAGCCCCAACCGCGCACAGAATATTGCCGTTAAACGCCTTGCCGCTCGCGTTGGTTAAGATTATGGCCGTGCTGCTGCGATACGTACCAGCAGGGAAATACAGCGTAGCATTTGGATTGGCGTCAATAACCGCCTGCAAGGTCGTGGCATTGTCCGTGCTATCATTGCCGGAGACGTTAAAGCTGGTTACGTCAACTACAGGATTGTTGTCCGATGACTTGAATGCAGCCGATTGGCACTCAAGGCTGATGGAAACGAGGAAAAACGCTAAAGCGCCACTATATGACAACAAACGCATTTGAACCCCTATCTGCCCGAAGTGAAATCACGCCATAATCTGTTGACAGTATTTTGGTCGCTGATGTTGTTCCGTTGTTTTTGATTACGTCAGAGCCAGAACAAGTCAGCGTTACGTTTTTAGCTGATGCTTCTCCGTCTGCATCCTCAACGCGGATAATCTCGCCATCATCGTAATTATACAATGATCTAAGCGTTAACGCGAATCCTGCCCCAGCCGTCCCCGTTAAAGCCTTGATGTTTTTGCGATGAATTGGAATTGTTGCCGCTGATGAATACTCCGCATTGGGCGAAATATATACGCGACGGCATGATAATTCGTAAATCAGAAATTCTAACGCTGTGTTGGCTAAAGCGCCGGAAATAAGATAAGGCTGCATAACACCAGCCCCAATGCCTGATGGTATAAGGTAGGGGTCAGTCATGTAAACTTGCCGGCCACAACCAAGCAAAAGACCTTTGGAATATGCAAGCGGGTCAGTACTTGTAACGTTTGTGTACGCGAAACCGCTGCCATTGCTTTGGTCAATATACATATACGGGGCTAGTGGCTTACCTGTAACGCTCAAATACTCAACATCAAGACAACCTTGGACAACATCACCCGGCATAAGCGGGTCTGAAAATGCCACTGTGTCATTATATATGTTAAAGCTGTATGGCGTGCCGCCTGTAGAGTCGATTACAACTTTTAGTGCATCAACACCAGCAGGACGCGATAACGTCACGCCAGCGCCTTTTACTGAACAGTAGAAATTATTCTGCTGCGTACCACTGGTAATAAGTTCACAATCAATCAACGATGGATTCGGGCTAAGAACTTTTCCAGGCGCAAAGGCAGGCAAGCCGCGTGCTTTAATCATCGCTCCGGCAAGAGCCCTGCCAAGCACAGACGCGCCTATAGCGCCAGGATGAATGTCTGTCCCATTGTTGTAATCACTATTGCTTACATCTGGGTCGCCGGCAGAGCCATAAAGTCCATATGTGTCAACAAAAATCAGATTGTCATTCTTGCTGCAATAATCCGCCATGCCAGTGTTGTATTCTTTAGCCAGCACAATCCTTGCGGCATGAGTTCCGCTAGATTCTCCGCCGTAACCCATCGGGTATGGCGGTTCGCCCATAACGTAAATTTTACTAAATCTCTGCATGAAGTATTTCATTGCTAGGCGGAAATTTGACAAGAAAGACGCGGAAGTTATGCCGCCGATCATGTCATTGCCGCCAGCCCAATAAACTAAGTCCCATTCTTCATGGGCTGGCCTGCGAGCCATTGGCACTAAAACGTCAGCGCGGCGGTTATAAATGCCGAGTGCGGTATCACCATTAATTCCAAGATTGTTTTCTTGCCTCCAACGATACATTTCCCGCGTGTAAGACATGGCTTGATCTATGAAGCCCTGGCTGAAACGGTAAGCCGCAGAATAAGCGCCAAAGTGATTTTGTACCGTCCGACTATCGCCAATTGCACAAAGATTGCGGCGCGGAATATCAATGCCACTGATAAGCGTAACACTCTCAGACGGCGAGGCTTTTAAGAAATTCATGGTTTGACCAAATGACATTTTAAGCCCTCACTTGTGCCAGTATTGTGTGCCGTTGCTTTGATAGCTTCGCGCTGCATATTGCAAAGTAATTGAACTTGTGGCGCTTCCATCAATCAACGCACCGCCTGACACAACAACGTTGCAGGCATTTACGGTTGAATCTATTTTTTTAACGTCAAACACACTTCCATTTCCAGAACTGTAAGCCGACGCGGCAGACGGTAGCGTTATCGTAACAGCCCCAGAAGTCGCGTCACAAAGCACGGTTTGACTGCTGGTTGTTAATGTTGTGTTCGTTGTAACTGTCGTTATCTCTGTAGCTATAACGCTTGCTGGCCCTGAACTAACCACCGCTTCAACAGTAACGCTGTTGTCAGAGTTAAGCTTAAGATAACCAGCCTCATTATTTGACAGAGCCCTGTCTAGGGAACTGCTGAAACTGTCAGCTTGTGCCGCCGTAGATAACAGGATTAGAATGGCAATCCGTTTAAGCATCACGCCACCTGTTTTACGTCAAAGGTTGCACCGGCAAGCACTGTGCTAGTTCCACCCGCAGCATTTTGGGCGAATTGTACGGTTAACGTTCCAGCGTTAGCAACTGTAATCGTTCCCTCAATTATCGTTTCGCCAGCAGTTGAGCCAGCTTGCCCCTCAGAGCCGCCTATGGCTGTTTCTCTTGCAGAGATTACCGAAAGTCCGCTTGCATTGGACGTGGACTTGATTTGATAAAGGATTGAAGTTGCTGTTGCTGTCCCGCTAATGGCGTATTTATGCCCGCCAGTTGCGTCTGCATTGTATGGTAGCCAAGCCCTAAATTTATACGTCTTACCGGCCTCTAGAGAAACAACTAATCCAGCAACATTAGCTAGCGTCGTTGACGTGCTATTAACATTTGCAGCAACGCGCTTTGAGCCATATTTGTCTAAATACCCACTGGCGTTCAATTCCGCCACGCCAACAGCATTAGATGACCACAACCACCGACCTTGCGCCGGTCTGGAAAATCCAGTATCAGGGTCGCCGCCCAAAACAAGCGCTGGCAATGTTTCCGATCCTCTTGGCGCTGATATATAGTTTTGCTCAGTGCCATCAAAAAATATTGTATCGTCTTGGCCGAAAGCTTTCGAAGTTGCCTCAATAACATTTTGACCGCCAGAACGATAGGCGCGCAGTGATAAAAAATTATGGAAATTTTGCCCGCTTGGCTCCCATTTAATATGATTAGTGCATACAAGGGATATGATATCGTAATGGCAATATTGTCCGCCCAAATCCGCACCGATTGCACCAGTACCAGTCAGTCCTGAAATACTTCCAACGAAACGATTGAAGTTGCCGCGATTGCGGTAAACTATGGCGTTGGCCGTGCTGATGGATTGCTTTGAACCAACAAAATTCAAAATTGAAATGTTTTCAGCGCCTGCCGGTATATCTATACCAATAGTCCCAGCAGATACGGTTCCCCAATACCAGCTAAATAGCACACTTGATATTGTGACATGAGAAATCCCAGAAACAAACTCAATGCAAGGCGTTGCCCCATTGTACCCAGCGCCAAGGCAAAACACTTTATCAACTTGCGTATTTGAACCGTTAAACCTAAGCTTTCCAAGATCGTTATAAATTGTTCCAACCTTACTTGCCCCGCCAATGCTAACGTTTCCAGTGCCAGGATAAGCATGGATAACCTTAATTGCGGCAGCGCCAATGTAATTGGCGGAAGAACGCATAATAAACGCCCAGCCAGTTGACCGCTGTTCGCTGTCATAGATTGTTACCGTGTCAATCTCGCTATCGTGCGGCCCCTTAAAATCCCATCCATCAACACTATAATTGCGCAAAAAGATGCGTCCAAAATACCCTTCCTCTTGTGCATAAATGTCACGTGAATTGTATGCATAGCCGTTGCTTGCCTCCGTCTTTAAGGCAGTTCCGGCGATGTTAGTCATCTCCACTTCGTCCATGTATTGAGCGTTGCCGTAAAAGCATATCCCGTCATTGGGAGCGCCTTGCAAAACCCAATTGCCATCAATCGTCATTTTGAAAATGCCGAAAGTTGATGGAACGCGGCTATCACTCACAATACCATTATAGGTTCCGTTCGGGCCATAATTGAGACCCGTCCCGGTCAATGCATGATAGTTTTCAGAAATAATAAAATCCTGATTGCTATTCTGCATTTGGAATAGCTTGGTTGAAAATTGCCCGTCTCCGCACAGAAAAACCTTGCGCTTGATAACAATTCGCCTTGCAGTCAACACGCCGCGAGGAATCATAATGCAGCCGCCACCGGCTGCGCTAACGTCAGAAATCAAATTGTTTAATGCTAAAGAGTCATCTGTTCTAATGATGACCATTCTTAGATTAGAGCCTGAATATAAGGCATCGCTAGATAATGTTAGCGTGTTGCCAACACCGCCCATAATGGTTCCAGTAATCATGGTAACATCATTAAAGGAACTAATGACGTGGCAAGTTGCGCCCATATCTTCTGGCGAGTAAGTGTAGGCACCGCCAACGCTAGTTATTGTTGGTGTTCCGGCAGTTGTTGAGGCGTCAAAAACTTCCGTCCCATCGCACTTAACCCCGTAATCTCGGCAGTCAATTGGTTGGCCGAAAAACTTTTCAATTATAGAGCGTTGCACTGGCGTAGAAGCTGCGCCCATGTCAACAGGGATATAATTAATATCATCCCCGCTTTCGCTGCCGCCGCCTCCAGTTTGGTAAGAACCAAACCGCCGCAAACCGCCTATAGTAAGATTGAAAGCCATATCAGCCCCTAATTGTTATCAACCAGCGTTACAACAACACTTGCACCGGCAGAGCCAGCCATAGATGCATAGATAATTGGCGCATCAATATTGGTTCCGCCGTTGCCGAGATTGCAATTGAACATATCGTCAGCCGTGCTGGTAACGTTAGAGCCTGATTCATCTTTCATGATGTTTTTGGTAGCGCCGTTATCAAAGCTGATTTTCCAAGTGATTGTCCCACCCGCCCAAGTTCCGGCAGCGTTGATTGTCGCCATGTAGGAGTCAGATTCAGCGCGTCGCTCAACGGTAGCTAATGAATAATCGCCATCGCTTGTTATGGTTTGCGTGTGTCTCATTTTGTTGCCCCTTTTCTGGCTTTCATGTCTTTTACTGTGCCAATTTCTTTTAGCTTACCGCTAGCAGAAAGTTCATATTTTTTGCGTTTTCCGTCTTTATCAGCAGCGCCGACAAGGATAGTTTTTCCGCCGTCTTTGCCAACAACCTTAAGACCTTTTTCTCCGCCAACATCCACAACATCGCCCTTGCTGTATTTTCTAGCAGAGCCGCCATTTTTAACAGATTTCATCGGGCTTATATTTGGCAATGTCTGCTGTGTCGTGACTGGCACGCCAACGGCCTTAACCCTGAAAACAGGCTTACTCGCAGCCGGCGCTGTTGCCGTGCTTTTGGCGGGCTGTGGCGCGGCCACTGGTGCGGCTTTGGCTGCTGGCGCGACTTGTGAAGGCGTTGCAACCCTGTTAAGCCTAGCCTGCATGGGCGAAGGCTTGGCTGGATTTAAGGCGCTTGAGACAATGCCAGATACAGGCGAGGCAATAACGTTTTTAAGTTCGTTCGCTCTCTTGGTCTGTATTTTTGTGGCTTTAGACCTTGCAGCATTGGCAGCACCATAAGCCGCAGCAGCGGCAGGGATGCCGGCAAGCCCACCAGTTGCAAAACCAGCCCCAGCGGTAATAAGAGGGAATAAACGCCCGCCGACAAATCGCATGACTTCACCAGAAGCGCCAAGCTTGGATGCTTTCAGCAGCGCGGCTTTTTCTTCATTAGACCAGCCCCGCGTTTTCTTTGCGTTGCGATACAAAGCGCCGAAGCCGTTCTTAATGGCTAGGTGCGGGTTGTCTGACGTTTCTGCATTCCTCAACACCCTATCAACATCTGCCATTTTGGACTGTGTTGACCATAGCTTAATGGCCTCTTGATGCATCTTAAACCCAGCAGCGCCGCCCGATATATCCTGCACCCTTGGATTAGTTATCATGGTGTGCAAGTCGCCCTGAATATCTCTCAGGAATTTGCCTGTTGCGTCCATTTTGCCATTCAGCGCCGTGTGTGATTGCACCATGTCGCCAAACTGCTGATAAAGAGCCATACCGCGCTCCAAGGACATATTGCCGCGAGAGGCTTCAAGCCTGATTGCGTCAAGAGTCTTGGAGAGCGTTGCATCGCCTCCGTAGGTTTTCATTACGTCCATTTTTTCGGCTGGAATCCTAGCCTCGGCATTTTTAGCCCAAGCGCCAACTGCTGTTGGCTTAATGGCCGCCCCAGACGCCTCTGCCGCCTTGTAAAGCTTGCCGGCAGCCTTATGAACCTGCTCAGTCGTCGGCGCTTTGATTTGCTTGCCGCCTTGCGAAGCCGCGCCTATGGCCCTGCCAAGACCGCCTAGCGTAGCGCCAGACAATGCCGCGTTTATTCTTTCATCACTCGAAACCGGCGTAGGTGTCATGCCGGCCACTTGCTCAGGGATGCGCTGCAATGAAGGCGTTGCAGCACCTAAAGCGCCCAACCCCAAAACAGACGGAACCAAGCCCTTGCCAGCGCCAAGCATATAGCCAGGGATAGCATTCAGGCCGCCGCCTATTGCCGCCCCTGTCGCAGTCGCAGCCGCATCTCCGGAGGTCTTTTCGTAAGCCTGCTGCCCTCCAGCGGTCGCGCCGCCAGCAATCATGGCCAGCGGGTTAGCAAGGAAGAACGGCAGCCCGCCAGCAGCAGAGCCAACGGCCTCCCCAACATCGGAAATTGAATCAGCGCCCGTAAATGTCGGCATAATGCCGGAAAGCTGCTTTTCAAAATCAGATATTTCCTGCTGTTGCTGTTTGCCGAATTGTTGCATTGACTCAGTGCCGTAATTCGCCAGCGCCCCGGCAATGGCCTTTCCAGCAGGGACGGCATAATTTGCCATTCCAGTGCCGACCAAACCCTTAGCAAGACCTAATGCGGTCTTTTCTGGCAATTGCAACAAATCATCAAGCAAGCCTGTTTTTGGCTTGTCTGCTTTATCTTCTCCAGCAATGCGCTGCAATTCTTCGTCAGACATATCTGCATATGGGTCTGCGCCTTGCAACCCATCATTGCTGATAGATATTCCGCCGCCGCCTGCTATTTTCTCAAGTTCAGCGTCCGGAATGTCTGCATAAGGGTCTGCGCCTGGGCCAGCGGCAAACATTGGTTGTTGGCCAAGCTGTCCAGAAATTTTGGATATATAATTTCGCGTTTCTTCTGGCGCTCGCTCTAACCCCTTGCGGTCAACATTGCCCTGCCCCCAATTATAGCCAGCCAAGGCGCTGGACATATCTCCGCCATACTTGCGCAGCAATCCGCCCATCATTTTAGCCTGTGCCTCAGACGCCTGCATGGGGTCAAACGGGTCTATCCCGTACTCTCGCGCAGTGTCAGGCATGAATTGCGCTATGCCTTGCGCTCCGGCCTTGGAGACTGCGTTAGGGTCAAAATCACTTTCTGCCTGTTGCTGCACAGCCAAAAGTCCAGCCGGCAAGCCGTGCTGTTTTTCTAACTGGCGCAAATAAGCTAAGTAATCTGGGCTCATTGGCGCTGCCTCATCAAGCGACGTTGGCGCAAGATTTCCCGCGCTTGCTCAGGCGTTGGCGCTTTTCTTTGTTCCGGAGGGGTAAATCCGCTTTTTTCAACCAAATCTTTTTGCAGCTTATCCAGAAGATACATATTCGCTTCAACTGGTTGTGACGGGTCTCCAAGCTGGCGCAAAAACCCTTCACGCTCCGCCGCTGTGTCAAACATCTTGGATGAGCCGCCTTGTGCGCTCATCATGAGCGGCAGCATTCCGCCAGCCATTGCGCGAATCTTAAAACGCTGTTCGTTGTCTGCCGGAGTAAGATTTTTACTCAAGAAACCACTGATCGGATTGTCAGACGCAACGGCAGAATTGCCAAAGTTTCTTAAATACCCGCCCAATCCATCAGGACTGCTTGTGACTGCACCGTTATTTTTCTGCAATTCCGCGTAAGCATCACGCAACGCCTGCAATGACGAATACATTTGTTCGCCGGAAGTTGCTTTTTGTTTCTGCTCCCCTAATTTCTCGGCGTAAGACTTTGGGTCAATAACGGCCAATGCCTGCATTTGGTCTGGCGACAATCCCGATGCTGATTGCCCGTATTGAGCCAATGCGCTTTGTTCTTGCCCACCTGATAGCTGTTGCAGGGCCATTGCCTTTCGGTCTTGTTCGGCCATGTCCCGCGCAAGCTTCTCAGTTTGCATTTGCTTGTATGGGTCAGCAGGCTCCGGCATCATCAGCTTTTGCAGTTGCGCTTGTTTAATCTGCATTTCAAGCTGCTGCATTTGGGCTTCACGCTCTTTGTCGCGCCCGTTAATTCCTAGCAATTCTCTGATTAAACCGTTTCCCATAGTGACCCCTAGAAGAAAGACCCAATGCCGGGAAGAAGGCCGCCGCTAGAACTTCCGCTGCTGCTTTGATTGCTGATCGTGCCACCATCACTAGGCGTAACACCAAGCAACTGCCCCCAAGCTTGCAAGGCATTATAAGGAACCATTTGCTGTAGGCTATTCAGGTTACGCTGAAAGCCACCGGCCTGCATTTTGCTTTGTGCATCTTGCAGCCTAAGCCCTGGCATGGTGTTCATGGCGTGATTTAGTTCGTTGTTGAACTGGTTTTGCCTGAACATCCCGATTTGGTTCATGCGCGAAAGGTCAATGTCATTTGCGCCCAGCATTTGCCGGTTGCTGCCAAACTGGCCAGCCGTCGCCATGTTACGCTGCAAAACGCTATTATCGCCTTGTGCCTGCCGATTGATTTCATCAGTCACATATTGGTTATAGGGATTCTGCATCATACTAATATCAGATTGCAGAGAAGATGCAGTAGGCGCAAAGCCTTGGTTAATAGAGTTAATGGCCTGTTGCTCGCCTGCTGTCGTGTCAAGCGGCTTGAACATATTATTGCCAGCGCCGCCAGAAAACATGCCTTGGCTTTGCACCGTAAATTGTTTGAAGGCGTCCTGAATTTCTTTGGGCAGAGTTTGAAAGCCAGAACGAGTGCCGGCACTCGATTCTTCCTCAGAGCCGCCAAAAATAGTTTTTCCCATGTTATGCACTCCCCATGCTTTTAGCCCAAATCCGCTCATTGGATTTATAGCCAAGACGTTTGAACAATTTGCCGGTTTTAACTTCGTCGCGTTCGCTAACAACCAAGCAGCCAGCGCCGAGCCGTTTCATCCAATCCTCAAGCATATTAATCAGGCGCAGGCCGACACCCTTTGACCGCGCCTCCTTGGAAACGAAAATATCAAGAACTTGCGCCATCATAACTTGCTGGCTGCGAAGATGCGGCAGCATGACAACAGCAGCATAGCCGACCAAAACGCCATCAATGCGCGCTGAAAGAAACCGCATAGAGCCGCTATCTTCCATTGATTGATACCTTGACCATGCCATGTCTAAAGGGAATTTCTCTTTCTCGCCTTCAACTTCAAGCCAAGCTTCTTGCGCCAACCGTTCCAGGCCATCGCGCCTTAAAACCTGCATTGGTTCCCAATTAAATTCTACCATGAGACTAAGGCAACCCTTCGCCAAGCTAGAGTCCCAGCATTGTCAATGCACAGATAAAGGAATGATGACGTGTAATTGAAATCGCCCTTGCGGTCTGTAACCGCAATGTCGCTGCTTCCGGTTGGAACCTTCTCAACCTTGCGGCCTGTCATGTATTTTTTGGGCAAGTTATACCAATCCCTAACGTCGTTTTCGCGCTCTCTTGCAATGTAGCGCAAGGCGTCAGCGTGATTAGAAGCGTCCTCAGTAATGCGAAGCGGAAAAATGTTCATTGTGTCGCACCTTCTTGCAACGCTTCGTACCATTGCCCACAAATCCAGCCTTGACCAAATTCGTTGCCTGACACCTTCCACCGCCAGAACCTTCCACCAGCTTGGACTGCTATCTGCTCCGTTGTTGGCGTCACCACATAGCTAACAGAGTAAGACGGAAGCGCAGATTGCGGATAACGTCTTGTCTCGATATTAACAGAAATGTTTCCTGTTTGCACACTATCTGGAATGATTCCAGACAAAAGAGATGCTTTTTTGCTGCCGGTCAAATGCGGGCTTTGGATATGCCAATCCATCGGCAAGGCGTCTGCATCATTGCCAAACTCGTGATCGTATATGATGGAATTACTATCAGCAGCCCTGGGATGCACGCCAATTTGGTTCGGATATTCCGCCGCCGTCCTGTCCATTACATCCGGAGCCCAAGTCATGTCAGAAAGGCACAGACGGGCTATTGAATCAGGTTCATTTGACGCGGCAGACGGATAATGCCACCAGATTTCGTTAAATTTCTGATTGTACCAACAGAATATCTTGCTTTTCTGGCCAACTGAAAAATCATCAAATACATGACGCCAGATGGTTGCCTGCTTCAATGTGTTAGATGGAATAACCTCAACATCACCGCCTGCCCAGCGGTAAAAATTACCTTGGCCTATCCAGTAGGCGACCCCACCAACAACAACACCGCCGCGAGATGACGCAATTCCTATATTCTTATCAAGTTGGCGGATTTCCCAGATTGAAGGCTGCCCAATATAGCGGAAAACATAGGTCTTAAATGACGTGAACAGCAAATTCATTCCGCCGATTGGCAAATGACACAGCAATTCTCCAGCGCCCTCTATGTCATCTTCAAAAACCTGATTTGTGCTGCTGGCTGTCCACACTTCCGGGCCGCCCTGGTCGCTGGCCTTGATGCGGTTTGGCACGCCATCAACGCCGAGAGCAACAACGATATTATCAGAGACAAACACATAATTTGCAGCAGTTGGCGCATTCGGTAAAGCTATCGGCGCTGCCGTTGTGTCCGTGTCCCATTTGTAAATGCCGGTTTGCCCGCCAGGTGTCATAATCAATGTGTCTGCAAACCTATCAATTGACCATACACGCGCTTTGCGCCGTGTCGCGGCAGATACAAGTGACGTTCCGTAAAGACCGACGCCATAAAGCCCCATGCCGTATCCCATGCCAAAAGTCTCAGTTTCAGCACCTGGGGTTAATTCTCTAAAGCACACAGTTGAAGCGCCGCCGCCACCTGTGACAAGTGACGTTGGCGTGCCGTCCGTGTAAATGTCAAAACTATCTGTTGCAACATTCCTAATCGTAAATTCTAAATTGATGTCAGCAGCTAGGATGCCGCCAATATTGCCAGCTCCAGACATTTTTACCCGCGCACCGTCCGAAAGGCCGTGCGCTGTAAAATTGACAGTGATAAGTCCGCTTGAAAATGTACCCGTTACTGATTGTGTGTTGGTTGCATTTGCATTTGATGAAACGGTGAAATCAACGTAGTTATCACCAACAGCGCGCACAAAATGCGGCGCATTCATTTCAGTGCTTGGCACGCCGTAAGCTGTAGCAAAGCCAGAGCAATTGATTATATCGCCAACATGCAACCGCGCCGCCGTTGTTGTTGGAATAGCCAACCTTATATGGTTGCTATCAACGATATAAGATGCGGTGAAAGAGACGAATGTTTCATAATGCGTTGACAGGGAATTAGCCAATGCTGTTGATGATGCTCTAAAAGGCGTAATATTAACAAGACGTTGGCCAACTAAAGAATACAGCCTTGTGTGCGTTCCGATAACATATTGCGAATTGTCGTCTATGTCAGAACTATAAATTGTTCTCACTTTGCCGTTGATTGTGTTGTCATAATCGAAAACATGACTTCTCCAGCCGCCTATTTTTTCCGGGAAGCCATCGCGGAAACGAACATGAAGCGCATCAGTCCAATGCTGGGTTGCAAAGCTAGACCTATCTGCAACAGGCTGAACACCTGGCATAATCTCGATTGGTCTAATCTCTGCTACTGACGTTGCCACTCTTTCCCCTAATACTTAATGAACATGGGCCAAGCAAAGTTCTTTGGTCGCGTTTCAGTGCCGGTTGAATTGTTGACCGCTACTGACAAGCCTGTTGTTGCCGCAACCGTTGTGAATAGGTCAGATGCAGTAGCGCCGCCGCTTGACTGGTCAACCTTGCCGCCGTTGGTTCCGTCGCCACCCATGTTGGTAAATTGGAAGTTGTGTGCATGGCCCGGGTCTGTGACAGTTGCAGTATGGTTGTGCGGCTTAACATCATCAGTCTGGATTGTGCTAATACTACGGCTAGTATCAATGCCTGCGCCATTATCCAAGACGCGAGAGAACAAACCGCGAGGGTCAGGCAGCCTGAAAGTTGACGTTCCGTTTCCGCTTGAGAAAGCGCCTTTACTGCTTGGCCAAGCGGCATCAGTAACAATATTTGAACTTGCGTTCGCAAACGTCCATAACGCCGCATATGGCGCTAATCTGGTTATTAGCTGCCCCTGCATCAAAACGTATCCAGTAGGCGCAACAGTTGATGGTCGCTGAATAACAGTGCCAACCGGCACGGCGTTTGCAAGGCCGTTGAATATTGCTGAATCCAGAATATCCATGTTTGTGTTGAGATAGCCGCCCCACAAATCTTGATCTGTAGGGTCGTTTACCAGCGGCTTATACAATCCGTAATTTGTCGTTGTGCTGGGCATTTTACACCTTATAAACTATTGCGAGGCAATACAGCACATCGCCGGTCACGCCTGAACAGTTAAGTTCGCCTTTTGTGGTATTCGGCATAATCTAGACCAATGTTCCCAGAGTGAGAATGTCGCAGGCTGCGGCTTAACGTTGTTGGATTCAGTCGTACCAAGCTTAACGCCATAAACATCACAACGCTTGCCCCATAATTGATATGGGTCTGGCAGATATTGCCCACCAATAACGCCGGCAACTTCACCAGTCTTTTTATACCTGACATAATTTGACGCGGAAGGGTCATAAAACCATTCCGTGTCACCATTTGTGTCATGGCAAACGTGCTGCATTAAGCGCCAACCGCCTTGATGACGGCAAAGTTAATGATGATCGCGCCAGTCTCAGCAGTACCAGCAGCCGCGTTGTTGTTCGACACTTTCAGGACGAAAGAACCATCGGCAACCGTAACAACCGTAACAGCAGTGTTGCCGCTATTGCTGCCGGATTGAATCGAGGCAACCACAACATCGCCAATCGCAACCTTGCTATTCGTGACAGTGAAATTTGCCGAAGCTTCCGCAGCGAGCGATGCGTTATTGGTCGTGATCTGGCCTGTCAGCTTATCAATCTGAACGGCAGTCGTGCGGTTAGTGGCCTGCGTAACAGCGCCACCCTGGCCACGAATATAACCAATTCCAGAAGCACCCGACCGACGGTTTACTTCACCCATAGTTAGATTAGTCATTGTGTCCCCCTTAGATTAAAGAATCAGTTACCAACTCACCCGCAGCATTAGCCATGTTTGAGCGTAAGGCCATGTTGTCATATTGCGACTTTGCCGCTGTTTCATAATATGCTGCCATGTTCATGTCTTGGCGCAACTCAGCGTGCAAAATCATTAAAGCATGTAAGGTAATCAGCCTTTCAGCCTTAACAGTAAAATCGTTTTCCTCATCATCGGTTAGCAAACGGTCATACTGCTTGAGGTAATGCCGGCCTAGCGTATAAGCTTGGTCTGGCACTGGATAGCATTGATAAACGCCAGAGATGGACGCATAACAGCGCGGCCTGGCATAGGCGTTAGACACAAACATGGCGTCATATTCTGCCTTAGTTACTTTTTTCAACGGGTAACGGGCGTTCGCATATTCAATATAGAAGCCATCGCTATCAAGCGACGTAAGCAGGAATGATGCCGCTGGAATCGGTAATTCTGGATTGCCAACAGTTAAAGTTGCTGTGTCCGTAACTTCGTTGAACACAAACTTTCTGACTTTCCAGAATATAATAGCTTCGTTAATTGCTTCTTGAACATCGGCAACATAAACAGCGGTATTCGAGGCGTCAATAAGACGCCTCGAAACCTTCGCTGTGATTTCACCCAATGTCGCCATTAGGCAATGCCGTCATACGCTACACCAACACTAAAATTAATGTCAGCAGTCGCGTCAGCGGCAGCAGCAATAAGCTGTACCGCCAGCCAACCATCGGCAGCGGCCACAAAGTTAACGCCTTCTTTTTCGTCAACCGTGACGAAACCTCCGGCTTGTGCTGCGGCAGACAATGAGGCCCATGCATCAACGTCATTGGTGTAAGTGACGTTATCATCATACACATAACCGAGATTCACGGTCGTTGTGCCTGCGCCAAAGTTTCCACAATACACGCTCTTATCATCAATGACGAACCGAGCCCCTTTGTTGAACGGAACCAGTCCAACAAAAGCATTTGCAGCCGTGCCAGACGGCACAGACACAGTGCCAGCAGACTGACGGACGCAACCATCACGGTCAACCTTGGTATTCAGAAAGTCCTTATAAGTGCCGCTCCAGCCAGTCGGCAAGACGCTTGGTGTAGTCATGTTATCCCCCAGATTAAGAGTGCGTTGCGCCGTAGGTTGAAATAACCATACAGCCTACATCATCACCATTCGACGGCTTAACTTTCTTCAAGCCGTAAATCATGCGTGCCTCAAGACCCTTGAAGTATTCGTAGTCCTGCAATTCTTCAAAGTATTTGAGAGGAACGTCCTTATCAGTGATGCGTCCACCAAACGGGCTGGCGAATGACAAAGCATCCTTGCCCACCAGGACAGCACGTTGCACCGTAGAGATGACCGCAGAAGTATCCGAACGCACACCGTAGGCCACACGCGGCGACACATAGATGTTGACATTAGAATACTGCCCAAGGAAAGGCATGGTCTTAACCATCTTGCCTTTAAGCTGGCTGTCATCACCCGCACCGGCATTAGCAAGCGCGTTGTTGTACCACTGGATTTTGCTGCCGGCGTCGTGCTTCACATCAACTTGCTGGAACGGCGACAAGTAAAGGTCAAACGTGCCATCGTCAAACGGCTGAATCGGCTGGTCGCCGGAGTCGATTTTCTCCAGAGCGTAGTCGATCAAGTCGAGTGAGAAGGTGTTGCTTGAGGTTAAAGCCTGATCTGTTGCAGCACCACCAGCGCGCACAATGCGATTGCTGGTCGGGTTAACCGGCGTGTTGTGGCCTTGAACGAATGATTTGTTCGCACCGCTCCAGGTCGTGCCATTCAGCGTGAGAGTCGTTGGGTTAGCACCAGCCAACTGATACATGCAAGCGGTGTCCATCAACTCGAAATGGCGACGGGTAAGCTGCGGACGGGCCTTATCAACAAAGTCCATCAAGGCGCGTTGCTGCTCAATGGTATTGGTGTTCGGATTCTTGACGCCGAGACGGGTCAAACCGATAGCCATTTTGTAGCTGCCAATATCCAACGCTTCTTCGTTGCCAGTCAGCGTGCCACCCTCACCAACGGGAATGCCCGTCAGCTTGCCGAGGTAATCGTAAGTGATTTCATCGCCGCGAACGTCCATACCCAAAAACTTGGAGGCGTAATAGACTGCGCCGCGAGCAAACAAATGGCCAAACACCGTGCGCTGGCCAGGATTGAACCAATCTTCAGTTGCCCACGCCTTACGCGCTAGCAAGCTGGTTGTTGGCATTGGAGTAGTACCCATGATTATCCCCTGTGTGAAAAGTTGAAAACACTGTTTCCAACTGCATACAGGGACTTATTAAGCGCACCGCTGCGCCTCCGTTTTAACGTGCGTGACCACGTTTTGCAGTGCCGCCTGTCGCTAGCGGAATTGCGCCCCTAGTAAAGCCAAGAGGAAGCCTCAAGCGTTAGCTTGGTCTGTTAACTATACGCCAAAGGCCGCGCAATATCAAGCATAGCCTTCCATAGCAATTCTGCGCCTCTCAGCAGGCGGCAACGCCATAAACTCCGCATTTGTCATTGACGCAAAAGCTGATGCAGTTGTGCGGCCACCATCGCCACCAGATGCAGCGGCAGCAGTTCCGGCATTGCGCGAACGATTCTTGGCCAGCTTTTCCATGTCTGGCTTTGGCTTATCCTCGGCAGCTTGCTGGCGATAGCCCATCGTCTTGACTTCATCATACATAGCCAAGGCCGGGTTATCATGCCCTTGCCGCATCAACTCAGCGGCGCGGTTCAAAACCCTGTCATTGACAATATTAATCAAGGTGTTTTGGTCAATATTCGGTGCCAGCGCCTTAACGCTAAACGCCACGGCCTGCATGTAATAGGTCTTTGCCGCTTCCCAATCAGGAATTTGCCGCTTGGCCTCAACTTCATATTGCTGCAACTCGCCTAATGCACGCTCTTTGATTTCTCGCGTGCGCTGCTGCTTTTCCTGCTCGATGGTGCGCTGCTCAACTTGGGCTAGGCGTTCTTGCGTCTTTTTAAGGTGCCATTCCGTATAGCCTACTGGATCTTCGTCCCTGTCCGGAGCAACATCATCATTAGATTTAGGCTTAAGCGCCGCCTCAAGTGCCTGAATGCGCTCACTAGCAAGCCGCAATTGTTCAGCCATCGCCGTTTCGCGTGCGTGGCGCTCAATGCGCTCTTTAGCATAATCCTTGCCAGTCTTTTTAGGCTTTTCTTCTTCATCAGGTGGATTGTCAGGCTGATCGTCGGCCTTTGGCTCCGGCTCAACAGGTGCAATCGGGTCTTTTTCAGGTTCCGGCGTAGCTTCTTCACCGCCCAATGATTTCAACTCGGCTTCGGCTTCATCTTTCGCAGCCTTAATGCGTTCTTCCACTTCGTCCATTTTGCCCTCGTTGGCCGTTAAATTGTCACCGTCGCTTGATTGCCAAGACGGCGAATAACTTGAGTTTCAATGTTCTTTTGCGCCGCTTCTTCTGTTTTTGCCATAGCGTCAGCTTGCTTTTGCGCTGCGGCAGCGGCAGACTCAGCAACCTTAGCACGGTTTAACTCAGTCATTGACTGGATATTCTCAGCCTGGGCCATTGCTAACTGTGATTGCAACTGCTGTAGCTGCTGCTGCAATTGCTGATATTGCGCCATCGGCACAGATTGGCCGTTAGGATTAAGCACTTCTGCAAGCCTTCCGCGCACATCACCATCAAGCGGCATCATTTGCAGGCTTTCAGCAAACAGCGCACCAGCAACGCTCATATTGCCAATGGATAGGTATTTATCGCCCATCGAGCCAATAAATGATGCAGTCTCAACCTTATCTTCCGGAGTTTGCGCACCCTCTTGAATGGTCACGTCATATTCGGCGGCCATCATGTCGCTGGCCAACATAACCGCAACTTCCTTGCCATCATCGCCGGTCAGACTGAATAGCTGGCCTTGGTTATTCTCAACCCAGACACGGATTAAATCAGCACAAAGCCGCGCATCCTCTTTCTGATAAAGAGTGATACTGTCAGCAACCCACCACAATTTCGAGATGATTTGCCGAATGCGGCGCTTGTATAGAATGCCGGTTTCTTGCGCTCCAGCATCGCCCAGAAACGCCGGGTCAACGCCATTAGCAGATATGGCACTATCAGATAGCGTTATGATGTTTTCCAGGCCAGTGGGCAACGATGCTTGCGCTTTTGGCTGTATCTTTCCACCCGAAAGCGCATTGGCTGCAACTTGGATAACGGCATTTGTCTTGGCATACTGCGTTTCAAACTTTGCAATATCTGCAACCGCGCCTTCTTCCACCATCACCCCGCCCTTGGAGTTTGATGCAATGGTGAACATCAATTCAGTTAGCGCCTTGTTGTAGTATTTCTGCGGCTCAATCATGGCATTAACCATGCCTACAAAGAACTTGCCGCGCTCGTTGTAATTTCCGGTCTTGAACTTGATGCTAAAGCCTTGTTGGCAGACGTTCTTGAATGACGAGAACACATGGTCGCCAGAAACTACAGCCGTGTAGAAGCATTTGCGCTTGAAGCCAACCGGCTTAACCCAATCGCCAAACTCCTTAACAAGCTTGGCCTTGGTTGCTTCGTCAAATACCAATTCTTCTGCCAGCGGGTCAAAATCGAACAGGTCGCCAGCGTTAATGCCGGCTGGAGCGTATGTCTTTAACTCGCTCTTAATAATATCCAGCCTCATCTTGGCGTGCATGACTTGCATCATGTCAGTCATTTGATAGATTGGATTGGTAGCGCGGTAAAAGGTTTCGTACTCAAACCACTGATGATTATAGACTTTTACAGTCTCATCTTCTTCGCTGTCCCAATCAACGCCACCGGCAGCGCGAATGCGGTCATAAAGCCCACCTTCCGCATAATAGGAATAGCCCGATTTATCCTCATCGGTGCCGACCTTCTCGAAATCATCTTCTTTGCTGGCGTCAAACAGTTCCAAAGCATCTTGCAGTGTATGCACGCTGTAATAGCCGCAATAGCGCGCATCTTGCAGATTACCGCCTTTGGCTTGGCTGTCCCAATACACCATAAGCGGGTCAAGCCTGATCTTGATAATCTCGCCACCAGGGAGTGTTGTTGACTTGCCTACAATGTAGCTTAAATCCGTCTCAGTCGCGCCATAACCATTAACAACCAAGTCTAAATCTTGCTTGGATTCCACTTGATCGGCATTCATATTTTCCCGATGGTAATCATACAATCCATTCATATTGCGCGAATATTTGGCCTGCTGTTCACTCGATGTTACGCGGGCAGCAAACTTGGCTTGCCGCCTGTTTTGCGCCATGAAGCCAACAACAGAATCAATAGACTGGCCTATTTTCTGAAAGCGTACCATTGCACGCCGCTTACGCCCGCGTGTGTCGCTGAATTGGATATTATCTTCATAATTTGAATCAACGGCATTGTAGAATGACTGGCAAAGTCTCGTGTTGTCATACTGCGCAGACAACCCGCTAATGGCTCGCTTTGACTGCCGCTTGAACAGTTCGACAATTTTAGCGTTGCTTTTCACCAATCCGCCCAATCATCGCTGCCAGAACCCGCCGACGAATTAATAGATTTTGAAACAGTATCTTCTTGAATAGCGGGAAATACAAGCCCTAAGTCTGGCTCATATACCCTGCTTAGGGCGTCCAGCATATCATCAAACTTTGACATTGGGAATGTTTTAATTTCAACGTTTAGCAACTCTTGAATCAAGTCCCATTGCTTGCCTTCGCCATCAATATACAGCAGGCCACGCGGCAACCACCAGCGGCCATTCTGCATATCAGGCACAAGACGGCTAACGCGGGTCGTTTTTGACTTGGGGCCGCCAAGAACCATTAGCGGGAAATGGTAGCTTTCATCCGCCTGCTTCTTCGTGACGTAGAACGTATCAGACTGCATCGAGTATTTCTCATAGCCGACCCTTGGCGGCTTGCCTGCTAGCTTGTTCCATTTGCGATGCAGCATGAACAGCGTATCAATGCGCTCCGTCGGGTTGAGCCTGTCGCGCACCATGTCAAGCAAATAGTAGTTGTTATCTGGCGCTGCACCGACAACAGCCAATACAGTCCAATCAGAGTTTTTGTCCTTTTTACCCTTTTCGTCCTCATCGCCGCCAGCGGGGTCAACAAGGATAGCAATATTCATTTGCCTTGGGCTGATACCACCTTGCGGATAGTATTTCATCCATTCCATTTTGATAAGTCCGCCACCAATCGGGACAGGCTCTTGCAAGTATTGGCCGGCATAGTTGTACTCACCAAGCCGCGTGCGAGCAGCAGACAACACCGCTTCACTGAACCTTGCAGGGAATAGATACTCGCCCTTCTCTAAGTCCCATTGTTTGCCGCGTATGGAATAGTGGTATGACTTAGCCATAGCTTGCGCAGGCAGCTTGAGATGATACCATCCTTGATCTGCCAAGAGATTGCCTGTCGGGTCATCCTCATGCAGCCTTTGCATGTTCAACACAAACCGGCCTGATCGCGGGTCGTTGAACCGGCTAAACAGCGTGCCTCTAATGGTCTCATTGGTTGACACGCGCACCGTATCGGACAACGCCTCATCAGGTGACAGCGGGTCATCGCAAACCTGTATATCGCAGCCCTCACCAGTCACATTGGACATACTGGAGCTGAAATACTGGCCACGCTGCGTTGTCTCGAAATAGTATTGGCGCGATAGTTCTTCGCTTAGTTTGGTCTCAGGAAAGCAACGCTGATACCATGCTGATTGCAACAGCAACCGGCTTTTGCGCGTCATCTTCTCGGCCAATGATGCCTTAAAGCTGGTCAGCATAAACTGTGTCGTTGGGCTTTTGCCGAGACCCCAAGACGGGAATGACACCGATGTTATGTGCGTCTTGAGTGACCTCGGCGGCATGTTGATAACAAGCAACCTGATTTCACTATCCCATACCGCCTGCAAATGTTCGGCAATGCAGTCAATATGCCAGTTATGTTCGTACTCTGCGCTTGGCTCTAGGATTGTAAACGCCTTATGCACAAATGCGGAAAGAGTCTGCCGGCATATGGCATCCAGGTATTCAGCTTCACTTACCACGAATAAGCCTTTCGGCTGCATCAACAGCGTGCCGTATTGGCATTCTTAGGCTGCCACAATCAGAGCGGCCACGGTATGACATATGCCAAGACTCAGGGTCAAACCTTAGCGAAAGTCCGATTGTGATATGGCGCTCAAGCAACGCAACCAGGGCAGTAGGCTGGAAAGTCCTATCCTTATGCGTAATCATCAGCCGAGCATCATATGGCGCTCGCTCAGGCGCGGCGGGCAATGATTCTGCGGCCATGCGTTCGGTCTTGGCTTCGATAGCGTCTCTTAGCTGGGTTACTGTCTTGGCGAATATATCACTAATGCCGAATGCTTGCGCCATGCCGCGCAACTCCGTAAGTGATTTGCTCTCCAACGTCATCAGACGAGAACGGCTTCACCGTTCATCTTATCCTTTGCAGGATAGCGCGCACTGGTCAGCTTGCCTAATGCGCGCTCCAGAACATCAAGCGGCGTTGTTGCATGGAATGATTCGACAATCCCCGCAAAGTTTGCGGTGTATGTCTTATCAGCATGATACTGCACAGACACACCGTTGTAGCGCGCAATAATGTTGTTAATGTCGGCCTGCTGTTGTTCAACGGCCTGCGCCTTGTCGCGTTTCACGCGCTCGCTAGGTTTCTGCAAGTTTTCCTCCTCGGCAACGTTATTCTGCAAAATAAACTCAATGAGTTTGGGCTTGCCAGTCCGATGATGCGCCGGAATGTTCAATCTCGCGCAAAGTTCCAACAATTGTTTTTGCTCCATCGTCTGCAATTGCTGCGGATTGTGCATGGCGCTGCCTTTCATAGCGCGCAATGATTTGCGCGTCTGTCTCAGTGATGGAGTGCGTTAACATTACATCGGATTTGGCCTGAACTTCAACGGGTATCAACCGGCTAACCAACTTGTAAAAGTCAGTCGGATTTTCCTTACCCCATTCAACCAAAGCTGGAATACCGCCAAGATTATCAAAGGCGGCAATGAATGCAGCTTTGATGCTTGAAGTTGTCTTATTGACACTCCCTGGCTGCCTGCCAGAGCCTATAGGTTTCTTGCAGCCCTTCAAAGCCATTGTTCCAAAATATTCTTTTTTACGATTCACCGCAACCATTTTCTTTGCCCCCGCAAACGCCCCAGGATTGGCCCACAACGCGGCGAATGATTGGCTGGCTATACCCCTAGCAGCCACCATAGGACGCCTACCCAGCAGCAAGCAGCAGCGACCAGCCACTACCGGATCAAACCGGTAGTATTTACGAACCGGTAGTGCCTGCCGGTAGTAGAAGAAAGCCTTCTATCTCTTTCTTTTTATTATATATATTATAGAGAGAGAAGATATACTACCGGATTACCGGTTTATTTCGAGATTCTGCGCCAAAAAAATTTGGGAAAACGGCGCAATAAATCGCAAAACAGCCGGTAAACCGGTAGTTTTCCTAATCCGCCTTGATTATCAGAGGTTTATCGCTACCGGTTTCTAAAATGGCATCCGGTAGGAGCCGGTAGTGCTGGGAGTGTAACCCATTGAAATTGCACAATAAACCAAATACCGGATTGATGCAAGGGAAATCGTAATCGAGAAACTGGCGCAGGGCGCTGGAGCATACCGGATGCTACTGGCACGCTAGGAGACACAATGTATACAAATAATAAACATATATTGACACTAATATATAAAAATGAGATAAGACTCACATAAACAGATAAGAGGCGCAGCCTATGATAGTATTGAAGAAACGCAACACTCGTGGGGCGATCAAGTCGCTTAAGGCTGGCGAAAGCTGCTTTTTTGAAATTGAAGCATCACATAGCGAGCAATCAATCAGGGCGAGCGCGGCAAACTGTGGCACTCAATCAGGGCGTAAATTCTCTTGCCGTGCCGGTTACGAAAACGGCATCCGAGGCATTCGAGTGTTTCGCCTATCCTAAACCCTTGCTTGCCGGTGCTGCATGTCGGATTTTGATGATGATGTATTGGACTTTACGACCGCACCAGTAGGGCAGCGTGCCAGTAAGGCAAAACAGAGTTTCAGCCTGCTAAATCAGAAGCTTAAACATATCAACGAGAAATACAGCTTCATTATCCACGGCGCAACAACGGGAGTTTTGCGCGAAAGCAAGAGCCGTGAAGGCGCAATCAATATTCACATACTCAGCAAAGAGCATTTTATTAACATTTTTGCCAGCCAATCCATACCAGACCCAGAGAACGAGGCCAAGCGGGTTAACCTTGGGAAAGCTTGGTGGGCATGGCCGCAGCGCCGCGAGTATCTCGGAGGGTTAGTGTTTCAGCCTGGACTGTCTGACGTTGGGCAGGGCGAGTATAATTTATGGACGGATTTTAGTTACGAGCCGTCCGAGGACGGAAGCTGCAATCTATTCCTGGATCACGTCCGGAATAACATATGCTCAGGCTGCGCCGAGTCTTACAACTGGCTTATGTCTTGGTGCGCGGCAATCGTGCAATATCCGGCGCGGCGACGCGACGCGGCAGTAATTTTAAGGTCAAAAGAGGAAGGCACAGGAAAGTCATTTTTTGCCGACGTAATCGGCAAACTGATGCACCGGCATTATTTATCCGTGCTGAATCCAGAGCATATAATAGGAAAGTTTAATTCACACTTAGCCAATAAGATTTTGATATTTGCGGACGAGGCATTTACGACCGACGACAAAAAAGCCAGAGCGATCATGTACGGCATGATATCCGGCCACACGTTGCCGCTGGAGCCAAAGGGAAAAGACGTTCAGAACATTGAATTTTACGCACGGTTTATCATTGCCTCAAATCACGAATGGGTAGTCCCGGCAGGCATGGACGCACGCCGCTGGGCAGTGTTCGACGTGGCGGCACATGCGAAGCAGAATAGGGAATATTTTCTAAACATTGAAAACCAAATGAATAACGGCGGATATGCTAAACTCATGCACACGCTGTTAAATTGGGAAATCACGGAATCATTCTGGGCGGGCGTGCCATCAACAACGGCATTGCTTGAGCAAAAAATCGCGTCTCTAACCACTGCCGGGCAATGGTGGTTTGAGACATTGCTAGACGGCACGATCAACGAACCGAATAAGATCGAAGGCTTTTGGCCGGTCACGATTAAGAAACAAGACCTGTTTACCGCATACCTTGACTGGTGCAGGCGTCGCACTGTTAGGCCGATTCCTGATAATTCATGGGGCCGCACACTTAAGCGCCTTTGCCGGTCAATCCATCGCCGCCAGAATGTCCAGAATGCCAATGTCTATGACCTGCCAGAGCTAGACCAAGCCCGCGAGGAATTTGCGGCGGCAATGGGGCAGAAGGTTGACTGGCAACAATGAGAGCGCACGCGGACTACATCAAGCACAAAATGGCGCAAGTCATGAAAGACGAGAACACGCTTTCAGAATCCGGCGCGGAGATCGTGCGGCATCATTTCGTTGACCGGCTGAATTGCTGCGAGTTATGCGAATCTGGCGAGCCTTGGGAGCTATCGCGGCACCTTGTCGGATTCCCAAACGGCAAAGAAAAACATCTTAAAATGGCCGTCATGCGTTGCGGCAATTGCGGCAACACCAAAACCATTGCATTCAAAACCATATTACAGTTTGAAAAACTGCGCCTCATGGAAGCCCTAGCCAACCCGAATCCGCTTGTTGATTGCTACGTCACGGCGGATTTTAAGTTTTGGCAGCAGCAAGACGATATCCCAACCATGCCAGAAATGATGCTCAACGAATGATTAGCCTGCGCGCCGACCAGATGGAGCTTGTGGAAGCCGCTAGAGACGCGCTGAAAGGCAATCAGTCTGTCCTGGCACGCGCCCCATGCGGAGCCGGCAAGACCGTCATGGCAGGCTATATCTCGCAGCAAATGGCACAGCGCGGCAAGCGGCTGATATTTACAGTGCATCGTCGGCATTTGCTTAGACAGACGGCTTTGACGTTCCAACAATTTAACATTGATTTTGGGATTATCGCAGGCGGCAAGCGCAATCCGAATCCGCACGCGCACGTCCAGATAGCCATGATGGACACCTTGCGCAACAGGCTGGAGCAATATCAGGCCGACCTAGTTATGGCCGACGAGTGCCACCTGTCAGCGAGTGCCGGCCATCGTGCAGTGCTGGACTATTACAAGGCGCAGGGCAGCCGGTTGCTAGGGTTATCAGCCAGCCCAAAACGCCTAGACGGCAAACCGCTAGGCGATATTTATAGCGCGATGGTGTTTGCGCGTGACGAGCGGTGGATGATCGACAACGGCATACTGTCAGATTACCGGCTTATAGCGCCAGTTAACCCCAATTTGGCCGGCATTGGGCAGAGCATGGGCGACTATGATCGGGGAGCTATTGCCCGCGTGATGGATACGCCAGACATTGCCGGCGATGCAATCTCCAATTGGCGACAATATGCGGACGGTAAACGCACGATTGGTTATTGCGTCAATATCGCGCACAGCCAGCACACAACGGCGGCATTCGTCGCGGCTGGAATTTCTGCCGAGCATGTAGACGGAGAGACGCCAGACGACGAGCAACGCGCTATCATTGGCCGGTTTGCATCGGGGCAGACACAGATATTGTTTAACTGCATGTTGATGGTCGAAGGATTCGACTTGTCGGCGCAGGTAGGGCATGACGTGCCGATTGAGGCATTGATTAAACTTCGCCCGACTTGCAGCGTGGCGCTAGACGTGCAGATGAACGGCAGAGCCTTACGCCGCAAGCCAGAGCCGGCAATCATCCTAGACCATGCCGCCAATTGGGAAAAACACGGCCTGCCGTGCTGGGAGCGTGACTGGTCATTGGACGGCAAGGCCAAGACCGAGCGCGGGATGAATATTCCGATCCGCTGTTGCGCGTCTTGCTTGCGGCCATATAAACCAGCACCGGCCTGCCCATACTGCGGCGCTAAAGCCGTGGTTAAAACCCGCCAGATTGAACACGATGAACGGGTTGAACTTGCAGAGATAGACAAGACAATGGCCGAGCAGCAGCGCAAAGCAGCACGGCAAGCAGAAGGCAGGGCAAAGACATTGGCCGAGCTGATAGAACTAGGCAAGCAGCGCGGCTATGCCCCAGGCTGGGCAATCATGAGATGGAAGGCGCGTGGTCATGCTTGAATCTGACATTCAGAAATTAATCATGCTGGCTGTTGCCAAGCAAGGGCATGTGCTGTTTAGGAACAACACAGCGCAGGGCTGGGCTGGGCAATCAAGGGCGATGAAGCACGGCAGCGCAAATGTCGTTTGTATAGACAACCCTAGACCGCTTTACGCCGGCCTATGCAAAGGTAGCAGCGACCTAATCGGCTGGACAAGTTGCGGCTTGTTCTTAGCGGTGGAAGTCAAGCGGCCAGGACAGAAGCCGACGCCAGAGCAGGCAAACTTTGCAGCCCAAGTTAATAAGGCGGGCGGGATTGCCATTGTTGCAACCAGCGATAAAAACGCCACAGACCAAATAGCGACAGAGATTTACCGCCGACGCCTAGCCGCATCTTGTTCTGCCAGCGCGTCAAAGTAACCGCCCACGATACAATCAACAAGCTGCAACCATTCCGCTGCCGTCATGCGCTTCAAATCCGAATTAGGCAGCGTTAGCAAATACTCGTTGCCAAGCGCACCAGCACGGTTAAGCGCCTGTTGTTCGCGCACGTCTGGGTCAATCATGTGTGCGCTCAAGATACTCTTTCAGCGCGCGGCGCACGATCACGGAAACGGTTTCTTGTTCGCGCTTCGCACGTTTAACCAATTCGCTGTATGTGGACTTTGGGACAACAACATTAATTTTAGTTTGCGTGACCATGTTTGCTCCATTTTGGATTGACTGAGGGGATATTATGCTATAACTTGGCACAAGTCAACAACGCGAGGAATCCATGTCAGACGAAAACGCACTAGCCACCATTGAAACACTTAACCCCGTTGCCGTGTTCAGTGGCGGGATTGACCCACTGTTGGAAAGGATTGCGACTGAATCAAGAGCGCAAAAGCTGGATATTTCAACAGAGAAAGGACGCAAAGAGGTTGCCAGTTTAGCCTATAAAATCGCACGTTCCAAGACATTACTTGATGATATGGGAAAGGCGTTAGGCGAGGACGCAAAGCGCAAGCTTGACGCGATCAACGCCGACAGGAAAAAGGCGCGTGATTCGCTTGACGCGCTGAAAGAAGAAATCCGCAAGCCTTTGACGGATTGGGAAAACGCAGACGCCTTGCGTATTGCCGCGCTGGAGCAGAAAATTAAGGATATTGAATCCATCGGAGACAAAGCAACGGCAGAATGCTTGTTACTGCCGATCAAAGGGATGGAGGAAGCGGCAGAAAAAGTTGCAGCTATAGCCTTGATTGACTGGCAAGAATTCAAATTCCGCGCCAAAGAAGCTATTGAAATTGCAACCAGCAAAATCAGCCTAGCCATAGCCCAACGCAAGAAACACGACGAAGAACAGGCAGAGTTAGCCAGACTAAGAGCCGAGGCAGCAGCACGCGAGCAGGCAGAGAGGGACGCAAGGATTGCCGCCGAAGCAGCAGCCAAGGCAAAAGCGGAAGCGGAAGCGAAGGCAGCGCAAGAGGCAAAAGCTGCCGCCGACAAAGCGGAAGCAGAGCAAAAGCGGGTTGAGGCAGAGAAGAAAGCGGCGGAAGAACGGGCTGCTAAGGCAGAGCAAGAAAAGTTAGCGGCGGAAGCGAAGGCAAAAGCGGATGCAGCGGCGGCACTGTTAAAGGCAGAGCAGGAAAAGATTGCGGCGGTCGAAGCCGAGCGCAAACGCGCCGAGCAAGAAGCAAGAGCCGAAGCCGAAGCAGCAGCCAAGCGTGAAGCAGATAAGGCGCACAAAACCAAGATTAACGGTGAAGCATTGGCCGATCTTGTGGCTGCCGGGCTTAGTGAAGAAACAGCAAAAGAAGCGATTAAGGCAATCGCACAAGGCAAAATCCGCAACGTCAAAATCAGCTACTAGGAGCAACCCACCATGATAACGTACCATGACGAACTAACCCAGGGCAGCGAAGAATGGCTGGCAGCACGTTGCGGCATGTTGACCGCCAGCGAAATGCACCTAATTCTGACGCCGACGCTAAAGATTGCCAACAACGACAAGACCAGGGCGCACGTTTACGAAATGGCCGCCCAACGCATAACCGGATATGTTGAGCCGCATTATATCAGCGATGATATGTTGCGCGGCATGAATGATGAGATCATAGCGCGTGAATTATACAGCGCCAAATTTGACGCCGTGCAGACAACCGGATTCGTCGTTAATGACGGTTACGGCTTCAAGATTGGATATTCGCCGGACGGTCTGATTGGCGACACTGGCTTGATAGAGATTAAATCCCGCCGCCAGAAATTCCAGGTTCAAACTGTGATTGAAGGAGTGCCAGACGAATACGCGCTCCAGGTTCAGACCGCGCTACTCGTGACGGGTAGGGCATGGGTTGACTACATCAGCTATAGCGGCGGAATGCCCATGACGGTGCAGCGCGTCACGCCAAACGCAACGATGATGGACGCGATTCTAGCGGCGGCGACCGAGTTTGAAGCCAAGGTTGCGTCGGTCATTCAGCAGTATAATGAGCAGCTTACCAAGCTGCGCAGTGTTCCGACAGAGCGGGTTATTGAACAGGAGATAACGTTATGATTGACATGATTAAAACGGTGGAACCTAAGACCGACCAACTTAATGCAGATTCGTTGATAGGTGGGGCAAAGACTATTAAGATTACAGGCGTCAAACTTTGTGCAGAGCCAGAGCAGCCTATCGCTATCTCATACGAAGGCGACGGTGGCAAGCCATACAAGCCATGCAAATCAATGCGGCGCGTGCTGATCTGTGTGTGGGGAGGCGACGGCAATAAGTTTATTGGCCGCAGTCTGACTTTATACCGAGACGAAAAAGTTCTTTTTGGTGGGCAGGCGGTCGGCGGCATCCGTATCAGCCATATGTCTGACATATCCGCGCCGGTCACAATGGCACTAACCGCCAGCAAATCAGCGCGCAAACCCTACACCGTGCAGCCGTTGAAAGCCGCGCCAGCCGTGGATGTTGAGGAATTGCACGCCGCTGGGCTTGGGGCTGCCAAGGAAGGGCGGGAATCGTTCCTAGCTTGGTATAACAGCGCCGATGTTAAACCGCACCACGCCGCAATTAAACGGTTTATGGGCGAGTTCCAAGCGGCTGTTGAGGCAACGTCTGCGGCAAAAACAGAGCCGGAGCCTACCGAGGAGTGATGATAGCCAGTGACGGCCATTAGGTACTCGAACGATATCCATTCTTTGCACCTAATGGCCGTTTTGGAGATTACTTCTTCTTCGCTACCGACTTCTTAGCGGCTGCCTTTTTGACGGCTGGTTTCTTCGCGGCTGGCTTTACGGATTTCTTGACGGCTTTCATTTTGTCCTCTTTGCGTTGTGCCGATTTTAGGGCGAGTTCGGCGTTCTCGATTGCCGCGTCAATGGCGGCAATTGCGGTGGAAATGGCGTAGTCAAAACCACGCTCTCCGATGGAATGTTGGTTTGCAAGCCACTCTCTACATTTTCTAAGATCGTCAACAAAGAGCGCGGCTGCGCGTAGTGACCTATGCTTCATCCCATTGCTCAACTTAATCATGATGATTCCTTTCGTTGTGTGTGTTACTTGCGGTCACGCCACCAAGCCAACAGCGCGCAAGCCGCAACCAGCAGCGTCATTGCGCCGAGCAGGAATAGTGCGCCTTCGTTGTTGGTCATGGCGTCACTCCAGGAACGCCACGATCAAGCCGATGATGCAGCCATGTATCCACGCGCAGGATGGTTTCACTATCCGCCCGCCGGAATGGCTCGTTGACGCCGTATTTGATGATGTCCACGTTAAGCGGCATGACGGCAGCGCGTCCTTCGCAGATTGCGCGCCATGCTTCGCGGTACTGCGCTGCCCATTCGGCGGGGGTTGGGTGTTTGCTCATCTCACAAACCGCCCCTTTCCGTCGCGCTTCCTGGGCTTCACATACCCCTTCAACCGCTCAATCATGCTTTGCAGCAGCCGGTTCTCAAGCTGGGTTGCGCGCAGCACGTCTTGATAGATTGCACCAGCGCAGATAACGCCAATGGTGAAGCCGATTGCGGGGGCGAGTAGGTCAAGCATGTTGCCCACACCGATCATTGCGCTTCGCCACATGGCCGCACATCAGCGTGCCGTTGACGAAATGCCGACACTGCCCAGACTTCACGTTCATATAGTGGACTGGCTGGACAATAGTTACTTCTGCTTTAACCTTGTCTGGTTCTGGTGGCGGCTTTGATATGCTTGGCCGGCCTGATGGTTTGCGGCCATTGCGAATACGGGAACACCTGATTTGTGCGGCTGATTCGGTGGTTCCGAGTATTTCTCCACATTGTTTGTAAGACTTGCCAGAATCGCGTAGCTTGATTAATTCCGCGTCCTTTTCTTCGTTCCAGAATTTTTGCAAATTAGTTGGCTCCAACACGCCAGCATCCCGAAGATGCTTAATTCTGAAATTAACAGACTGCCGTGTTGCGTCAAAAACCTTGCACCAATGCTCGATGCCGGTCTTTTTTGCGCGCACTAGCTTGCACAGCGTTGCGTCATCGGCTTCTGTCCAGCGTTTATAGCGTCTCAGCATCACCGCCCCCGAAACTTTGGGCATGATACAACATTGTCACCATGCTCGATAAGCCGAATGATTGTTGGCAGCTTGTCCTGGTTTGGCTCAACTTCCAAGCCTTCGCAAGATGCGTCGAGAATCTCGCCTATATCGTATAGCGCGTCTGTGTGTTCGTTCACGCGCTGGCCTAGTTCTGCAATATATTCTCTGTGGTCTAACACTAATGAGCGAAGGCGTTTCAGTTCGACAAGCAGCTTTGCAAAACGCGCTTCGAGTGATTCGCTCATTTCCGTTTACCCTTCGCTGGTAAAATGAAATCGTTAGGCGTAACGCCGCCGTCAGTTAGTTCATAAATCTTAAGCATTACGCCGTATTCTGGGACGCGGCCTTCGTGCATATATCTATACGCAGCCGGATATGACGTGCCGAGCATTGCCGCTAACTGCGCTGGCTTAATGTCGTTTAATTGTGTCCAATCTGAAAGCTTCATAAATTGACGATATACCACTGCGGTATAGATTGTCAAAAACAAATTACGCAATATTATTTCACAAATTCATACCGTTTTGGATTGACAGCGTAATACCGTTGCGGTATGTTCCATCATCAACAGAGCGAGGACGCCATGACAAACACACAAGCCGCCAGAATGACACTGCAAGACCCGATGGCAACCAGCACACAAAAGCGTGCGGCGCTGCAAGTGCTGCAAGATTGTTTCGCGGCAAGGTATCGCACGCATGACCAGGTGCAGCAGGCGCGGCAGTTGATTGGGGTGGCATCATGAACATCATCACGCCAATCGTTGCCGCAAACTGCCACGCGCTGCCAGCCGTCACATTCAGCCGCGCAGATTTGGCTGTCCAGTCGCATTACCAGCGCGAGGCCGAGGACAACACGCGATTAATCCGCGAGTTCACGGCAGCACTGCGCGCACTGTGGGACAAGCACAAATCGGCAATCAAAGCGGTGGACGAATTTCACGCCGGCTTTGAGGACAGACTTGCCAAGCTGATTGACGATGACGCGCCGGAAGCTTGCGAGTTTTGGGACAACCGGACTTAACCGCGCTGGCCGGTCGCCAGTATCACAAAAGAGGAATTAGAAAATGAGTTTAGACACTTTCGCAATCGGCAAGAAGGTCATTATACGCACCTACTCTGCTGGTGTTTGGTTTGGCACGCTTGACCAAAAATCAGGCAACGAAATCATCCTCAAAGATGCGCGCCGCATGTGGCGCTGGTGGGCTGCTGAAGGAATATCCCTGAGTGCTGTTGCTGTGCATGGCATCAAGCACAAAGAGAGCCGCATAGCCGGAGCAGTTGGAAGCGTTTGGCTGGAAGCTATCGAAATTCTTCCTGTCACCGATGCCGCAGAAAAATCAATCACGGAGGCAAAAGATGCCAAGGCTGAATAACTCTATCGGCTACGGCGACGGCTACGGCTCCGGCTCCGGCGACGGCTCCGGCTCCGGCGACGGCTACGGCTCCGGCTA
>OFQZ01000051.1_pt1 | contig 41641 bp, 70 predicted proteins | sample 1543011 | NCBI WGS metagenome assembly OFQZ01 (sample SAMN07774216, study PRJEB24372) | wastewater metagenome | isolation source: Exp Tend NO 0WW | collected 2016-02 | reverse complement strand
TTTACTACTGTACAGAAATTAGTTTCTGTAAGTGCTGCATCACATCTTACACATCTGGTTTTGCATAGATCGCATATTTTTACTAGTGTTCCAGAAGGTTTATAGAACTTATTTTTGCATCTACTACATTTACGAACTCCTGCTCGTAAATGACTTGCTTTTTGTTGTGGAGTTTTTTTTGTGCCTTTAGTTGCGGCCCCTCTAGAATTACAACCACAACTTTTAGTTACACCACTTTTCAAAGAATTTCCTGTTGGAAACGATATGATTCCACAATCACACTGACATTTGTACTTTACAGCAATTCCTTTGCCTTGAATTAATCTTTCTATAGCAACAAGCTTTCCGAACCTTTGTCCAGTAAGATCCTGTCTATATTTACTATTTGTTTTGATTCTTGGCACTGGTCCTCTTTATCTGTGGGGTAAGTACTCCATCCACAATACCATATTCATACATCTGGTCCGTGTTCAACCATACCTCGGACTTAGCCTTAGTCTTCTTCTTCCAGTCATCTGCCGTCAGCTTACTATGCCGCTCTAGCAGCTTGAACATAAGATCCCTTTGGCGCTTAAAAGCCGAGACCTGAGCCCTTACCTGATCGTGGTTCCCATTAACCTCGGACAGGCTGGCATCGTGGATCATCGAAAAGGCATTGGGGGTGGCAGCCCTAACGGCTCCAGCAGCCAATATAAGGGTAGCAGCTGAGCAAATCTCCCCAGAGCCTACCGTATGAATAGGTACTTTATTCAGCTGCATAGCGTCGTATAGGTGAAAAGCGGCGTCTACGTCCCCACCGGGAGAGGAGATCCAAATGGTGATAGGCCTAGTAGCCAGAGAAGAAAGAAGATGAATAGCCTTAACCGCTTTCTCGACTGAGCCAGAATCTACCGGATCTGTGAAGTAAACTCTTCGCTTAACAAGGTCTACCCCATGTAGGAAGATCGTCTCGGTACGGACTTCAAGACTAATTGCCATCGGCAGCCTCCATACGAGTAATCCCACCCTGCTTGATTAGCTTGATCCTATTAGGGATCAGGTTCTTAAGGGAGTCATCATTGCTGATGAGAAGGATTGTTCCTCGCGTCTGCAGCTTCGTTAGGTATTCAACTACCGCTTCTGAGTTCTTACTGCCAAGGTTCTCTAAGGGCTCGTCCATGATCATGATGTTAGCACTACCTTCAGCCTTTAGCTCTGCTAGGTCAGCTAAGGCTAGGTTGATAGCGAACCCTACAATCTGCTTCTCGCCCTTGGACAAATAAGCAAAACTCTCACCGCCGGTCTTGGAGATCACTTCGATAGTAAACTCTTCCTTTAGCTCCCCCGAGGCGAGGCGCTTTACCGTATTGAATCTAATGTCGAACTGGCTGTTGGCAAGGCCCGATAGGTGGTGCCTCGTTCGGGCTGATAAATACCCGCCTACCTTATCCAAAAGGGATAGCTTAATGTCCCTAGAGAACGCATTCTCCCACCAGCCATAGGCATGCACCTCGGTTTTCTTAATACTAACCTCAGCCTTTACGGTATCAATCTCCTCATTTAATTGTGCCAGCCTTGTTTCCATCTCTTCTAAACTAGCTGTATGGGGGTTGATAGAATCAAGAATATTATCCCGTTCAGTAGCTAGGGAGATAATCCTGTCCTTAATCACCTCTACTTGGAATTCTTGTTTCTTAGTCACTAGTTGCGCTATGTTCTTTAACGCATCGGTAGCAGCCTTAATAGTAAGCTTGTACCTGTCTATGTTCTTTCTTATAGGTTCATTTAATTCTAGTACCGCTTGTTTTATATCTTCTGATTCTTTAATCGCGGTTTCAATAGTACCACGATGATCGTTATATAGTTCTAATTGTTGCTCGTAAATGGCTAGAGCTTCTTCCTGCTTTAACGACTGTTGGCAGGTAGGACAAACAGTAACAGGTCTACTAGGAAGCTTTAATCTGGCTAGCTCTCGCCGTAAAACTTTCAACTGTTCCGTTATACCAACAGAGCAATTAGGATCATAAGCGGCTTCTGCTTCTTCTAAGAGCTTGGTTGTAACATCATATTCTGCAGCTACAGCGCCAAGCTCTATCAGCTTTTGATCTATTAGAGACGTAGCCTCACTAGCCCTTTCTAGAAGCTTTTCCTCATTAGCGATCTTACCTTCTACTTCTTGTATATATATTTTCTTAGTGCGCTCCCAAGCCAAGGACTTGGTAATAGTCATTGCACGCTGGGTAGTTACTTCATTAAGGCCTGCTTCAATAGCCTTTGTTTTGCTTTCCACCAGCGCAAGGCTATTTGCGGAATCCTTCTTGGCTGCCTTCGCCTTCTCTGCCCATTCAGAGAGTTGACCGATGGGGAGAATCTCCTCAAGGACTTGCTTCTGGGCGGTAGGAGAGAGTGCAGCAAACCAGCCTTCCTTCTCTTGTCCAAAAACGCAAGTATTCACGAACGTATCGAAGGTACGCCCGAGAAGCCTGTCTAGTATTTCTTGGGTATCTATCTCTTTACGCTGGGAGAGGTCAATGCCGTCTACCCGGCGCAGCGATAGACTGTTAGGCCTACGGCTGCGCCGGGTGACGTATTCCCCCCCATCAACACCTACGAACTTTATCTCTACGAAGGCTGATTCTTTAGGGACGTGCCTATTTGCTACCGAGTCTCCCTTTAGCCCTTCAGCACTACGTCCATAAAGGCCCCACAGTATAGCCCTATTCGCTAATGAACTTTTACCGGACCCGTTAGAGTCTTGTTCATCCTCCGAAAACCCGGTCACCAGCAATAAGCCACGATCAGCAATATCGATAGTGATAGACCCTATAGAGAATATGTTCTGTACTGTGAGGCTGAGTAGCTTCATTAGACCGTAAGGTAAAGAGTCCTAGTCCGGCCGTGCTTCTCCTCTGCGCCTACGGGCATAACCTTACCCTGACGAACTGCATCACACATTCGGCCTGCGACGATGTTTCGAGACAGACCTAGCTTCTCAGCAACTGCAGTTGCAGACCGAGGAACCTTGCTGCAGGCCTTTAGCACCTTAGACATATTTGTCTTACGAGCGGAGGCTCCTGCCGACTTGGCGGGTGAAGTCGTCTGGCGCTTGATTCCCGTACTCTTCCGAGATCCTGTTGAGATCGAACCCGTCTTCTTTGCTGTACGTGTCATTTACATTCTCCTTGCTTGTTGTTTCATCTTCAAGGTCAAACTCTACTGACCTTGCCCCTTCCTTTAGAAGGGCTTCCCTCACATCATCCAAAACATTCTTGAGTTCCTTGTACTTACCGATGACCTTAATCCATCCGTCTTCTACTTGAGGCTGGAACTCTAGTTGCTCGTACTTCAGAGTCTTGAAGTAAGGAGCCTTGGTGGGGATTTGAGTTACGCTTACCCCAGTCTCGCTTACTTCAACGTCCAAGAATCCTTTAACGCTTCCTGCATCCCCCCATGTTAGATGATTCAAATTACCTACTACCTGTAGATTAGGACTGACAATCTTCCTCTCATGGTAGTGGCCAGTGAAGGTCATTCGGGTATCCAGCGGAATCATGCTGGCGTTTAGAAGCTCGTTCAGTACGAACCCACTGCCCATTGGGGTACCGGACACCCCTTGATGCATGAAGATGATACCCTTTCGATCTTCTGCTGTCAATAGGAAGTCTTCAAGCTTCTTTAGATTTTCAGTATAAGATAGAAAGAACAGCGGGAATTCATCACCTTCTTTCGAAAGGTTTCTTTCTACTACCAAGACATTTGATGCGCTAAGGATCCTAAGGGAGTGTAGGAATCCCACCCTATCCGCATAGTCGTGGTTACCTATTAGAGCGGTTAGATGAACGTTTCTAAAGGATAGATCTCTTAGGAACTCCTCTGTAATCCATAGTGCCTGTGCTGGAATTTGTCCGTGAGTATGGAACCAGTCTCCACAGAAATAGATCTGCCTTATATCATTATCTACAGCATATTCTGCTATACTTTTTAGACAGTTATGTTGATCTATGATACGGCTGTTGAATCCTTTAGAATTAACACTAGAGTATTGAGCCCAAGGGTGGAGATGTAGGTCTGAGAATACTAGGAAACGAATTTGCTACTCCTTATTCTTCAATCTAATCACTGATGCCATATGATTAATCAAATCAGAATAGCCTTTAATATCATATGCCCTAGGTGCCGTAGCGGCTAAAGCATCTCGCGCGATTCCCCACACGTCTTCGGGCGATTCCCATGCTTCTCCTCCATCCTTGCCACCCATCAGGTCTAATATGTTAATTAAAGCCTCACGCAGAATAAGTATCTGTTTCTCTAAGGAAGCCTTATCCTCTCCCGGGTATTCATCATTCTGCATTGGCCTTCTCCTCAGGCCCTGCAGATAGATAAGGGAAAATATACCCACCGGCAATAGCCCCGATATAGAACTTGTGGTACATCTCAGTCTTTCCTCCGTTTTTATCTACGATATCATCAAAGTCTGAGGATTGGAAGTTCTCACCACCATCTACTAGGGTATAGATTTTAGACCCCTTGGTGTGCTTCACCATGCCTACGTTGGTCATAGCTTGCAGAAGGGAGCCATTAAAATCATAACCCCCTTCGTTCAATAGTGCAATATCAAACTTAGGAAACCGAAGAGGCGCGGTCTTTACTTTCTCCGCATTGATCTGTACCTTCTGCCCAATGCGTTCTTCACCTTCCTTTAGCTGCCCTAGAGCAGCCAGTTCAATCCGGGTAGACGCGAAGAACTTAATCGCGTGCCCTCCAGCAGCCATTGACTGCTTACCGTAGCCGGTAGTTTTAGCAATGGCATGGTTAATGAATAGAGTGGTAATCTTAGCCTTAGCTAGCCGAGGATTAAGACGCCTTGCCATTTTACGAATAATCCTAGCGTCTGTGCCAATTCGGTCTGCATCTGCTGCATCCTTACCGTCGTTCTCTTCAGAAGATACTCCGGTAATAGAATCAACTACGCATAGGACAGGCTTGGTAGCTTTTGTACCCTCTACAGATTCAACTAGTAGCTCTAGCCAGCGCCAAATGTCCTCAATAGTATCAGGACTAACGATCTTGAATCGTGGATCCTCTACGTTTACGCCTACCCCTTTAGCCCGGCTAACATCGAAACAATGCTCAGCATCCTGCCATAGTACCGCGCCACCCATCTTCTGCATTTGAGCAACTGCATGTAGAGCTAGAGTAGTCTTGCCTGATCCTTCGAATCCAAAGGCTTCGATGATTCGACCGACCGGATAGCCGGGACGACCTAGAGCAAGGTCAAGCTCAGGGATACCAGTAGGAATACCAAAGGGTACCACAGAGGAAAGGTAGGGATCAGTAGCCATATGAAGTGAGCCAAGATGCTCATTCTTCTTCGCCACCTTTGCCATGTTATTCCATACGTCATCAAAAATATCCATTGGATCCTTTCAAAATAAAAGTAGGGCCTCTAGGACCAGCCCTACTAGGCAAGGGGACCGCTCACCCGCACATGGGGGTTTGCGCCTAGACTTGCTGCAGGTAAAGTAAAGGAGATGAAGCTAAAACTTTACCTGCTTACTCTGAAGTTCCTTCTGCGCTCTCTACTGGTGAAGCCGGAGCGGGATTAACGCCTAGCTTTGACAGGAAGTCCATAACGTTCCCGCCGCCACCAGTATTGGCTGCTGCCATCGCCTTGATCATTTCCCCAATATCAAGAGCAGGGGCCGAAGGTTCAGCCGCCTGAACGTGGCCATCCCCCCTAGGCGCAGCGAATTCAGTAAAGGCATTGTTTACCGGGGCAGGACCAGTAGGAGGTGCTTCTCCTTGCGGGGCATTTCCATCAAGCCATCCGGTCTCGTGGATCAAATCAACCACTCTCTGCAGTTCCTCAGTACTGGACGCGGTGTAAACCTTGTCTAGGTCAGGCAACTCCTGCGAGAACAGGTCATGACCCTGAGCCTTTAGATGGGCACTAATGTCCAGCGTCTGCTGTGAAGGCTTGAGGCTGTACTTCGTATCGTCTACCTTAGTACCTTCACGGGTGATCTCAAAGTTACGGCCCTTAGCAATGTCCGTAATGTCCGCCCATCCGTTGGCTTCATCCACGTCATAGTCCCGCAGTTCCTTGGCAAGCTTTACGGGAAGAGGGATCGTGACGATCTTCCCTGTAACATCCTCAGGCTTAGGCGAGGAAAGGATAACGGCATTCACGTAGATGCGCTGCCTAGAGCGGAGCTTCTTTGCATTGTTTACGTTCTCCGGCCCTCCCTTTTTGTATAAGTTTCCGCCCATACGATAGATAGGATCATCTTGTTCCTGATTTAGTCCCCGCGGCGAGATCAACTGCTTGCCTGAGGGTAGCGGCAGACCATCAAAGAAGTACTCGTTTACTTCCTTGTACCAAACCCCGCGCTCATTGAACGGAGGCAGGATACGAATCAAGGTCTTGCCCACGGGGAACTTGAAGTAGTTCCCACGTCCAAATTCCATACCACCACTGACTGCTTCTTTATTACGCTTATAACCAAATGACATTATTTGTACTCCTAGTACGATTAGTATAGCTTACGGATTTCTGCTGAATGGATATGAGTCATGGCAATTAGAATATCTACCTTACGTTTAATTGCATAGTACCATGACTCTACTCTTAGTTGCTTGTATCGTTTAGATTGCAAAACCTCCCTAGCCTTTAGAACTGTTGGATCCATATTGAAGCGTTCTTTGATTCCCGCCTCAGTTAGTTTGATCTCGCCGTGCCTGATACGCTGTGCCGTAGAGGCCTCGACTGCGTTTACCATCATCTCACACCGTTCTACTTCTGCCTTAAGGCGCGCAGCACAGTCTCCATAAGTAGTAAGCAGACGACAGATATTAGTAAGGTCAGGGTTGATATCGGCATCGTTGATTTCAATATCCCTTGCGATGTCGAATGTATAAGGCTTAGCCTGCCATCCGTCCATCGTCATCTCTTCAATCTCAATGATCTCTGCCATTATCCCCCCCTTGAAAGAAGTATAGTACATCTGTCTATCACTGTCAAGCTGCCTTGGCTTCTGCCTCACACCAGCTATCCCCAACTCCAATTTCCCACGGGAACGAATACCCATCTAGCTCAGGATAAGGCCGCTCACAGATTTTCTTCAGCAGCCCACAGAACCAATCAACATAGTCGGCTCGTACTTCAAAGGCTAGAGAGTCGTGAACTGTGTTAACGAACCTAATTACATGCCGTAGGCCAAGCTCTTTTACTACCTGATAGATAAGGCACATGCTCCTATTCGTCATAGCCCCGGCCGTACTCTGGATAATAAAGTTTACGGCCTCCCGCTCAGCGTGCTGTCTGACGTACTTATTGTACGCATTAAGTTCCCCGGCCATCCTACGGTGCTGGCCAAATGGAGTAACCAAGACTCCATTGTTTAGCCTAGCCAAATTAGGTACGTCTTGAATATAGGCTGAGATTCCTTGATATAGGCTATGGAAACCAGCCATGAATTCCTCTACCTGATGCAGAGGAATAGGGAGCATCTTCTTGGTCTTATAATCCTCGTACAGCTGCTTTTGGGAAATCTGGTAACCTTTAGAGCCGAAGATCACGCCGAAGTTAATTGACTTACCAATAGCGGACCTATTATGCTTGCTGACCTGATCTCTTTCTATACCTAAAGCCGTAGCAGCAGTAGCCTTGTGTACGTCTACACCATCACGGAACATTTGGAGCATGACTTCATCCTTGGCAAGGACGGCCATTACCCTCAGTTCTACCATGCTAGCGTCAGTATAGACGTACTTCCACTCATCAGTGACACCGAAGATATCTCTAATTGTTAGCTTTCCTGCCTTCTTTCGTTCCTCTTCTGTACGAGGAATTTGATGCATAAGCTCTGCCGAGAGCCTACCGGTTTTGGTGGCAGGGATCTTGAAGCCAAACCTAATTCGATCTTCATGGTCCATGCCATTTATGATCTTATTGATATAGGTTCCGGACCATTTAGTAACAGTACGATACCTTAATATGTCCTGCGCGATTTCTACGTCCATCTCGCTAAGGGTAATCTTATCGGTGGAGTAGCCAGACACTTTAGTATCGTTACGGATCTCCTCCTCCAGCCCTAAGGCGATTAGGGCGTTCCTTACCTGATCCGGAGAGGAAGGGTTGAAGGTAGGGTTATTTGTAGTGGCCCTAGTCTTTACTAATAGGTCTTCCTTTTCCTTAAGGAACTCAGCCCTTAGATTCTCGGTCTTATCTCTATAGATCCTATGCCCATTCCAAGTAGCCTCAGCCAATGACATAATCATGGGCTCTTTCTCTTCCCAGTACAGCTTGGATAGAATAGGGCTTAGCCGCTGCAGATACTTTAGAGCCAGCCTATACGCATTCTGTGCATCTAGTGCCGCATAAGGATGCAGGAGATGGTCCGGTACCCAATCATAGGTCTTATTCAGCTTTTTACCGTGCCCACAAATAGCTCGGATCTCTTTGCTGTAATCCCCAGTAGCAAACTCAAGATCCGCTAGATACTCAAGATCGTGCGGCGGCGCTTCAAATAGAAGCCAATGGAGGATCATAGTATCCACCAGCTTACCCTCGATCTCTATACCTAGGTTCTGTCTAGTTACCAGTAGGTCGTACTGGAAGTTATGAGCTACTTTAAGCCCTGTTTGCCGTGTGAATACTTCTCGGAGTCTCTTATAGACGTGGGCTTTCTCATCGTTATTCCAAGCAGGACGCCACTTATAATCAAGACCGTCAGGATCATGGCGATATATAGGTATAACAGCACAAGCGTTCTCCTCTCCCCACGCAAAGCTATAGCATATGTTGGGATTTTTCCACCAATCTAAAAAGCCTTCTGTGTCAAATGACCACATAGGAGCAGCCAATAGCTGATCACATATTTCATCTACGTCCTGTACTGTCTCAGCTACTCTGTAGTCTGTGAATTTTGCCGCGGCTCGTCGGATAAGAGGCGTATCTTGCGCTTCTTCCCACGCGAGGATGTAATCATGTACGAGTCTTGCCTCAAGCCGGGGGTTCGGACTATAGAGGAAGGAAGCAGGATCGACAGTGGGGATGCACTTATATTGGAGATCGGCGTCCTCTTTAGCTTTCGAGTATTTCTTTTCAAAGACGTTCCCCCTAATGGCTGCTAGCTTACCTGTCTTATCTAGGTTGAAAGAGGCGAGGGTTTTCTGCCCCACCAATAGAACCACATTAGGCTTGGCCCAATTAAGCTCATCCTGCAGGTAGTCAGAGCATGCGGCTATTTCCCCGCGGGCAGCTGTCCTCCCCTTGGGGGATACACACTTAGTCTGATAAGTGATGTAAACATCCAGCGGATCAACACCTGCCTTGTCTAGGTAATCCAAGATCCTTACTTGAGATTGTCCGGAGAAGGGGAAGCCAGCGCGGTCCTCATCGAACTTGGGAGCCTCTGTCAAGATGAATAGAGAGTACTCCCTTTGCGCGCAGCCTAAGCATCGACGCTTATGTTCGGCCTGCAAAATGCAAGCCATTGAATGCCCGCGATGTTCTACGCGGCGACACTCCAATGTCCCCAACTTGCATTTAGGGCTTCCACCTTCTTCCGGACGGCAGGACATTTAAACCCCTTTAAAGCTCGCTAGTGCTGCTTCAAAACCCTGCTTAAAGCCTACCTCTTCTCCGTTCTGCCATCCTATCTGATATTCTGTTGAGTAAGCAATGGCCATATCATTAGCCCCGGCTTCATACCCGGCTGTGTACATCTCCTTACCCTCATAAGCACATTCTCCACGTCCCTGAATAAGACCGTCCTCATACCCATCCTGATACGAGGCATCAAACTCTTCTTGAGAATACCCTTCCCCGGCCTTACCGTCAGCATACCCTTTTGTATACTCATGTTCAAGGGCTTTAACAACATCAGCCAACTGATCCTTAAGCGCATCCAATTCATCATGAAGCCGAATAAGGTCTACCTGCATTTTGATAGAATTAATCATGAGCCGTACTCCTTAGTATAGACAATACGTCCGCAGTTGTCACAACGAATATCAATTGTACCTACAATATCTCCGTAATCCCCACAAGATGGACAGTCTCCCCCACCACTAATATATAGATTATCTGACATATGGGCAGTCCATGGGGCATTACACCACACACATACAATTTTGATTTCGTTATGCGTTACTTCCTTACGGTCTTTAGCGTCCATCTTCCATTTTTGTCTCTGCTCCATAGCTAATGTCCCCTTTCCTCATGGCATCCAAGGATGCGCTGTAAGCCTCTTTGACCCAAGACAGGCTGTGGGAGTCGGGCTGGCCTGTGATCTTACAGGCAATCGCAGCGACGCCCTCTTTCCGCAGCTTATGAACCGCCTTCTCGGCTGCTTTGTAGCTGCCCTCGTCCCACATTAGCACAACCCGTTTGATCCTGCTACGAACAATAAGACCGATCTGGATCTCTGACAAGTGGCTGCCAAAATTAGAAGCTGCCGGAAGGCCTAAAGACCTATAGGCGATAGCATTAAATGAGTTCTCTACCAGTAACAGGTCATCCCACAGTCTAGCTTCGTCCCAGCCGAGTAGAAACTGCATGATGTTTATGCCCTCAGCGTACTTATACCTAAGGCCCATGGGGATTTCCCCCCACCACTTCATCCTGCCAATCCACTGAACTAATATGTCCTTGTACATTAATGGGATATAGACCCTCTTACCGTCATAGGTGAGGCCCCAGCCGAGTATAGCAGAAGTTGATAGGCCCCGCCCCATCACCGCCTCTGTGGCTGCCTGATCACAGGTAACCAGTTTTCCTTTATGGTAGGCCAGAAGAGGTTGACTGGGAGGAAGGATTACACTAAGTTCAGGCTCCTCTTTGGGCTCATCCTCTTCTAGTTCGAATAGGCCCCCTTCCCCGTCCTCTGGCCCGTGCCCTACAAGCAGGACTAAGGACTTTAGTGAAGGGCTTTTATGGCAGGAGTCTCTATGACAATGACCCTTTTGTTTGTACAGGTTAAAGTAGAAGCTACTGTGCCCACAATAAGGGCAGGAGAACTGGGTCTCTCCGTTCTCTCTAGAGACGACACCGGAAAATGTCCGGCTCAGCCACTTAAGAATGTCACCTGCACTGCTCATAGGGATAATGGTAGGATTTCTGGCGGGTACTGTCAATCTCCTCTCATACTCTCCTCTTATATATCTATATACTTAATATTGTTCTATCTGTTCTGAGGCTATTCCGAAGGAATAGACGAAAGAACAGTAGAACGAAGAGAAAAGAATAAGAGTAAGAGTATAAGAAGAAGAAGCAAGAAGCAGAAAAAACGTAAGATACTGGGCCAGCCTGCCTTGACACTTCAAAAATAAATCCTATACTTCTCTTGTCGGCAGAGGAACGACAAGTGGTTGGGGCTAGCACAGGCTAAATCGGGTTTGCTGGAATAGGCCAGCACTCTTCAGGTTCCCTGATGCATACGGAGAATCTTTCCACTATAATCATAAGAAGGCTAAGCTGCAAGGCTAGGTGGGCGTTGAAATAAATAAAATAGACGAAATAACAGTAGAAGAAGAGAAAAGAATAAGAGTAAGAGTATAAGAAGAAGAAGCAAGAAGCAGAAAAAACGTAAGAAAAACAAGGGTTTTACAATGATGTACAGGGATTGGTGGAACTATCAGGATTCGTGGTTGAACCTATGGGGGATCAGGTACTGGGCGGTAAATAAGTTCTATATGGGGTACCTTCCCGTAAAGGAATGGTTCGTTAAGCAGCATGAGGGTATGAAGCTGGTATACTTGGGAGGGGCTAGCCTATTTGGGCTGGGCCTTTGTGAGGACGTTATGGCTACACTAATGTCTACCGCTTTTGTACTCGTACTGATTGGAGCATTACTGATCTACGCTGATTCTAAATAAGGAGAACTATAATGTCTAGGGCTGTTGTATTCTTTTGGGATTCCAAATTAGACGCTGACATTGATAATTGGTTCGTGTATCATGCTCCCACATCTGCTCAGTTAGACGCTTATGCAGAGATCAGGGAAGCAGCACGGACCTTTGCCCTGGCAGTTAATCGAAGAGTCCCCCCGGGGGCCGACAAGATGGCTACGATCCGTAAGATCAGGGAAGCAGTAATGACAGCCAACGCTGGGATTGCTACGGATCATTTCCTGCAGGATTTTGATGATGCTGAGGGAGGAAAGGATGGATGAGTTACTTGGGACTTCTTGGCACAGTTACCCCTCTATCTATGCTCTAGGACATAGGGCCGTAGCTGACATCTTCTCAGATGAAGTATACATTGAAGAGAAGGTAGACGGCAGCCAGTTCAGCTTCGGTATCTTCGACGGCACTTTAAAGTTCCGCAGTAGGCGGAAGGAAATGACTGCCGAAATGCCGGAGAAGATGTTTACTCCCGGGGTAGAAGCAGTCAAGTCTATTTCCCATCTACTTCATGAGGGCTGGACCTACAGGGGTGAGTACTTTAGTAAGCCACAGCATAACACTCTCAAGTACGACCGGATCCCTAATGGGCATACGGTCATTTTCGACGTGAACACAGGTCACGAAGAGTATCTTGGCTGGGAGGCTAAGAAGGAAGAGGCCAACAGGCTTGGCTTTGAGTGTATTCCCTATGTTTTTAAGGGTGTGCTAGAATCGGCATCTTCCGTAAAGGACCTGATCGAGAGGGAGAGTTTCCTAGGCGGGGCTAAAGTAGAAGGGGTTGTAGTCAAAGCCTATGGTATGTTCGGCCCAGACAAGAAGGTTCTGATGGGCAAGTACGTATCTGAGGCCTTCAAGGAAGTACATCAGGGTACTTGGAAGGCTAACAACCCGGGAGCCACTGGCATCATTGAGCAACTTGTGGCATCATACAAGACGGATGCTCGGTTCGTTAAGGCCGTGCAGAGGCTGAGGGATGAAGGAGAGCTAACCAATGAGCCCAAGGACATTCCCAAGATCTTCAAGGAAGTAAACGTAGACATTGAGAAGGAATGCATTGAGGACATTAAGGATGCTCTCTGGGCGTGGGCAAGAGTTAAGTTCATGAAGGGGGTCACAAATGACATCCCTACTTGGTACAAGAATCGTCTACTTGAAAAGCAGTTTGAGTCTTAAACAATAAAGGAAAACGTTATGCCTCTTCAAAGGGGTTCTAGCGACGAGGCCGTAAAGGCCAATATTGAAGAGTTGATCAGTGCGGGACATTCAGAGAAGCAGGCTATTGCTATTGCGATGGAGAAGGCCGGAAGGTCTAAGCAGAAGGGTAGTTTGAAAGAGAAGGCTAAGCACAGGGATATTAGCCGTAAGTTTAATCCATATCAAGAAGAAGAGGACTAATGCCACCAACTAATGTTTTGATTTGTACCCCATCCTATAGCGGGGAGTTGTCTACCAATTACGTGAGTGCTTTGTGCAACACTATTGCACTGCTTACGCAGAATAAGATTGGTTGTGCGTGGGGAACTATCGTAGGAAACTGTTATGTCACAGCGGCTAGGGACTTATTGGCTGGGAAGTTTTTGACCTCAGATGCGAGCCATATGTTGTTCATAGACGCTGATATGTCTTGGACCGCTGATGCGGTTATGAAGCTACTGAAGATGGACAAGGACATCGCAGTGGGTGCGTACACTACACGATCTGACCATGATCGTAGGTGGACCTTTAGGACTATCCCCGGTAAGAAGCTAGACGAGAATGGCCTTGTAGAGATCGCCGGGGCGGGTACCGGATTTATGTTGATCAAGCGGTCGGTCTTTACTGACTTACTCAATAAGACAGTAAGGACTGTATATAAGAGCGGCAATCCAGATGATGGGTTGGTGCATGAGTTCTTCCCTACTAAGAACACAGGAGGGAATTGGGTTTCTGAGGATTACGTGTTTTGCGATGAAGTCCGGGCACACGGAAAGGAAATTTGGTTGGATACTACGATTGATCTGCATCACAAGGGGATCTATTGGTACACAGCTGATAAGGCCGATATGATCAAGAAGATTGAGGATCATGTCTGATTATTCTGAAGAACTCCTAGGAACTTCACTACATTCTTATCCCCGTAAGAAGTATATCTTTGTTACAGGCGGGAGAGACTATAAGGACCGTAATAGAATTAATGAGGTGATGTCTGGTTACATTGGGAGCAATGAGGAACATTGGAGTATTGTTCACGGCGATGCTGCAGGCGCTGATGCTTTAGTTGACTCTTGGGCAGACCATCATGGGGTCCAGAGGTTTCGTGTCCCCGCCAACTGGAAACAGTACGGCAAAAGTGCTGGGCCAAAAAGAAATCAGCTAATGGTTGACACCTTCGGCAAGGAAGCTGTTGTTTGTATTGCCTTCCCTACGTCTACTTCTATTGGTACGTGGGACATGGTAGGTAAATGTAAGGCAGCAAGCATTCCAGTGAAGATAATAGATTCTCCTCTTTTTACTGACGAACCACGTACCAAATAAAGCCTGAGTTGGCCACCGCATAGCTTACCCAAATTAGAGCATGCGGCCAGTCTTGGCGCTTGGCAGCACCTAGGGCTATCAATAGATACAACACTATTGATAGCCCTAATGCTATGTTCTCAAGGGTCAGCTTACTGCCCGACAATCTACGTCTGCCTCAGAGAACATGGTATCTACTAGATCAAATTCCATTCCCCACCTTTCGATATAGCCCGGATCTGTAGGTGTCTCGTATCGCACCAGACAAATACCTGCCTGAATAAGACCCTTAGCGCAATCAGAGCATGGGGGTCCTGTTATGAAAGCGGAACAACCGTTAAGGCTAACCCCATTCCTTGCAGCATTGTAGATAGCATTCCTCTCAGCATGCTCCACCCACTTATACTTCTCAGGCCTCTCCCAACGGGATGGGAAGTCCTCTTCCTCTACACCTCTAGGAAATCCATTAAAGCCTGTTGATCTTACTTCATGATCCATACCAACAATAACGCACCCACACTTAGTAGATGGGTCCTTGCTCTTGGTGGCCACCAGCTTGGCCATATTCATAAAGTACTCCGTCCAACCTAGTCTTTGTTCTCCCGCCATTTCTTTTGCTTCCTCTTCTTCGGTGTGGGTGATTCCTCTTCGTCATCCCCCTGATCAATTGTAGGTAACTCGATCTCGTTGTTCGTAATGAGCATCTGAGACAGGTTCGCCTCTAGGCATACTACGTTCCCGGTATCCCTGCTCTGCCTAAACTTTAGGCCTTGAAATTTCATTACATCGACATCTTCTTTAACAGGGTTAGGATGTCTGTCTTTGACCACCGAACATACGAAGGTGGCTTCTTGGAGATGCTTGATTGATCCTTGGGACTGGTGGATTTGGGGGTTGTCTCCTGACATTCCTCCTCGGTTAGCCTGTCCGGCTGTCCAGATGAGGAGGTTGTGTCTTTTGTCCAGCCTAACAAGGTCTCCAGCAATGGCCCCAAGCCAGTTCCAGCTGGCGTCTCTTTTGTATCCTGTTTCATTTGGTTTCATCCTCTCCATATAGTCTAGTACAATTACGTCGGGCTTCCACCCGGTTAAGGTATAGATCCTAGCCATCTCCGCTTCAAGATCGTTGGTACAGACTTCGCGGTTAACATCTGTGATCCATAGATTGTCCCCTAGCCCTCTACCCCAATGCCTACCTAGCGCATCGCCATAGCAGATACCGGGATCGGCCATGATCTTGTGCATATCCTCGCCGGTCATGCGGGCAAGGAAACGCTCCGTCTGTTCCTCTAGGGCTAGCTCATTGGTTACGAACCAGACCTTCTTCTGTTCAACAGAGGCAATCTTAAGGGCAATGTTGACTAGGACGACAGACTTACCTTGGCCTGTACCTCCCAGTACAATGGCTAGGTTACGCGGCCTAAGCCCCCCACCGCACCAGTCATCCAGCGGCTTTATACCACATGATATAGGACCGAACTCATTGACGAAGCCCGAGGCCTGTACAAGATGGTCTACTGCTTCCTTAATAGACATAGTACGATCTATTTGAGCACCATCAAATTGCAGCTTCCACTGGTTGATGATGTCTACTATGGCTGAGCCTCGCATATCGCTCTGTAGCTCAAGGAAGGCCGTCTCAGATGTGATAGCTTGAAATGACCTGATGATGGAAAAGTCCCTAGCCTTGTCTATGGTATATAGTACCTTAGACTGCTCTACGTCTTGACTGCTCAGTCCCTCTAGGACACCTTTATACCTTAGGTCATAGGCTTCTTTGTCCTTATCCGCTACCACTAAATGTAGGGTAGGAAGTGAGGGTGGAACCCCATACTTCTTTACGAATAGGAATATCTCATTTAGAATAGGTGCTAATTCAGGCTTGCGTAACCACTCCGGCTTGAAGGTTGTTGCAAATTTCTTTGCGTCTTCCGGCCTTTCCATAAGGGACCGGACAAATAGAGCCTCATCAAATACTTGTGGTAGTTCCAAGACTATTCCTTATTCTGTGTGGAGCAGGTGCAGGTAGAAGGTTCCATGAGAATCAGCGGATTTGAATAAACTATCAATTCGTAGTTTTTGGCTTGAGTCTCGACCACTGCTCCAACGAGAAAGTCGATGATGGCCGCGTCGGTCATGCCATGTCGTCTAGCCTGCGAGATCTTATGCTCAAATAGTTCGCGCGTCTGCACCTTGAACGCTTCAATCATGTCACTCGGCATCATTTATCTCTTTAGGTCTGCAACACCCGTCGCATCCGTGAACGCCTATATTCGGTTCATCTGGGTCATCATGCCCAACTCCGTGTGGACAAATACGCTCCATGATCTTTTTATCACTACGCCAATGCTGCGGCATACCTCGCATTATATGGTCAGTCATCCAGTGAATAGGGCACGGTGGTCCGCTACAATCGGCATAGGAATGTGCATATATATAGTCCTCACTGTTTTCAAGACGTATTCTAACTAGCTTATTCTTGCTCATTTATCCCCCTTCAGTGCGCGGATCAATTCGCTACGAAGTTCGTTCCAGTCCCGTCGGGTGTGGTTGCGGCTAAGCCGTTCTCGACATGCCTCGTATGCACGGTCAATCGCCGACTCGATACCATCCAGCGCCTTGCGGCGGACTCCGATTGCAAGCTCGAAGCACAGCTCGCAGAGCGGTTGAAAGACGCCGACTGCACGCTGATCCTCGCGCGTTCTTCCGGTGGGCGCGTCGCAGACTTCGCAGGTTTGCAGCTCACTCGCCATCGCCTCGTCGGCGACGGTGGACGGTGCGCGGCGGTTCCATGCGGCGAACGTCTCGCGTGCTGAGTTTGGAATCGGAGGCCCTATGGTCGCGTGGCAACCGGTGCAGCCAATTCTCAACTTAGGAACCCAACTCGGCCCACCGTATGCTGCGGGCTCTCCGCAGAACGGACACGGCAGCAGCTCACTCTCCATCGCCAGCCTCGGGCGTGCGAGCGGACAGTCGGCGATAGTTGGCGCGAGCGCGGCCGATGTAGGTTCGCTGGTCCTCGTACGCAGGCCGCATCAGCTCCACCTGTTCGCGCAGCTTTGCGAGTTCGTGCTGTTGTCGGTTGCAAATGGTGCGGAGATTGTCGTAGCCGCGCTCTAGTCGGCTGACGCGCCTCTTCGCATTGGCCAGCGCCTCCCGCAGCACCCGCACCTGCACCTGCTCGCGCAGCGCGGCGTCGTGGGCAATCAGCTCATCGGCCCCGGCAACGGTGCAGTACAGTCTCGCCTTAATCTCGAACTGCTCCGGTGTCAGCACGGCGTCACTCGGCATCGCCAGCCTCGGGCGTGGCAAGCAGGGCGTCGCGGACGTGGAGCCATGCTTTGACGTAGGGATTTCTGGAATGGTCATTCCATGACTGTTTGAACTGGATGAGATCGTCGGCTGTTGGCTCCCTCACCCGCATCGCCTCGATGCGCCGGGAGAGTGCGTCACGCGAAGCCGAAGTCTCTAGATGGGCGTTGTTTATCCATTGTCTGGCGTGGTGGGCATCTTTCACCTCCTGCGCCAGCCGGTCGCGCTCGGCGGCGAGACGGCGAATCGTTTGGCACCTGCTCCACTCGGGGGAGCTTTCAACGCATCGCGCTTCCATCTCTTGCACCATGCGATGAATCTGCTCCGTCGTCGGCGCGGTGGACTTGGGAACGGCGGTGGTGATGATGCGACCGTCGGCTACGGCCTGCCTGTAGTCTTCGGCTAAAGCACGCATATACGCATTAGGCTGATCCTCGCTCGCGGGCGTGGCGAGGAGCATGTCACGTACAGCACGGAACACGCTGTCTCCGTAGTTTGCACAGCCTAGACGCCGCGCAAAATGCACAGCCTCGATCTCCTCCGGAGTCGGCTCCCTTCCCGCCATCGCCTCGATGCGACGCGCGAGGGCGTCCTCTGCCTGCGCGTGGCGCTGCGCGTCCCACTTATAGGACTCGACGCTTCGCGCCAGCCGGTCGCGCTCGGCGGCGATGGCGTCGCGCTCTGTTTCGCGCTGAATAGCGACGCGCTGCTGTGAATCCCGATCCGCTGCCAGCCGGTAGCGGTCGGCGGCGAGGGCGTCGCGCTCGAACCTCGCGCTGTTTCTCTCCTCTATCAGCGCATCTCGTTGAGCGTTCGACCGATCATGTTCCGCACGCGCTAGATTGAGGGCCGCGAGTAGCCGGTCGCGGTCGGCAGCGAGGGCGCGGTATCGGTCCCCAATGTGCCCGAGGTCTTCAGCGGCGAGCGAGAGTGCATCATCGGCCACCACCTCCGTCGTCGGCGCGGTGGAGCCGGGGGCGCGCAACCCATCATCTGCCGATGTCACCTCCCCCGGCGTACATCGTCGCGTCGCGAGCGTTTCGATGGCCAGCTCCAGCACGCCCAGCGCGGCCTCGTGCTGGGCGAGTACCTTGCTCAGCGACTCGACCCAATCAATGCGATACCCGTGGGGCCAGATGGACTCGGCAATCGCCTTCGCAGTCCTCGGCTTTACAGTATGCATACAATCCTCCTTAGATACACAGTCGCCATTAGGCAGCGTAATGCAGTTATTGTCAGGTTTCATACCAGCTGTACCGGGTAATAAGTCTCGATCCAGAGCCTAGCGCCACAAGAAAGAGGCTTTTCAGGTCTATAAACAACCTTCGACGGGCCGTGAATGGTAATTTCCATACCCCGTAGTGTTTTCCCGCCGCATCGTACTGTTACGGGCGGATTATTTTCTCCCTTTTTAAGGTTAGCACGAATGATATGCTGATTCACATGGATGATCTTTTTCTTACCAAAAGACATTGATTCCATTAGACTTCTCTCCTGTGGGACATTTCAAATCCCTGCTCAGTCCAGATGGCCAGCCGCTCATCGCTATGGCGCTTCAAAAAGTGATGCGCCGTATCAAAAAAGTCCACAATGATAGCCTTATCTTTCCCGGGTGCCGTCCTAAGGGCTCGTCCAACCCGCTGCAAGGCCTTCACAGCTGACTTTCCACCTCCTGCTAGTACCAACGCCCTAAGCTGGGGGATATCTACCCCTTCATCCCAAATTGTACTGACTACAGCAAGCGGCAACACCCCAGAGGCCAATTCCTTGGCTGCTTTACGTCGATTATACATTGGGGTTTCGCCATATAGGAACGGAACCCCTAATCTAGTAGCTAAAAGGTGTCCATGCGCCTCGCTCTGTACCATTACGATAGCAGGCTTAGGGATATTGCGTGCCCATTCACAAATCAGGTCATTTCTAGGGGTATTTAGGACGATACCAGTCTCATATACCTCTCGCCAATCCCCTTTGAACTTCCAAAGCTTAGGGGTGTGCTGCACAATCACATGCGGAGGTGTAAGATAACCGTCATCTACCAATTCTTTGTTAGTAATGGAGTATAGCACGTCTCCCGTCACTCCGGCGAGTAGCTGATTGGAATAAACGTCCCTTTTATTAGGTGTTGCGGTCAAGCCCCACCTAATGGCAGCATTTCTGGTCATATTAGCAACAGAAACGAACGTATTCCCCTTAGCTAAGCTAGCCGCAGCCAAATGGGCCTCGTCTAGAATCACCTGATGAATATATTCCATCCATTGTAGGGACTTAGGGTCTCTTTTCTCTGCTGCACAGATAGATTGAATGGTTGCGATTGTAACTTGCTTGCTAGCGTCGTGATGGCCTGCTCCAAAGAGGCCAACGTCTGTGATACCGAGGGCTTCAAAGGCATCTCTCGTCTGCATGAGCAAATCTTTTCGATGGACAAGGAATAAGGTCTTAAACCCAACGTATTCTATCAGGGCCGCAGCAATTCGTGTCTTTCCTGAGCCTGTTGGGCATTTAATCACACCCCTAGGCCACCACATATTGTAGAATGTATTAGTAAGGCACTTTTGGACTGCTTCCTTCTGATAATCGCGCAGCCCGATGCTCATTGTCTTCAGTTGAGGGATCGTTACGGGCCTATTATCAGTTACCGGGACGTTTCCAAGTAGCTTTAGTACGATAGGAAGCAACCCGGTAGGGAAAATATCATCCTTAATGAAGGAAGTACGACCATCCCAGCCCATTTTTCCTTTAGTCTTTAGATACTGCTTATGAGAGGGGATATACTTAGCCCCCGGTGCCATGACAGCGACACTATTCCATAGCTCAACCCTTTGTTTAGGGGTTAGCCCATGGATTACTCCTCTAATGTTGTTGATTTCAATCATTACAGCGTACTTTTAGCATTTTCGCCTCATTATTGGAGCCAAATTCGGAAAACGCGGGCGATGCATATTTTTATGCGTTAAACAGGGCTCACCCACACTTTTATATGCGGACTACCTTATAACGTTTGAACTCTTTTATCTGTTCAATATGTTCTTCTAGCTGTTCAACCTGCTCCGGTAGCTCGGTTACTTCCTCTTCCTTTACTACAACGTCAGCCATAGACTCAATGATATCCGCCACAGTATTCTGGCCAGCATAAGGGAGCAAAGGCTTCTTGGCCTTTTCCCTTATTGTAACACTGGGAGAGTACCTTTGCAATACGGCCAGTTCTTCTAAGGCTACGTTGATCTCTTCCTTTATGTAGCGAATCCGTCTGTCTGCTTCTGATAGCTTCTCCCCGTCCTCGGCTTCACGGGCCTTCTCTAGGTCTCGTACCCCTACTACCAGTTCTTGTATTAGGTGAGGTATTCCATTGACTTCAGGGATACGCATAAGGGGCCTCTGCGTGGGCTTATGATCATCGCTGCAGCCCCTACAAATAGGAATAAGGTTATCGACGGTAGGACTACCGCCGTTTCGTACAGGTACATAGAAGGCGAAATGGGCTTGAGTATTACTAGCAACAGGGGTAAGGGGAACGCCACAGAAAGCGCAGTTCCCTCTATACCTATTGAAGGTTTCGATTAGATCGGTGCTAGCAAACTTGACCGTCTGCCGTAGATCCGGCCGGGACTTCCATATGTCCCTGTTCAGGTTCTTTACTAGGCGAACTAGATAGCCCGCCTTGAACCTTAGGCGCTCGCCTTCTTCCAGCTTGAGACCTTTTGGCATCAGCAGGTACTCCTCGTAGATTAGATATAGAACAATTAAAAGGATCCAGCGGGTCTATATACCGAACGTTCTTCCATGTTGGATCACCAAAGGCTTCCCATACTTTGGCGCGCACGTATATGAGAGTCTTTTTTCTCCCACGATGGAGGGTCATTACGGCAACCCCGTGCCGGAACAGGTGAGGCTTCATGATGAAAGGCTTTTTGGGCTTTCTCCTTTGCCTCCTAATACGCCCTTGGTTAGAGACGTAATAGTCCTGTTCCCAGCCGGGTATGGGCCTCCATAATTCTAGTTCCAGTTCGGCTGCAGTCAATCTTCTAGGCTTTTTGAACTTATCTTTCCAGCTTATCATAGCTCTTCGTTCTTTAGTTCTCGTATGCTCTTATTGCGTTTCATTTTAGCTAACGCTATTTGTTCTATCTGTTTGATACTTTCTAAGGGGGTATTGAAGCCTTCCTCTTTTAGCTGCTCATGGAGCTTAGCATAGGAATTGATCCCGTCATAATACTTAAGTCGTATGATCTTTTGCTCAACTTCACTGAGGCTATCCACCACAGCAGAAACTGCAGCCCTTGCTTGCTCCTGTTCTACGATCTCAGGGTTATATATAGGGTTCTGTGACTCATATGAATGATCGTCGTGCGGGTTGAACTCTATAGGAAAGCTGCTAACATTAATGAGATTAAGGGCCTCATTGACATTCATCAGGTCTGTTGGCTTGGTGTTCTCCTCCCCTTGTATCTCTTTTAGCTTGATGTTGAATCGCTCTACTACTTCTTCTATGGTGGCCTCATCGTGTATGGACATAATGTGGCCTAATAGAAGTATCCTAGCTACCCTAGCCTTAGGCAGTCGGATGAACCTAGAACGTTCAACAATCCACTGCTTTACCGTGGACTGAATGATCCAATATGCGTAGGTACAGAACCTAATAGGCTTACCATTAGGCTGATAATTAGGGTTGTACCCTTTGATTGCCGTGCATAAGGCTAGGTTAGCCTCACTGACTAGATCCTCTAGGGATATTACAGTAGCGGGGCTAAGCTGCTTTGCAGTCTTTAGCATGTTATTAGCAATCTTGAACGATAGCTTTAGGTTGGACTTAACTAACAGCTGTTCAAGCTCTATTAGCTCTGTGTTTACTCTATTGATCTCCTCCCAATTGTCCCACTTGTATTTGATGGCACGAAGGACTAATGCATCCAGTACATCACTGTCCAAAGATGCAGCCAGTAATAGCTCAATGATATCTGGATGCTCACCATCGGAGAGGTATGCTTCCTTGGCTGCGGTTAGTTTGTCCCTAACTCTCTTTGCTACTATGTCTCCTTTTGCTTTGCGGTTATTGAAGTCAGAAGCGAAAGGCCCCAATGATGCGCCCGATTCTATCTTCTCATCTAGTAGTTCGAACAGATAGTCCCATGCGTATGGGAGCTTTAGGATGATATGCTCCCGTTCTTTACGGAGGGAAGCAAGGCGGAAGAGGTGCGGTCTTTCCTCTTCCGCCTTTAGGTCTATATGTTCTCTTGCGACCGCAGCATAGTAAGCATTAATTGGGTCTTTTAATTTTGGAACCTTTGGCATTTAACTTCTTTCTACCTCCACAATACGTCCATAAGGAACGGGTTTCTTTCCGTCCCCTTTCGGTACCACCCAGATCACCGGAACTCCCGGGTTGGGTGGGAACGTAGTATCCAGATCTGTAAACGAAACGATGATTTTAGGCTTATGCTCCATAGCCTTTCCCATCACATCAATATGGCAAGTCCCTCCTCGTGCTACCTTAAACTTCTTGTGCTTTAGGTCGTCAATAGTGAGAAGCTCATCCATATAACAAGGCACGTCATGCAGCAGGAACCAGAGCTTATCCATCCCAAAAGATTTCATCAGGTAGTAGCCTTCCGAAAATCCTTTGATGATGAACTCGTTGCTGATGCTGCCCGATGTATCCGCCATGAACACAACGTCAGGCGTAGGCTTACGCACATACCTAGGCAAATGCAGCCCAATACCTGCCGTCCTGCGGCTAGGCTTCATCCATGTACTCTCCGCATATTTGCTCCTATTCACCATATTGCGGAGAAGGTCCGTCCACTTAACTTCCGGCTTCACCAGCCTGCGGACAAATTCCTCAACAGCGCCGGGCAGTGATCCTTTTCCCGAAGCCTTCCTTACTTCCGCTGCTGCTTGGATGATTGCCTGTGTCCAGTCGATGCCTTCTTCTTCTTGCCCGGAAGTATTGAATGTTTTAGTGCAGCACTCCCTTCCACCATCATGCATCTCATATTCCGTGCCTTCTCCCGGTGAGGGTTCATCTCCCTTATCGGGAGGGTTCTTATCCTTTTCTTCTTTCTCCTTCAAAAGGTCGGCATAGACAGCCTCAGTAGTCCAGCCGTCATACTTGGCAAGCACCTCATCGCTGATGTTCTTCTTGCTAACATCAGACCGTGGCATTACAAAATTGTCCCGCGTTCCTTTCTTCTTCTGTAGAACGCCGTCAATAACAATGTCAGCTGCCCGGTTCCACGTCCCATGTAGAAGGGGGTTGTTCTTGGTGATATGAGCTTCACGTTGAATATGTCCAAAGACAATATGTCCAACTTCATGGCCCAATTCAAAAATCATATCCTGATCTGACATGGCATCAATATGATCGGGATTGTAGTAGAGGTTTCCTTTACCGTCTACGGCTGTAGTACGGAGGCCTTTCGATTCAATGAAGCGGAACCTATGTGAGATGAGAGCAAAGAAGGCGTAATGCTGTAGCAAATGCATCCTAGCCTTCTGCCATCGTGTAAAACGATTAGGCTGCAATCAGATCTCCCCACTTTTCGAGTGCCTGACTAACCTCTTTGCACGTCACTGCCTCCGCATAATCAGCGGGGGCAAGCTTTTCCTGAAGCGTCTTATAGATTCGTCCGAAGAACATCACTCCAAATTCAGGCGGGATACGCATGGCATACTGCAAACCCTTCTTGAACACATCAATGTTCTTTGTGACGTATGCCTCCAAGGCAGTAATGGTCGCCATATGTACGTCAACAGCGTCAGCACTAGGAAGCTCAACCGTATTAGGTGCAATAAGGATTTCTTCCGGGCTCATCAGCTGATGAGCAATGTTCGCGTATGCCATGAAGGTACTAGCCATCCCAGTTCCAATGGTCCCCGAAAGGGCCATCAGCTGCAGCCGCTTACCTTCCTTAGCAAGGCTCCTATAGACCCGCGAGGCCATTGTCCATGACCGCGGGGTAGCCTGCCCATCGTTCGGGCAGTTGGGGTCGAAGTTGTTGAGATTTACCTGCGTCTTTCTGAGGAAAGAAATAACCAGCGGATCAATGTCGTGATCCATTGCCCAATTCACCCAGCAATCAAGGTCTGCCTTGACCGGCAGATGGATCATACGGTTCTTTACAGTAGGCGGCATCTCCTCTACGCCGGTACGATCCTGTACCCGGTTAGTTGCTCCAATTACCCGGACATTATCCCGAATCTTTTCGCCTTGTCCAATCACCCGATCAAGCAGGATAGAAAGTGCAGCATTCTGCACCTGTTGAGATGCGAGGCCGAAGTCATCAAGGAACAATACTGCAGGGGGTCCATCGGGCTTGGTGAGGGCCTTTGCCCACCCGAAGGGCAGATACTCAGTCGTCTCCCCACGGGGGGTAGGCAAGCCGATGATATCCACCTGATCCCGAAGGGTAAGCTCAACCTTCGAAATCTCTGCATTCGTAATAGAACCCAAACGATGTACGATATCCGTCTTTCCAACACCCGGGGAACTAGACAGCATGACGGACAGGTGAGGATCAATAGAAAGCAGAACCTTCAATGCTTCATCAAGGGTAAGCTCGTGAAGATCGGCGGTAACATCAGACATTAGTTGCCTCCAATGAAAGAGCCAAATCGATCAGCCATAGTGAGAGCCATACCATACGCACTAGCCTTCTGCATAGCCATCGGACCCTGAATGCGGGAATAGATTTCCTGCGACCGGCTATCCCGCAGCTTGCTCTTTCGAACCACACGATGATACTCACAGTCTTCAATAGCCGCCATATAGGCACCCCACAGGGTACCCTTTGCACACGGCAGCTTACTACCCATCCCTTCCCCACTATAGAGCTTGAACATTCGCTCTCGGATATTAGCACCTCGCTGGTTGGTGGACTCATCGTCCTTCTCAGGCAGAAGCGCAAGGAAATAGATCTTGGCCTGATCATCCTTGATCTGTACCCGAGTCAGCTTATCATAGGCATTCTTGAATTCCGTCCAACTTTCCGAAGCTTTCTTGAGGATCTTGCGCTTATCGCTAAGGCGCTTCAGTACGTGCTTGCTATGCCGGAGCTTCACAAGATCGCCTGTGGTCATTAGTACCTGAGTTGCCGTATTGAACGCTGCAATACGGGCGGTCAGTGATTCGGTTCCGTCATATGCATTGGTGACTACAATGGTGCAAAAGATCTTCTCTTCGTCGTACAGGCTGATTTCATCCTTTCCCTTCAGCACCATATAGGTCCGTTCCCCTGCTCCTGTGTAACCGCCGCGAAGCATGGGGTAGCCATCTGTCACCAGATCGGATACAATGGAGTATGCCTCATCCACCTGAATAATACCATAGTCATTCTTTGTAACCCCAAGCGGCTCCCGTCGATCCAGTCGAATAATCTGTGCGTGCTGAGGGGAGGGTTCGAAGCTCACATAGGGGTCGGCCCCTTCGATCTCAACCTTATTCTCCCAAAAGAGAGGGGCCTTGCCGACCTGATAGGTAAGTTCGGCCTTATTCAGGGCCTCCTCATAGGTAAGGCCCGAAATGTCATTGAGCTGGTCAAATACGGACTCACGTGCAATCTTGTCGGCGGCGTTCTTATTCATGGTGTCCTCCTAGGACGTGGTAACTATACGGTTTACAAAGGGAATTGTCAAGAGCGGCGAACAAAACAATCACTAGGTAGAGCAGATCGCTCTCCCTTTTTAGTCTGCACAATTACTAGGATCCTATTCGTATGGGGTTCTGAGATTACCTTCTTTACTTTCCCAATAAAGGTGATCTCTCCTCCCGTAACGGCAGACTGTCTATTAATCCTTACCTTGGCCCCAACGTGAATAGGCCAGCCTGAACTATCGGGTACCCTTTCCTTGATGGTATCAACTACCTTGGGGCCTACATAGGTGTCTACTACAGCGATTTTCTTCTTCATGCTTTCACGTTCGGCCTAGAAGGGAACATACTAGGCCATTTGCCTCTAAGGCTCAACCACCTATCGTCTGTGATGATCAGGTGGTCAATCACCGTGATCCCGAGAATAAGGCCTGCGTTGATTAGAACCTTGGTCAGCGCCTTATCCGTCTTGCTTGGGTTCGTACCTCCATCCGGGTGGTTATGGGCCAGAATCACAGAGACAGCACCCTCAATGTTAGCAGCTTGGAATACGTCCCTAGGATTGGCATGGCAGTTTAGTGCGGACCCAATAGATACCTGCCTTACTGAGACAAATTGTCCCGCCCCATCCATAGACAGAGACATGAATTGTTCCCTCGGCTCCCCTTCCAGCAGGATTCGCCTGAAGAAAGGGACCGCATCGTAATCTGTTTTAATGAGGATCTTTTTAACCCCCGGCTCCAGATTACGGTAGGTTACAATCGCCTCTTTTACTTTGTGTTCCATTAGATTCCTTTGAGCTTGCCAGCGAAGACTAGCACCGGGGGAAGGAGCTTATACAATAGAGGCAGTGACTGTTCGTCAATGAGGATTGAATTACCATAGCTTATTTCACATTTAACTCCTACTGCTTGTAGCGCCTGCAGGCATTCAAAAGCTACGGTATCCTTCTTATGTTGCTCGGCCCATTCGTTTCTAAGTACTGCGTGTTCTTTCTCTATTTCATCGGTCCAAAAACCGTAAGTTTGTTTTAGTTCAATATTCACCTCTTCTCTAACGGCGTTTAGTTCCCCTGTATATTCATCGCAGAAGATCCCAGTAATGAACCACTTCTTGCTTTTAAGTCCTATCGGCACCCTTCTTTCTGTTTTGATAACAATAAACGGGATTACCCCGGAAAGATCAGCATACATATTACCACGGTATTTAGTTGCCGCAATCTTATTTCCCGGCTTGATGTCTCTACCTTTTGTAGCGCGCCAAAGTCTCATTAGATTCCCTTGAGCTGCCCGGCAAATACGAGTACCTTAGGAAGCAGCTTACGCAGGAGGATGAACGAATCCTTTTTCACCGTGACATCGTTATTGTAATCCCTTGCACACTCAATACCAATTGCATTTAGTTCATCAATACAGATTTTGGCCTCGTTGACCTGCCTTTCGTTCAAGATCTTAGCGTCTGCTATACGCTTACGCTCATACGCGTGCCTAATCGTAGCTGCCTCGGTCCAATATCCGTATACTTCTCTAATGCTTACTGTACTGGCCGATATTTCCTCCTCGCCTACATTGTCAATAAACATGCCTTTAAAATACCACCTCTTGGTAGCGTGATTGTAACCGTCCCTTCTTTCAGTGCTTATAACTTTGAACCTAGACAGCTCATCAATATTAACCCCCTTAGACTTACGGCTATACCTAGAAACAGCAAGCTCATCACCGGGCTTGACTTGCTTACCTTTTCTAAGGCGATCAGCTGTGAAGTTTCTAGGTGTTGTGTCTTCCATTAGGATACCCCCGCAGTTAGGAATTGCTGACCTGCTGTTTTACGAACCTTGGTGATACTCTTCACCCTTAGTCCGCATACGGTATTCATTGGGTCTTTGTACCTTACGTCATGCTCATCCCCATCAATGACCGGGAATCCTTCCCATTCATCAGGCAGGGGATCGTTCTTGCGTAGGTCAAATACCACAGCCACATTCCCACCTGCCTTTAGTATCTTTATCGCATCACTCTTATTACCTGCTCCAAGGCTAAAGGTCAAGTGCCAATTGTCTGCCCGGCCGTCGTCTCTTTCTCCAAGGTACACGTAGTACCTAATAGGATCCTTCGTATAGTCATAGAACATTAGCTCAGGAAACTCATGACGATACTCTTCTGAGAGGCCAAGGTCTGACGTACCGTCCAGCCTAACGAAACTATCTAGCATGTCAATTCCACGCCTAACGGTGAGCCTTGCCTGTGCTGCCAATTCGTTCCGTAGCCTTTCCCTAAAATCCTCTTCGGCTGTAAACCAATGATATGCTTTCCTTAGTCTACAGATTCTAATCTTCCTGTCAAACTTACCTCGGCCAGCGAAGTCAAGGCAAGGTTCATAGCACTTATTCTTTTTGGCATAGGCACAGACACTAACCTTATAACCTAAAAATGGGGAGACCTGATCATGGCTTGCCATGTACAGGATGCTCCCCATCTTCGCTAGCTTAAGGCTTTTATTTGTCTTTGTGTTCGTGTCAGCTTTAGAAAGTAGCGGCCTATCCCACGCCGCCTTGAGGTCAGCTAACGTTATGTCCATAGACTACCTCTCATTTGAAACAGGCATAGATTCCGCACCCTACTGTGAATACCATAGACAGCCCTAACCACCACGCTGCAGCTAGATATACCTTAGCCATCATCTTCTTTTACAAGAACATAATCCAGTGCTGCATATGCCTCGTCAATTAGATTAGACATACAACGATCAAAGTCTGCTTCATAATCTCGCCAGCGTCCGTCATTCATTAGGTACTCAATAAACCCTTCAAGTGCGGCTTTCAGATGAGGAGCCGCAGCGAAGAGTTGTGCTGTTGATTCGCTTTCTAGTTCTGCAACCCACGCATCGCAGTCAAAAATATCCCATCGTCCTGTATCGTCATTCGCCTTGACGTACATTAGTCCACCCCAATGTGCTTGTCTAGTGTGCGGATTACCGTATTAATGATGTTGTAAACAAGATCCTCTTCATCGGGCATGATGTCAAAAGGTGCATAGGACAGTAGCTCAAAGCGCATAGGCATACCGATATTAACACTATCACTAGCGATCAGGCTATGCTTTACGGGGCCACCATTGCGGAAATCATGGAGGCACCGCCCCATGGCAATGACTCGCCCAATCTTACGGTTGAACTGATCCTTATGGGAAGCATATGCAAAACCGAGACTAATTGCCCCACCTGAATACTTGCGGGCCACAATAGTAACGGCGTTATAGAAATGAAACGTAAGCGTCTTCTTTACTTCGTCGGCTGCAATCTTCTTGGGCTTCTTCATTTAGTTTCCCTTCGTAGGAAGCTGGATAAGAGGAGTAGCCCCACCCAGCGAGGTAGTAGGCACAGTGCCATTCCACTTATCAATCATACGATACTGAATAAGGTTAGTACTAAGCGAATCAGAAAGCAAGCGGTTAGCCTCAGCCTGTGCCTTAGCTTCCGTTAGGGTAGCTGTAGCCCGGCCCTCGGCTTCGGCAACAAGCGCCCGTCGCTGTCCGTCCGCCTGCGCTGCCTGCTGGTCTGCCTGCGCCTTTACCATAGCTACCTTCTGTACTGCCTGCAATGATGCCTGTGTCTGTTCGATCACTGCATTAATTGCCTGTGCAATATTCTGCGGCGGACGAGGACTACCTAGCAGGCTCAAACTGTCCAGCTTAATACCGCGCGCATCAAGAATAGGGCGAAGCCTATCAGCAGCGTCCTTCATAAAGGCTTCCTTACCGGAAGATAGAATCTCTACTGCCTCATACTTTGCGGCAGCATCATTCATGGCATCTCGTACCCGGTCATGCACCCATCCATCAATGATAGCCTCAGGCTTTACCTTGAAGGTAACAAAGATCTCAGGGATACGGGCCTCTTCAAATTTAAGCGCAATAGCTACATCGGCTGTCATAGAGACGCCACCCTTGGCATTAAAGGTGATCGACTCGTCGTGTTCCGAACCCTCGGTTGGAGTCTGCGTCCACGGGTAACGCTGAATAAAGGTAGGAAACTCATACACCTGCTGATTAGGCCCGGTAAATACCCAGCCGGTTACAACAGGAGTATCAAGCACTCCTCTGTTTGTGCCTGTCATATCCACCATGACTCCAACGTAGCCGGGACCAATACGCTCGCAACCACACGCCCCAATAAAGAACACGATAGCCAGCAGCCCAATTGCCTTTAGAACAGCCCTTCCATATTGGACACCACTAGCAATAAGTCCAACCGCAACGGCACCGGAAAGTACCAGCCCAAGGGCTACTCCGAGGTCGCTACTAGAGGTCAGAAGATTAGTAATAAGGCCTAGAAGGTACACACCCACAAGACTAAGGCCCATCACAATGCCACAACGCTTAACGGTTTCCTTGAATTCCATGTTAGTTCTCCTTCAGCTGGTTCATTAGACGATTCCTAATTGCAGAGAAAGATTCAAAGTTACAGTCACATTCATCAAAGATAGGACGCAACTGTGAATAACCCTCCTCACTCTTATTTGCATTTTCAATCAAGGTTAGTTCGCCTTCCTGATTATACTGTACAGCAAGCCTGCCCTTTGCGCTACGCTTTAGTCCATCATCAGTAACAGGGTCTTTAAATAGATCCCGGCCTACCCCACCCACCTGCGCCCAAGTAGCCTTCATAGCGAAGCCATAAGTATCCCGGGTTACATACTGGTAGGTGTAACTACCGAGGCCAAATACAATATTGGTGCTAGCAAATCCTTCGTTCATTAGTCCCTTACAGATGCGACTCGCACGGTCTTCGTTGATCCCGTCACCGTAGATAAGGCCGACATGGGGATCAAGCTCAATATAACCTGCCTTATTTTTGACACCACCAAATTCCCTAAATAGAATCTCGGTAGCCCCAAGGTACGCAGGTGACCCAACAGACTTATTCCTATCCCCACAGATGATCTTTACCGGATCACCAGAGTCAGGCCTAATAACCAGCTTGCCTTCCCGCTTCATGATCTTATCCTTTAGCGCAGGAAGGATCACTGTTAGCACCCGCCAGAAATCCCACGTATCACTCACCACAGAAAGGATACCAGTTGGGTATAGATCCAGCAGCCTTTCAATAGTCTTTAGCTCATCTTCCTGCCCGCCTGCACACATGACCGAGTGTTCAGTAGCGGGCACACTTCCGCCTAGAACAACAGTAGAATCACCAACACTATAGTACCTATCAATCTCCGTTAGGGCCGACAACGTATCGGTCCCTGTAAACGAAAGCAAGTGACCCATAGCAGATACACGGGCCGCTTCAGCCCCTGCCATGCCTCGCATACTGAAGTCATGCCCCTGCCAGCTTACAAACTCAGGCGATCCACCGGAAAGCTTAGCATACTTATCGAACATCTGGCGGAATCTATAGGCCGTAGTAGCTGAGGTACAAGGCATCCACAATTCAGCAGACAGCAGGGTTTCAAAGTAGTTGGTCAACCAAAAGAAATCAGGGTGTGTATTTTCAATCGTTAGCATAGGCACCCTAAGCGGTACCAATGTCCCCTCGGGGAGCGCCTTAATACGTAGCGGAACAAATCCTAGATCCCATAGATCAGCGATATGATCCACTCCAATATTGTTAGGTCCAAAGTACCTATCGAGTAAGGTCTGATACTGCTCTAGTACGGTATCCTTTTCTACATCGAAGAAATACTTATTCATATCATCAACTAGGTACTTTTGAATGAATCGCTGAGCCCCGAATAGGACTACATCGTTCTGTCCCTCAACCCGGCTGCCTCGGGCAGTCCAATTACTGTATACGTACTGAGTACCTTCAGGATACTGCCGCCTATGATCAAGCTTATACCCATCAACCAGAAGCATCGGATTCATTTATTCCCCCCTTACAGTAGAAGTTCCCGGCCGGAAGCACGGATAGACTTCAAGAGCGCACTCATTATAGTCGTTTGCTTGGCACCACGAGTCTGTAGTACCAATATGGCTAAAGTTTTCGAACAGCTCAAATAGCCCGCGGCTAAAGATACCGTGAGTTACCCAAAGGTTAAGACGGCTGGTAGCTGCGTGCTTATCCTGTTTGAACAGGGAGGCAATACCGTTAAATGTTCCGCCTCCATCACAGATATCATCCACAATAATGTATTGGCCCCAACAAGGCAAGGGTTCCAGCTTAAACCCGGTCAGTTCGCCCGTTGAGGTATTCCTATGCTTGCTTGCATGGATCACTTTTGTAGGCTTTACGTGTTTTGCAATCTCATAAATGCGCTTCTCTGCCCCTGCGTCGGGACAAATCAGATATACATTCTCATCATCGGTTGTTTCGGAAATAAACCGCTCGATCAAACCCGCTGAGCTATGAACAACGCAGTTATTGATAAGTGCGGGCGTTACATCTGAATGCGGATCAAGGATATGTACCTTACTATAGTTCTGTTGGTTGATGATATCAGCGAACACCTTTACTGTAAGGGCTGAACCGTGAGTAACCCTGTCCTGCCTTGCGCCGGGGAAATAAGGAAGGTTAAGACTAATCGACCTTGCCCCGGCATTACGGATGGCATTAGTCAAGGCAAGCAGGGTGCCAAGGTCGTTCATATTCCTTACCCGTGCATCAATTAGGATGTCCTCTTCCTCACAAAGCTTAGGTGTTACAATCTCAACGTGCGGTTCACCACCTCGGAAGATAAGAGATGCATAATCTATCCTTCGGTTGTTCTGATATACGGTGTGCATTAAAGGTTTTCCTCAATGTAATTAGCGACAGTATGGAAGTCGTTCATCCTATCCCCACGAATAGAGGTTTCATCATTCAGCTTAGCTAGTGTTTCAACCTCTTCTTTACTCAATTCAAGTACATTTTTAACGAAAGTCCTGGTGGGCATACAACCGGCCTTACAAAAATCTTCTGCATAGAATGCACTTTTACCCGCTCGTAGAGCAAAATCGGAGAACTTCTTGTTTTTAGGCTTAAAGACTTCAATAGCTACACCAAGACAACAATACTTAATCGCATCCCCTTCATCCTGCTTAAGCTTACCAAAACCTTGCTTAAACTTACCGGAACGGAGGGCCTTGACCCAACGGTTCTTGATTGATTTCTTCATGGTTACCCCTTCACGTTTAGAATCTGATGAAGCGTATGCACGATCTCTACTAGATCTTCCTGCGCTACCCCTAAGAAACAATCAGTATAAGGAGGAAGCCTATAATCATTATAATGAGGAAGCCTATGAAAAAACCAATAAAGAACGCCGGTACTTCCATTACTTTCCAATCTCCTCAATCGTCCAGTCTTCTCGGGACAGTGTATAACCATACGTATTGGGAAACGTATCGACTTCAATCATCTTACTCGCCAGCTCAATGGCGTGGTCCTTATCTTCTGCATCAACCTCAACCTCTACGGTATAGACCTCGGGAATAGCCACACGGTACTTAGGCATTGTCGGAGTCCTCCTCTTCATTGGTTTCTACTTCATTCTCGGGCAGACTATGCCACGATCCATCAGTCCACTCATAGGTGCGGGTCCAGACCACAATAAGGCCGTCGCTATCCGTGAAATAGTCTAGGTTATTGTAGTCCAGCCAAGCTCTAAGCTCTTCGGGGTTCATCGTTTCCATTAGTACTTCACCTCCGGCTCAAATCGGCCCATAATCACGGACTCATCGGCATCCTCATCGAGTCGGCGTACCACCATGGTACGGCCGGTCAGGTTAGCATAAGCACTTGCTGCAGTATATGCAAGGGCCTCATTCGCCATGATCGTAGGGTTCACTTCCTCAAAGCTCATACCTTCGGGCGCGATTCCATACTGGATCATTTTAGACCTCAAATCCGGCTTCTTGCCAGACAGAATTAGGAAAATTGAATAGGAAATTAATGGCATCATAAGTATCCGATGGGGAATCACCCCATGACATACCCCCTGTTACATAGATGTTATACTCTCCAACGCTGAAAGACGTGGTATCTCTGGAATCACCTTCAATAAAGTCTTTTAGTTCCTCAATGAGTACATATACCTTTTCCTCTAGTTCCCTCAACCTAACTTCAATTTCCTCGTCGGGGTCAAGATCCTCAGTGAACATTTCCCACTCACCGGAATCAAGCGTAGTAGTTTCCCCTTTATAAACATCAGCAGCGTACTTGGAAAAGGTTTCTCTTACATGGGTCCAATCAAGAGGCTGGTTTCTTTTTACTGCCACATAGCATAGAATAAGATCAGCGCCCATTAGTGAATCCTCCACTTGCTCTAATCCATTTGATCCAAGACACATCATCCCAATAGGCCGTACATACGTCAGGCACCTTGCAATACCACCTATCGGCCCGATACGCTTCCCATTCCTCTTCGGTAATAGGATCGTCAAGTCTCATTAAAGCCTCACAGTAATCAGTTCGTACTTCCTACCAAAGATGACCGTATAGAATACGATATAAGGCTTGCGCTCAAAGGTGCCGCGTGCGGTACGATAATGAGTATAGTACCAGAGGTTGAGAAACTTACCCAGCCGAGTGCGAGTAGCGTGGCCGAAGTCTTCCATTATTCGTACAACTCCCTAATTGCAGTATTGAAACGAACCTCAAGTTCATCCTTAATGTCTGTTCCTTCCTGATCCACAGGGTCAAGGACATCAAGGGCATCGAGCAAAAGATAGACTTCTTTTTCAGTCAAAGTGATCTTCATTACTTTACCTCAAAGGCGACGCGCATCTCGCCTTTATGGGAATTATATACCATGTCATATGTAACTTTAACGGTATGATTCCCGATCCTTTCTGTATAGATGATGCTGCCGTTCTTGGGAATATAGCTGGGCACAAACGTTACAAGCGAAATGTAGTTAGTCGGGGCCGGTTTTGTGACCCGCAAGCTAGCGGTTGAATAGTACCTCAGCGCATTATCGTTATAGAGACGAATAAGGTGAAAGCCGTTCTTGCTCAGCTTGCCAAGAGCAACACCTCGTTCGTTGTAATGGTTGGAGTCGGTACTAATAACAAGAACTTCAGTTCCTTCAACAAGCGGCGTTTGGTTCATTTAATCCTCTACGGCATCATCGAGCAGCGTATGAAGGAGGTTCCATACCCCCTCAAGCGCCTCGCATTCTTCCTTGGTCAGGCTATTGAAGTTGTCCATGATGCGCCCAATTACCTTCGCCTGCTCCTTCAATAGGGAGATATCTACGTTATCAACAACTAGAGTTTGAGTATCAGGCTTCATCGGTTCTCCAATGCGTTAGCAATCTTAGCCAGCTGTGCTGCAATGATTAGCAGAACGCCTACTGTCTTGCCATCATTATGATAAACGGGATTGTTACAAATCTCAATACCCTCAAATTCCATGCCATTTGCAGCGTCATTGGTCATTTACTCATCCTCCCCAAATTTGAATCCCTTTACAGCTTTGACTCGCTTAGCAAGCGCCACAAGCCAAGCCTTGAAATACCTAGCTTTCAATTTATCTGTCTTATACTTCTCATAATATGGAGTACCCCTACAAAACTCCATCCCGGTAGTCTGTGAAATAGGGCAACCATAGCAGTAATACTTTTCACCTTCATCTGGGCCTGTTACATCATCGTACCTATTACACAAAGGACAGTTATCTGCGCCGTGATCCTGTATCGTACCCTTACGGATGCCTTCCCACTTATCAATAGATCCAAGCAGGGCTTTAAACCCATTAAGGTCTACTGTAGGGGTTTTCCTATATAGGGGCGTACCACGGTCAATATCGTATCGACTAGACATTAGTTAGTCTCCTTTCCAATACTCCATATAAGGATGATTAGGAGAAAGAACAGAAACAATTCACCGCTATTCATTTCGCTCGTTCTACCTTGAGGGTTGCCTTGAGTTCAGTTACTTCCCTGCTGCTCCAATTACGACAATTCATTTGGTCAAAGAGTTGATTAGTACTAATGCAATAAATCTGACCGGCGCTGATCTTTACATAGACTGCATATTGTTTGTTTTCAGGGTCGCCGCCCCATGTGAATACGTCCTTAGGATACAGGTCTGCAAACGTCTTGCGATTCGGCTGAACGTCGTGTTGAAAAATAATGTCCATTACTTCCTCAATGCTTCAATGCGCTTCTCACGCATCGAGCGGTTCATACGTGACTGCAAATACAGGTCATCATACCCTACGTTTTCCAATTCGCGTAGAGTAGTAACCATCTCAGACGGGTCAGCTATTCTCGTAGCCTGCACTACATCGGACGGATAGCAAGCCCCGTGCTGGCCTACGTGCATATAGCTCATGCACGTCTCACTGTCCATATTGCCGGGGATAGTAGGGAATAGGGCAATCCAATCCCCGGTATCTTTCCATACTCTAATGATTACAGGCGTCACTCTTTGCCTCTTACCGTGCGAAGCAATGCCCTCGCTTGACAGTAGACGCACTCTTTACCTTCGTCGTGGACATGATCCCCTGTTTCTAGGTATACATCACACATATCAGACAGCGCCTTGGTCAATTGCTCCTCAACATTGACAGGTACAACCTTACTGAAGTGAAGGACTCGCCGTGTACCCTTACGCCATCCGTCAATATAACGAACCAACAGGCATTCCCAATGATCCGGATGATCCCAGTCATTGTCCCCGGATACGCTCTCGATCACAACCTTGGCACCAATATCATACTTGCTATTGTGCGCCTCGGGAAGGATCGTGCAGACGGTACCAATGCGCTTTAGCAGATCATCAAGGGCCATCAGTTACCCCCTTTGCCGGTGATTCTTTTCCTAGATAATCTAGTAATTCTGCCGCTACCCTGAACCAATGTGCATGGGAATACCTTTCCCAACAGGTATTGTCCTGTTCTTCATACTGCCATGCACACTGGTCTGTGTGGTTGTATGGGCAGAACTTATTGTGCATGTATACTGCGAATATTTTGATATCCATTTAGTTCTCCATGTTTATGCATCATAATGCGCGACCTAACCACCCATTATCATTACAGCCATAAGGTCATGCGTCGCCCGGGTAGGTAAGCCCGTGATCAATACAAACATTTCGTAGCCTATGTTCAAAGCCGCTCTTGAAGCTCTCTATCTCCTCCTCATCCTCACAATAAGAACCAAGGGCCGCATTATCATGAGTCATTTGAATCCTGCTAATGAACATGCCGGTATCGATTGTATCATTCCTCTCATATACTGCGGGAGCCCAATGCTTCTTCAGTTCATCGGAGAGTTCGAAGTCATCAAAGTCCCCATCAAAGTCCCCATCTACCAGCGCCTCCACTCCGGCTTGAGGCAGCGACTTAGGATCAATTGTATCAGGCAGACAGACACTTACAGCGCACCTCTCTCCGTCCTTTCCATAATAGGTACAGTTCTTGATAAAAGAGTCATAGCCCGGAGGATTACCCTCAATGATGTAATACTGATAGACCTTATTCACGATGTCCTGTTGAGTCAGCATCTACTTCTCCTCGTTGAAGTGTTCGGACCAACGTACCCTATCCAATAGCGCAGACACATGAGGATTGCTATTCGCTGTATCGTGTGCCCCTCCCTCCCCTATGATGGGAAGATCCGTCGTTTCGCCAATGAAGCGAGCAACAGCGGCAGACCTGCTAATACCCGCCTCACAATGAACTACCCAGTTCACCTTATTGGTATGCTTATCCAGTATCTCAATGATCAATTCCGCATGGAGGTTATTCATTAGCGCCTCCCTCGCACACCCCTCGCCAATAAGTTCACCGGGACAAATATCATCGAACAGCAGCTGAATAGAATCAGGATGCCACCCGTCCAGCACAGGCGGTTCGATATTGTCCCTATCCAGGAAGCTGCTGATGATACTGATTACCACAGTATCCTTATCGGGGGGCATGTTCATGAACTTTTTGCGCGATGTGAAGATGACCTTATTCACGTTGGAACCCCATTAGGAAATAGCGTTTCCCTCACCTTCAAAGATAAAGGAACATTCTGATTTGTATTTAGGAAATCCCGCATCATTCCATCACGGAAATAGAATCTTCCATCTGTTGCATTTACGCTCAAAATTAGGGCTTTTGTTATAGTATCACCAAACCTTTCCTGAATAAGGTTGTACGTTGCTAGATATACCTGCGAATCTACCCCCTCGTCTGAATTGAGGGCCAACAGTAGGTTAGCAATAGCTGTATCGACTACATGTACGCTAACGGACATATTAGTCTCCGTCCCATACCCCATCGGGGCGCATCATTGCAAGGACGACTAGATCCACCAATGCCGCCTTGGCATTGCCTTCTGTCGGTTCCCAATAATTGTCACTTACATCCTCCCCCAATTGGGCCACCGCCTCCCTAAGAATAGGGATTGATTCAGCCCCGGTCATCCCATAGATAGACCGAATCCCCTCTTCTCCTAGCATCCGATAATGTACCGAATAGTTATACGTGATGTTTAGGTGCAGCTCGGTTGTACCCCCAAGAGCATAGGTACCGCCTGTGATCTGGTGAATCTTAGGAGCGTGAAGTACCTCACCTGTATTAGCGTCCTTTAGGTAAAGATCGTAGCTCATCGGCCCCTCGTATGATTATGATACTTCAGCTGCTTCTTCCGAATACGCCACTTGTATTTCACGCCAGATATATAGCTCAGTACCGCCCCAAGTGCAAAGGTGGTCGTAATGAGGGCAAGATACAATGCGAGTGGGCCAAATACCCACAGAAGCACTATCTTGCAGATTGAAAAGCCCCAAACAGTATAGGTACAAAGATCCATTACTTTACCTTCCTCACCTTACCGTCGGCACCCCTATGATAGATGGCAACCTTTGCCCTTTTACCATAGAAATTAGTCTTATCCTTGGACTCACGATATACCGTACCAAACTTCCCGGTATCCAGCTTCATGACCATTCGCTTATACGCCTCCTCCTCAGAGGAGAAGCGAGGGCTAATGTATTCTTGGAAGGTATCACCCTTCTCAATGCATGAAACCACAGAGTAATACTCGCAGTTGGCTTCGGCTTCCCGCTTGCGAGCGGCTTCCCTCTCCTTATAGTCGCGCTTGCGGTGATGAACCGGGCCAACACGCACGATCTTATTCTCGTCTACATATACTTCATCGCTTCTGTATGATGTGGGGGAGAACCAATCCTCCGGGCGAAACCATTTCTGCCCGCTATGGGGGATACCACCTACGTAATTGCGGACGTGATCCTTGATGTGATTGGCCTGTAGCCCGTTACCCTTGAGAACCTTACAGATATCGGACCATACATCATCCCACGGCCGACCTACCTGCTTCAGTAGGTATCGCCGCAAGGGTGCGAGGAAGTCACTGAGTTCCTTGTTACCGTACCTAAAGACATGCCTAGCACGGATGCTCTCCCGCTTAGGGGAGAAGTCCTCTTCAACGCCATTCTCCAGCTGGCGTCGCTGGGAAGGCCGCACCTTGCAGGCATCCTCCCAATCCTTCCGCCGACCGTGATGCCCGCCGGTTCGCCTCCGCTCCGTTACTACCTTGTGCATATCCTCTCGCATGTTGCCTCCTTATTGGGCCGATTTAGGTATTCGCAATAATGTCCTACATATTAGGCTATAATGCGCGGGCTAACCACCCTTATTATCTATTATTGCAGCTCCGTCAGCCTGATCGAACTGTTAGAACTTCATGTATCGGTGGAGGTGTTCGTACCTCGCCGGAAACCAGAACCCGTCGAGCAGCCTATTCACTTCTCCAACCTTCATGTCCTGTGAGGATACTACATATACATATGAATAGGCCAGCCCGGCTAGCCCCACACCCTGCCAATAGGTGCGATTGATAGACCACGCCCAGTCCTTTTCGAGATCTGTCATGCTTGTTCACACCCTTCGTAGTGGTTCGCCAGATCCATGATACCTTTGGTAGTATCAGGGAACTTTAGGCCACAGTAGATGCAATCCGGCTGCAAACTATCCGGTTTATAGCACGAATCACAAACAACGCCGTAGCCGTTGGGATCTGTGCGACCTTGTGCGTCGAGTCCACAATGAACACAGTATTTCACATTGGCGTCTGATACCGGCATGTTATCTCCTTTACTTGTTTGGGATTAGATTGCCCATCTTTTGTTTATCCATAGCTTGCTCATCGCCTGCTCGATGGCCTTTGCCTGAACAAACAGACGGTCAGGCATAGGGTCCAAACAATTCATTGCCTCTATACCTACTATCATCTCGTCATAGATCCATAGTAGGTGTGGCAATATGTCACCCATACCTTTAGGCCCGCGCAGCCAATAGTCTACAAACCAATAGGCATCTAGGCCTTTTTCCAAGGCAAGGAACACTACACCTAGCGTAATGAACTTGCTATCACCTATGAACTCGTATGCCATATCGCGCTGCTTATTGCAGAGATACATGGCATCGAGTGTATTTTTCGTGATGATCATACTACTCCTCGTATACGCAGGCCAGAAGCTGCGGTCCAGTTCGTCGTTCATGTTATCCCCTTTACTTGTTCGGCGAAAGACGGTATACGCTGTTGTTGGTGAGAAACGTGATGGTCCCATCCGGCTCAGTCATCATGCCCCGAACGCGGCTGGTGATGAGGACTGCCGTTCCGTGGTCGAAATAGAAAGGGAACCCCACCCGCAGCGGAGTGGTGAAAGTACCTTCATAGTTCACCTCACCCAGCGCATCATCAGGGTTGCCGCACAGCACGCGCACCACCTTCCAAGGCTGCACCTTGGGGTAATGGGGCTGGTAGTTATTGTACTTCTCGTCCATGTTAGTACCTCGAAATGAATAGGGCCTATTCCCTATTCCATTATACCACAGATTAGTATGGTATAATGGAATAGGGTGAGTGGCAGTCCTCACCCTATAGCCTACTTGATCAGTTCATGCACCTCCGCATCCCGGGTATCCAGATCATTCACCAGCGCATCATACGCCACCGCAGCAGCCGCAGCCGAATGAACGCCCGGGTCGCGCAGCTCGGGGATCTCCTTGGCCGGAATGATCCGGCCACGCGGGGCAGGCTTGCCGCCTTCGATGCGCCGCACGATGAAGCGCCGGAGCCCGTGCCACTTCGCCCCGGCGTCGGCGGCATATTCGACCGCCTTGGACTCGGCGAAGAACACGCACGGATCGCTCATCCCGTTCGTGCTTTCCACGCAGTAGTTGACGGAAGCCTTCGTGTGCTGGGGAGCCAGATGTCGCTTGACAGCCATTGCATTCTCCATGATATACCGTGTGGTATATCGCAAGGGAACCCGAAAACCCTAGCCTATCTAGGTTATCCAGATTCCTGTATTAGGATAGTCACACTCTACCCTAATACGAGGAAGCTAGAACTGAATCAGCTTGCCGAGGCGCTGCATCGTCCGCACATATAGCACGGGCGAATCAGCATACCACTCGC
>OFQZ01000050.1_pt1 | contig 41859 bp, 47 predicted proteins | sample 1543011 | NCBI WGS metagenome assembly OFQZ01 (sample SAMN07774216, study PRJEB24372) | wastewater metagenome | isolation source: Exp Tend NO 0WW | collected 2016-02 | reverse complement strand
TCGTTATATCTATAGTATACTATTTATATAACGATAGTTAAATACTGCAGGAGGGTCGCGGTATGGCCAGTCAACAAGTACGAGAATTAGTCGAAAAAGCAGCAAATTCCGAGCAGTACTTTACGACTCTTTCGACACAAGCACGTATTGAGATGATAGCCGTGCTGGTAGTTGATCAGATCATGGCCGATATAGATAACGGTGGCGCTTTGCTAGAGGAACTAAAGAAGGAGGGGGATAAAAACCATGTACAATCAACCGAGTAGGGTGCGCTATGCCTATGGTGGAGTCCGCGTATCTTCAAAGGAACAAGGCCTGAAGGACTCACCTCAGGCACAGATGGAGCAGATTAATCGTTATGCTGAACATAACAATATCGTCATCATTGATTTCATCAAGTTTTACGAATCGGGCTCAAAAAAAGACCAGCCGATGCAGCGGGCTATCGATCAAATCAAGCACGATAAGCGAGTTGAGCTATTTATAGTCAAATCGATTGACCGCTTTACCCGCGGGGGCTTCAAACCTTACGGTGACTTGAAAGAACAGCTGGAGAAGCTCAATATTGGGCTAATTGACACGTTTGGTGTCATCGGCAACCAAAAGATTAACACGCTTGAGTACTTAGGACTCGAATATGATTGGAGCGTTTATTCGCCGACGTTAAAAAGTGAGTTACTGGCGGCCGAGCAATCCCGTGACGAGATAAGGGATATTATGAGTCGCATGATCGGAGCGCAGATTCGCTATTGTCGAATGGGCTACTGGGTACGCGGCGACATATATGGGATGAGGTGTAAGAAAATTGTCACCTCAAGTGGCAAGCGAACAATACTTATCCCGCATAAAACTGAAGCTACTATGGTTCAAAAAATGTTTCAGCTCAGAGCTGAAGGTAAATTTACTGACCAAGAAATCATTGAGCAGATGAACACTTTGGGATTCAAGACTCACACCCAATATTTACGAGATAAATCAGATCCATCCAGGATTACTGGCAAGCGAGGTGGTGAGCCGTTAGTCTTAAAGTCATTTCTTCGCATAATTAACAATCCCGTGTATACCGGTATCACCTGCGAGAAATGGACTGAATATAAGCCAATCAGACTAAAGTTTGAAGGGATTATATCGATCGACTTATTCAACAGAGCGAATAAGGGAAAGTTTGTAATCCATGACGCAGACGGCGAGCTTAAGTTTCTAGTAAACAAAGATCCGACCCGCGTCGTGAAATCCGACAAGGGCAATATGCAGTTTCCGTACAAGCGAGTCGTAACCTGCCCGCATTGCGGCAAACAGCTTCATGGTAGCTCTTCGCGTGGTAAGTTGGGCAAATACTACCCAGCGTATCATTGCCGCCGCGACGGGCATAATTTCCGCGTCCCATTACAGGAATTCGAAGAAACGATATCTGCGTATGTAAGGTCATTGCAGGTCAATATGGCCTACCTAGATGACTTTACGGACGCAATTAGGAACGAATGGGAGCGCCGTAGTAAGGCGACCATGAGCGAGACAGACGTGATTGACGAGCAAATAAAGAATCTAGCCTATGAAGCGAGGCAAAGTATGGATAAGATTAAGTTTCTGAATAGCGAAACAGCCATTAAGTACATAGAGGAGGAACTCGTGCGTATCGAAGGCCAGATAGAGCAACTTAAGTATCAAAAAACGACCCTAAAGGTCAAGAAACCGGTCGAAATAGAGGATCTGATTCGGTATGCCAAATATTTCTTCGAACACCTCGATCTTTTGCTACTCCAACAGAGTAATCCAATTGCAAAAGCCAACTTTTTCAGCCTAATTTTCAACACAACCCCAGATTTTTCAGCATTAAAAATTCGAACACCAGAAAATAAAAAAACGACAGAGGTATCTGACGTTTTTTTAGCGCTATTAACGCCTGATGATCACGTGGCTGGGGTGGAGGGATTCGAACCCCCGAATGCATGGACCAAAACCATGTGCCTTACCACTTGGCCACACCCCAATAGTTTGCGAAATGCCATGCGGTTGAGTTGTCGCCAAGAAATAAGGTTTTGTTCCATGGACTCTTTTATTTGACTCGCGCATTGGCGCTCAAACAGCCATGCACCTTACCACTTGGCGACACCCCATTATCGCAACAGCAAATTGCTTCAGCAGTATACCACGAGAGGCGTTACTATTGCTATCCCCCGCTTCTTAGCATATGCTATAGCTATAAACGAGGAGGATGTATGGTAAAAAAATATATGCACGAGAGGCCTGTCCAAAAATCAGGTAATTTTCTGAGAACCTTGTTGATCTGGCTTGGTATCTTGATCGGTATAGTGACATTTGTCATTGAATACGTTTGGCCTGGCAATGAAAAGATAGTTCTCTACCTATTCGCTGTGTTGGCAGTAGTATATGGTGTGGTGTTGCTTGATTTCGATGTTGATGACGATGATTAGTTAACTACCTATAGTGTTCGTTGTGACCTGCTTTTGCTTTTGATCTGCACGTCTGACGTGTACAATAATGACAATAGCGAGAGGAGCGTTGCGAATGACCAAAGAAACCTTTAGGGAGCCAAATTGGGATGTTATTCAGGGTGGCATGGGGGTAGTTGTCTCTGGCTATGGGCTGGCACGAGCTACTGGACGCAGTGCGGTTGGCATTTTCTCGGGTACGGCGATTGCCGAGGTACTTTCGCGGCGCTTACAAGATGGTGACCCCACCGGCGAGATGCGCGAGGCTTTGGCGACATTCCCCAATCAAGCGATTGCTGATCGCGCGATTAGGTTGTTTTTCCAGGAGCAGGGAGAACGACCATACGGCCAATCACTCCGGTATCGACAATTACCGATGTTCAATCACAACACACGTGAGGCCAGCATTACAGTCGATATGACGGTGCTAGGAGCATACGTCGAGGCCTATCTGGCGCGTATCGGTGCTGGCCCCAATGGCAAGACTGGGCTCAATCTCCTAACGAAACTTGATCGACCAAATATGCACGTGCTCGCTGGCGCAATGATGGGTGGTATCGATGTGGCCATCATGGGTGCCGGCATACCCGATCAGATACCAGAGCTGATTCATAAGATCAAACACAATCAAGGCGAGCCGATTTTGCATGGTATTCATACGCAGGGTCAGGGGCCGAGTCGGTTTGCGATGCCGCTCGATCTCGGTCGGTACGCGCCCGACCTTGATACAATGAATCATCCAGCATTTCTCGCGATCATTACTCATCATGATCTGGCGCGTCGCATGAGTGAGCAAGAATTTGCTCCCGATGGCTATGTCATCGAGGCGCCAACAGCGGGTGGTCACAATGCGCCGCCGCGCGGCAGTGCCAAAAACGAACGTGGCGAACCGGTTTATACCGAGCAAGATCTCGCCGACCTCAGTCAGATGCTCGAAATGGGATTAACGTTTTGGCTAGCAGGTCAGCGCGGAACCCACGAAGATTATGAAGATGCACTTCTGTCTGGTGCGCGCGGTGTGCAGGTGGGTACCGCCTTTGCGCTCGCTCAGGAGTCGGGCTGGGATCCTGAGCTGAAACGGCGAATTATCGATGAAATTGCGAGTGAAAGCGGCCTTGATGTCTACACTGATCCCAACGCTTCGCCGTCTGGTTTCCCTATCAAAGTCGGGCGAGTACCAGGAACAGTGAGTGATGCCGACGTATATGCTGCTCGCCAGCGGATTTGCGATATCGGACACCTCCGTACCGCGCATCATGGAGTTGATGCTCACGGAAAGCCGACTATCGGGTATCAGTGTACTGCCGAACCCATGGAAGATTATCTACGGAAAGTCGGTGCCGCTGAGTTGCCGCCAGAGCATCCCAAGCGTCGTGTGGCGATGATGCGGACTGATGGCAGCGTATGTCTCTGTAATGCGCTTCTCGCCGCGGCAGGCTTTCCGCAGGTACGTGACGGGGTAGCGGAGCCCTCCATGGTGACCATCGGCGATGATGCAAATCGCTTCCTGCACCTCATCAATACTGATGAATCGGGCCACTTCGACCCCTATAAGCCCGTCACGGCTGAGCGCGTGCTGCACTTTATTCGTACTGGCGAAAAAGATCTTGATTACGGTATTTGACAGAGGTAGTATTACGGCGTAAGCTAAAGCTATATGTCACGATTCTTTTTGCCTAGTTTTGAAGGCTATAAGAGGCGGTATGTCAAATCTGACTTACTGGCGGCACTTGTCGTCACTGCCATCGCGGTACCTGAATCATTAGGATTCGCTGCGATTGTTGGGCTTCCGCCCCAGGCTGGACTCTATAGTGCGCTTTTTGCCCCCATCGTCTTTGCTATTTTCGCCCACACCAGACGTCTTGTGGTCGGGGCCGACTCAGCAACGGCGGCGCTTGTGGCGTCGGGTGCCGGTCTGGTGGCTGCCGCCGGAAGCCCCGACTATACCAATGCGATTGTCCTCCTGGGGTTATTGACAGCGGTCTTGCTGATACTGATGGGTGTCAGCAAACTCGGTTTTTTGGCAGATTTGATCTCGCGCCCTGTGCTGGTGGGCTTTTTGGCTGGTGTTGGTGTGCAATTGATACTCGGTAAATTGCCGGAAATGCTCGGTATTGAGCAGTCTGGCAATTTACTGCAAAAAATAACAGGAATCATCGCTCACGCGGGAGCGATCAATACTATGACAGTAACCATATCGGTGCTTGTGGTAGGACTTATTCTCATCCTTAGGCATACGCGCTACCCAGCAGAGTTGTTGGCCTTGGTTGCGGCAACGATACTCAGCAGTAGTTTTGCTGTCACTGCCTACGGCGTCAAACTTGTCGGTGCGTTGCCGGCTGGCTTGCCGACGCTGACAGTTCCTCAATTTACACCAGGACTCGTCATGACACTGTTTCCGGCAGCACTGGCCATTGCGCTGGTTATTTTGGCGCAAAGTTCGGCAGTCATCCGTTCGCAGGCTGCTGAGCATGATGACAAAATACGGCTTAACACCGATCTCGTTAGTCTTGGATTTGCTAACGCAGTCTCGGCACTCACGCGCGGATTCGCTATCAACGGTAGCCCACCGCGTTCTCAAGCTGCCGATATGGCGGGTGGCAAAACGCAGCTGGTCAATGTTTACATGAGTATCATGATCGGACTTCTCTTGCTCTTTGGATCGACACTCTTTGTACATATGCCGGTTGCTGCTCTGGCTTCAGTTGTTTGCATGGTCGGTTTCCATCTGATTCGCGTGCAAGAGCTGGTCTATATCTGGCGAGCACATCGCACCGAGTTTTTCATCGCAATGATTGCGCTTGTCGGTGTGGCGCTTCTAGGGGTACAGCAAGGCGTGTTGATTGCGGTGATTGTATCATTGATGGAACGCCTCAGCCGTCAGTATCGACCGAAGGACGATATTTTGCTTCGTGATGGCAAATTGTCAGACTGGGCCCAACAGCGAATTGATTCTCACCATCGCTTTCGGTCAAGCCCTGATGGCCTGCTTGTTTATAGTTTTGATGGTTCGCTCTTTTTTGAGAATATCAGCTATTTCGTATCGCGTCTCAAGGCGGCCATCAGGACCGCAAAAGAGCCTGTCCGCCAAGTAATTGTTGATGCGGGTGCGATTGAGAGTATTGATTATACTGCTGTCGAGGCCATGAAACAGCTTCATCGCCACCTGGGTATCGATAATATAACGCTCGGTTTTGCCCACGTTTCGCCGCAGCTCCGAACGCAGTTTGATGAGTATGGAATGACAAATCTGCTTGGTAAAGAACAGATATTTCCGACCCTCAATGCGGCTATTGAAGCGCATCCAGGAGCAACGAGGTCAGTGGTCGAAATGGTCAAACGGCTCGAACTCAACTCCGATCACTACGTCGTGATTGGTGGTGGCGTCATGGAAGTGCTGGGGTTGCGCACAACCCGTGATACCGATCTTGTCGTGAACGACGATATATATCGATTTTACCGTGACGAAAAAGGATGGAAGGAATACGTCCAGGATAATGGCAAAAAGATCCTTTCACATAACGGCTACAATCTCATGCGGTCGTGGATGGGGCGCGACCTAAAAGCACTTAGGAAGGATGCATTCCAAAAGGATGACGTATCGTTTATGAGCGTCAAACAATTGATCGAATGTAAGCATCACCTTGGCCGCAAAAAAGACTTTGCCGATATTGAACTACTCAATTCATCTCACCATGGGCGTGAACGATAGCGACTAAGCATGTCGATAATTGGTGGCAGAGGATGGTGCTCAACCAGTGTTGTCGGGTCAGTCGTCTTATATACGGCATCGTAAGCTGATTTCGTACATTCTGATAGCACGGTGGTCTCTCTTGGTGGCAGGTGGCGACTGAATCGATCGGCCTCTTTTGTAGAGGGCAATAACCCTACCGCGTGAGCAACGCCAGATACAAATGCATGAGTGTCCCGCGAAATATACTGTATCGAGATTCCTTGCTGTTTGGCATGAGCCAGTGACTTGTGAATTGAGGGATATGGTACGACATCACCTAGGACGAGTCCCAAAAACTCTGCTTGATGAACTGATGCTGTAGCGAGGTCGGCAGTGTGTGTTAGGCGAGCTACTGCCTCAATATGACTACCTCGGACATGATGTTGGCGGGCGGTCAACATAACGCGCTCGCGTTCGTTTTCTGTGAGTGATGTCGCTAAGAGGATGGCATCAACATCGCCAAAAAGGATACTCGCAAACGTATCTCCGTCGTGCCGGGTGTAGACGGAAATACTGCCATGACGACTCACGATGATAGAGGAATCCTTTGTACTTTCCCACTGCTTACGTTTGCTGAATGCCTGTCGAATTGCATCAAGCTGTTGGGGGTGAATAGTCCAAAAAGAGGGCTCAGATAGGTTTATCGTAACAAGGTTTTTGGTATCGACAATGATTGTGGCGATGCTTTTCACCTGCTTTTTTCGCGCGCTCCTACCACCTATGTGAGGAGGAAAGTAATACTCAAATAGTTCGGCACTAGTCATAGAGGTAGTATAGCATAAGCAGGTTGCACTGATTTGGTCGGTAGTCTACACTTAGGTCATGGCTACAAAATCAACCTCAAAGAAATCCACCCCTTCAAGGAAAGTATCAGCAGCCAAGAAGGCGCCCCAGAAAAAGCCTGTTTCGCGCCCAGTTGTTTCTGACAAGGTTGACTATTATCCCAATCGCATGACGGTAGCTATCTCCATGCTGGCCGGCAGCCTCCTCGTACTATTGGCGCTGATTGCCGTATTGACGTAGTCCAGCAATAATTAAGAGTTATTCGCATCTCACTACCAACGGTGGTATAATCATAGGCATGAAAGTTCGTATTGAGATTGACACAAAAACATTTGTACGGTTTTGGCTCGTAGTAATTGGGTTTGCATTTGCCATCCTCGCTCTCTATAGCGCTCGCATGCCGCTATTTATTATCGGAACAGCTCTCTTTTTGGCGCTGGCACTAAACGGTCCGGTCTCATGGATGGCGCGCCGCTTGCCTGATCGGAGTCGAACACTTAGCACAGCGATAGCTTTTATGGCGGTGATCGGCGTGCTAGCAGCAGTCGTGTTTTTGGTGGTGCCACCTATCGTCCAACAGACAGCAAAGTTCATTGATTCGGCACCAACACTAGTCAGAGAGATGTCAAATCAATGGCGCGGGCTTGGTAATTTGATCGAAAAATACCATATTCAGCCTCAAATTGATCAGGCCGTTGCGGCGATTCAAGCAGATGCAGGACGTTTTGCGAGAGATCTCGGCGGCAATTTTATATCAGGCATTGGTTCGGCATTTGGCTGGATGATGGCGGCTACTCTCACGCTCGTCTTGACGTTTTTGATGTTGATCGAAGGCCCAACGTGGCTGAACCGATTGTGGTCAGTTTATAAGGATGACAAAAAAATCACTTCGCATAAGCGTCTTCTTGGTAAAATGCACGCGGTCGTGGAAGGCTACGTAGGTGGACAGTTGACGGTATCTGGCATTGACGGATTGTTCGCGGGACTGACAGTGTTTATTTTGAGCCAGTTTTTTCCTGAAGTACCTTCAAATCTAGCGCTGCCGACTGTTGCGATGCTTTTTACGCTTTCACTTATTCCCCTCTTTGGTGCGCCGATTGGAGCGATGGTTATCACCCTGCTTCTTCTCATCAATAGCGTGCCAGCGGCGGTTATCTTTGCTATTTACTTCCTCATTTACTCACAGATAGAGGGAAACTTCATCGCACCTACCATCCAATCGCGGCGGATTGAGCTTTCGCCGCTGGCGATTTTGGCCGCCGTTACTATCGGTATTTATGTCTTTGGCATTACTGGAGCGATTATCTCTATCCCCGTGGCGGGCTGTATCAAAGTACTCGTTGAAGATTATTTGGAGCGTTCACGAGATCACCAAAAGCAGCAGCAAAAACCACTCGTCAAATTGGCAAAAAAGCTCAGTGGCGAGGATTAGCTACTCGGCGACGAACGCCACACTAGCTTGTATCCTATAAGGCTCATGAGTACAACGACCGTGATGAGCCACGACATAGCCACATTTGCCTGTGTGATACCCTGGCCGAGAGAAATACTATTGAACCACCAAATAAGCGGAATGGCTGCAGCATTGGCTGCGAAACTGACTGTCGAAAAGACACTGGCGCGTACCTTGCTGGGGGTGTGGTGTTGGATTGCGGCGTCGGCAATTGTTTCTAAGAGACCAGTAATTGCATAGATAACGACAAATAGGCCGATACCAACCCATGACTGTATGAGGGCAAAGGCAACCAAAAAGATAATGAATACGAACGAGACGTGCGCAATACGGTTTTCGACCCAGTGCGATGTAAACTGCGCCAGACCTGAGATGAGCGCCGTGAGTGCCCAAAGTAACCCGAGTACAGCGGCACTGACCCCAAAGGAAAGAATGTACACCTGGCCAAATTCGCCGACCGTCAACCAAAACGCGTTGGCTGCAAAAAATATCAATCCAAGAACCCAAATAATTGGACGTGATGCAATCACGGTGATGATATCTTTTGCGTGAGCACGCCAGCCACTGAGCTCGCTCTCCTTGTGACGTGACGGTTCGCGTAGTGTCATGATGGTCGCAAGTGCGACAAGAGCTGGCAAAATCGACAGTAGATACGGCACACGGAGGTTTGAGTATTCGGCGATGATACCACTGAGTGCATTAGCAACACCTGCTCCCAGTAGAAAGAGCGCGCTGGCTTGGCCCATATAGCGTGCATAACGTCGTTCACGACCCTCTGACAACAAGTGATCATACAAAAAGGCCTGGAAGGCCCCGTTTTGAAATGCCGTGTAGAGTGCATAGAATGCCGCGCCGATACCATAGACTAGGAGTGAAGGACTGATTGCCAGGATGCAGAGTGATAAAAGTTGAAAGAGGCTGGCGGTGATGAGAGCGCGTTTGCGTCCGATGCGATCGGCGATAATACCGCTCGGGATATCAGATAAGAGAAACGTTACAGCCCATACGGTGGTGACAACGGCGCGAGCCGACGGGTCCTGGAGGATGTTGTCAAGGAATAGCTGCTCGATTCCATACCAAAACATCAGCCCAAAACAAAAGTAGATAAGTCGCAGGCGACCTAGTGTTCCTAGGCCCATTGCCATCTACTACCGTGAGGTGTGTCGTTGATAAGAATCTTCTTTTTGGCTAATTGGTCGCGCAACCTGTCGGACGCTTGCCAGTCTTTTGCATCACGGGCACGTTGTCGTTCAATGATCAGTCGCTTTGCGTCGTCGTCGATATCTGGCGTAGACTGCTCCAGCTGCAGGCCGAGTAGCTCATCGATGGCTCGAATGAACTCGATTAATCCATGGTGGTAAATATCATCAAGACGACAACTATCAAGTGAACTAAAAGCTTGGTCGATAACCCGCAACGCTTCGGGCGTGTTTAGGTTGTCCTGCAGTGCTTCGCGCAGTGCTCCGCTGGCCGCTAACAGCGAGATTGAGCCGCGCTCAGCGTCGTTTTTTTGATTGTCATCGTCAAGTCGATCGTGCGTTTGATGCCGCAATACCGCATAGGAACGCCATTTTTCGAGACGATTTTTGGCCGAAGCAAGGTTATCGAAGGTAAAGTTGCCTTCGTTTTGAAATTGACCCTGTAGCACAAAAAGCCGCAGGTCCATGGCAGAATAGCCGTTCTCTTGTAGTTGCTGTAATGTGTAGGTGTTGCCAAGGCTTTTGCTGACTTTTGTACCATCAATTTTCAGGTGATTATTGTGCAACCAAACAGTTGCAAAGCGCTGACCGCTCGCGGCTTCACTCTGCGCAATCTCATTGGTGTGATGCACTGGTATGTGGTCGATGCCCCCAGTGTGAATGTCAATCGTTGGACCCAGGATACTCATGGCCATTGCTGAGCACTCCAGATGCCAGCCAGGAAAGCCCATTATCTCGGCGGAGCCAGTTGGTAATTCAAACAAATCGTCTGGTGTCGGCCACTGCATATCACGGTTTTCGCCCGCCGGAGTAAATTTCCATAGTGCGAAGTCCCAAGGCTGGCGTTTTTGGGTGTTTTGTTCTACCCGAGCGCCGGCTTTTTGCGCCGCGAGGTCGAGGTGCGCAAACTCAGCATAGCTCGGAAACTTTGCGGTATCAAAGTAGATACCGTCGGTTGTTTGGTAAGTAACACCCTTATCTTTGAGAATACGCACAAGATCGAGCTGTTGATCAATAAACTCTGTTGCTTTGACGAGATGTTCGGGAGGGAGTAGCCCAAGTTTTTCCATACCCGCCACGAAATCTTCAGCGTAAAACTCGGCAATCTCCCAGGCTGTTTTGCCTTCGCGCCGAGCACCCTTTTCAAGTTTATCCTCACCTTCGTCTGCATCGCTGACAAGATGGCCGACATCGGTAATGTTCATCACTCGCTCGACTCGGTAGCCGCTAGCAATAAGCGTACGGACCAGAGTATCCCAGTAGATATAGGCAGTCCAGTTACCGACGTGCAGATAATCATAAACTGTTGGGCCGCAGGTGTACAGCGTCACCTTTTCGCTATTTAGCGGCTCAAATACTTCGACCTGCTGTGTGCGAGTATTATGAAGTCTGAGTGTCATGGTATTCCCTTAGCGCTTTGTCGGTTGCCGTGAGTAGCTCGTGCAGCGTGGCATCGTAGGCGTCGTGTATCTTGTAGCCAGCAGCATAGCTATGTCCGCCGCCGCCGAAATAACCAGCGATCATATTGGCAACGGGTGTGTTGCACCGCAGCTTGCCCGTTAGTTTGCCATCGGGATAGGTTTTTATAGCGCAGGCTACTTCGACGCCCTCGACCAGACGCATCTCGTCAAGCACGAGAACACTTGGGTTGTAGCGGTCGCTGTATTCGGCAATATCTTCCCACGGAATGTGGACGGTGGCCAGCTTGCCATCCAAATGGTACTCAATGCGTTCGATGAGTTGTGCCTTGTAGGCGAGGATATCGGCGGGTTTTTTCATATACTCACGACGACGCAACTCGATCTCAGCAGGAATGGCGCCCGCCTTGACCAAATCGGCGACAGCTTGAAACGTTGCAGCAGTTGCCGACTGAGTCGTCATGCCGAGCGTGTCTGCCGCGACGGAGATATAGAGGTATTCGGCTGCTGAGGGAGTGAGCTGCCACGAGGCTTCTCTGGCAAGTTCATAGATGAGTTCACCAGTCGAAGCCGCCGAGGACGACATGACGAATTCGTGGCTAAAGGAAAGATCATTGAGGCTTTCGTCCTCATCATTTTCACCATGGTGGTCGAGCACAATCACCGGATGTGTCTCGAGATAGTGTCGCGCCCCTGGTACGGCCAGACATTTTTCGAGTAAGGCTTCGGCGGCGGTGTCAACGACGATAGCCAGGTCGGCATCAAAAGGAAACTCATTGACCACTCTATCCCAGCCTCTGATATATCGGAGGTACTTTGGCATATCGATCGCGCAGTACATCGTAACACGCTTGCCTTGTTCGCCGAGTAGTTCCTCGAGAGCAAGCGAACTACCCAAGCTATCACCATCAGGATTTTCGCCTTGAATGATGACGATCGAGGCTGCATCTTGGATGCGGGGAAGGATTTTGTCGAACATTGTCTTTATTGTAGCAGATTTGAGTGCTGGCGTGGATGGTCGGGTTGGAAAATAACGTTCCTTTTTTAAAGGACCAAACAACCTGCTTTTAGCGCAAAAGTAGGGCAAAACAGTTCTTTGTTACCCGGCAAAGAACCAAACATGACCAGGGATATCCACTCATCACCTGAAAGGTCTGAGTGCGTTAATCGGTTGCTATGGAACTCCCTTCTGTCGGTCATTGTATAATCAATAGTTATGGATGAAATGACAAGTCACACCCCGCGACCCCGAAGGTCAGTCACACATGAGCATAGCCTATGTGTGACATTTCCTTGCGAAGTGACCACGGTCACTTTTCGTTCAGACTGCAACTAGCCAAGCCGCTATGGCCGCAATTTTCTCTCGCGTCGTGAGATGGGATTGCGATGCAATCGCATAACCAGCTGGGAGGGTGTATTTGCGGTGGTAGTAATAGCATTAGCACTGCACTAATGCTCGAACCCACTTCTCTGTCCAGGGATTCGAGCATAGTAGCTGCCTGGCTGTTTTTGTCTTAAGGAGTTGTAATACTCTCTCTCGATATTGATTTGCTGAGTGGGCGTTATGATATCTTTTCCCCTTATAAGCTTAAATACTGATTCAATCGTGCGCAGATCTTTATCTCGACCAACTATGGAGATCCATTCAAGAATTATATGGAGTTTCAGTACGCGTATACCTGCAATTTGTTCGGAAAGGTCGACAGCTTCATCGTACGAGATACTATACTGAGTGTCGAATTCTTTGTGCGCGCTGAATGGTACTATACCGCGCCGAGCTGCATGCGCAGTGGGTATAATGTCGATCGAGACATATGCAGACCCCATGTCACGCATTTCTTGTTTTGGATGCCTAATTTGAAACTTATAGCACTCTGGTAAATTAAACGCTTGCTCGTAAAGCTTCCTACAGAAAGCTTCTGATGCAATTACATCAACATCGTGAACCGCTGTAGTCGCTAATCCATAATTTGCAAGATGCAGTGTGATGGCTGCCCCGCCGACCAAAATTGATTCGTGATTGGGGTCACGTAGCGCAAGCGTGTCAAAAATTACTTGAACATTTCCGTCGGTATACCTAAGGGTTGTTTTGTCTATCATAGTACCCGTCTGCCCTCAAGCGCATGGCTGAGGGTGATTTGGTCGGCATACTCGAGGTCGACACCGACAGGAATGCCGCGGGCGAGCCGTGTCAGTTTGGTATCTAGCTTCGCCTCTTGGATTTGACGCTGAATGAACAGAGCGGTCGATTCGCCCTCTACACTGGCATTGGTGGCAATGATAACTTCTTCAACGTCATCAGTTTTGATACGCTTGAGGAGCTCGGGGATATGCAGTTGCTCGGGCCCAACGCCATCAATTGGTGAAATTGCGCCTCCTAGGACATGGTAGGTCCCCTTGAATTGTCCTGTCCGCTCTAGGGCAACAATATCAAGCGGTTCCTCGACGACTGCGATGAGTTTTTTGTTGCGTTCTCGTCCGTCGTAGAGTGGCGATACTTCTTGGTTCGCATCGATAAGAGCAAACGTTACTGGACATGTCTTGACGCCGCTGTGAAGCGCTGCAATGGATGTTGCCAGGCTGTCGGCTGTCCGCGTGTCGGCACGAAGCAAGAAATAGGCATACCGTTCGGCAGTACGGGCACCCACTCCAGGGAGCCGTCCGAGTTCATCGATAACACGCAGCAGCGCCTCGGGCAATAGTTGCGCGCTCATGCGGGTTACAGACCGAGATTTCCGAGGCCGCCCATGAGTGGTTTCATGCGTTCTGCAGCAACTTCTTGAGCTTTTGCCATACCATCGCGAATAGCAATTTCGATCCAGTGCTCGAGTTCGCTGATATCGTCGAGATCGACGTATGCTGGATCAATCTTGACGCTTTTTACTTTGAGCTCACCCGTAATTTGTACGACGACTGCTCCATCACCTGCCTCTACTTCGATAATTTCTTTGGCTAGGTCTTTTTGGGCTTTGCGTAAATCGTTGAGCATCTTTACTTGGTTAAATGCCATAGTTCTCATTCCTCCCCGTGGATTAACATGTCTTAGTATACGTTATTTTGATGGTGTTTGATAGATATAGAAGCGGTTGCCGTCGGTCGCTCGCGAGTTGGTGACGATTTCTTTTAGTTCGGCGCGGGGCGGTATATGAGTACGAGCGTCGTGTGCAACGATGACGATTTGATTTGAGGCAGTAAATGAGCGGTCAACGCTAAAACGCTTATCATAGTGCGCTACCAAGGTATAAAATGCAGTCTCAGACGGACCAGCATACAGTATTGTGTTGGAGCTGGTTGACTTGAGATTGGTAAGTTGCCGTTGGAGCAGCGTCAGATCTTTCGAATAAAACGATAATATGCTTGAGTTGTACTGATAGTTTCCGATATAGCGCAGCACGCTCAATGACATAATGCCGATGATAACAATTGTCAGCGGTATAAGTCCCGCAACTCTGGCGTAGGGATTACGCGGAAAGAGCTTGTACCAGTCAGAGATGAGAGTGGCGATGCCGAGTGACATCAACAGCGCAGCGAGAGGAAATGTTTCGGTAACGCGTTCGGGGTTGAGGATGATGAGCGGAATGAGTAGCGCGCCCCACACCATCGTGATGTAGCTCCGCGCCGTATATTTGTAGGTAATCAGTTTGTAAAGTCCGATACCAGCTAATAGCACGATACTAAGTGAATAGAGTGGTCGAACGAGAGCGCTCGTTGACTGCGAGGCGAAGCCGGCGATATCTGTACCGACTTGCGTCGTATTGCGCCAGAAATCGATCGAGTGATCTGGTATGCCCAGTAAGGTGCGAGCAACGCCCGGGTCGAGGATAGAAGCATAGATAAGAGGAGTAATAGCGATACAACCGAGAACGATCGCGAGAATAAATCGAAGACGTGAAAATCGCTTGATAATATGGCGGATATGCGGATGAAAGAGCGACGTGGTCAGGATGGCTAATACCAAATAGCTGCCGAGCGGTAAGTAAAGTGCAGTACCGATGAGTACAAGTGTGATGACTTTCCAGAGTGTTCCAAAGAGTTTTTGGCGCGTGACATAGGTGGCTGCAAACAATAACCAGACGGCGACAAATGTGTGCATGATTCCTGGAGTGCCGTCTTGTACCAAAAAGAGAAATTGTGTCGAGGTAACAGCGATCATCGTTCCAAACACGGCGACATTTCGGCGGAACCAGGTGCTTAGCAGTAAAAAGAGGCCCAATACCGTTCCAACACCGAGGATCAGCGAGGGTAGTTTGATCGCGAAGGTCGACACACCAAAGATATTGAAGATGACGCGCTGCAATACATGATATGGAAGATCGATAACCATCGACGGAGACAGAGACTTGATAGAGAGCGAGCCGCTCTGAACACTCGAGGTAAGTTCGGCTTCACGCAGTTCACCAGGTACATAAAAGCTTGCGATGAACAGTACAACTCCGACGCAGACGATCAAGAAACCGTAGCTGACAATATATCGCCAGCGGTAAATCAAAAAATCGGTGACGCGAACTCGCATAGATATCACCAGTATATCACGAATACCAAATGGGCTTAAGCGGCTTAGTCCCGACGTTTGTCGAGTGACATAAAGCGTAGCCGCTCTGGGTGGAAGTAGAGCTGGATCTTACCAACTGGTCCGTTTCGATGTTTGGCGATAATCAGATCGGTGATATTTTGGACGTCGACATTGTCCGGCTCATAATACCCAGGACGATAGATAAATGACACGATATCGGCATCTTGCTCGATGGAACCCGACTCGCGCAGGTCGCTAAGCTGCGGAATGGGCGGATTACGGCTTTCGACCGAACGGCTCAACTGGCTAATTGCGATGAGCGGGACATTGAGCTCACGAGCAATGAGCTTGAGCCCACGGCTAATTTCACTCACCTCCTGTACTCGGTTACCGGCATAGTTGCCATTTGTCTGCATCAACTGAAGATAGTCGACGATGATGAGCCCGAGTGGCTGATCATGGGCGGCGCGGCGAGCTTTGGTGCGCATCTCGAGCACCGAAAGTCCAGGCGTGTCATCGATAAAGATGGGTGCTTCCGCCATCTCCCCCATTGCTTCGCTGATTTTGCTAAAATCTTCGTCACTCAGGTTGCCGGTGCGAATATTCCAGCTATCAACCCCACTAGCGTCGGCGAGCATACGGTCGATGAGCTGCTCTTTACTCATCTCGAGACTAAAGAAAAGTACCGGAAGCTTTGCAATGGTCGCCACATTATAGGCAAGATTGGTGACCAATGTCGTTTTTCCCATAGCTGGTCGAGCGGCAATAATAACGAGATCACTGCGTTGCAACCCGGCTGTCATGTTGTCGAGATCGCGATAGCCGGTGCGAATGCCGCGAAGCTGACCTTTGTTGCGGTGAAGCTCTTCGATACGGTCAAAACTTTCGGTCAAAATACTCTCGATACTCACCAGGTCTTGCTTGAGTGATTGATCGCTGACGCTAAATAACTCGGCTTCAGCTTTTTCGAGCAGCTCCTCGGTGGTCGTTTCTTCGTCGTAGCCAAGTTCGGATATGTCTGCGCTGGCCTTTATGAGGCGTCGACGGACGGCTTTTTGGGCGACGAGTTCGGCGTAGGCGGCGGCGTGTGCAGCAGTTGGGACGTAGTTTGTGAGTTCAGAAAGATAGGCAGAGCCGCCAACTGCTTCGAGCTGGTCTTTTTTGCGTAGTTCCTCAGTGAGTGTCAGTAGGTCAACGGGTTTGTGCCGTTCATAGAGTCGCATCATTGCTCCAAAGATAGTGGCGTGACGCTTGTCATAGAAATCCTTTGGGGTAACGTGCTCAGAAATATCGGCCAGAACTTCTTCGTCAATCAAGACGGCGCCAATCAAACTCATCTCCGCATCGAGATTTTGCGGGGGGACTTTTCCGGCAGTGACCTCTTTTTTAGCCATCGACTGATACCTCTTCTCCTCCCCCCATCATAGCAACAATAGCTGCGGTCTGGCCATCTTTGGGGGGTTTTGCGGTGGGGCTAATGACAATGTCGTGATCAGAAAGCTTCATTTGTTCGAGGATTTCCGCAAAAACCGGCAGTGATTTTTCGAGTTGTTTTTTGTTGAATTCGCGGCCCGCGTAGAGGGTGAATGTATTTGCCGAGAGATCATACCCAGCTTTGCCGAGAAGGCTGTATGCCCCAGGAGCCTTATCTTTTACTCGCTCGAGAAATGAATTCCACTGGAACGACGGCGAACTGGTTGGTGGTTCTTGCTTCGCGAGCGACTTTGAGGTCTCTTTTTTGGCTGGTTGAGCTATATCAACAGGGGGCAACTCCCCTAACGTTGATGAGTGTGATGGTGCCGGTAATGTCGTAACTTTGGGACTGCTTTTCGAGGGTTGGTTACTCATATCAGCCGTTAGCGCGGTAAGGAGTTTTATGTACGGCCAGGCACTTCGTCGCACTTCCAACAGACGATCTAGTAGAGGAAGGAGTGACGGTTGATTGATAATACGCTGACGGAGGGCAGCGATGAGCTGATCTGCCAAGATGACTGCGGGAGTACCGTAGGCCTCAGTGTGATCGACAAGTGCAACAATTTGCCCGAGGTCATCCTCGGCGTAGGCATTGAGTAATTGAGCCACGATATCGCTGTCAGCGAGACCGAGCACCTGCTCGACAATCTCGCGGCTAATACTGTCATCACTTGCGTGACGCAGTTGGTCAAGCAGACTGACACTATTGCGAAAACTACCATCACTCCGCTCGGCAATAAGGCTCAAGGCATCGTCATCGATAGCAATACCCTCGGCGTCCGCAATCGTCCGCAGGTGCTTTGCATTGTCAGCAGGAATCGCCGCCCGAAAGTTGAAGCGCTGGACACGACTCAGTATGGTGGCCGGCAGTTTGTCAACATCGGTCGTTGCCAAGATAAAAACGACATGCTCAGGGGGTTCCTCGAGCGTCTTGAGCAGGGCATTAAATGCCGACTTACTGAGCATATGAACTTCGTCAATGATATAAATCTTTTTTTCGGCACTACTCGGGGCTATTTGGACTCGCTCGCGTAGGTCACGGATATCCTCGACACTGTTGTTGCTGGCGGCATCAATTTCGACAATATCGAGGTGCGAAGATTCGTCGCTATAGGGCAATTTGTTGATTTCGTGTGCCAGGATACGCGCGATTGAGGTCTTGCCAACTCCCTTTGGTCCGGTGAGCAGGTAAGCGTGTGCGATGCGGTTTGCATCAATAGCCCGCTTCAAAATAGTGGTGATATGCGATTGCCCGACAATTTCATCGAGCGATCGTGAACGGTATTTACGATATAACGCCTGCCCCATCAAGTCTATTTTAGCGTGAATTGTCACCAAAAGCTGTTGTAGTTTTCTATGCTAATTGGTTTCTTCGAGATAATGGGATCGACAGAGGGCAGAATAAGTGGCATCGATTCCGTCGATGGCTTTTTGTGGACCCTCAGTGGTCACGACGCCGTTTACTAACCGCGCGTTGACCACGGCAACTTGCCCACAGCCGCCGCGCTCACAGGCAGAGGCGATCTGTATTTTGCGATCAGCCCATTTCAACAGTGCGGCACTGCCAGGAAACAGCTCGCCGCGGAAATCGTTGAGAAGACCATAGGCCTCGATCGTGGCAATATCGGCATCAACGACCCCTGTTGCCAATTGCTTCACTTGCTCTGGTGAGAGAAACTGAGCCTCATCGACGTAGATGAGCCACGGGTGCTCCCAGACAGCTCTGGCACCCAGGCGATTTGCGATTTCGCGTCGCAAAAATTCACCGGCGTCACCTTTCTCGGGGATTAGGAGTGCCGGTGCTTCCATGCCGCCAGCAATGCGGGATTGGATACGAGTTCCGGCTTTACTATCTCCCTCTGGTTTCGCGATGATGGTATTCCAACCGCTATCACGTTTGCGATATTCATCGAGCAATATTTCGGCAGTTTTGCCCCCTGCCATGGTGCTAAAGTGAAAATTTAATTCATGATGTCGACTTGGTCGTCCCGGCATAACACCTCTCCCTACTCTCTTTGTCTATAACTTGTTTTAGTATAGCGTACCCGCATGCTTCGCTTCGGCGTAGATTTTACAATACGAAAAAGGCCACCGAAATGGCTCAGGCTGAGATGCTCATACTTAAGCTATCTCGGCGAACCTTTTTCGGTGGCTCTATTATTTTTGTTACAGTGCCGCTTCAACCGCCGCCCAGGTTGCGTCGGGATTATCCTCGGGGATGATGATAGTTACTTGGTCGCCGATATTGATGCGGAAGTACGTCACGCTAGCGAGCAAGATACGGTATTCTCTGGCCTGAGCCTCGACATAGTAGGCGCCATCGTGCTGTGTCAGTGTGCCAATGATTTGTTTACGAGGGATCGGGCCGATTTGTTTGTAGATAAAACCGCCATCGTCTGCGATGGTAAGTTTTAGGATGTCACCTTCAACGAGCTTTGATTTGCTTGCATAGTTTGCTGGCACGGGGTAGCTCTTGCCGTCGGGGCCAATCATAACCTGTCCATCAAAGACACCTTCGACTACTTTACCGCTCACCTCTTCGCGGCTATTGGTCGGTGTGACGACATTGCCGTCATCACCGATGATGCTGATGAGGAGCTCTTTGGCAGCGGCAAGGTTTGTCTCCGCCTCTGTAATAAGCGACTTTAGTCGCTTGACTTGTTTTTCTGGTAACTCAGACATATTAGTTCTCGCAATCCTTGTCTGTTTTGGGTAGTAATACCCTCATTATATACTGCGTGGCGCGCGTAGTGTCAAGACTTTTTCTTTCCACAGGCCACTGAGAGGTCGTGATAATTTCGTTGTAAGAAAAACAAATATAAAAATATTGATACGAAAGAACCGCCACCGATGAACAACCGAGGGCGGTTCTTTCAAGGGCAGCGGCGAGTGACCTAGGGCAGCATATGCTCGTATCGCTGCTCTAGCCAGTAGATGCCAGACGCGACGCTATTGCCGGCGACAAGGCCGGTCGCAACTCCGATGAGGAGCGCGATAAGCCAGTTACCGACACAGTCAATGCGGCAGACGAGCTGGTAGCCGATAGCGATTGCTGCCACTAGGGCGGTTCCGTCGACAATCCAGTCGTCTCGCCACAGCAGCCATCGGACAAATCGATGATGCATGACGTGCACACTCCTCACCTTCTTCTGGGCGATCGAACAGATATACTTACTATATCATGAAATAGTCACTACACAATGTCGCTTATAGGAGCATTTTGACCGGTTCCTAGGACTACTACATTGGTGTATTCGGCCGCCAACTGGCCCAGGCCAGCGACAGCGACGAGCGTTGTTGGTTCAAAGTTAGGTGTGTTTTGGCGCAGAAGATCTTGTCTGCTCTGCTCATAGAGCTCTGCTACTCCAAATACCGCCTGATCTGGAACAGTATAGACCGTCAGGTTTTCGGCCCGTCGACAGAGGTCAAGCGCATACGTGCCGACGTGGGTAACAGCCGATCCGCCATAGCGCTTATTTGGTGCGGTAGCCTCGACGACATGTCCGGTAGCCAGACTCCGGCTCAAACTATCACTGCCAGCTGCTTGCATGGCGTGCACTTTGACAGTCCCTTTTCCTAATTCTGTCAGCCGCGATACAACTCCGGCGGTAAGACCAGCACCACCGACGGGTAACACGATATGTTCGACCGATGGTTTTAATTGCAACAAATCATCGACAATAGTGCCCTGTCCCGCAATGACCGAGGGGTCATCGTAAGGGTGTAGTAGATCACCGCTAAAAGAATCAACATACGGCAATGTATCGTCAAAGTGCCGCCCCCTCGCATAGACACGTAGCAGTGTACTATCCCAGAGTCCTCGAAGCCCCTGTTGCTTGAGTTCGGGCGCGGTAGTGGGAACGATAACGGTGGTGGGAAGCCCAAATAGTTCCCCGGCGAGTATGGCACCTCGGGCATGATTGCCGGCAGATGGTGCGATAAGCCCGGGTGTTCCCTGGCGTCTCAGGTGATCGGCACCGGCAAGCGCACCGCGCCACTTGAAGGTACCAGCGCGGTTTGCGCTTAAATCAAATAGTGTCACACCCTGTAGGCCTAACTCATGCGTCAGATACGGAAACTCATGGGCAAGCGGTTCAACGCTGGGGACATCAGCCATGTGCGATCGGTAGCGGCGAATGAGCTCGAGGGCCTCGTTTCCGGTTGTTGCGGGATGGTATTCGTGAACCAAGATGATCCTCCTTTCGTTGCCAAAACAGAGAAAAAACCTCGGTCGAGGACCGAGGCTCTGATTTGTCTTTTGTTGATGGTACTAGTTATGAGCCAACAGTCCCGAGGGGCGGGTTGATGAGAATAATGCTAATCACTACGCTCGAATAACTCATGCCTTTAAGCATAGCAAACGAATGCCATATACACAAACTACCCCGCATAGTGCGGGGTAGTTGAGAACAAAACAATGATGGTCGAATACGTGTGACTTAGGCGAGCTCGACAGTAGCGCCGGCTTCTTCGAGGGCTTTTTTAGCTGTCTCAGCTTCGTCTTTGCTTACTTTTTCTTTGATGGGGCTTGGTGCGTTGTCGACAAGTGCTTTCGCCTCGCCAAGTCCAAGACCAGTGATTTCTTTGACTGCCTTGATGACGGCAACTTTTTGAGCACCAGCATCCTTGAGGGTTACGGTGAATTCAGTTTTTTCGTCAGTAGCGGCACCTGCATCACCACCGGCAACTGGGCCAGCGGCAACGGCAACTGCAGCAGCAGCTGGCTCAATGCCATAGTCGTCTTTGAGGATATTTTTGAGTTCGTTTACTTCGAGGACCGTGAGCTTTGTCAGCTCCTCGGCCAATTTCTTTACATCTGCCATAACAGAGTTCTCCTTATCGTTTTATTCTGGTAATTCGTTTGGTAAGTGAATCTACGCGGTCGCTTTTGCCTCAACACCATCGAGAAGCGCATGCAGGTTGCCTGAAAGCGCGTTGGTAACATCGTGTACCGGAGAAAGTAGCTGAGCTACGACTTCGGCAATCAACTGATGTTTGCTTGGTAGGCTTGCGAGTGCAGTAACATCAGCACTGCTCTGGGCAATACCCTCGCCACTGAAACCGGCGACTAATTCAAGAGCCGGATGAGTTTTTGCAAACTCGTGCAATACCTTTGCAGGCATGACTTCGTCGTCAGTGCTAAATGCATAGAGCAGTTGACCAACAAGCGCACTAGTATCGGTGTCTTTGTAGATGTCCTGTGAGCCCATTGCGACACGGACGAGGCGGTTTTTGACAACCTTGATGGTAACGCCTGCTTCGCGAGCAGCACGCCGCAAGTCTTGGAGGTCTGCGACACTGATGCTTTGGTACTTGGCGACAGCCGTCCCCTTCGCGTTTGCAAAAAGCTGACTCATTTCACTTACCAAAGCTTGTTTCTTGTCTTTAGAAATTGCCATGTGAGTGGTCAATCCTTTCAGAAGTAAGATCAAATCAGTGATTGGTTAGTGAGCAATTATGACGAGATCCTACGTATTAGCTTTGATATTTTTCGACCATATTGTTAAGTTACGACAACCTAAATCTCATCAATTCCCCACTCCAGACAACCGGCCCGCCGCTAACTGAATCAGCCTTCGCTCTTGACGGGCCTTGGCCCATCAGGGCCAACTGTCTGTCGGAGGAACTGTTGAGATTTAGGTACGACATTCAGGTAATGAACTAAAAAAGCTTTGGTTCATTACCAAAGACTTGCGGAAAAAGATGAATTTCCCCTCGGTAGCGAATTAAGCAATTTCTTGCAGCTACTGTCTTTAGGTAATGTCTAGTCGCTAGTATAGCATGGACGGAGCTACTTTTCAAGTTGCAAAAACCCGAGTCTCATCCCCTCCCCACTCCAGACAACCGGCCCGCCGCTAACTGAATCAGCCTTCGCTCTTGGCGGGCCTTGGCCCATCAGGGCCAACTGTCTGTCGGAGGAGGGGTTTGAGGCTTGGGTGTAATATGTGCTATACTACACTTAGAAATGAGCGCTCGTCGGCTAAGCTCCCCAAAGGAGCCACTTCCTCGTTTTTTTCCGAATTCTGCTCCGGAGACGATAAAAGATGTCATGCGTTCCCCCCTGGTGCTTGATAAACCACCCTTTACGTATCACCCCCTTTCACCAACGCCACTTGATCCGCATCTCCTCCATATTAAGGGTGGACCACGTTATAACGAGCATGCGCTTAGCTATATGGTTGACGCATCGCGCCAGGTCAGTATGGGTCGGTTTGCCTCAAATGAGCAGGTGGCAGACTGGATAGGGCATCGACTTGCTACCGTGCCAAATGGTCACGTCAATAGTCTTGGAACAGAGGTGGTAGATAGCACCTGGATATCGGTTCTCTCGGAGATTATGGCTCAACATGAGCTGAAGCAACATCGTAATGATGCAGCAGTGCGGCTGCTTTTTGATGATACGACCCCTATTACTCGAGATGAAGCCGAAGAACTGATGCAGATCAGGGCCGGTATTGCCTCGCCAGAAGTAATCCTCAGGTTTTTTGCCCGGCACCCCGAACTTGGCGGCGTGGAACTGATGAAAGCAACCCGTGCCTTGCAACCGGAACAAATACGGCAGGCAAGAGATGAGTTTTTGGGTATGCTGGCCACATCATCGGAGGCGCTCGACATTGAGTTTCTCGATGAGCCTCCCTATCGTCGTATCCAGATTGAAGACCCAAGAATTATCGTGCTCAAGACTCGACTGGCGACCGTGGCGCATAACGGTATACTGATGGAAGTCGTGATGCGCGATAGCGGCGTGATTCTTGATCAAGCTCAAGATGACCTTACTACCTCCTACATGACAGGCCGAGACGAGGAGCGGCGTTCTCTCGTGTATGTTGCGCCCATCGCCATCACTGCTTACGCAAGGATGGCGGCGGTACAGGGTCAGGATGAAGCGAGTAGTTGAGATTTTTCTAAACGACCGACGATATCGCTGTGAATAGCCTCGATGGAACGGCTAGCGTCGAGTAGAGGAATCTCAAACTCTTTGGCAATTTGTCGATACCCCTCTTGGACACGTGTCTGAAAATCCGCCGTTTTTGATTCAAAGGTATCTGGTTTTGCGAGTTTGCCCCGGCTTGCGATACGTTTTTGGCGTGCGGCAATGTCATCAAATGCTAACACAACACTGAAATCGGGCGACATGTACTGCTTATCGGTGAACGTTGCAGTGATAGCCGAAATAATTGATAGGTCCATGCCCTCTCCGTAGCCTTGAAATGCCAACGTTGACCAGTAGTTACGGGTGCAAATTACCCATGTGCCGCGTTTGAGCGCAGGTTGGATAACTGCATGCCATAGCTCATGACGATTTGCAGTGAAGAGCAAAGTATTTGTCATAGGAGTGCGCGGCAACGTTGCATCTAAGATCACACCCCGAATGGCTTCGGCAACTGGTGAGCCGCCTGGTTCCTTGATATGGATTGTATCTATGCCGCGTGAATGGAGATAGGTGGCAAGTAGATCGGCCTGTGTCGTTTTGCCAGTGCCATCTTGACCTTCGATCACAATGTAACGTCCTGCTTTCACTAGTTCACTCCCTTTGGCAGCCCCTTGATAGGAGTAGGCATGACACGTGAATCTTTGTAAGCGCGAGGCAGCATATCCTCGGGTTTCCAGTTTGCAATCAGCTCGTCTAGATTGTCGGTGGATTGATATTTCCCACTCATCCCCTTTCGCCCATCGGCATAGCTTCCAGCGACTGGGCCGGTTTTGATGAATACCAACTGACCCATTCGCTCACCGACCGGTAGCACGACGGCCTCATGCTTGTTGAGATTGTAGATTTCGAGGGTAATGCGATTGATGTAGCCGGGGTCTACCCAGCCGGCATCAAAACAGACGGCCACGCCGTTTCTTCCCCAGGTACTACGGCTACGCACTTCGCAGGCACCACCATGTGCACGGATGCCGACAAACTCGTGGGTATGTGCAAGGATGCGTTCACCGGGGCGCAACACGATGATGGGATGGTCGAGGGGGATATTTTTGAGTGGCGTATAGCCATACTGCTTGCACCATTCACCGTGTGGCATGGCTTCGAGTGGACCCTTGAAATAGCGAGCAACATCATCTTTGTCGAAGGGATTGTAGACTGAAACGCTCTCATCTACTTCTTGTTTGTAAAAATAATGCCCCAAGGTAAAATCAAGACTGGCCTCACTGACGTGGTTTTTGTCAAATGGCACGCAGACGATTGTCCCGTCATTGATTGCCTCAAAAATCTCTGTGTTGCTATACACACTCATACACATACTCCCCTGTCTTTTATCTTATTGTAACATGTGTTTTAAGGACGACGATCGAGTGGACTGGTGATGGGGTGTGGAACTTCAGCTCCCTCACGAATGCGCTTGATAATGGTGCTCGTTTTCCAATTATCACCAGTTTGGGGATGAGAACGTAGGGGTCGACCCCATCGGCGATTAGTACTGGGTTGAGACCGCGATCTCGCGCTTCTTGGACAACTGCGGGTTGTTCGTCAAAGACGACCAGTGTATCGAGCAGCCCGTGACGTGCCAAAAACTCTGCGAGGATAAGGGATGATTCGAGGCAGGTTTCTTGATGAACCGGATCACCCTCAACGGTGACTAGGTCGATTACGGGAAGAAGTCCAATGGTGCTATCAAAGCTATAGCCTGCGACTCGGTTGGCGCGTGTTTCCCATGGATAAATCGGACGCGGTACGCCTCCTTTTGCTTCGACACCACCCTTTTTTGCTGCAACTTTGTAGTCAGCGTCGACGGTGACGGCAAGTGAAAGTGCGGGTTGCGCAACAGCAGCCTGTAAACTTTCGACCGTGACAGGGTGATTGTGCGCCTGCAAAAAAGCCCGTGCACCGAGCAAGCGGACGTGCCGTAAATACCATTCATGATTATCGTGCGGGACATCAAAAGCACCATCAACCAGCGTAATATGGCTATGACGTATCTCGCGAAGGTGTCGAAATGCGGCAAGCACTACTGCATCCGTATACTCGGGTTCTGGGTAGAGCAGACGCTCGGGCGCACGCAGGGTCGGCCCAAATACTTCAAATACATCTGGATTTCTATCACCTAACTCACGCGCCATAGCAGTCTCCTCCAGTCACTCTATCGATAGTGCTATGGTACAGATGATTTATCGTTTAATCAAGGGGGCTGGTGATGGGATGTGGTACGGGTTCACCTTGAGCACGACGAATAAGATCACTACTGCTCCAGGGCCTATCGGTTTGTGGATTGAGCCCAAATGGTATGTCGTCAGGGTTGATAACGATGGGGTTGAGTCCTGCTTCGGTGGCTTGGGTCAGAGCGGCCGAATGTTCTTTATTGATGACAACATTGTCGAGGAGGTCTCTCTCAGCGAGAAATATAGCGAGAGACACAAATGACTCGAGCGCAGTGCCTCGGTGAACGTGATCGCCCTCTACCGTTACTAGGTCAGTGGTGGGTACGTAAAGCCCCGATGCTGGCGCAGTTTCAAACGTATAGCCAGCTACCCGATCCGCACGTGCCTGCCATGGATAAATGGGGCGCTGAACGCCTCCTTTTTCGGCAAATCCACTCTTTACATGGGCGACTTTATGATCTGCGTCGACGGTGATTGCAGTGATAACGTCAGGAGAAATAAGCATATTGCGCACCATATCGGGAGTTGGCTCAATGCCTCGTGCTATGAGTGATGCAGCAGCGCCAAGGGCTCGCGTATGGCGAACCATCCATTCGTGGCCGTCGTGTGGTACGTCAAAAGCTCCATCCGCAAGAGTGATATTGGTATGATCACTGCGTCGACGGAGTGAAGAAAAAACAGCCGTAACAGCTTGGTCGGTCTCTTCTGGTCTTGGATAGAGTAAACGATCTGGCGAACGAAGGGTTGCGCCAAATACCTGAAATACGTCCCGCTTGTCAGGGGTACCACCAAATGCCATAACTACTCCTACCGGCTCATCAATATGTGAGGTTTGCGTAAGTATAATACCATATCTATCCGCTTTTTGTCAAGTTTTAACAGATGCGTATGGAGATGTGGCACGGATTTTGTAATATTGTCTGGCGAGCGAGTATACAGCGAGTACCCCTCTGACTCATAGGCACATATGAGGTCGATGTATTCGGCGCGCTCGTCATGGTTCATCTCGTCCATCGAGAGCAGATGGCGCTTGGGCACAATCATGTATTGTTCTCGTACTTTGCATCCCTCCCAGATGTCGTAGCCAAATTGATTATGAGCGAGGCGAAAATGCTCAAATTCTTTGACTACCTGGGGACTTTCTGAGTTGAATCCACAAAATGCACAGGAGTTGGATTTGACGGTTTTTTTGTATGCCTGGTAAACGGCTTCATTTTTTGGCTTGCGCGTCATGGGACCGGCCTGGAGAAATCTTCGTTTCATTGGCTCCATTGTAGCACTTTTGGTACACTAAAGAGCGACTATGAAAGAACTCATTGTGGCTTACGATCAAAAACGCGGCATTGGTGCCGACGGTGATTTGTTGTGGCAGCGTGATTTGCCAGGAGATTTAGCCCATTTCAAACAAATGACGATGGGGAGCTCACTCGTCATGGGTCGTACTACTTATGAGTCAATCGGTCGGCCACTGCCTGGACGAGAAATGATCGTCGTGACGCATCGTCCTCTCGATGACGAAGGAATTATTGCGGTTCATAGCCTTGCCGAGGCATATACGAAGGCTTCTAGGGAGCGAACGGTGGTGATAGGTGGAGGTCAAATCTATGAGCAAGCGCTTCGAGAAGGCAGCATTGAGCGTATCCACGCCACCGAGGTCGCGGCAACGTTCCCCGGGGCGACGGTATTTTTCCCAGTACTTGACGCAATGTGGCATGAAACGACTCGCGAACATCACGGGTCGAACGAACATGACCGCTATAGTTACGATTTTGTTACCTACGAGCGATCCTAGATCGCTACTTGACCCTTGATCGCAGGATGGTGTTTGTACCCAACAATTTTGAAATCACCAGCTTCAAAGTCGCCGATATCAGTAACGCGTGGGTTTATTTCTAACTTGGGTGCCTCGTAGAGTTCACCTTCACGGGCCAGTTGCGCTCTCACCTGTTCCTCGTGGTTTTTGTAGATATGGGCACTCCCAAAGGTATGATAAAAATAGCGTGGGGTGCGGCCAGTAACATGCGCCATGGCCGAGAGTAGCATCGCATACTGCACCATGTTAAATGGTACGCCCAGAAACCAATCAGCGCTCCTCTGGTATAACTTCATATCCAAATATTTTTTACCCGTCGTTGGGTCGGTTTTATTTGATGCGTTAAATTGAAATAGCGTATGGCACGGCGGCAATCCGGCTTTGTTCATTTCTTCGAGATTGCCGACATTCCAGGCACTGACGATCAGGCGACGTCCCATACTACGGTCGTTGGTGCGCAGTGCTTCTTGCACCTGACGCAATTGGTCGATCGGCTGCCCGTGATAGCCTTCCCAGGCGCGCCACTGATGGCCATAGACCGGCCCTAGATCGCCATACTTATCAGCAAATGTTTTGTCGGTTAGTATTCGCTTCAAATAGGTGTCTCTCTCTTGTTTCCACTCGTCTGAGCCTTGCTCCGGTACCTCGATGCCTTCACTGCGTAGATACGACACAAACGGCCACTCGTCCCAGATGTGATTGTCCTGCTCCGCGAGATAGCGGAGGTTGGTATCGCCGCGTAGCATCCAAGCTAGTTCACTGCGCACAAGTCGGTGCGCGACAAGCTTTGATGTCAGCAGGGGGAATTCCTCGCGTAAATCGACCCGCATCTGCGGTTCACCGAAGAGGTCGATGGTGCCGACCCCTGTACGATCATCAGTTGGCTCTCCTTCGTCCAAAATTTTTTTTGCCCAGTGAAGATATTGCAGTTCGGCTCGTGGTTTTTTCATGTTTCTCCCCTATTTCTATTCATTATAACAATTGTGAGATAGCCAATCTAGGGGAGTAGAGTCAAGAATTACTTGAAGAATGCCACCATTATTGTATAATAGCTTATGTACAAGAGTACGTCAGGTACCCAGAACGGGTGGTAGCCATCACTCGTTATACAATCTGAGGAGGAATTGAGGTGGATAGATCGCTCCCCCGCGCCTTCGTGGTCCTCGGCGACGTTGGTCGTGTCCATTGCGATGCGCTCATTACTGCGGTGATGGCGTTTGAGCCGTGGAATAGTCTCACTGATGAAGTCATCTACCGCACGCGCGGTCAAGACTTCCATCGCATCTTGCGGCAGCATCTGCGCACGAGCCGATTTGCCGACACCGTGGTGGTCTCGGTCAGACGGCAAGCTGGATGGTCATGGTCGACGATCGTGTTTGTCGTCGACCAGCGAGACGACCACTCGGGTATGTCGCTCCAGCTCCGCCGCGGACTCGTCAGGGCGAGTGACCATGGTCTGACGCGCGTGGTGGTCCCCGTGATGGGAGCCAACTACTGCAACATGTCGGACTCCTCTCTGGCAGAAGCGCTCGGCGACATCGCCGGTCCCATCGTCAGAGAGTGCAACGATGCCCGTTCGCGGCTCCGTGAGATCGTCGTCGTGACAGACGACACACGGGTTGCGTTGGAACTTGGGCAATTGTTGCGCTAATCCTTCATACCTATCTAGTCCCCGTACCCCCATGTCGAAGGCACTCCGCCTCCGTGAGGTGTGCGGGGTGTTTTCGTTTTTACTACGCTTATTTGAACCAAAGAACGTGAGGGAGATAGTTGTAGTACAGTGTCTTGATCTTTTTGTTGTCAATCCGAATGAAATGACTATGTTGGTGAGGGACGGACTTGGCGGCCGAGTTGGCGGGACGCGCATAGACAGCATAGCCTTCGTCTTCCATGCCACTAATGATCTGGACGTACTCGGTGCTTTCTTGAGGTGTTAGCTCGCTCAGGGATTCGATATGTCGTTTCGGAGATAGCAGCAAGTGTTCAGTAACGCGGCATCCATCCCAGAGCGCATACGGAAAGATGTTTTCGACAAGCCAGAAATGATCATATTCGCGTCGGGTTTGGGATGACTTGAGTGAAAAATGACAGAAATCACAATGATCGCCGCGCACACCGCGATGACTTACGTAATGACGTTCCATTTTGCGCGTACGTACGAGCGGTCCGGACTGTAGTTTTGGTCGTACCATGAGTCTATAATAGCAAAAAACGTTTCTTATCGACTGGTGAGGCGGGCTGCCGTATAGACGCCGTGGGCTGCGGTATTAAAGACTGAATGCCAGCCAGGGAGATGGCTCATATATGAACCCAGGAGAGCATCTCTGCCGAGCGGAATGACTGCGCGGCGCTCACGAGGGTCTTGGGCGATATCATAAATAGCTTCAGCAATAGTTTCTACAGGGGTCCCAAAGTGTGTTCGCCACCACTCATTGACTGCTTGTACGGCACGTGCGGTATCGGGATCACTTCCATCGATCCATTCACCTCCATCGATGTCGGTTTGGGTATTACCCGGCTGAACGTCAATAAGACGTATTGAGGGCGGTAGTTTTGTATGCTGAATCGCCATCGCTTCAGAGAAACGAGCTTTTGCGAGCATATACTCTTTGCGGTACGGGTCGGGAAAGTCGGCTTTAGAGGATGAAATTCCGATGACACACCCACCCTTTTCTTGTACTGACAGTGCGCCAACAGCCTGCGAGACAAAGTGAATGGCGGCTTGCCCATTAACTTCGCGCAGGCGCCTGACTTGCTGCCTTGCGGTTTCAGTCGGGTAGTCCCGGATATGACGATGATAGTCGGTACCAGCAACAATATGACCAGCGGCGTGAACGACCGCATCGAGTGGTTGCGGGGCTGCTACTACCTCACTAAATAGCTCTTTTACCCCGTCTGTATCACAAATGTCGAGCTGAACCGGCCAAAAGTTCCGCCCCTGTCGTTCGGGAAACTGTTCCACAATATCGGGGTGATTGTCGACACCGATCACAGCAGTGTTGTATGACTGGAGGAAACGATCTGCGACCGCGCGACCGATGCCGCGACGTGCACCCGAAATAACGACAAGGTTCCTGTATGACGGATCGATATGCGATATAAGCTCTGAGTTTGCCCCCATACGGACGCACCTATCTATCGTTAATTTACTTGATTTTCGACTTTGATGCCTGGCCCCATAGTAGTGGCGATGGCAGTTGATTTCACATAGATACCCTTGAGGCTCGATGGTTTTTGGCTCTGTAAGCTGCCAAAGAACGCTCGGGCGTTTTCCTCGAGTTTGTTGGCGCCAAATGATACCTTGCCAATACTGAGGTGGATTGTTGCTTGTTTGTCGACTCGGTATTCTACTTTTCCGGCCTTTGCTTCGGTCACTGCCTTTGCAACATCAGCGGCAACCGTGCCGCTCTTTGGATTTGGCATGAGGCCTTTTGGCCCGAGGAGACGGGCGTATTTGCCCAGTCGTGGCATATAGGCAGGGGTAGATACGAGAGTATCAAAGGCTATTTCACCCTTATCGAGCTGCTTCAGGAATGTTTCGTCACCGACGACATCGGCACCGGCTTTTTTGGCAGCGTCGTGTTCGGTTTCGGGAGCAAACACAGCCACGCGAACTGTCTTACCGGTGCCGTTTGGCAGTGTCACGGTTGCGCGAATGTTTTGATCAGCCTGGCGAGGATCAACACCAAGGCGTACGTGCACTTCGACGCTGGCATCAAATTTACTTGGGTTTGTCTTGGTGGCAAGCTCCAATGCTTCGCCTAGGGTATACACTTTTGCGGCTTCGACGAGTTTGGCGACTGCTTGAAACTTTTTGCCACGGCGTTCGATGAGTGGTCGAACCTTTGGCGCAGGGCCTTTCTTTTCGTGAGCTACCGCGTCTCCTTGAGCAGTGGTGTCGTGTGCTTCTTTGCGCGCTTCTTTTGCGGCTTTTTCTTCAGCCTCTTCGAGCGCCTTTTCGCTGCGCTTACCGGCTTTGGCAACGTCAGCTTTGCGTTCAGCAACCACTTCTTTATCTACGGCTGGCTTCTTTGTCTTTGCGCCTGCGATTAGACTCTCGAGATCAGCGATGGTCGCCTTTGCGGGCACCTCGATCTTTAGTTTTGCTGCTTCTTCAATAAGTTCGGCTTTTTTTGCCATATCAGTATCTCCTGCGGTAGTAGCGGTGATTCGATCACCTCCCGACATTACAGTTGTATGATGCTAGTATATCACATTGCTGGAGTATTGTCAGTACCCACGCCAGCTCTCGCTCGCTCGTGTGTGAGCAACTGCTCGAGGCAATGTACGCCAGTGGTGACTACTCGTATATGCTCATCTATTTCGGCACTATGTGGTGCACGGTTACGGTTGTGATGAGTAAAGAAGTGAGGTGCGATCATCGTTTTGCCGGCGGTAAAGGCGTGTTGTTCGACCTCGCTTGCTGCGGCTTTCCTCAACTCATTATAGGCGCGGGCATCTACCCACCCAAACTCTTTCATGTTATCCATGGCACCTAGGAGCGTCGATCGGTGCAAAAATTCTCGTCCGATCTCTCTGGCTCGCCCAAGCTGTTGTTCGGTAGTTTGTGACATTGCCGGGTCAGCCATGAGTATGTCGCCGACTGATCTCTCATCGATACCCTTGGGGCGTCCCTCTGGGTGAGCCAAGCGTAGATTCCAGCCGTAGTACGCATAGGGGAACATCTCGATTGCTTCTTGTTCAAGGAGTTTGTCGCGCAATACCTCTGCCTGCATAGCTCCATCAATTAGCTCTAAATCATCGGGTGTTTCATAGACACTACGGACAAAGACTTCATCATCGGAAATTGGTCCATAGTAAGCAGGTGCTCCTGAGGAGACGTAGTGGTTTTGAATATAGTAGTTTGCAAAGTCAAATGTCCGTGGTAGCACAACTGAGTATGCGGCAGCATGTTTAAATCCTTCGCCCCGTGGTCTATATGTAGTACCACCCTGGCTGTACTGTGTTAGCTCTGCTCCTCGAGGTCCTACGGTTGCTGAGGCTAATTCAATCCCCACCCACTGAGGACTTGTGGGCCTCACGTCGACCCACGCCACGCGTTTGCCGGCATCTTCTTCGCCATAACTCCTTAAAACTCGTTCGGCCATATCAATAGTACTCCTTATCTGTGCTATATAATTGATTGTTATTCTACCATAATGCCCACAGAAGTCAATGACACTATATTGACAAATACGCTCAAAAATGCTATTGTGATAATAACGTCTACAGTCCTAGATGCACCTCTCACGAAAGGAAAGCTCGATGAACATCTCTCGTCGCAAGATCAACTGGGCAATCATCGCGGGCCTCTTGGTGGCTGCCATCGCGATCAGTGCGCTTTGGGTGTTGATGGATCCCCTGCGTGGGGCCAACACCCAGAAGCCGCCGCTCGGCTCGGCCACGGTCACGCAGACCATGGCTCCGACCACCGGGGTTTCCACTCCGGTGGCGTCCTCGACCGCCCCAGTGAGTACCTCGCCGACCACCGTCACCGCGACGCCGTCGCGGACGACGGTTGCTCCGACGACGTCCGCCCCCTCGCGGACAACGCCGGTCAACACCACTCCGGTGGTGTCGCGGGTATTCAACCGCTACACCATCCAGTTGCCGCCCGGCACGACGATCGTCGGCAGCCAGACCGGCAGGTTCGGCGAGGTGCGAACCACCTACAAGACCTCGGCCGGCGAGCAGCTCATGACCATCGCTTTCTCGCCAGATTTCAGGTGGCGGGACTACAGCGAGGAGCTGACGGCCAAGTGCCCAAGTGCCACCGAGGGCCCGCAGACCCCCATCAACTGGGGCGGTTCCTATAGGGGCGGCTACACCGCCTGGGACCGCTCCAAGTGTGACCAGGGCCCACTGGTGACGTTCACCACCTTCTCGGAGGTGGAGAACGTGGCGGTGGTGCAGTTCAGGGTGGCCAAGCCGGCCCCCTGGCTGGTCAAGGCCATCGAGAAGGCGAACTGGAAGGAGTAACGTCCTTTCCAGGACGCGCTTCATCACTTCCTTCCACTCACCCCTCGTCCGTGTACTCGGACGAGGGGTCTTCTCGTATGATGGGTATATAAAGTGACTATAACGAAGAAACCCGTCGAGAGACGGAGCGAGCCGATGGTTCGGCGGGCTTCTTCGTCCTTCGACGGGTTGTAGGGAGTCAGCGGCGGCGGTTGCTCCAGCGGCGATGCCACTGGGTGTTTACAAACCGTCTGACCCATTTCGGGCCGTACTCCATCGCGATGAAAGCAATGAAGACGATCAGAAATGTCATCACGATCGCTCCAGCGATGATGTGCAGCCAACTCATGGTGTCGTCTTGTCCTCAAGGCCTTCGGCGCTCCCCCACGTTTTCTCAAGCAGGCGGAGGTTACGCTCGATGGCGCCCTCCCTCTGCTTCGAGAAGCGGGAGTACCGCCGACGCAACAGGATGGCGGTGCCAGCCGCGACGGCGGCACCGGTGCTGACACCGATGATGACCTTGGTACGCTTGCTCATGAAGTGTTCCTCATCTCTCTGCTCGGAAAAACTGACAAAATATATTGTAGAATAAAAAAGTTATATTGTAAATACTTATACGAAAAACGCCTCCGAAACCTATCGGGGGCTTTTTCGTCCTCACTATCTCGAGCTAGCACACGCTGAGAAGGGTCCAACCACTTCCCTGAGCTCGCAGACAAAAGTTTTGGCTGCCGTCACTCATGGTGACTGTACTCCAGATACGTTCACCGCGACGGATAGTGGTGCGGATACCCCTATCGATAAAACAATAGGTGCGACCTCGCCATTCCATGCGTGTGGGGTAGGTGCTCATACCGGGCCCAAACCCTACTGCGGTGATAGAAACAGGACTGTTAATTGTTCTCATAGCATACTCTCCTATGGATTAGTGTTTGACAAGTGGTGGAGTATGAACGACAAGGCCTTTTGTCCGCCCCACTGTGTAGCGGTACAATCGTCTGCCTGAAGTCGTGAGTTTGTGGAGGTTCACCCGCGTGGATGAGCCTGGTGCGATAGACGGTTTGGCTGTGGAAACGCTCTCACCGAGAACGAGTACAACCATAACCTATATATAGTATAGCGCGGTGATTGGGTGCGTCGTCAACACTAGTAATTTATGGGTTTTGTGGTGAAAACAGATCGTGAAAATACTTAGGAATAATCGCCACCTGTGATGTCGTAATATGCCTCGAGGGTTTTGAGGTTTTTGGCTTTCATATCAAGAGCAACGGTGCGGCCAACATATCGCCAATGCCACGGTTCGGGTGAATAGCCAGTGATTGGGGTCATGCCCTGTTGATATCGTTCAATGAACCCATACTCAGCAGCGTGAGCTTGCAGCCAGGTATACGCTGGGGTGCTGGCAAAACACTCCAGCGCGCAATTTCCCGCCTTGACATCTATCGCCAGCCCCGTTTGGTGCTCGCTATAGCCAGGGCGCGCGCGTGTACTATCGGCCAAGGCCGTAGTTCCGGTGATATTAACACCTTCATTGTAGGTCGCTATCTGGTTGTCATAAGAGCGAAACGCACTGGTGAGCGAGATAGTTGCGCCAGTTGACCTGATAGTAGAAAGAAGTGACGTAAGTTGCTCGGCCATCTCTTGGCGAACGAAGAAACCTTCGACAAGTGTAAGGTTTTGTGGTGTCCAGGACTGTGGCTCTATACAGTGCTTTTTGTTTACTACCACCGTGAGTGTCGCCGGTGATGAGATATCACAGGGAGTTTCGGTCGGCACTGGATCATGTGCGACGAACTGTTGGGGTTGGACGCTCGCTTGTTCCTCGCGTGACTGGGCTTTGGCGAGTTTTTGCTGCAAAAAAGTTTTTATATTTGCATCGATGAGGGCGAAGTCTCGTTGCTGAGCTTCATGACGCTGTGCATCTCGTGCACGTTCCCATAGATCGAAACAAAAAAGTCCACCAAGCAGAAGTGCGGTGAACAGTACGAGCGCTATCGGAAGCCGTGGGATACGGTGAGAGGTGGTAGATTTCTTCTTCGTTGGCATTGTTTCTAGTATACAGCTTTTGGCAGACACAAATCAGTACTCATAGTGGTGAGTTATGTGATAATGCCGTTGCTAAGATTTCTAGTAAACATACTGATTATTTAAAGGGTGCAGAAAGATCGCGTCTCTTGGCTGCCGCACTGTGCCCGGCGTGGTGCTACCAATACCAATTTGTCCATCACTATTTGCACCCCAACAATAGCTAATATTGTTCGCGATAGCGCATATGCGCATCGCGCCACCTGTGAGGCCGTATATCCTATTGTTTGCGAACACACTGGGAGTATAGGTATCAGTGACAGCGACCGGCACAGCCGTACGAACCGATGCCCCATCGCCACGCGTGGATGACGCGCCCCAGCAGTAGGCTCGACTGGTGTTTATGTCGCCGCCCGTATAGGCGGTGACGCAACCACCTCCCGCCGACGTACCAAGCTCCACGGGCGTTCTGCCCGACAGCACACCCGATGTTGATACTGCTTGGGGTGCGATGTATAACCACGCAGGAAACGTATTGCCGCTGAGGCCCATAGTGCCGTTGTTTCCCAGGCCGCCGTCTAGATTGCTGCCCCAGCAGTAGGCGCGGGCATCGGCAGTGGTTGTCGTGTAGGCGATCGCACAAGTGTGTGCGTTGCCTTGTGCAATACCTCCGTTCACCCCGGGTTCATAGTAAGCATTGCCATCGCCAGTGATGGCAATGACTTTTTTACCCGACAACGCCCCTCCGGTGTAGACAGCAGTGGGGACGATAGCCTTGTTGGTGGCATTAGTTCCTGTAGGCATCACATTTATTCCGAGCTCACCGTCTTGGTTGCTCCCCCAGCAGTAGGCCACGAATGAGGCGATGGCACAGATGTGGTTGTTGAAAGCTCCTGAGGGTGATACGTACGAGATAGTTTTGTTGGCAAGGGCACCATAACCTCCCGAGGGGCCGCCGATGAGCACAGGAGTTAGCACCGAAACATTTGAGGATTTATTATTGCCCACCTGACCGCTAGAGTTGCTCCCCCAACAATAGAGCTCTCCGCCGTCAGTGAGCGCACACGCTGCGTTGCCGGTTACCCCTAATTTAAGGACATTTTTGCCCACTAGACCACCAACTTTTACTGGCACTGAACTATCGGTTGTTGAATTGTTACCCAGCTGACCCTGGTTGTTCCTTCCCCAGCAGTATGCCTCGCCAGTTTCAATAACAACACAGTTGAAATAGCCTCCCGATGCCATCTGTGTGACTTTGTAGGCGCCAATGCCGCTTGGATACGGATCGCGCTTCACTTTGACAGGAATTAGGCTGTCAGTTGTTGTGCCATTGCCAAGCTGGCCATACTGGTTCCTCCCCCAGCAATATGTACTGTAGGAGAGCACGCCGCAGGTGCGCAGCGTGCCACTCGTAGACTGTTGGCTCGAAAGCGTTGGATCCCAGGTGAGAGTTTTTTTGACAAGGCTCGTATATGTCTTTGTGCTCCCGCCCGTGCCAACGGTTGCAGTTCCGGTTGCAGATATTTGCACACTGTTACCAAGGCTGGCATCGAGGTCACCTACGCTATATGTGGTGGTGAGGCCTGTCCGTGTGTACACAGACGATGGATAGCCTCCGATCGTTGCCCCGCTACAGTCAGTTTGTGGTGTTAGGTTGGGTTTGCTTGCGGCTGGGCCCCATGTTTGCACATGCCCAGATGCTTCGAGGCAACTAGCGGCGTACGACGTACCCGCTTCAGCGGCTTGCTCAGCGAGCCGCATATAGTATCGGCTCTGAGTGATCGTGAGAAGAGTTGAGCTGTTTTGTAGCAATGATAACAAAATTGTGAGTACGACAATCGACAACACAAGCATAGCTGGCAGAGAAAAGCCCTCCTGAGATCGTACAGTCCTCATGGATGGTTCACCCGCGTGATACGCATTGTTGTCGTACTTGCTATCGGGGAGCTGCCCTGAGTTGCTAGTGTGAGTGTGATGCCAACGCTGTCCATCGTATCAAGGACCGCTGGGTCGCTTGACGAATAGACATCTGTAGGTGACGTGTCTGTGCCAGAGTAGTAATCGATGGCAAAGCCGGATACGTTTTCCGCGATCACCTCATCGGCAGCTTTGCATATGGCATTCCAGGGACTGACACTCGGAGGGCATGATTGTTTTTGGTATTGCGGTGGATTGCAGGTTGCCGTTGTTGAGTCGGTAATCGTGCGCCGAAACAGGGAGTTGTTACGTACAAAATATACAATAAGGTACGGTAACTTTGGGTTATCGTACAAGTTGGTTGCGCAGCTAAATGCCCCTTGCTTATAGACGGCCTGGCGCGTGTTGCCGAGGGCGTTAGTGGTTGTCGCGTACTGACTGAGCAAAAGTGATCGCGTAGTCGATGATGTGCCGCTATAGGTGACGGGGGTGCCGCCATTATCTCTGCCATATGGATCACTAAAACCTGCGGGCATGCTTGTAGAAAATGCAAAACTATAGCGCACATCATGTTCCAGCACCGACATCCCAAGCTGTGCTGTTGCATCGAGCGAAGCTTGAGTGACCATTCGGCTTGATTGGCGGTAGTTATCAATATATATCGTAAATATTGCAGAGGATAAGATTGCAAGTACGGTCATGGTGACGACGAGCTCAACAAGTGTAAAGCCTGGACTGGAATGCTTAGTATGCTTCATAGCCTGCATAGACAAACTCCGTGTTATTTGCTCCATATGTCACTTTCGACGTCACTGCTATTACACCAGGGCATCCGTATGGCGCCGAAGCGGTTACTAGCTGTGTGACCGGAGATGGTAACCCGCTGATGCCTGCAGTACTATTGAGGAGGGTGGCGGTACTACCAGCGTTACAGTTAAACCAGTTGCGCGCGCCGCTGCCATTCACATATTGACGCAAGTTGGCGTAGGATAGGTTGTCTGCTGTTGTTCGACGTGATGTACTGACCGAAATGGTTAGCGAGGAAATGCCCAGTCCCAGTATGCCGAACAGGAATATACTTGAAGCAATGATCGTGACGATGACCTCTACCAGGGTAAACCCTGACTGCCCGCTGCGAGCGATCATTGTTGCCTCATACTTTCCCTGACCATAGTGCTACCAGTTGCCTCGCTGTAATAATAGAGACGGTATCTGACACAGGGTGCGGTGCTACAGAGGGTGCCGGTTGCCGTAAATGGCTGGTAGATATAGGTATTTTGGGTGGCGGTTGCCGGCGAGGTTGATGAGGCGTTTACTAGGCTATATGAGGACTGTTTTGGTGCGATAAATATATCTTTACCATATGTTGCGGCAATACTGTCAAGCGAGCTACTAATATCGCTGGTTGTGGGGTAGCCGGGACCACTTGTTGAAGCATTGAGTCGGTAGTAGTCTTCAAACGCACGCCCAATCGATGCAATATCGTTTTGTCGCTCAATATCTCTGGAACGATTTAGTAGTAAGGGGTCGGCGGCTATGGCAATAGCTGCCAATATCGTGACAATAGTTACAACCACAACGACTTCTACTACGGTATACCCACGCTCTATCATAGTTATATACCTATTGTATGCGAAAAACCAGAAACAGCAACCATGTAGTTACTATGTTTAGGCAGTGCTCCTCTAATAAGTGCTTCATTTGGGCGGTGTGCGCAGGAAGGGAGTTAAAGTACCTCCCCTCCTGCGCGAGAACAACCACGTGGGACTACATCATCTTCAGTCGGTTCTCCATGATGCCGATCGCCTTTCGAACCGCCTGGATGTAGTCCAGGTAGGACTGAATGGACAGAGTGACGCTCCGAAGAGCAGCGAGTGCGTCCATCTCGCTGTGAGCGCGCAGACACAGCTCGGTGCCCATGGAGGCAAGCTGTGCAACGATCTCGTCGACGATAGTGCTTGCGGTCGCTGGGAGGTCACCGACCTTGATGCGGTAGGCGCAGGCTCGCAGCAGATCGCGTGCTTGTGTCATCACCCCGTGGAGGTTGGTGAAGTAGCCGATGATGGCCGCGTCGCGCTGCGTATCACGCGCCTGGGCGATGCGGTCGAGCGTCGGTGACATGGTGTCGGCTGCTGCAAGCAGCGTTTCTCGTTGCCTTGCGTTGATCATGACCTGCACGGACATCATCCCCTTTCAGGACGAGTCGATGGGTGGTTGCTCCGTCTCAGGAAGAGACGGCTAAAGATACTATAGAATATAACAAAATGTAAAGCAAATATTTCTCATTATGATGCGTGGTCGGTGCAGTTCCCCACTTGGGAGAACTACACCGACCACATGCTCGTCTCAGCCGGCGTCGGGCGCCTTGGCGACCACGAGCGGTTCGTTGACACTGTCGATGAAGGCAGTGATCCGCGCCCCGATCGTCGACAGGAGCGTCCGGCGCTCCTCGGGCGTGGCGTGCGTTGCCCGCGCAGCAGCATCCATCACCTCAGTCTCGAGGTCATCGACTGCCTGACGGAGGGTGGTGATGACGTCACGGAAGGCATCCAAGACGTCATCCACATGCTGACGCGCCGTGCCAGCTTGAGCCTCAGCGGTGCCGAGGTCATTGATTGCAAGGACCACCTCATCTGCTGCTGCCTGCACGGACTTGCGTGAGGGCATGGTTGTCAAGTGAACTCCCTTCGTTTGGTGCCACGGACCGTTCCGTAGCGAGCAGGGGTAACTATATCAGATTAGACGTACTACGTCAAACAATAATTGGTCGGGGTGACTGGATTTGAACCGGCGACCTCACCGTCCCGAACGGTGCGCGCTACCAAACTGCGCCACACCCCGATACCATACCCAGTATACACTGATGGTGCGGGAGGCAATAATACTTAACATTTTATGACATATATGATATAGTTCGTCCAGCTCTTCTACAATTTATTCCTTCTCTCACGGATTGAGGTGAAATCTCATGAACAAGATGCAGAAGCCAAAGCTCAGCGGCTTCCGCAAGAAGGCGGCCGAGGGGTTCCTGCTCGGCGCCGTCGTGATCTCCCTCTTTCCGTGGGCGATTACGCGCTGGGTAGTGATTCCAGCTGTCTGGCTCCTTCTCGTGCTGGAGTTGATCAACGTCTCATCTTGGCACAACAAGCTCTGGGACAGGCTGCCGTGGCGGATGCGGCTCCTGATGGATCGACCCCAGTGGCCTGGTGCATCAAGCAGGATCCTGCCGCTGTTTGTCGTCATGACGACGGGGCTGGCGGCGTCGATGCTGTGGCTCTACTCCTCATGGCAGCTCCTCCTTGTACTGCTGGTCAACGCCGTCTTTACCGATGTGTGGGCCCAGGTGGGTGGCATGTTGGCCAAGAAGCGTGCCATTCGCCAGGGTCGCGCAGCTCCGAAGCAATTCTCTCCTGACTCGCCCAACAAGACATGGGTAGGTGTGGTGAGTGGTCTTATCGGTGGCGCGCTCAGCGGGTTCGTTGCCGCGTGGGTGCTGGTGACGTTCTGCGGGCTGGGAATCCCGTGGTTTGTCTACGCACTCATGCTGGGAGGCCCGATCGTGGTGGTCCTGGGCGACCTCTTTGAGAGCCGCCTCAAGCGCGAGGTAGAAATCAAGGACCTGAGTCGGTTCTTTGGCTCTCACGGTGGGGCCTGTGACCGGCTTGACGGTCTGGCTTCCTACCTCGCGACCGTGGCTTTGACTATCTACGCGCTGGCGTGCTGGCCGTGGTGGATCTGGCTGCTCGTCGCTGCCTGGGATGCAATCGTCATTCGCGAGCTCATGCGCCCGCGGCGCCGCACGACCTGAGGAGGAAACAAGAAAGAGCAACTCGGGTGTCCCAGCACCCGAGTCTTTCTTTATCTGTGCCTCCCCCCTCCCCACTCCAGACAACCGGCCCGTCGCTAACTACATCAGCCTTCGCTCTTGACGGGCCTTGGCCCATCAGGGCCAACTGTCTGTCGGAGGAGGGGTTGAGGCATAGCCTCTATATAATTGACAAAACAATTATAAAAGTATA
>OFQZ01000049.1_pt1 | contig 41895 bp, 41 predicted proteins | sample 1543011 | NCBI WGS metagenome assembly OFQZ01 (sample SAMN07774216, study PRJEB24372) | wastewater metagenome | isolation source: Exp Tend NO 0WW | collected 2016-02 | reverse complement strand
ATCGAATTCCAAGGCAAAGGGGTCAAGAAACTCAATAGCGCCTTTGCACCTCTGGAACGTGCGTGATAGGCCGATTTGGTCTATAGCCCTCCCGGTACAAAATAACCCTTTTCAGCCTGATGATCCAAGTGATTCAAAAGCGGTCTAAACGACTGAAGCATATCTGTAGATATACTGATGGAGAGCAGACTGGTTTTGGACGCTTGGGAGCAGGGTGAATGGGTCGTTTTGTTTCGGGATGGCTATGTATAGCCATATCCTGTATAATTGCATACATCTTTGTGAGTAATCCAAAAGAGTTTAATGAAAAATAATTCGTTGATTGAATCCTTCGCAAGAGGATGGTGGCTCTTTGCCGCGATCCTTGTCTGTGCAATATTCTGGACCGTCCGCTCAGTTGCGGCCGACTCCACTGAGAAACGTGGCGACAATCGCCTCGTGACTATTCATGATCGCGGCCAAGAACAAACTGTGGTGACAGATGCCACGACAGTTCGTGGCGCTCTCGCAGAAGCCGGCGTCGACGTCAGTCAAAACGATGTCACCGAACCAAGCGTCAGCTCTGAACTCAGAGGCGGCCAATACAATGTCAATGTCTATCGTGCCCGTCCTGTCGTCGTCGAAGACGGCGTCAGCCAAGTCCGTGTCTTGACCGCTGCCCAGAGCCCGGTAGCGATCGCCAAGGCCGCCAATGTCACGCTTTACGACGAAGACAGGACGACGATGGAACGAGTAGACGATGTGCTCGCCCACGGCGGCGCCGGATTGAAACTTTCAATCGACAGAGCGACGCCTTTTACATTTGTCCTCTATGGCAAACCGATCGTGGCACGCACGCATGTCGCAACGGTAGGTGACATGCTCAAGGAAAAAGGCGTCAAACTCGGCGCTCAGGATGGTGTCTCGCTGCCCGACGCGACCCCGATAACGACCAACATGACCATATCCGTATGGCGCAACGGCGTCCAGACAGTCACGCTCGAAGAAGACATCGCGATGCCAGTCCGTCAAGTCTACGACGTCAACCAGCCGGTGGGATACAAGCAAGTGCAGACTCCAGGCAAGCCAGGCAAAAAACAAGTCACCTATGAGATCAACACTCAAAATGGTCGCGAAGTCAGCCGCAAGGAGATCCAGTCAGTCGCGACCGCGCAGCCAGCCGAACAAGTCGAAGTGATCGGTGCAAAGTCTTCCACACCGGCTGAAAACGAAGCAATCGCTTGGGACTATCTGATAGCACAAGGCTTCAGCCGCAACCAAACAGCCGGTATTATGGGTAACCTGAGACAAGAACATAGCTTCCGTACCGATGGTGACGGCATCGCCCAGTGGACGGGCGGTCGGCTTGCGGCACTGTTGTCCCGGCCAAATCCACGCAGCATCCAGACACAGCTCGAGTTCCTCATGTTTGAGCTCAATGGTGGGTATAGCAAGGTCAAGACCGCGCTTCTCGGCGCATCTTCGGTCGAGCAGTCGGTCGTCATATTCCAAAATCAGTACGAACGCTGCGGCGTCTGCGCTGAGTCGAAACGCGTCCAATACGCCTACGAAATTCTCGGACGCCATTAGACAACCGAAAATGGGTACTAACAAATCACTCGGTCAACATTGGCTCAAGGATCGCCTCATACTGGAGGCGATTGCTGATTCTGCGGACATCACCCCAGAGGATACGGTACTTGAGATTGGCCCCGGGCTCGGCACGCTGACGAGCGTTTTGCTGTCGCGCGCTCGGGAAGTCATCGCCGTCGAATTTGACAGTGAGCTTGCCCGCAAACTGCCCGGTCAATTTCCTGGCAAATATCTCACTGTCCACAACCAAGACATTTTGTCGTTTGACCTCAGCGCGCTCCCTCCGAATTACAAAGTCGTTGCCAATGTACCGTATTACATCACCAGTAAAATAGTTCAGTTACTCATGACCAGCCCGAGCAAGCCATCGACCGCCGTGCTCTTGGTGCAAAAGGAAGTCGCCGAGCGTCTCGCCGCAGTCCCTGGGGATATGAGTATCCTTGGTATCAGTGCCCAGCTATTTGCCGAAGTGAGCCTGGGCGATGTCGTGCGTGCCGAACATTTCACCCCACCGCCCAAAGTTGACTCCCAGGTCGTTATTATGCGCACGCACGCTACCGATCGTCTCGAGGGAATCGACGAAAAACAATTCTTTCGTATGGTGCACGCTGGCTTCTCGGCCAAACGCAAAAAACTCCGCAGTTCACTTGCCGGTGGCTTGGGAATTGAGAAAACACAAGCAGAAGAGCTACTCGGACGCGCCAGTATCAGCCCTGACGCACGAGCCGAAGACCTCTCTATCGAGGACTGGCTGCGACTTTCTCGAATGTACTGATCCGATAGTTCCTGTCAGTGTGAGTGTACCCCGATTACAACTTGGCTGGTGAAAGGAGATATAAATGACACTCGAAGAAGTATATGACGCCTACCTCAACACCGTGTACAAGTTTTTCTATATACACTGCTTTGATCGTGCGGTAGCGGAGGATCTGACAGCGCAGACGTTTCTCGCTTTTGCTGAGCACTATAGCAAACCTGGTACAACAATCCGTGATGCAAAGAAATTTCTCTACGGCATTATGCGCAATGTGTGGCTGATGCATCTCAGGGATAAATACCGGAGAGCGGAGACGTCCATGGAAGAAATCGAAGACATTGAACGCTACGTCGAGAAGACGGTCGTCGATTATAGTGGTGCGTCTATCCGTGAACGCGCTGTGCCGTACATCGAACGGTTGCCCGAGCAGCAGCAAAAGATCGTGTATATGCGGCTGATCAATGAGCGTAGCATCAAAGATATTGCCGACGACATCGGCAAAGACAGTAACTATGTGAAGACAACCTACAAACGAGGAGTTAAAAATTTGCGTCGGCTGCTGGCAGTACCAGGTCAACCAAAGGGGGTAGTATGAAACAATCTGAAAAACTAGTGAGGCAACTTTTGTCTGACGAGATGCTGATCCCGCGAGAATCGTTTAAGAGAAGCTTGAAGAAGACTATGATGAAATCAACCAAGCCAAAACTGGCTGCAAACCGCTGGTTTGCAGTGCCGGCTATCGGCATCGCAATACTCATGATCGCAGCGATCAGTATGCAATTCGTACCAAACCCGAGCAGTCAACCAATTGTCAAAAATCCCTTTGCGCCAGCGGTGGTGAGTGCTAAGACTATCGAAAAAAAATCAAAAGAGTTTCAAGCTAATCTCAGAAACATCCCATTCATTACCCGCGTGGAGCGGGCGACGGCCGGAGTGTTGTATGACATATGCAACACTGGAGGGCTGGGTGTACAAGCCGGCGACGTGTGGTCGCAATACGCCTACAGTACCAAGGATGGCAAAGAAGCATTCTACCAAGTGAAGCAATACGCTGACGGGACAACGTCGACGACGTCATTTTACAATCCCTCATCGGCTCAACTGAGCGAAGTGGTCTCGAGTCTGATAGGGTACCCATTTTCGTTTGATGACGGCTATTACGAAACGGTGTCCGATACAGGTGTGCCGATTGACCAAAAAGACTACCCAGCTGTGAAAGAAAACGGCAAGTATGTCTACAAAGTAAATCTGGCTGCTCGATCCCGAGATGATACCTGCGACGGTGAAGTGAAGATCATGCGCTATACGATCGACGCAGCGACCTATACCATCACGCAGGGTGCTCAGTATAAGGGGCGTGTAGATGAAAATCGCAAGATTTACGCATTTGACATCGATCTTACGACAGGGCAGCTCACCGAGAGTCAAGCACTGGCGCGTATGACGAAAGCGGGCTTCGATCAGAACACTGCTGTGCGAGAATTTCCGGCCCATATACCGTAGACGAGCACTCTAGGTGTGGTTGTCGGCAGATGGTAGACTTGATGACATATGATCAAAGCTGACCAGCCAAAAATCTTTAAATCAGGTGTGATCGTTGCGTTATCGAGTGTCGAGGACGGCAACATGCGCCTCGGCCTGGGTGTCAGCGACGAGGTCGTGACCGAAAATCGTCGTAAGTTTCTCGCCCGCAATATGATTGCGCTCCAGAGTACCGTGCTCTGCAACGTGACCTACGATCGCGAAAACTTCACTGAGTATGTGGCCGTCAAAAAACAGGACAAAGGCAGAGGAATGGTGCCGGGCACAGCAATGACTGTCGCCGATGCCATAGCGACCGATGAAAAAGATTGTGCGCTTTTCTTGCCACTAGCTGATTGTGTGGGCGCGATATTGTACGATCCAGCACGGCAGCCTCGCCTGATGGTAGCGCACCTCGGCCGTCATAGTGTCGAGCAGCAGGGCGCAGCGCAGTGTATTGAGTTCATGAAGTTCAAATACGGCACCAAACCCGAGGATGTGCGCGTGTGGCTCAGCCCATCGCCAAACGGAGAAGATTATCCGCTTTGGAAACGAGACAACAAGAGTTTTCGAGACGTTGTCACAGAAGACCTGTTGAGTGTAGGGGTGAGCGAGGAAAACATCGAGGTGAGTGATGTCGATACGGTGACGAATGAGAATTATTTCTCACATAGCGAATTCCTAAAAGGCAACCGCGCCCACGATGGTCGTTATGCAATCGTCGCAAAGCTGCGCTGATGTGAGTTGCTACTGCGAGCAAATAGTTCGCAGATCACCTTGATAGGCGAGGACGCTGCGGCCTTGGCAGAGGGGAAGCTGTGACATAGGCATATTGGCCTGCTCTTTCTTTGCTCCCAGGAGCGTTTCCACAAAGCCAGGGATTGGTTTGTCTTGGACAATTTGATAATCATTACCGACATTTGCCGCCTCGGCAAGTGCTTGATAGGCGATTTGCTTGCTGCCGATCGTATCGATAAGTTTGAGGTCTCTGGCGGTCATAGAGTCGTATGCATGTGCTCCAATCTGATTTCTGACGATCTCAGGTGATAGGTTTCGTGACGTTGCAACGTGCGCGACGAACTGATCGTATTCTTTGTTGATGGAATTTTGGAACACCGCCAGTTCTTCTGGAGTGAGACGGCGATAGGGGGATCCGGCGTCCTTGCCCGAGCCAGCAGTGATATAGAACGACTCGATGCCATTTTGGGTGACCACGCCACCACCGAGCAAGCCGCCATCTTGGCCTATGAGGCCATCGTAGTACTGGAATGGTCCCATGATGACGCCGATACTACCGATCATGCTGCCATGATCACCGTAGACTTTGTTCGCACTCACCGCAGCCCAATACCCGCCTGATGCTCCCATACCAGAGATATGTGCATAGACTGGCTTTTTGGTTTTCTCGCGATAATATTTGACGCCGTCGGCGATGGCGTGTGCACCATAGATTGTGCCGCCGGGAGAGTTGATCTCCAGTATAACTCCTGCGTACTGGCCACTACCTGCCGCAGCGTAGAGTTGATCCTTGATGTCGTACCCAGCCGTCATACCACCGAGTGAGCCCAGAAAATCACCGCCCATCTCGTCGCTACTACCAACGATAACGCCGTTGACCGGGACTGATAATATCTGAGCGCTCCCGGAGCCATACACAACTTCTGGCTTGGTCATATCATTTACGTCTGCTGATGCAAAACTAGCAAATATCGCCGCCGTCGTAAAGATCGTGACTATGAACCCGATAAACAGGCTGATAGCGATGACATGATAGATCGCAAATGTGGTTACAACCCGCTCAAGTAATTTTCTTCCAAACGATCTTGTGTCAGCTGTTTGACTCATATAATTCTTTCTATTTTTAGACAATTAGCAATGGTTCATAGTATATAGCGAGTCGCCAGCTTTTCATACTCAATCTGTTACAATTGTGATAACGATGAGCAAAAAATTGTATATCACGACCGCTATTCCGTATGCCAATGCCAAGCCGCATATCGGCAATGCGATTGACTATCTGTTAGCCGATATTTGGACGCGCTATCAGAAACAGCAGGGACGCGAGGTGCGGTTCCAGGTCGGCACAGACGAGCACGGTAACAAAATAGCCGCTAAAGCAGCAGAGAACAATATGGAGCCGCAAGCCTATGTCGACAGCATGTATGGCAATTTTGAGACACTGATGAAAGCAGTCGGCGCGAGCTACACGGATTTTATCCGCACGACTGACGTGCATCACAAAGCCGCAGTCCAATTCATCTGGCAAAAGCTCGAGCCGTATATCTACAAGGGTAGTTACGAAGGCTGGTACTGCGTCGGTCACGAGGCGTTTTTCACTGACAAAGAGGCCGGTGATATGAACGGTACCTGTCCTGATCACCAGCAACCTCTGCAGCGCTTGAGTGAGGAAAATTACTATTTCAAAATGAGCGCGTTTAGCGAGCAGATCAAACAAGCGATCGAATCGCGCAAAATGGAAATCGTACCGGAATTTCGCGCCACAGAGATCCTCAACCTGATCGAATCAGGCCTCAAAGACATCTCTATCTCTCGTCCTCGCAAAAATCTGACCTGGGGTATACCGGTACCAAACGACGACAGCCAAGTCATGTACGTCTGGATCGACGCCCTGAGTAACTATCTGACCGTCCTTGGCTATCCTGACCGTGAGGAATGGAAAGAATATTGGCCAGCCGACGTCCAGGTGATCGGCAAAGATATCTTGCGCTTCCACGCGGCTATCTGGCCGGCCATGCTCCTCGCACTCGATATACCATTGCCCAAGAAGCTCCTGGTGCACGGTTTTGTCAATGTTGGTGGCGCCAAGATGAGCAAGACCGTTGGCAACGTCGTCGATCCGATTGAGGTCATCGAAAATTACGGTCTCGACGCCTTTCGCTACTACTTCGCACGCCATATCCCGACGCTCGACGACGGTGATTTTACCTGGGAACGATTCGAGGCTGCCTACAACGGCGAGTTGGCAAATGAGCTCGGCAATCTCGTCTCGCGTGTCGCGCGGATGGTGACGAACTACCAGGCTGGTGTCGTCGGCGACGGCATCACGAGTGAGCACGATGCAGCCGGGTACCACGCGGCTATCAAAAATTCAGAATTCAATCGTGCGCTCGACGAAGTCTGGCTCATGGTTCGTTCGCTCAACCAATACCTCGAGAGCGTGAAGCCTTGGGAAGTTGCCAAGCAGCTCGACAAAGATCAAGACGCCGAGGCTCACCTCGGGGAAATCTTGGCACACGCTGTCAGCACGTTGCAACAAATTGCTCAGTTGCTCGAACCATTCATGCCAGATGCTGCGCAGAAAATCGCTGCGACGTTCAAGGATGGCGTCGTGCACGAGCTCGACGGCGTACTGTTTCCGCGCAAGGAACTGCACAAACCTGACGCAGCTGCCGGTGCAGTTCAAGATCCAATTTTGTCTGCCACTACTCCAACGTCCAACACCTAATGTCCAACGTCTATTTTACCGATACCCACTGCCATATCCACGAAGAGAACTATGCCGATAGTGAGGCTGCGTACCAGCGGGCAATGGAGGCTGGGGTCAAAAGGCTGATATGTGTCGGAACCGATGTGAAGAGCTCCCGGGAAGCTGTCGGATTTGCCCGTGACCACGACAATGTTTGGGCAAGTGTTGGCTTGCACCCTCACGATGCGACCTCTGGGTTACATGCCATTGAAGAGCTAGAAGAACTCATTCGAGTCTCTAGCCTCCAGTCTCCAGCCTCAAAAATTGTAGCTATTGGGGAATGCGGTCTCGACTATTTTTATAATAATTCTCCACGCGAGGAACAAATAGCCGTGCTTGAAGCACAATTACAGCTGGCGCAAGACTACGGTCTGCCGGTTATTTTCCATGTCAGAGATGGCAAAACCCCCGAACATGGCTCGGTTTGGACGGATTTTTGGCCTATTTTGGACGCGTATAAGGGGCTGAGAGGTGTATTACACAGTTTTACTGATACTATGTCAAATCTTGAGAAAGGCCTCGCTCGCGGCCTCCTAGTGGGCGTCAATGGCATTTCGACGTTCACTCGCGATGAAAATCAGCGGCAAATGTTCGCTTCTATCCCTGTTGGCAGTCTTTTGCTAGAAACGGATGCACCGTTCTTGACACCCGTGCCACACCGTGGTACCGTAAATGAGCCAGCGTTCACGACGCACATTGCGCAACATTTAGCGAATCTCCAGTCTATCTCTCTCGAGGAGCTCTCGCGCGCAACTGAGCGGAACGCGACCAACATCTTTTTCAACACCAATACCTAACCGCAAAAAGACTATCAACGCTAATAACGGGTGGAGAAGTTTTTGCTATGCCAATAGACACATATCAACCCCCAGCCGCACAGAATGCTACGGATCGTGCGGCAACCCCGATAGGTCAGCATCCGAGGCCTCATTTTGAATTAGACCAGTATCCACTAGAGTATCGTAAACTTAATGAGGATGACTTTAGGCGTGCGTCTATGCATCCTGAAACTCGCGAAGCTGACGAAGCCGCATTGAAGCTTGATGAAGACCCAGAATTAGACCAAGAGATGTTCGACAAGATGAATCGAGAGCAGCTCGCTCGTGATCAGATCGCAGAAGCGGGACTCAGTACGGATAATCAGACCCCGAGCATTGAAAGTGAAGACGACTCAGCTCGTCTCGTAGCCGAATATCTTGCTCAATACGAGACGATGAGTGTGGTTGAAATTGCCGACTACATCCGTAAATTGAGCCGGCATCAAACAATGATACGAAAGATGCGTAGGGATCAATTCGATCTCGCAGCCTAAGAGGAATCAAATATGTCATTTATCACTACACTTAGCTCACTTATCACCGGAAATCCAGTACAGACCAAGCGCCGTATTCGCAAGGGCATGACGGAGCGCGATCTGATCGAGCTTGAGAGCGAAATCGGTGGCAAACTGTTTGGATCTATTCCTGCTGGACATCGTCGGGACTTCTTTTGCCTCGACGAACAGACGTGGGTATGGCACGAAGAGTGGATCGACGCCGAGACAGGCAAAAAGCGTACGAGCACGACTCGTTATGAAGTGCATGCAAACGGTATCCTCAAGGCTCAGGACGGTGTCAACTACCGATTCATAGAGGGCGAGGAGCTGACAAATTTCGCGTTGTCGGTACGTTTGTATTTCGAGCAAACGATGAAAGAGGTGTATGAACAGGATCCCTACACCGGCCGTCCACTCGAAACAGCGTCGCCTGCTACAATGTAGGAGTATAGTGAGCGCTGAAAATTCCATATATCTCGACCATGCTGCCGCCACCCCGCTAGATGAGCGGGTCTTTGTTGTTATGGAGCCGTATCTGCGCGAAAAGTTCTACAATCCAGCCGCTGCCTACGCGAGTGCACGCGCCGTGCGCGCCGAATACGAGGACGCCCGATGGCGTCTCGCGATGAGTATCGGCGGGTCGCGCGAGGAGATCGTGCTCACTGCAGGTGCGACAGAGTCGATCAATATCGTCTTTCATGGGGTGCTTGCCTTGGGTAACACGAGTGACACAAAAGGACACGTGGTAATCGGCGCGACTGAACACGCTGCGGTTCGCGGGGCTGCCGAACAGTATGCGTGCGACATCGCCGTGACAGACCAGCGAGGAATCATCACTCCCGAGGCAGTCAAAGCGGTCGTCACGCCTGAAACGAGGCTCGTCAGTGTGACGATCGCCGATAGCGAACTGGGAACTGTCCAAAAACTCCGTGATATCGCTGCTGTCATCGACGTTGCACGCTCTGAGCGTGCAACGAGGGGTGACATGACGCCGATTTATTTGCATAGCGATGCTTCGCAGGGAGCGGGGGCGCTCGATATCAATGTCGCACGTCTCGGTGTCGACTTGCTGACACTCAACGCGGGCAAGATCTATGGACCAAAACAAGTCGGGCTGCTGTGGGTACGAGCCGGAATAGTTCTCGAGCCGTTGATCCGCGGCGGCGGCCAGGAAAAGGGCGTGCGCAGTGGCACCGAAAACGTCGCCGGAGCAATTGGGTTTGCGACCGCACTCGAGTTAGCCCAGGCACAGCGACACGAGGAAAATGAACGACTGACCACGTTGCGCACGATGTTGATGAGCGGCCTCCAGAAAGGTCTGGCTGATATGATAGTGAACGGCCATCCGAAACGACATTTGCCGGGTCATCTCAATATCTCGATCCCGGGTGTCGATGCCGAGCGGGTTGTGTTTGCGCTCGATCAGCGAGGTATCCAGCTGGCGACCGGCGCGGCCTGCGCAGCCAACAAAGGGACGCGATCGAAGGTGCTCGAGGCGATCGGGCTCGATGACCGGACGGCCGACGGGAGCTTGCGGCTGAGTTTGGGACACCTCAACGATGAGGCTCAGATCGCAGTTGCGATTCCAATTATTATTGAAACGATCAATCAGGAGCGTGGGAAATGAAAAGCATCCTAGCCGCGATTATCTGTGTCGCTTTCGTCTCGATGATCATAGGGCTGTCATTTTTCCTCGGCCCGAACGATCTGGCTCGATGTGACACGTCACCGACTAATTCTTCGAATTGCGCCGCGGCCGATGCGATCGTCGCCGTGAGCGGAGGCGACACCAACGCCCGCACCGACGAAGCGATCCGGCGCTACCGCGACGGCTGGGCGCCGCTGTTGATTTTTTCGGGAGCAGCTCAGGATACAAATAGCCCATCCAACGCCGAAACGATGAAAGCCCGCGCAATTGAACAAGGAGTGCCGGCCAGCGATGTGCTGACGGAGGAATTCGCTCGCAACACTGCTGAAAATGCCGCCAATACCAGCGCCTTTATCAACGATCGCAATCTCTCAAAAATTATCCTCGTCACGAGCGCGTATCATCAGCGTCGGGCAAACCTGGAATTTACCGCCAAGCTCGGCATGTCTGTACAGATCATCAACGCGCCAGTGTCTCAGGACAAACAATGGAGCCAGTGGTGGTGGTTGTCGCCTGCCGGCTGGTGGCTGGCACTCGGTGAGCTCGTCAAGATTATTGCCTATTTCACGACTGGCGGTTCGGTGTGAGCCGAGTGTATGTCGGCATGAGTGGTGGCGTCGATAGCTCGCTGACAGCGGCGCTCCTGGTCGAACAAGGCCATGAGGTGACCGGTGTCTATATGAAGAACTGGACCCAAGATCTGCCGGGTATGCAGTGTCCGTGGGCAGAAGACCTCGCCGATGCCAAGCGCGTCGCGGTGCAGCTCGGTATTCCGTTCAAGGTGTACGATTTCCAAGCCGAATACAAACACAAGGTCGTCGACTATATGATTATGGAGTATCAGGCTGGCCGGACGCCAAATCCTGATATCATGTGCAATCAAGAGGTGAAATTCAAGCTGTTTCTCGAAACGGCTCTGGCGGACGGTGCCGAGATGATCGCAACAGGACATTATGCGAGGGTGGCACGTGTGTCCGGAGGTGTTGGACAATCACTCGCCTCAGACTCGCTCGACGCCAACGGCTCTTTTGTCTTGTCTCGCTCTGCCGGAAAGGCAGAGTCTTCAGCGAGCAATCGTCCAACACCTCCGGCTGGCGCGGTCATGATGACAGCCGTCGATACCAACAAAGACCAGACATATTTCCTCTATCGTGTGACGGCTGAAGCGCTGGGCAAGACCCTCTTTCCGCTTGGTGAATTTGAAAAGCCAGAGGTGCGTCGCATGGCCGAAGAGCGTGGACTATTGACTGCCTCGCGCAAGGAAAGCATGGGGATTTGCTTCGTCGGGTCAGTTGGGATCCGGGAATTTCTGAGTGAATTTGTGCAGACGAGCCCGGGTAAAATTATCGATCGTGATAGCGGAGAAGTTGTCGGCAATCATGACGGCGCTATCTTTTATACACTTGGTCAACGCCATGGCCTCAATCTCGGCGGCGGGCTGCCGTACTATGTCGTCGGCAAGGATATGAGCAAGAACGAGGTCTACGTCAGCCGCAATCTGAATGACGGCTCTATGTGGCAGCGTGAATTGCATTTGCGGGACATCCATTGGATCAATAACGCACCGGAGCCGAGCGATACGCTTCACGTCCGTTTGCGTCACCGCGGTAAGCTGCTGCCCGTGACACTGCAGGGCTCGGCATTGCACCTAGAGGAGCCGGAGCGCGCTGCCGCGGCTGGCCAGTCGGCGGTCATATATCGGGGCGACGAGGTACTTGGCGGCGGCATCATCGCATGAGTCCCAAGCAACTACTTTGGATCAAAATTGGACTTGCAGCATCTGTTCTGCTGATGTTCGTGATGGTGTGGCTGATCATATGGAAACTCTCACACTGATATACTAGGGATACAAACTAGCAGACGAGGGAAGCACTATGGCATTTTTTGACGAAGCACAAAAAGCACTTGATGAGGGAATCCGGCAAGTAAACGACCCGAATGTAACTGATGAGCAGAAAGAAGAGGCTGCAGATCTTGCTGACGAGGTGCTGCAAGCTGCCGAAGATATGGGCGGCGAGATCCCAGGTGATATCAGTAACCAGCTCATGGGTAAAGCCAGAGTAATCAAAAATAAGCTCGCTAGCGAGTAGCTAGCGCAAACTACCTCTGTTCTGCTATAATTTTTAGCTATGAACGCTCAAGAAATTCGCCAAAAATACCTCGAGTTCTATGCTGAACGTGGACACAAAGCTATCCCACGTGCTCAGCTCGTGCCATATAATGATCCCTCAACTCTCTTTGTGGGTTCTGGTATGCAGCCTATGATTCCGTACTTGCTGGGCGAGGAACATCAGAATGGTAAGCGCTTGGTGAATAGCCAAGTTTGTTTGCGTTCGCAAGATATTGATGAGGTTGGAGACGAAAGTCATACCACTACATTTGAAATGCTCGGTAACTGGAGTCTGGGCGATTACTTCAAGACAGAACAGATCGCGTGGATTGCAGAATTCATGTTTGACGTCGTCGGTCTCGATCCAGATCGTTTTTATGTCTCGTGTTATATCGGCAACGAAACGTACGGTATTCCACGCGACGATCAGGCTATCGAATTATGGACGAAAGAATTTGAAAAACGCGGCATCGAGGCCAAAGTCGTCGAACTCGGCTCTGCTAGTAATGGCGACAAACTCGGTATGCAGGGCGGCCGTATCTTCCTCTATGATGGCAAAGAAAACTGGTGGAGCCGCAATGGCAACGAAGAAGGCACTCTGGTCGGCGACCCATGCGGTCCGGACAGCGAGATGTTCTTTGACTTCGGCGAACAGTATCACGATGAAGCTAAATGGGGCAAACCGCATCCAGCCAGCGACAGCCCACGTTTCTTTGAGATCGGCAACAACGTCTTCATGGGTTACAAAAAGGTCGCAGACGGTAGATTTGAACTGTTAGAAAAGCCAAACATCGACCACGGCTCAGGCCTGGAACGCATCGCGGCGGCAGCTATCGACAGTCCAGACGTCTATAGGATTAGCCTCTTGTGGCCGATCATCCAGAAGCTTGAGGAGCTGAGTGGTAAGGATTACGAATCAAATACGAACGCGATGCGTGTGATTGCCGATCATCTGCACGGCGCAGCTTTTCTGGCCGTGGACGGCGTCGTACCGAGTAATAAAGAGCAAGGTTATGTCATGCGACGTCTACTTCGTCGTGCGATTCGTTTTGCGTTCGAACTTGGTGTTGAGCAGAACTTCTTTGAAGAGATCGTACCTGTCATCGCTGATCTCTACATCGACGATTTTCCTGAAGTTGCCGAAAACCGTGACAAAGTAATAGCTGTACTCGCCAAAGAAGAAAAAGTATTCCGCCAGACACTACGGAAGGGTATAAAAATGCTGGCTAAGCTCGCAAAGCCCATTGATGGAGCGAGAGGAGTTATTACCCCAACTTCTAAGCCCGGAGAAATTCTCGGTGTAGCGAACAACCAGCGAGAGCTTGAGGGCGAAGCATTATTTATTCTCTATGATACCTATGGCTTTCCTGTAGAGCTTTCTGTCGAAGAGGCTTTTCGGCAAGATGTTCTTGTACCCAAAAATTGGCGTGAACAGTTTGACGCCAAAATGGCAGAACAGCGTGCTCGCTCACAAACTGCCGCCAAAGGCACGTTCAAGGGCGGCCTCGGCGGCCAAACACTTCAGCACAAAAAATACCACACGGCGACACACCTCATGTACCAGGCATTACGCGACGTGCTGGGTGATCATGTCGTGCAGAATGGCTCAAATATTACCGAAGAGCGATTGCGTTTTGACTTCTCACATCCCGAAAAGGTGACGCGCGAGCAGCTTGATGAGGTCGAAAAGATCGTCAACGAGCAGATTGCCAAGGATCTCAAGATTAGCTACGCCGAATATCCTACCAAGGTTGCCCGCGAAGAGATGGGCGCACTCGGCCAGTTTGGCGACCGCTACGGCGATACTGTCAAAGTCTACAAGATGATTGCTGATGGCGAAGACAAGCCATTTAGTTTTGAAATTTGCGGTGGCCCGCACGTTGATCATACTCATGAGTTGATCGAAGGTGATAAGACCTTCAAGATTATCAAAGAAGAAGCCACCAGCGCAGGGGTTCGAAGAATCAAAGCTGTCCTGATCTAGTACACTATTGACTCACGTTAAATTTAGTATTATAATTAAGTTTACTTTGCCTACTCCAGGCAAGGTGTATTCACATCAGGCTTATAGCCTGGATGCATTGGTTTCCAGGTCTGATCGAAAGGATTTTGATGGAAACGATAGTTGAGACAACCAGCAAATTCACGATCACCCTTGCGGATGATCAGGTCTTTCAAGTAAGAGCCGCCCCTGGTGCGATTGGGCGTCGCTGGTTTCTGCCTAAGGCAGTTGTGCGCGCAGTCGTAGTGCAATGGGGACATTTCAGTCTCTACGGCGATCTCGTAAGTGGCATTGACCGCGCGTATACCAATGTAGGCAACTTCCATAACCCAGACGATGTTCCAGGGCTCAGCACTGCTCTCCGGCTGGAAATCATCCGAGTCCTGGGGCTCGCCAGGCAGCCGCAATACCAGCAGGTAACTGCTACGGTGTGAAGTGTCACGAGTCGTTGGTGCAGCAGGTTCTGCTGCACCAACGACGGAACTACCGACAAACAACCGATCTCGGCTTCTGCCGAGTTTTTCTTATTGTTGCCAACGGTGTTCACTGTGCCAAAGCCGTTTTGCAATAAAAAATCCCCTTCTAAGGGGACTGTCCTTGCATTGCCGGACTTCATTAATGACGTAATAGTTGCCTCTATGGCTCAAAAATCGATATAAGCGTGAGTTAATGGGAAATCTACAACGTCGTTCCTTGGGGATCAGGGGGCGGGTTACCTGCCGCTGGGTTTGGTCCGGGATCACCGAACTTGATCCAGAGGCAGATCCCGACGTTACTCGTCGTCAGCGTCGCAGAGACGCTTGATGAGCTTTTTGTTGGTGGGGGGTGAGGTGAATTCTCCGCCCTCGATCGTTTCAGGGAAGAGAGATAGAGGCGTCGTGTATCCCATCCGCATGGTGAGCTTGCGGTCGCAGCCCGCGAGCTTGACGGTCGTCCAAGTTCCTCCTGCGCTACCCTGCGGTCGTGGGTTCTTGATGACCTTGAAACCCTGCTTCTTGAGCAGGGCACCGTAGCTCTTACCCAGGGTGTTCCCGCAGACGGTCCAGTCGTTGGTCGGGTCGTCCGGTGGATCGGTCATCCCCTGGAACTCATACATGCTTTCGATGCCAACCCCACCTTCGTTCTCGTAGACAAACACGGTTTCTGGCTCACATCCTTCGAACTGCACATCCGCCTGCATGCCCCCGTAGGCGTCGTCGTTCAGGTGTCCATTGCTGACGATCGGGAACCCCTTGTTCCTGAGCTTGGCGATGATGGACGCAAGGTTTGCGGCGCGGTTGCTGCTCTCGTCCGGCTGGCTTGAAGGCTTCTGGCCGGTCGGCGTGGAGACGGTTGTCGCTGCTGACGGCGCAGTGCTGGGTGGAACTGAGCTGGTCGTGGTAGTTCCGCTGCACGCAGACAGACCGAAGACGGCGAGCAGGATCACAGCGGCGAGGGTGCGTCCCCTTCTGATCTTGGGGGCCATTGTTGACATGGCCGATCACCTCCTGGTGAGTTGTAGATTTCCCACTACAGACTACTCTAAAGTGTCGTAATTTGCAAATTTATGACAAAATAAAATTTTCCCTGCAGCTCCTTGCAGCCCCTGCGACCCACCCGCCAATCGGAGCAACCGAGGGAGAGCGGTTACTTTTGTTGGAAGTAAATGGCGAGGATCAGTTTTTTGTCCATAACTAAGAAACAATACAAAAAACCGACCCCTTGTGGGTCGTTCCGCAGCCACCAGCAAAAGCAACCAAACGACCATCGCATTTAGACGCTGGCGGAAAGTTTTGGACACTTTATAAAAAGTGTCAGGGGATGTACCTCGGTACGTGAAATGTATGAGCCCGGTGGTAACTAATAAACCTACCTCTTTTCCCATAACCCTTCTGTTATAATGGTGCCAGATATGATTCTCGATAAGATTAAGAGCGCACTTCCTTCGAAACGCGATAAAGGTGACCAGCATTTGGTCGCACTTGATGTAGGGACGGAATTCGTCAAAGCCCTGATCGCGAAGGTAGATGGTGACAATTTAGAGATTATCGGCGTCGGGCGCGCCCGCCAAGACCTCAGCGATATGCACTCCGGAGCCATCTCTGACATCGGTGGCGTCGTCAAGAACTGCGAAGAAGCCCTCGCCCAGGCCGAGGAACAAGCTGGACTGCAAGGCAAAAAGGTCGTCATCGGTATCGCTGGCGAGCTCGTCAAAGGCCTGACGAATACGATCCGCTACAAACGTCCACAGCCTGACAAAGCACTTGATATCAACGAGATGGAATTCATCATCGAAAAAGTTCAGGAGCGCGCCCAGATCAAAGCGCAAAAACAAATTGGATTTGAGACTGGCAACGAAGACGTCGAGATCAAGCTCGTGAACTCTGCTATCGTGAGCATCCATATCGACGGCTACAAAGTCTCGAACCCGATTGGCTTTCAGGGCAAAGATGTCGCCATCCAGATCTACACCGCATTTGCCCCGATGGTACATATCGGCGCGCTCGAGCGAACCGCCGGCGAGCTCGACCTCGACCTCATTGCCGTGGCTGCTGAACCATTCGCCGTTTCCCGCTCGGTACTCGGCACTGACGCGAGCAGCAATTTCACCGCTATCCTCGCCGACGTTGGTGGCGGTACGACCGATATAGCGGTCGTGAACGACGGTGGCGTCGAAGGTACCAAGATGTTTGGTATCGGCGGCCGAAGCTTCACGCGTACCATCTCGACCGATATGGATCTGAGTTATGCCGATGCCGAGAAGCTCAAGGTCAATATCGACCACGCACAGCTCAAGGAAACAGTCGAAAAACAGGTCAACGTCTCTATCGACAAGACGCTCGAGGTGTGGCTCGGCGGTGTGGAGCTCGCGCTGAGCGAATTTGACTCCGTCGACCATCTGCCGAACCGTATCCTCCTGTGTGGTGGGGGTTCGAGCCTCAAGAAACTCGTCGAAGCACTTGAAAAGCGCGATTGGTACAAAGAGTTGCCGTTTACCAAGCGCCCAAGTGTCCAGCATCTCCAGCCTGCCGATGTGGTCGGTATCACCGACGGAACCAAAAGCGAGCTCGATCACACCTTCATCACAGCCATGGGACTGCTCCGTGTCGGTTATGATACGATGGTAGGCAGTACAGATACTGACACCATAAAAGACAAATTAAATAGAATTCTCAGAGTATGAGCACCATGGCTCCTAGCAAAAAAGATGTCATCTATATCGATATCGAAGACGATATCACGTCCATTATCGACAAAGTCAAAGGAGCCAAGGCGTCTATCGTTGCCCTCGTGCCGCCGAAACGGATCGGGGTACTCCAGAGCGTCGTCAATCTCAAGCTCCTCCAGCGTGCTGCGAGCTCGGTCGACAAACGAGTCGTGATGATTACGAGCGACAACGCGCTGTCAGCTCTCGCCGCCGGTGTCTCAATTCCGATTGCTAAAAACCTCCAAAGCAAACCCGAGGTTCCAGATGTGACCGCGCCGGAAGCCGAGTCCGAAGATGTCATCAACGGCGATGAGCTACCAGTGGGTGAGCTAGCCACAACCGCCGCTATTGCCACCCCACTGAGTAAAGCCGCCACGCCCACCTCAGCAGCCTCAACCGCTGCCGCCAAGGCACCCAAAAAAGGCTCTAAATTGCCTGATTTTGATAAATTTCGCAAAAAATTATTCCTCATCATAGGGGGAAGTGTTGCTTTGATCGTATTTCTAGTCTGGGCAATCGTCTTCGCGCCACGCGCGACAGTGGCTATCACTGCAAATACCAACCTCCTCAACATCGATCAGGTACTCCAACTCCGGCCAAATGCCACAGCTGACCCTGCGCAAAATGTCTTGCCTGCGACAGTCAAGCAGACCAAAAAGACAGCCTCTGTTGATTTCGACGCGACAGGCAAAAAAGAGGTCGGAGAGAAAGCGATAGGCACAGTGAAAATGACCTCAGATTCTTTCTCGGCGCTCATCTCAGGGATTAATATTCCGGCAGGGACATCGCTAACTTCATCGGGTGGAAAAGTTTATAAGACAGATGCTGACGTTACATTATCGACATCGGGAAACACAAAGACCGTTGGAGTAACTGCGACAGAGAGAGGGGAGAGTTATAACGGCGCTACTGGTTCTATGAGTGGTGCGCCATCTTCTGTCACAACAACGCTTACCGCCGCTACAAACGGTGGCACCGACAAGACTGTGACAGTTGTCTCCCAGGAAGATATTGACAAAGCCAAACAACAACTGCAAGCCCAAGATGCAAATGCGATTAAGACTGAACTCAAAAAGCAGTTTACGGCAGATATGATCGTGATTGACGAGAGCTTTAAGGCTGAGGCTGGCGAGCCAGTATCGTCCCCGGGCGTAGACAAGGAAGCAACCAAGGCAAAATTGACAGCTGAGACAACCTACACGCTCGTCGGTGTCAAACGATCCGAGCTCAAAGCGAACTTCGATGCATACCTCGCAACTCAGCTGACAGGCAAGCAAGATCAAAAAGTCTATGACAGCGGTGATGGCTCGGTGAGCTTCAGCCAGTTTACGAGTGTTGAGGGTGGCTACACCGTCAAAGTCACTGCCCAGGCACAAGTTGGCCCAAAGATTGACGAAACCGCACTCCGAAAAGAACTAGTGGGCAAGCGAGCTGGCGAGATCCAGCAGCAGCTCGAAACGATCAATGGCGTTGAAGACGTGGAAACAACATTCTCGCCGTTCTGGGTCACGACTGCTCCAGGCGCTGACAAGATAACGATCAAATTTGTTCTGAAAAATGGCTCAAACTAATTTACTGGCGCTAGACGTCGGCACGAAACGTATCGGTATGGCGGTGATTGATAGCGATGTCAAGATCGCGCGCCCCATCGGGTATATAGCGGTCGATGGCACTGAGATCGAGGAGATCGTCAAAGCCTGTGGTCTGTTTCAGGCAACCAAGGTGATCGTCGGCTATCCCCGCAATCAATCGGGCGACAAAACCCAGCAAACAGCGCTGGTAGAGGCGTTTTGCGAGCAGCTGAAACGAGCCGAAATACCACCGATCGTGTTTCAGGACGAGTCTCTGACCTCTGTCCTTGCCGAAGAGCAACTGAAATCAGTCAAGCGTCCGTACGGCAAGGGCGACATCGACGCAGTCGCGGCCGCCCTGATACTGACGGATTACGTGGAAAGCAATTAGCAGTGGATATCCTGCCACCTTCCCGAAAACCTCGCCCGGCGTCGCCACCGATACCAGTGCCAACGCCAACGTCTAGCATCGCGCGTACGCAAACAACCGGTCAGCTTCCCAAAGTCCAGTCGACATACAAAGAGCCAATGGTGCTCAAACGACCGTTTTATCGAAAGTGGCCGTTTTGGGTGATTTCTCTCCTCACGCTTTTCGTTGTCTCGGCCAGCAGCCTAATTGCCTGGTACCAGTGGGCGCTCCAGCCAGTCAACACGACCGATACGAGCCCGGTTCGGATCATCGTCGCCAGTGGCGAGTCGTCGAGCGAGATCATCGACACGCTCTCGGCCGCTGGGTTGATCCGCTCAAAACTAGCCACCAGGCTCTATATCAATCTGAGTAGTCAGAAACTCCAGCTGCAGGCCGGTGGCTATATACTGTCAAAAAACTTGAGTGTGGAGAATATTGTCAAACATATTGCCGACGGCAAAGCCGACGAGCTCAATGTCACGATCCTCCCGGGGCTGACCCTCAAACAGCTTGCCGATCCAGAGGTGAACGGCTCGCTGGCTGACCAGGGCTTTACGGCTGGCGAGATCCAGGCGGCATTCAAAGCGGTCTACGATTCGCCGCTGCTAGTCGACCGACCTCAGGGTCAAACGCTCGAAGGTTATATATTTCCCGAGACCTATCGCATGAACGCCGGTGACAAGCTCGACAGTCTGATCGAGCGCTCGTTTGACGAGCTCTATCAGCGCCTCCAAAAAGACGGTTTGATCGAAAAATTTAGGAGCCGTGGCTTCAACCTGCATCAGGCGATCACGCTGGCCTCTATCGTCCAAAAAGAAGTCGGTGACAGCGATACCCAAAAACAAGTCGCGCAAGTGTTCTCTACCAGATTGGCACGTGGTATGGTGCTGGGCTCTGACGTCACGTTCGAATACGCTGCCGCACAGCTCGGAGTGACACCAGCGGTAGATATCGCGTCGCCATATAACACCAGGCGAGTGACTGGCTTGCCGCCTGGCCCTATTGCCAATATGAATTACTCGGCGCTGTTAGCGGTGGCTGACCCCGCTCCGGGTGACTACCTGTATTTTGTGGCTGGTGATAGGGAAGATCAGGGCAAGACCTTCTTTGCCCATACCTTTGAAGAGCACGAAGCAAATATCGCCGCACACTGCCACGAACTCTGTCGTTAGTGTGATTTATTCTCGTAATCTCTAGCCACATGCGGTCGATTTAGACAAGAAAAAGATATCAGGAAATATATTGACATTAATATCAATACTGGTATAATGAATAGACGCATGACAAGAAGTAAATCTTCCATGGAGAACCATCATTAGTATTCCCCAAACAGCACTGCCGTCAAACGCAGTTGCTGTGCCCGAAAAGAGTACGGATTCCAAGCGAGTGAAGCGCTCTCAGCAGCTCACGACCGCCGTGTCGTATGCGGCTGTGCTTGCTCTTATTGCGAGCGTCGTCTCGGTTGGTTATCAGTCGCCTGTCCAGCAGCAGATGAATTCAGCCGGTACCGCAACCTCTGTTATCGAGACCGAGCAATTGTCTGTTGACCAGATCGTCGCCGCCAATCTCGCTGCTTCAACCGCCCAGGTGGCCGATCTCTCAGTGGCCTCAAACGTCGCCAACTTGTCGATCTCTCTCAACGCCAAGGAAAACTTGGCGCAAGACGACGACAATCTCTTGACCAAACCGCAAATTGTCCAGCCAAATGCCCAGCGCGGTATTGTTGATTATCGCACTGTCACCGGCGATACTGTCCAGACTGTCGCGGCTCGTTTTGGTCTCAAGCCAGATACGATCAAATGGGCAAACAACATCGCTTCAGATTCGCTGAGTCCTGACGTCACGCTGGCAATTCCCGGTACTGACGGTGTCGTCTACACTGCCCGAGCGGGTGATAGTGTCCAAGCGCTCGCCCAGAAATACGGTGCCGATGCAGCGCGTATCATCAGCTACAACGACCTCGAAGTTTCTGGCCTCAACCCTGGCACGCGTATCGTCATCCCTGGGGGTATCGTACCGGTCAACGAGCGTCCACGCCTCGCTGTGACAAGTAGCGGTAGCGGTATCGCGCGTATCTCTGGTGCTTCAGCCGCAGTAGCGGGCAACAAATACGATTACGGCTACTGTACTTGGTACGTCTACAACAAGCGCGCCAATATTGGCCGCCCAGTTGGTAGTTTCTGGGGCAACGCCGTGACATGGGCGAGCTACGCCCGTTCGAGTGGCTACACTGTTAACAACACGCCAGAAGTCGGTGCTGTGCTGCAAAACGGTGGTGGCTACGGACACGTCGCCTTCGTCGAAAGTGTCGGTGCTGACGGAAGTGTCACGGTCAGTGAGATGAATTATGCGGGGTGGAATGTTGTGTCGACGCGCACCATCTCTGCGGGCCAAGCGGGCTCTTACAACTACATCCACTAAGTCGACAGGCCTAGGTAACGCATAACTGCGTTGCAACCTGCGATACGCACGAGCGGTATGTCAAATACCGCTCGTTTGCGTTTCTCGGCAGCGCCTTGTTCTGCGCTACCTATCCTCTGTCGGTACCAATCTGGAATGCAATCGCTACGAGCAGTTCCCCATTAAAAGTCTGCGATTTGGTGTTTAGTGCGAGTTTATCCACCCTTGCAATTATCCGATTTCCATTTTCTAATTTCCAATTTCTATCTACCTCTGTTATACTGTAGGTATATGTTTGCTGACAGTGCAACGGTTTTGGTGACGGCAGGGCGCGGCGGCAATGGCGCGCTGAGTTTTCGTACTGAGAAATATATCGACAAGGGTGGTCCGGACGGTGGCGACGGTGGCCGGGGCGGCAATGTTATCTTTCAGGCCGACGAAAACCTCAACACGCTGTCGCACTTTCGCCAGCGTCATGAGCTCACTGCCAAAGAGGGCAAAGCCGGCACCGAACGCAAAAAACATGGCCGTAATGGCGAAGACCTCGTCGTCAAAGTTCCAGTTGGCACGCAAATCTATCACGATGACGAGCTGATTATCGACTTTACTGAACACGGCGAACAAAGTGTGATCGCCCGCGGCGGGCAGGGTGGCTTCGGCAATGCCCATTTTAAGAGCTCAACTCGTCAGGCGCCACGTATCGTCGAGGTGGGTGAAAAAGGCGAATCGTTTGAGGCGCGTCTCGAGCTCAAGCTGCTCGCCGATGTTGGTTTGATCGGGTTCCCCAACGCCGGTAAATCGACCTTTCTCTCTGTTGTTAGCAATGCCCGTCCTGAGATTGCCGACTATGCGTTCACGACCCTGACGCCCAATCTCGGCGTCGCCGATATTGACGACGTGAGTCTGCTCATCGCTGACATCCCTGGACTGATCGAGGGTGCCGCCGAAGGCAAAGGCCTGGGCGACGCATTTCTCAAGCATGTCGAACGCACGGCCGTGTTACTTCACCTCGTCGACGCCTACACCGATGACCCGGCGAAAGCGTATCAGACGATCCGCAAAGAGCTCGAGGCCTATAGCCCCGATCTACTGACGCGCCCCGAAGTTGTGGCTCTCACTAAAATTGAGGGACTCGACCAGGAAATCGTCACTCACCAACTGGCCGAACTGCAATCCGTCGTACCGCCCGAGACAGAGCTCTATGCGGTCAGTTCCGCGGCTCACACAGGACTCACCGAAGTCCTCCGTGCATTGGCACGCCAAGTCGCGCAAGCCCGAGCGGTCGCTAAAGAGATGGAAGACGTTGAGGAACTCGAAGACGACATCGTGACGATCCGACTCAGTGACGATGCCCATGCCAATGCCTGGCACGTACGTATAGAGGAAGGTGCCTATATCGTCACCGGTTCCAAGATCGAAAAGTTTGCGGCTCGCACCGACTACAACAATGTCCACAGCGTCAACCGCTTGCGCGACATCATGCGTAAACTCGGCATCGCTCACGAACTCGAACGCCAAAAGATCAAGTCCGACGATATCGTTGTCATCGGCGAATCAGGCGAATACCGGTTCAGTTTCACTGAATCTGACTGGTAAAAACCTCGCTCCAGTCATCGCAATAGGATTCCTGCGGTCGCTTCGACACGGTCATGCTGACCGGTCGGGTTCCGCTCCCTCCCCGTGGGTCCTGCCGCTCCAGGATTCCTCCCAGCGAAAAATTTGTAGAAACAAATTCTTGTCGCTAGGCCCCTCCTACCACGTCACCCACGGCTGGCGTACTTTGTGATTACTTCTATTACTTGTAGCTTTGCGATTAACCCGCCAATTCGATAAAACTGAGAGAGGTATCACGAAATCACTCGAGTCATTGCCGAGGACCAGTCATTTACAAACAATGATCAATTCAGTAAATGACCGACCCCCTTGCGGGTCGTTCCGCAGGCACGAGTGATTTGGTGATGGTGACCATCATGTTTTTGAGCTTGGCGGAAAGTTTTGCCTACTTTTGCGTCAAAAGTAGGGAGTAACTGCCTCGGTATGTGAGGAAACCAGGCCGGGTTGGCAAGCCGATAAAGCTATAATCCTGGGTACGCCCTCATCAACTTAGCCAGCGAAACATTATCAATCCGCCGTATCTCGGCCAGCGTCACGTGCCGTTGTAGGCCGCAGTAACTGATGATTTCCTCAACACCTTGAAAACAAGGGTAGGGATGGAACCAGACGCTCTCTCTGAGCATCGTGAACCCGAGTCGCTCGAGTTGGCGAGCGAAGAGCCGGCGTTGGGCGCTCTGGGCGCGTGGGACGTCATAGGTGACCATCCGCCAGACGTTATCCCAGATGTCAGGACGAGCAATCTGGACGCGTTCGACTTGCGCTCGCTGCAGACGGTGGACGCCCTTCACCGAGAGTTGGATGTGATAGATGCTGCCAGTATGAGCCACTTCGACGAGCGACTGACGCTTGATCTCGGCAATAGCTCGTGTCTTGGCCTGATCACTGAAGTCAGCTGGACAGACAAGATCAAGGGCTGCCGAGAGGGAATAGGCGTGTACTTTGACGCCACTCAAGCCTTCGGCACCGATCACTTGGAGAAGAGTATTCACAGCATCTTTAGTTGTCATATATACATTTTCGCACACGTGGCTAGTTTTGCAAATTATGAGGAGGAGACAAAAATCTTGCAAAATGGACGAGAAGTATTGACATAAGCATATTTTTGTGCTAAAATGCTTTCTAATCACGTGTTGAGGTGCTTTTACCTCCGTGTGAACATTGACAAGTTGGATACGAAATAGTGAATCGTTGTGGCACTAGTGAGCATAGTTATGTGCTTAGCAGTGCCACAACGAGATGTGTGGTGAAGGGGGATCGTCCCCCACAACTATCTGGGCATTGCCCAGGAGGGAGTTCATCGATCGTGATCGGAACCAAGTGCCTCACGGTGCGCACCTGCCTGAATCGTCAGCCCACCAACTCCTCCGTCGCCGACACCACCGCCGGCATCACCATCCAGTCCTGATCGCCGGCGCCCTGGGCGCGTTCTGGCTTTTGTACCGGAAAGGGGTGAGCATGCTCATTTCGCTGAGTGGGTTCATCTGAGCGATGGCTTCTAAGAAACCATCGCTCCGAGGAGTACGCACGCCGACCTTGAAAGGGGTCATGATGATCGAAAGACGATTACCCGGGGTCTCCTGAGACCTCGTAGCTGATAACCCGTGACCCACGGGTTGGTCGAGAGGGAGTAGAGTGATCAGGCCGCAAGTGCCGGCAAAACACTCATGTGCCATGTGGCATCTCCGGCTATTTAGCCATTGACCAAAATCTGCACCACCACATCACGAATACCTGAGGGTGGCCGGCGACTGGCGAAAGCCGGGAATACTGCCGGCCACCTCTCTGGCCAATACTTTCGTATCCAGCTTGTCAGCTGAAGCATATTGACCCACGCATCCTCCGGGATGCGTGTTTTTTGTTATGCTAGGTATATGTCCAAAACCTTTTTCTTCTACGACCTCGAGACGAGCGGTCTGAATTCGCGTGAGGCGCGGATCATGCAGTTTGCGGGGCAGCGGACTGATATGGATCTCAAACCCATCGGTGAGCCTGTCAACGTCCTCGTGCGACTCAGCGACGATATCTTGCCGGAACCTGGAGCGATCATGGTGACTGGTATCACACCGCAGCAGACACTGGCGGACGGGATCAGCGAGCCGGAGTTTTGCAAGCTGTTGAGTGAAGAGATTTGTAGTGACGATACGATCACCGTGGGGTTTAATAGCGTCCGTTTCGACGATGAATTTGTCCGCCATACTTTGTGGCGGAATTTTTATGATCCGTATGAATGGTGCTGGAGCAATGGTCGTAGTCGCTGGGATCTGTTAGACGTCGTACGCATGGTGCGTGCGCTCCGGCCGGATGGTATCAAGTGGCCAGTCGACGAGAACGGCAAGGCGGTCAACAAGCTGGAACTCCTCGCAAAAGAGAATGGACTAGTTCACGAAAAAGCCCACGATGCGCTGAGCGATGTCGAAGCCCTGATCGGCCTCAGTAAATTGATCAAACAAAAACAACCTCGTATGTTCGACTATCTACTGCGGATGCGTGACAAACGCGAAGTCTTGAAGCTGGTCAATCTCGAAGCCCCGATGCCGTTTGTCTATTCGTCTGGTCGCTACGATCCGGCACTGCAAAAAACCACCGTCGCCTATCCGGTGACAGTGGGTGCCAAGCCGGGCTCACTGCTAGTCTGGGACGCTCGCCACGACCCGACACCGTACCTGAGAGCCTCGCCGCAGGCGCTGGCGAGTATCATATTTGCCAGCCGCGAAGCTCGGGCAGTTGAAGGCTTTGAATCATTGCCCGTCAAAGAGCTCAGTCCCAACAAGTGTCCAGCGGTCGCGCCGCTGGGAGTGCTCGACGAGCCAGCTCAAAAACGCCTCGAAATTTCCCTCGAGGCAGTCCAGAAACACGTCGCAATCCTTGCTAGTAATCCTGCCTTTGGCGAAGCCCTGCGCACTGCCTACCAGATGCGCGAGCCGTACGAGCAGAGCAGCGACGTCGAGAGCCAGCTGTATAACGGCTTTGGTGACAACAAGGACAAGCCCCGCTCAGAAGTGGTGCGCAATGCCTCGCCCGAAGAGCTGGCTGATTTTCATCCGAATTTTGTCGACGAACGCCTTACCCAGCTGCTGATCCGTTACAAAGCCCGAAATTATCCCCAGAGCCTCAGTGACGACGAGCGGACGGCCTGGGAAACGTACCGGACGCAGAAACTCCAGTCGACGCTGCCGCGCTACCTCGAGACGCTGACGAAGATGAGCAAAGGTCCGTTTGACGCCTATCTCCTCGAAGAGCTTCAGCTGTGGGCTGAAGCGATCATGCCCGTGCCTGGTGAGTAATCACACCTTCGCTGGCTGTTTCTTGTAGTGACGGCGCGGCGCAGTGCGAGCCGAAGTCTGTCTGAGGACGCGTCTGCGAGCGGCTGCCCGGAGTGATTTTTCTTTTGGTGTGGTCACAGGGTGATAGATAGGCTGGTCGAACAACCAACGAATACCGAAAATCAGCGCGATGACGAAGCCGAGCATCGATACCCATGACGGGATCGTGATCTGGGTGCCGGGCACGACGCCGACGAAGACAAGTATGAAAAACATACTGATAAGCTCGGGCTTTGCGATGACTGCGAGCCCGACAAAAACGACGAATGCGATGCTGAAATGGCGTGGTCGTATGTCCATTTGCTAATCATATCACAAAATAAGCATAAACGCAATACATTTTGTCATAATTTTAGATTCTCGCAACCTCGAGCAAGACTCGGCTACAGATGGAAGACGCGCCGGATCATCACATACAGCACAATCATGCCGATCACCGTCGCACTGGCAAGCAGGATTATCCCGAGCTGACGATGCTCTCGGTACCAGTCCCTACAGGCGTAGAAAAGCTTGAGGACGACGTCTTTGACCCGTTTTGCCCAGACAAATTCAGTCGATAATATGGCAATGCCGACGAGAAACAGCGGGATACCGCCAGGGCCGGGCAGCCAGCCAGTGAGAGCTGCCGCTACGATAAAAAATAGCCCAACCATGAAAATCACCGGTTTTCTGATCCAAACCGGGACGGTCAGCCACTGTTCTTTCAGCTGGTTCTTCATTTGCACAGTATATCAGCGCCTACTCGAGAATGATATATGAGTATATATAGAACAAACACCCACCCCTGCACCACCCGCCCCGCTCCTGACGGCCAAAAACCGTCCTGGCTTCATCAACATATCTACAGATATGTTTCCAAAATCCAGAAACAGTCTTTGTCTCACCAGGAACAACGCGTGCTTTGGCGCAGGGGTAAGGGTTTGCTCTATAGCACGTCGTCACTCGGAAACACCAGCAAGCTGTGTTTCGCTCGTCTCCTAGTGTTATAATAGATCAGATATGGCAGAGTCAATCAAGGTAACAGGTGCGCGCGAGCACAACCTGAAGAACATTAGCGTGGAAATCCCCCGCGACCAGCTCGTGGTGATCACGGGTCTGAGTGGTTCAGGCAAATCAAGCCTGGCATTTGACACGATCTATGCCGAGGGGCAGCGCCGCTACGTCGAGAGTCTGAGTAGCTATGCCCGACAATTCCTCGGCCTGATGGAAAAGCCCGACGTCGACCAGATCGACGGGCTGAGCCCGGCAATTTCGATTGACCAGAAATCAACCTCGCGCAATCCGCGCTCGACGGTCGCGACCGTCACGGAGATCTATGATTATCTGCGTTTGCTCTATGCGCGGATCGGCGTGCCGCACTGTCCGATCGACGGCAGCGTGGTTGCTCGCCGGACACCGCAGGCGATCATAGACGAGATCATGAGCTTTGAGAGCGGGACACGCGCTATGTTGCTCGCACCTGTCGTCATCGACAAAAAAGGCGAATTCGCGCACATCCCGGAGCAGTTTAGCCGTCAAGGCTTCGTCCGTGCGCGGGTCGACGGCGTTATCTATGCATTGGACGAATGGCCGGAACTCGACAAGAAATACAAGCACACGATTGACATCATCGTCGACCGACTGGTGATCAACGAAGAATCGCGCGGCCGGGTCGCCCAGAGTGTCGAGCAGGCGCTCGATATCGCTGGCGGGACAGTCATCGTTCTCGAGGCTGACACCGACACGAGTCATCTCTATTCCGAGCGGTATGCCTGCGAAGACCACCCAGACATCGCGATCCCCGAGCTCGAACCGCGACTGTTTAGTTTCAATAGCCCACACGGTGCCTGCCCAGTTTGTACCGGTCTCGGATCGCGCCTCGAAGTCGATCCCGACCTCGTGTTCAACGCCAATCTCACGATTTCCGAAGGAGCTATCCGACCCTACAACCGCGTCAATACCGATGCCTGGTGGATGAAAAAACTCGCGACAGTCGCCGACGCCCATGGGTTTTCGATGCACCGCAAAGTCGGTGAGCTCGAGGACAGTGACCTCGAAAAGATCCTCTATGGCACAGGCACGCAAAAATACAACGTCCAGCTCGGCAGCGGCCGGTCGTATGACACGACCTACGAGGGTGTGGTGCCAAATCTCGAGCGCCGTCACAAAGAAACTGACAGTGAATTTATGCGCAAAGATATCGAGCGGTTCATGCGCGAGCGAGAGTGCTATACCTGCAAAGGCCTGCGTCTCAAACCAGAAGTGCTGGCGATCACGGTGCATGATTTGAACATCATGGACATCTGTAGTCTCAGCGTCGACGAAGCGCTAGATTTGTTTAAGAGTCTGACCCTTAGCGGCAAAGAGCTCGAGATTGCCCAGCAGATTTTCAAAGAGATCAATGCTCGTCTCGGGTTCATGCATGACGTCGGGCTGACCTACCTCGAGCTGGCACGTGCCGCCAATACACTGTCGGGTGGCGAAGCGCAGCGAATTCGCTTGGCGACCCAGATCGGCTCTGGTTTGCAGGGCGTGCTGTACGTGCTCGATGAACCGTCGATCGGGCTGCATCAGCGTGACAACGACAAGCTGATCGGCACGCTCAAACACCTGCGCGATCTCGGCAATACCGTCCTGGTCGTCGAACATGACGAAGACACGATCCGCGAAGCCGATTATCTGCTCGACATCGGACCCGGTGCGGGTGTTCACGGTGGGCAAGTGGTCGCCTCGGGCACGCCGGCTGAGGTAGCAAAGGATCCGAACAGTATCACCGGGCGCTACTTGAGTGGCGCTGAAGTGATCGATGTGCCGAAAAAACGCCGCGCGGGAAATGGCAAAGTCCTCGGGATCAAGGGAGCCAAAGAGCACAACCTCCGCAATATCGACGTCGATATCCCACTCGGGCTGCTGACGGTCGTCAGTGGCGTCAGTGGCTCCGGCAAGTCGACACTGATTAACGATATCTTGGCACGCGAGCTCGCCTCGCGATTGCATCGTTCGCAAGACGTTGCAGGCAAGCACGACGACATCACCGGCATCGACCAGCTCGACAAAGTGATCACGATCGACCAGTCAGCGATTGGCCGCACGCCACGCTCCAACCCCGCGACCTATACCGGCGTCTTCACACCGATTCGTGAGCTGTTCGCCGCTACGAACGAGGCAAATATCCGCGGCTACAAAGCCGGGCGATTTAGTTTCAATGTCAAAGGCGGTCGCTGCGAGAACTGTCAGGGCGATGGCGTCATCAAAATCGAGATGCATTTCCTGCCGGATGTGTACGTGACCTGCGACGTCTGCCAGGGCAAACGCTACAACCGCGAAGCACTCGAGATCACCTACAAAGACAAAACTATCAGCGATGTGCTCGATATGACCGTCGAACAAGCCGCCGAATTTTTCAAAAACCTGCCGGCGATTGCCCGCAAGATGGACACACTCGTCGAAGTTGGCCTCAGCTATATCAAGCTTGGCCAACCGGCGACAACGTTCTCGGGCGGCGAAGCCCAACGTATCAAGCTCGCGACCGAACTCTCGCGCCGCGCGACCGGCAAGACACTCTATATCCTCGACGAACCGACGACCGGGCTGCACTCGGCCGATGTCAAAAAACTATTGCATGTCCTCCAAGCCCTGGTGAACACCGGCAACTCCATGGTCATCATCGAGCACAATCTCGACGTCATCAAATCAGCCGATCATCTCATCGACATGGGGCCAGAGGGTGGCTCCGGCGGCGGGCAGATTGTGGCCAGCGGCACGCCTGAACAGATCGTCAAGGTACCAGGGAGCTATACCGGCTCGTATCTCAAACATCTTCTGAAGTAAGGCAAACCATGCTGTTCAGGCGCGGGCAGAAAAGGCTAGTTTTTTATGTGTTTGATTGCCTGCAACACTTCATCGACACTCGTGTGCGCTGCGTTGAGGCCGTCACCGGCGTAGTAGCTGTCGTTTGGTGTGTCGCCGACTACCCTGGGCAGTCCTGCCCATTCTTTCGCCAAGTTTGCCGCAAATTCGTGCGGAGTCAGCTCTCGTGCGGCATAGTCGATCGAGCCCCGGCGCTCGAGTAGGGCGATAGCCATGCGGTCTTGGGTAGGCGGGTCGAATTTTTGATGGCTGTCGATACTGAGTTCATGGACGAGCCCCGCGAGCGTGGTGTTGATGATCTGGTAGCGGCCGACGGCGCTGCTCGGGTTGCCCGCTGCCACGAAGCTGTCTTGCCAGCTCAAAACCTCAGCGATGGGCATAGCGCTGAACTTGATCTCCTTGTTGCCGGCGTTGCCATAGTAGGCGTCGTAGTTGTCGTTGCTCTCGACTTTGCCAATGAGGCTGAGCAGTGGCTGGTAGGCCGCCGGGTCGACGGCTGGGCGTTGGTTGGGCATACGTATAGCGTAGCCGATGATCGCTATGGCGAGCAATACAAAGCAGGCGGTGACGCGCCCAGATCTGGTGCGAAGGCGTCGCCCCAGCTGGCGTAGGTTTTGGCGTAAGAATTTTCGGGTCACGGCTACCTATTATACCGGACGATACGAAAAACTGTGGTTGCTGGCAGGCAATCTAGTTCTTCTTGAGCAGAGCATTCCACTGCGAACGGAGCGCCCCAGCGATCGCGTCACGATTCTTTTTTGATTTGAATATATGGATGAGCGGCGGCAAGACAGACAGGGCGATGATGCCGAGGATGATGTACTCGATGTTGATACCGGCACTCGTCAGTAAACTGCCGGCAAAATACCCAAGGTAAGTGAGGCCAACTGCCCAGAGTGCGGCGCCGACGAGATTGTAGACGACAAACGTGCGATAGTTCATCTTGCCGATACCAGCGACGATCGGCGCAAAGGTGCGCACGACCGGTACAAAGCGGGCGATGATAATCGTCTTGGCGCCATGTTTCTCGTAGAATTCTTCGGCGCGCTGGAGATTTTCCTGATGAAATACGATCGAATCTTTCCGTTTGAATAGTCGGTGTCCCGCGCGGCGACCAAAGGCGTAGCCAGTACTATCGCCCGCCGCCGCGGCGAGGAACAGGATGAGTGCCAGCAGGTGGATATTGAAATGGATGATGTTCTGATGCACCAAAAAACCGGCGGTGAAGAGTAGGCTGTCGCCTGGCAGGAAAAACCCGATCAGCAACCCTGACTCGGCATAGACGATGCCCGCCACGCCGATGACGCCGACCGTGGAAATCAGTGACTCGATCCCGTAGTGGTCGATCGCGAGGTAGGCAAGCCCGCCGAGGAAAAGTATCCCGCCAACGATGAGCAGCGGCAGTAGTTGCTTGAGCTTTTGCATACCCCTGATTGTATCATGAGTACATTGCTACAGTGTGCCTCCTCGTAGCAAACAAAAGTCACAATAATCTGTTATAATAAAGATACACATTAACTAATTGTTTCCGAACAAGTATCCTGAGCTCGCAATCCCGCGGGTCTCAAGAAAGGAGAGATATGGGAGACAAGATCACATTGAAACTTGATGAGCGCACTGCTCATGGCAAAAAAGTCAGGGCGCTCCGCCGCGCGGGGCTTATCCCGGGTGTCGTGTATGGTCATGGCGACGAACCAATTTCGGTCCAAGCTGACGCGGTCGTGATCAACAAGATCTATCATGCAGCCGGCAAGCACGCGCCGGTGCATCTGACGATTGGTACCAAGAAAAAGATCGCCATGATCAAAGAGGCTGACATCAACCCAGTCAAAAACACGATCGCCCACATTTCGTTTCATGCCGTCAACGCCAAAGAGCCAGTTGAAGCCGAAGTGCCGATCCGTCTCGTCGGCGAAGGCGAGTCTGAGGCAGAAAAAGCTGGGTTCATCATACTCCAAAACATCGAATCACTCGAAGTCAAAGCCTTGCCGATGGATCTGCCAGACGCACTCGAACTGGACATCTCTGGTCTCAAAGAAGCCGGCGAACGCTTGACGGTCGCTGACGTCAAGATCCCGGACAACGTTGAGCTCGTCGAACACGAGAGTGGTCATGGTGACGAAGACGAAGAGCACCACAGTGTCACTGAGTTGCAAGTCGTAGCTGTCTGGGAACCAAGTGCGCTCGCTGCCCAGAACGACGCCGCTGGCGGCGACGCGACCGACGAATCAGAAGTTGAAGCCGAAAACGGTGCCGATACGCCACAAGACACCTCCGCCGAAGGCGCCAAGAGCCAGGACGAATCCAAAACAAACTAGATCGACACAAATAAGTAAAAGCCTCAGTACTAGCAAGTGGCCAATGGCCAATACATAATGCCTCACCTCGAGTGGGGTATTGTATTTTTATAATATTTATGTTATAATGAAATATTATGAATCGTGAAAGCCTATCTTCACCCAGTTCTATCCGAAAAGGACTATCAAGAGCGTCGGTAGGTATGTTGTTGGGAGTTGTTATGTTGGCCGGAGCCAATCATCAGGATACCTCTCGCCCGAGTGAATTCACTACGTCGGCAAGCGCCCCTCGACCACTACAGAATCCCGATATGAACATCCTTGTTGTTGACACACCAAATCAACCAAAGCGATTTAGTGATACCGGTATTCTTGATGCGTTTGAAGACGCCAGCGAACGCATAGAGTTTGCGACGGACGGAGCCGCGTCACTTGATAGTCATATCACGATTGATCATATATCGGCGACGCCTACCGGGGTAGGAGAGGCAAAGGGTAGTCAGCAATGTTTCACTGGTGAGCAGACACGACAGTTCCATGATAGATACCGTGTAGCAAAAAAGCTAGGTGAAAACAGTGTTGTTTCCGTCGTATATACCAGTACGGCTGATTGTTCACTGAATCGTAATTTTGGTGGTGCGGCCGGGTACGCCACGAGTAGCCAGGGGTATCCGTATTTTGTTCTCAATTCCAGTCTGCAACCGACAGTGCATGAAATGGGGCATGTCTGGGGGCTCCCTCATGGCAAGCGTATTAACACTGTGGGGGTCAAGGGAAGCTATAACTGGACTGACACAATGAGCTTGGTTGAGCCTCACTATGAATTATTCCGTGAGTTTGTCGGCGGCAAGCCGTTGACCCCCCAAGAAATGAACCAAAAGCAAGAGTACTCGTCAAATTACACAGTTATGGGCTCTGCCAATATGAAGGCAAATCCCATGCTGTTTACGGTTGAAGAGCTCGCGGTGATTGCGCCCAATCGATTCAAAATTCTTGATGTGCCGGCTCAACAAGGTGACTATGAGCTCACAATGTCCGAGGGTGGATATGCAGGAATCCGCATGCCGTTGCCTGCCGACCATTCACTAAAACAAATCGACCCCGGTATCAATGCCATAACTTTCGGCCTCTCCGTCAAAAGAACCGATAGACCGTTCAAAGCAATAACATCAGTTGATGATCCAAATGCACAGATGAATCTCGTCGTGAGCGCCAGGGGCGAGCATGGTACTTATACGCTCGGCATGAGTGCTTACCCTATGCGAGCTTCGTCACTCGGCAACAGCGAAGAGGCAAGTTTATATAGAGAGCATTATCGCATGGCAGAGATATTTCCGAGCGTATTTGATAGGAATATCGTCTATATGGATAAGACAAACGATATCGTAGTGATGACGTACCGCAACTACGAAGGAAAAACTATGATTAACGTAGGCAACGCTGCGTCAACCGCTGAGCACAGGACACAGTTAAAGGGAGAGTATGAAAAACGACAACGATTGCTCGCACGATATGCACGGGAAGAACAGGAAGCGCGCGAAGAGGTCAGGACTCGTCAAAAGATGGCTCAAGGTATCGCTACTCCTCAATAAACCCACCTCCTTTGGCCTGACTATAATTGCACGCTCTGTTCTTGCAATGAGAAGCAACTTAATATAGATTTTATGTATGCCAAGTAAAAACGTGCCAAGAGAGTATGATGTTGATGCGTATTATCATATTTACAACCGTGGGGTGGGTAAAAAAACCATCTTTGTCGATCAGGAGGACTACTCCACATTTCTCAATTTGCTAAAACGTCATCTCATAGATACGCCAACCTTTGACTCGTCTGGCAGGGAGTACGAGAGACTAGGAAGTGAGATGCGGATTATTGCGTTTTGTTTGATGCCAAACCATTTTCACATACTTGCTTATCAAACCGAGCCTGACGCAATCACACGACTGATGCGCAAGGTTTGTACGCCGTACGCAACATATTTTAATCGTAAATACGGATGGACGGGTCATGTGTTTCAGGGACCGTATAGGGCGAAGCGAATAACAAACGAATCTTACTTAATACATATAGGTCGGTATATACATCTCAATCCTGAGGATTATCTCAATTGGGCATGGTCTAGTCTGGGCGCATATTTAGGCTATAGACAGTATGAGTGGGTGCATCCGGAGACGTTCATGACTACGGAGAAGACGGATAGCTACTTGAAATTTATCGAAGACTACCGGGATCATCGGGCAGTGCTCAAACAAATTCAGAAAGAGCTCGCAGATCTATGATTGCACGCTCTGTTCTTGCAACAGGGGTCGTATTTCGTATTGTTGTTCGATAAATCTCTCAATCCTCGATAAATCCACCGCTTTGGTGTGACCAGAGGCGGGCGTAGGTACCGTTTTGTTTGAGCAGTTCCGTGTGCGTGCCGTCTTCGGTGATTTTGCCACGGTCGAGCACGATGATCCGGTCGAGCTTGGCGATAGTGGACAGGCGGTGAGCGATGACGATACTGGTGCGGTTTTTCATCAATTCATTGAGACTGGATTGGATAAGTTTTTCGCTCTCACTGTCGAGGGCGCTGGTGGCTTCGTCGAGGACGAGGATCGGTGCGTCTTTCAGAATTGCGCGGGCGATGGCGATGCGTTGTTTTTGGCCACCACTGAGCTTGACTCCTCGTTCACCCACGAGCGTATCGAGACCATTGGGTAATCTCTCTATGAAATCGTATGCATGGGCTTTTGTGGCGGCCGAGATAATCTCTGCGTCTGTCGCATCAAGTTTGCCGTAGGCGATGTTGTCGCGAACAGTGCGATGAAACAAAAATGGTTCTTGGGGCACGTATGAGATGTGTGAACGCAAACTGTCCTGGGTGACCTCGGCAATGTTTTGATCGTCGATGCAGATGTCGCCAGACTGTACATCGGTGAAGCGCAGCAACAGCTTCGTGATTGTCGTCTTGCCGCCACCGCTCGGACCGACCAGCCCGACTCGTTGGCCGCCAGGGATTTTGAGTGTCAACGACCGAAAGACGTCGGTATCTTTTGACTCCTCTTGGTAGGCAAATGACATGTTGTGTATTGCTATCTCTCCCCGTGTGACAGCTAGTTGAGGTGCAGCTGACTTGTCTTGTACGAGGTCTGGTTTGGCGAGTATTTCGGCCATCGGTGATATGTCGAGCAAAGCCTGTTCGAATTGTCGGATGAGTGGCCCAACTTTGAACATGTCATTAGCCGTACGGATAAGATAGGTCATGGTAAAGATCAATATGACAAGACTGATATAGCCCTCCTGAAAGAAATAGATAGCCGAAACGAGCGTCGCGAGCTGGAATGTGTAGACGATAAAGATGCGGATACTACCCTCGTGTGCCAGTATGTCGAATTCCTTAATAAACATTTTTTTGATCGCGTGACTGTGGCTATTGGCGATCTGTCGTTCATGTTCCTCGCGAGCAAACACCTTGAACAGTAGGTAGTTACCAAACGAATCTGCTACATCACCACGCATGGCTGAAGTCTCATGTTTGCGGGCAGTGCGCAGGTGTGCGCGTTTTTTGAGTGCGCGCGCAGTATGCCATATGACGATAAATGTCAGTACAAGCAGTGCAGGCAACAATACCGGCGCAGTGATACCGATAATAATCAGCGAGACAGTGTAGCTCACGGACAATACCAACAGTTCGAGTGACACCAGATCCATGAGTGCGGCATGACCTTCGACGTAGCCGATATAGTGGCTAGTCAGTCCGCCAACCCGTTCGTTGGCGAAGAAATTGTAGTCTTTGCGGGTCAGTTTGTTGAACGCGTCTCTTTCTACGTGGGCACGCAGGTTGTTGCGAGCCGCTCCATAGGTACGAAACGCATGCGAATTGATGAGCGTTGAGTCGATGAGCACAGCCAGTGCCATACCACCGATCAGCCACCAGAGCGCCGGCCCTGACGAAAATGTATAGCCAGATGTGACGAGAGCAATCGTGGCACTCAGCCCAAGCGGGATGAGTGTATACAGGATGATTTGTCCAGTGACAGTAAGTACTAGTCCAATGATAGCCTGGCGTTTTACGACACGTAAATTGGCGAGTAACTGCTGTTTGATACTTTTACTGAGAGGCGTCGTGTTTGTGAATCCCATGTATTTGTTATTCCTCGATAAACCCACCGCTTTGGTGTGCCCATAATCTGGCATAAGTGCCATTTTGTTTTAATAATTCCGCGTGCGTGCCGTCCTCGGTGATGCTGCCGTTGTCGAGCACCAGGATGCGGTCGAGCTTGGCAATGGTGGACAGGCGATGGGCGATGACGATGCTGGTGCGGTTTTTCATGAGCTCGGCGAGGCTGGCCTGGATGAGCTTTTCGGATTCACTATCAAGTGCGCTGGTCGCTTCGTCCAGTATGAGTATGGGTGCGTCTTTCAGGATGGCACGGGCAATCGCGATGCGCTGGCGCTGTCCGCCCGACAGTTTGACGCCACGCTCGCCGACGATAGTATCGAGGCCTTCGGGTAATTTGTCGATGAACTCCATGGCATGGGCTTTGTGGGCGGCTGCGATGATTTCGCTATCACTGGCCTCCGGACGGCCGTAGGCAATGTTTTCGCGTAAGCTACGATGAAACAGGAACGGATCCTGCGGGACATAGGCGATAGCTGCATGCAAACTTGATTGGGTGACTCGGGTGATATCTTGGCTATCGATCAGGATTTTGCCCTTTTCCAGATCCGCAAAACGCAGCAACAGTTGCGTAAATGTCGTCTTGCCACCGCCGCTATGTCCGGCGAGCCCGACGCGTTGACCGGCTGGGATAGTGAGGTTCATGTCGGAAAAGACTGACTCGTTTTTGTTGTCACTATAGCGGAATGTGAGGTTGCTGCATTCGATCTTTCCGTGCTTTACTTCCAGATCTTTTGCACCAGGAGCGTCGACGATCTCGACCTGTTCGCTCATGATGCGGGTGATCGGTGCGGCGTCCAGGAACGCTTGTTCGATCGTGCGGATAATCCCGGTGATGCCGAAGAGCGATCCGGTGACGCGGCCGAGGTACGTGACGACAAATATGAGTGCCGCGATACTGATCGCGTCGCGGGCAAACAGCCAGACGCCCAAACACATCGTCAAGATCTGAAAGGCAAATAGTACCATCCATCGCCAGTTGGCTTCGCGCTGGATCACCGCTACTTCGCGGTCGGCCAGCTTTTCGATCTTTGCCCGTTCTGTGTGAACAGTCGCGTTCTCGTAAGACGATCTGGCAAATGTGCGCACGAGTAAATTGTTGCCGATGATGTCCGCGATCGTGCCGTTCAGCTGCGAAGTGATGCGCTTGCGTTCGTTGCGGATCGGCGCCCGCACCAAGAGCGAGCGGTAGCTCATGAGGACAATCGCTGCCGTCAGTATTGTGAGAGGCGCGAGCAGAATTGGCGAGAGGAAGGCGATGACGATGAGGCTGGCGACAAAGTTGACGATGATCGTGAGACCCTGCAGCGCGATTGAGTCAGTAATCATCATGTAGGAACGGCCATAGCTATATATGTCACCCGACAGCGAGCCGACCTTGTGGTTGGCAAAGAATTGATGACCACGCATGAGGAGGCGCTCCGTTGCTTGTATCATGAGTCGCGAAGTCATTTCTTCTTCGTGACTGAAAAGCAGGCGATATCCGCGGTCATTGCCTATGATCGTGACGATAGCCGCAACAATCATGCCGCCGATGAGCCACCATATAGCCGTGAAATCATGCGGATGCGTGATGAGCGATTGTAATATAAAGCTGAGCAGCAGCGGGATTACCACGGTGTACATGACATTGCTCAGCGGTAATAGGACACAAAAGCGCATAAAACGCTGCTTGTCCCGGCGGATTTCCTGCCGATAAAACGCCAGAGTTTGCCTGACGGTAGCAGTATCGGTACGGGTAAAAAATTTCATAATGTTTGTGACAATTTCCTTTCGTCTATTGTATCTGACCAGAGGGTCGATGGTAGTAGTTTTGTGAGTGGTCAGGTGTTGTTGCGTTTTGGCCTGACGTCGACCGAGTAGAGGATTAACCAGAGTGATTAATCATAGTGCTAGCAAGATATCATAGAATGACACGTTTTACTAGGCTAAGAAAATATCACCTTAACAAGTTTGCTTAACTCTATCAAATTATGACAGCGAGATATTATTTTTCTTCGCAATGATCATGATGGCTTTGTGGATTGCCGGAAGATGCTGCACGATGGTTTTTTCGGCAAAGAGTTTCTCTTCTTTGTTGCCGTGCTCGAGTTTTCTGACCAAAGTATAGAGCATGTGAACGTCATCTTCGACGTTTTCGAACCGGTCGGTGTGTGATGTTGCGATACGATCAATTTTCGCTTCGAGTGTTGCAAGCTTGGTACGGATCTCGGATTTGAAATCAGTCATCTCATGCTTGAAATCAGTCATCTCGGATTTGAAATCAGTCATCTCATGCTTGAAATCAGTCATCTCTCTTTTGAAATCATGGAGTTCAGTCTCTACTCGGTCGAAGCGTTCGCCCATTTGTTCAAACATCGGCGAGGTAACCTCGACGACAATCTGCCCAATTTGTTTGATATCATCTTTCGTAAGGCTCATGTTACCTCTGATTATACGGTATAATAACAACGATATGCAAAAGATACTGCTCTACTACAAATTCACGCCGCTCTCTGACCCGGAGGCGGTGAAACTATGGCAAAAAGCCCTGTGTACGCGGCTCAATCTTAAGGGCCGCATATTGCTCTCGCCGCAAGGCTTGAACGGAACGGTGGGTGGGGAACTGGCTGATCTCAAAGCCTACGTCAAGGAAACCAAGACATATCCGGTGTTCAAAGACATTGTGTTCAAATGGTCGGACGGCTCGCGTGATGATTTCCCGCGTCTGAGCGTACGCACCCGTCGGGAATTGGTGGGATTTCAAAATAGCGAAGATGAATTCACCGTCGATGAAAGCGGCGTCGTCGGGGGTGGCACGCACCTGAAGCCAAAACAAGTCCATGAGCTCGTCGAGCAGTATGGCGACGACGTCATATTCTTTGATGGCAGAAATGCTCACGAGGCCAAAATTGGCAAATTCAAAAATGCCATTGTGCCAAACACCAATACCTCACGGGATTTTATAGCCGAGCTCGAAAGTGACAAATACGATGACATCAAGACCAAAAAAGTCGTGACGTATTGCACCGGCGGCATCCGCTGCGAAGTGATCAGCAGTATGATGAAAAAACGCGGCTTTACGGACGTCTACCAGATCGACGGAGGCATCGTGAAGTACGGCGAGAGCTATGGCGATGACGGACTATGGGAGGGCAGTCTGCGAGTGTTTGACGACCGCATGACGGTGAATTTCTCTGACCACACGGCGACGATCGGTGAGTGTACGCACTGCTCGGGCAAAACCTCGAATTTCGAGAACTGCGCGCACGCCGAGTGCAACGACCTGGTGCTGATCTGTGAGAACTGCAAGCAAAATCCAGAGCTACTATTTCACACCAAAGAATGCAGACATAAACATGAAGCCAAAATCGGGGCGACTGTCTAGCGGCGCATGAGTAAATTACTGAAACTAATAAGATTTGGCAATCCTATTCTGCGTGAAAAAGCACGGCTGCTGTTGATGAGCGAAATCAAAAGCGACGAGATTCAGCAATTAATCGCTGATATTCGCTACACCAACGGCCAGAAAAAATACGGCGTGGGGTTGGCGGCGCCGCAAGTTGGTGTCGGCGTCAGCCTGAGCGTGATCGGCATCAAACCGACGCCGGCGCGGCCGCATCTGGAACCATTTGACCAGGTCATCATCAATCCGAGCTACGAAGGTATCGGCCGTCGGAGCGGGATGTGGGAAGGCTGTCAGAGTGGCGGGGCTGGCGTGAACACACTGTTTGGCAAAGCGTTGCGCTACAAACATATCCGAGCGACGTGGCATGACGAGCACGGAAAACTACACGAGCAAGAGCTGAGCGGCTTTCCGGCGCATGTCTTCCAGCACGAGACCGATCATCTCGACGGCATATTGTTTGTCGACCGCGTACGTGACACGAAGACCTACATGTTGGCTGACGAATACCGCAAACGTATCGCCCGTAGATAGTCAGTTGCGAGATGAGCACCAGGGCGACGATGTCATGTCCCTGTTGTCATTTCATATCGTTTAGGGTATACCTGATGATAATTATGAAGATCAACCACATGAAAATTCCGGTTCTCGTCACAGTATTACTATTTGCCGTTGTCAGCATCGCTCCGGTTCAGACCGCACAAGCAACAACGAGCCCTGACGCTCCTAGTAACTGCGACGATAAAGTGAAGCGAAAAGTAATTTCTCGGCCGTCGTTTTATGATACAAACAAGCGCAAGCTCTCTGGTGCGTGGGTAGAAGTGTCTATCGCGGGTACATCTCGTTACTGTATCAAAGCCTGGACGGCGGGTGGCGGAAAAAAGATCGTGAGTGTCGTGAAATATAGTTTCAAGCGCGCATCGACGTCATCGCCATGGTACATGACAGACCAGACGGGCAAGAATGGTGATTTTGGGTACTACGAACAACGTGGATATACGGCTGACTCAAAAAACAAGAGCAGGAAATACTCATTTGCCATTCCCTATAACGATAAAGTATACATTGCAATCACACCGTATCTTAATTTGAAATAATTTCCTCTCGTACCATCACATTAGGGGAGGGTAAAATGTAGAAAACACCCTGCAAGAGCTGAGTGACTTTCCGGCGCATGTCTTCCAGCACGAGACAGTCCGTAAATGAAAATTTTTATTACCACCCATACCCCGCGGCTTGCCGCGGGGGCAGCTAGCCGGAAGGTAGTCTGAAGGAAACCAGCGGG